>Ga0137409_10004572_pt1 | contig 14494 bp, 10 predicted proteins | sample CZODoug1_16funga_FD_122059 | JGI IMG/M metagenome (GOLD analysis project Ga0137409, IMG submission 122059) | Vadose zone soil fungal communities from Angelo Coast Range Reserve, California, USA - CZODoug1_16fungal (Hybrid Assembly) | ecosystem: Environmental > Terrestrial > Soil > Vadose zone... | reverse complement strand
GCGCGAGCTGAAGCTGAGAGTCTCGACGTGGAACCGCGGATCGGATTCGAGCGCGCGGCGTACGAACGTCGATGCCCACGACAGGCGCGGGTCGTAGAACTCGACGCGAAGCGGATCGCGTCGCACATCGACGAGCGTGTCGACGGCTTCGTCCGGGTTGACCGTTGTCCCTGGCTTCTCGAGCGCGACTTGCAGCAGAAACGGCGGCTCGCCGAGCGGAACCGCGTCGATGGCGCCACGCCAGCGTTCGCGATCGCCGGCCCACCGATGCGACGCTCGTCCGACCTCCAGGCCCGCGATTCGCACCGTCACGTCAGTCGTACGTCCCGATACGCCCTGCCCGTCGACCTCGACGCCTACCCGGATCGCCGTGGCCGCCGGAACCGCGCGCGGCGTGTCCACTCGCACGATGCGGATTCCGGGCGAGGGATCGGCGCCCACGGTCACCGTCACGACAGTCCCGCTGAAGACGACGTCTGAGTCCGGATACCGGTCACCGACCACGATTGCGGCTGCGGCGTCGGACGTGACGTGCGGCACGATCTCATACGAGGTGCCGAGACGCTGAACGAGCTGCGCGCGGACACGCTCGGCGCCCTGCGCCGCAGACCCCTGCGCGACGATCGCGAGGCGCGCACGAGCGGCGCCGAATATCGTGATGGCCGGATCGACGACCGCGGCGATTCCGATCGCGACGGCGAGCGCTCGTAGAAGGGCACGCGTCATCGCCGGACTCCGAGCACACGGTCACCGAACGCGCTGGCCAGGCCGGGTGCCACCGCCGGCGAGTTCAACGGCGCGTCGGCGTGCGCGCGCCGAGCTTCGACGATCACGGCGGCGGCCGCTGCGCCCAAAGCGTGGACGCGCGTCAAGGGATCGGCCGCGCCATCGGCGGCGCGCTGAAGCTCCGCCGCGGCGTCGCGCAGCGGCGCGGCGGACGGATCGATGCGGAGCGCTTCCTCAGCGAGCACGCGCGCGCGTGAAATGTTGGTGTCAGACACCGTGTCAAAAATACATGGTGTCTGACACCTGATCAGCTCCGCGATGCCGCGCAGCAGATCCTGCAGCAGCGCGGCGCGGCGGTTCGCCGGGATGTCAGGCACGGCCCGGCGCCAGTCCCCGGCCTCCGCCAGATCGCCGGTCAGGCGGCGGGCCGGGTCGAGCGCACTGCGTGCCGCGAGCGCGCGCAGGATGTAGCGACCACGAGAGAAGGCGCGCTGCAACGCGACCACCGCGGCGCGCTCCGCCAGCAGCGCCTCGGCCGTGCTCGCGCCCGTCAGCAGCTTTTCCGCCCGGCTCATCGCGACCGTGGCGGCGCGCAGATCGCGCTGGCCGCTGTTCTGTAGACGGCCCTCCTGCAGCTCGGTCGACTGCGCCGCTTCGACCTCCTCGTCTTCGACGGCGCCGCCGAGCATGAACACGAGCTCCGCGCGTATCATCCGCTGTTCGACCGCGAGGTTCAGCGCCTGCTCGGTCAATTCGCTTCGCGCCAGCGAACCGCGCCGCTGATGCAGCCGCTCGGTCCTGATGATCAGCATCTGCTGGCTCAGCGCGTACCGCGTCTCTTCTTCCGGCAGCGTGAAGGCGTCACCCGCGGCGACGCCGAGCTTCGAGATCTCGACGAAGAACGCGTCCGAGCTCGCATGGCCATCGCCGGGGCGCGCGTCGGAGGCGACCGCGCGGTAGACAAGCATGTCGCCGTCCTTCAGCGCCAGGTCGCGAAGCGACCGCGACGCGCGTCCTGTCCAGTTGCGCGCATCAGTCCGCGTCACCTCCAGCGGGATCTCGCCCTCCCGGAACTTGACGTTTTCGCCCAATCCCGACACCTTCGTGTAACGCAGCGACAGCGACCGCAGCCCGTAATCGTCGGTGGCGATCGCCTCGAAGGCGATCAGCGGATTGCCGCCGGCATAGATGAGATCGCGTCCGGGAGCGGTCACACGCACCGCCGGTAGCGCGTCGGGCGACACGACCACCGGCATGAGCCGTCGCGCGCCATCGTCTGCCGTCACCAGGACGTATCCGGTTTTCGTCAACTGCAGGCGATCGGCGAATCGGCCGTCGGGACCTCGCGCGAGCGTGCGGCGGCTGCCCTCGCGCTCGACGACCACGCGATTGCCAGCGGCCTCGATCGCCAGGCTCACCTCGCTGCCCTGGACGAGGTGAATCTGCTGCGGATCCGCGATCGTCGAGGGCGTCACACCTGTGTACGTCGGCGGGTGAATCGTGACGCTCACGTGGATCTGCGGCGGCGATGCGGCGGTGCCCGACGATCTTCCTGGCGAGAGCGCCGCCGAACGCGCGCGCGACAGCGGACCGCGCCACAGAGGTGCCGTGAACACGAGCGTCCAGGCAACGCCCGCGAGAAGGGCCGCTCGCTGCACGCGAGCGAGCGGGAACACCGTTCGAACATCGAGCCGTTCTGCCATCAACGCAGCATCGGCGAACACGCGCGGGCGCGCCGACGGCGCCGCGGCCAGCCGTCCGGCGGCGATCTCGTCGGACGTCACGAACAGATTGCGAGATGCCGGGCACGCGCGCTCGATCGCGCGAACGACCGCCGCGCGTTCGGTCGCACGCCATCGCCACACTGCCACGGCACCGGCGATCAGCCCGCCGGCCGCCGGCGAGATGGCGGATGCGGCAGCGCCCCACGCGAACGCTTCGAACACTGCGACCAGACGGCCTCTGCGCACCGCGGCAGCGACCGCATCGGCCACGCGGCGCTCGTCAGGCGACACGCACGGACTCCTCGCGTCCTTCGCGATCGCTGAGCGAGACTCGGGATCGGCGAATCCACATTTCAAGGGCAAGCAGGCACAGCGCGGCGAGCCAGAACCAGCGGCGGTCGTCGCTCTCCACCGCGCCGACGCGAGGCACGCGCGGCGGCGTGGCGGACCGTGACCATCCCTGGAGCAGGGCGTCTGAGATCGACACGACTTCCGCGGATTGCAGATCGGGGACCTGGGCGATCGCGTTCGCGATCGCGCGCATCACCACCGGCGTCACGACATCAGAGGCCTGTGCGCCGCAGACAACGATGAGTCGAGTCGGAGACCCGGCAGCCACCACGAGCGGCCGCCCATCGGCCGCGGCCGCCACCACCTGCCACGGCGCGCGCGCAAACCGTGTCTCGTCGAACCCGCCGGCGATGCGCCCGGCGGCGGTCCGCAGATCAGCGTCGCGCGTCATGCCAGCGACGGCATCAGCCATCCAGGGTCGATCGATCGCCGACGCGTCGGCGATCGCATTGGCATGCGCCACAACCGCTTTCGAGGCCGGCTCCCACAGAACAAGACGCGCACGACGATCCGGCGGCGGCGCCCACACGCGCTGCGACCGGACGGCGGACGCTGCGGCGTCTGCGATCGAGCCGTACTCGGGCGATGAGACGACGTCGATCGGCCACGAGAGCGGCTCGGCCGTCGCCTCCTCGCGCACCGACGTTCGACTGCCGTCGAGCGTGACCTGGCGCGTCACCACGCCTGCGGATGTCCACACGCGCCCGGCCTGAACCGTGCGGGTGGAGGGAAGCGTTCCGCTCCGCTCGAACCGCAGTCCGATGTCAGCCGGCACGCCGGCGACGTCCGCCGCCGTGATCGAGTTGAGTGGAAACGACGACATCACGACCAGCTCACGACGCGCGGGGGGCGCGGTCTCGAGCCACGCGATGGCGCGGCGGATGCCGTCAGAGAGTGGGGACGCCGGGAATTCCTGGTGCAGAGCCGCCGGCGCGGACGCGGCAGCCCCGAGAGCGCCGCCCTGACCGTCCTCGCCAGGGCGACGGCGGTCCGCCGAAGCTTCAGCGAAGGCGGATGCTTCACGCCGAGGCGGAAGGAACTGCGCCACGTTTCGAAGAGCGTCGTCGATGACCGTCGCCCGAACGATACGCCCTTCCCACGCCCGGCGGCGGGCCGGCGTGACGAGGAGCGGGCCGGCGACCGCTGCAGCAGCTGCGGCCAGCGCCGCCGCGCGAACGGCGAGCAGCACGACGTCCTCGAGCACGTGACGGCGGATGGCCGCGAGACGAGCAGGCTGCAGGAACCGCAGCGTCGGAAACGGAAAGCGTTCGGCGCGGCGCTGCACGAGGATGTGAATGAGGATCGGCGCCGCGAGAGCGAGCAGGGCGACGAGCGTGGCGGGATTCAGCCAGATCACGGGGAGCTCATCGCGTGCGCGAAAGGAGGAAGTTGCGCAACGCGCGATCGGGGGGCGTATCGGTGACGATCAGCGAGTATTGAAATCCTTCGGCCGCTGCGCGGTTGCGCCATCGCTCGAGAAACGCCGCGATCGCATCCTTGTACTCCCGGCGGGCGAGGCCGGCGTTGATCGCGAGCCGCCGGCCCGTCTCGAGATCGGTGAACTCGAGATCGCGCCGGTACGGCAGCTCGAGCTCGTCGAGGCTGAGGATTTGGAACAGAACGACCTCGTGTCCCATGCGCGCGGCGCGCCGGAGCTCTGCCAGCGTCCTGTCCTCGGCGTCGTAAAAATCGGAGAGGACGAGCAGGAGACCGCGCCGGCTCATATGCTCGGCGGCGCGACGGACCATCTCGCCGCCATGCCACGCGTCGTGCGGCTCGAGCGCGCCGAGGGTCGCGAGCAGGCGGCGCAGATGCTGGCGGCCCGTCCGCGGCGGCAGAAACCTCTCGCCGGCGAGGAGGCCGATGGCGTCGCCCTGGCCGGAAATCAGATGCGCCAGCGCAGCAGCGGCGATCACCGCGTAACGGAATTTCGAGAGGACCCGGTCCGCCGCCTTCGGCCCGGCGCTCCGGACAAGGTCCGCCTCCGCGACGCGCCGGCGCGCCACGGGGAACGCCATCGACGCGCTCGCATCGAGCACCAGCGCCGCGGCCATGTTCGTTGTCTCGCGGAACTGTTTCGTGTAGAGGCGATCGGTGCGCGCGACGAGCTTCCAGTCGACATATTTGAGATCGTCGCCGGGTCGATAGTGGCGGTACTGGCTGAACTCCGCGCTGTAGCCGTGAAACGGACTGCGGTGCAGCCCCGAGACCAACCCCTCGACGATGATGCGGGCGACGAGCTCGAGGTCCGCAATCTGCGCGAGCGTTTCGGGCGGACACACTGGTCCGCCCCTGCGCGTGCGCACGGCGTCGACGCCGCCCGTACCGGCGCTCCCCGCGTAGGGACCGCCCTCCGTGTCGGCCCTTTTCGTCTTCATGGCGTCTGGACCGCTTCGAGCAGGCGCGCGACGATCTGATCGGCGTCGATGCCGTCGGCCTCGGCCTGAAAATTCAGCAGAATGCGGTGCCGCAACACCGGCAGCGCGATCGCGCGCACGTCCTCCGGCGCCGCAACGCATCGACCGTCGAGCAGCGCCCTCGATTTCGCGCCGAGCACCAGCGCCTGCCCGGCCCGCGGGCCGGCGCCCCATTTCACCCACTGCCGCACCGCCGTCGGCACGGCTTCGTCTGCGCCGCCCGCCGGCCGGCTCGCGCGGACAATCCGCATCGCGTAGTCGATGACGTTCGACGCGGCGGGGATATCGCGCACCAGATGCCGCATCGCTTCGATGTCGCTCGCTGAGGCAACCGGCGTGATGACCGGTTCGTCGTCGCTCGTCGTCGACGCCAGGATGCGGTGCTCATCGGCCGCGGACGGGTAGTCGATCACCACGTTGAACATGAATCGATCGAGCTGCGCCTCGGGCAGGGGGTACGTGCCCTCCTGCTCGATCGGGTTCTGCGTGGCCAGGACGAACAACGGCCGCTCGAGATCGTAGCGCACGCCGTTGACCGTGACCTGGTATTCCTGCATCGCTTCGAGCAGCGCGGCCTGCGTCTTCGGCGGCGTTCGGTTGATTTCGTCGGCGAGGATCACGTTCGCGAACACCGGTCCGGGAATGAAGCGGATGTCGCGCCTCCCGGTGCCGCGATCTTCCTCGATCACTTCGGTGCCGATGATGTCCGACGGCATCAGGTCGGGCGTGAACTGAATGCGGTTGAACTTCAGGTGCACCGCCTGAGCCAGCGTCTTGATGAGCAGGGTCTTCGCGAGGCCCGGAACGCCGCGAAGCAGACAGTGTCCGCCGGCGAAAAACGCGGTGAGGATTTCCTGGACGACCGCCTGCTGGCCGATGATCGCGCGCCCGAGCTCGTCGCGGAGACGTGAGGCGAGGCGCTCCGCCTCTTCGAAGATCATCGATCGAAATTGTAAGCCACCTCAGCCGACCGCCTTTCAGTAAACCGGTTCCAACAAACGGTGATTCGTTTCCCTCGCGCGAGTCCAGCCCGTCGCCTGGATCTGGCGAGATGCTTGCGATGCGACGCGCGGTGACCCTGAAGCGCCCCCACGTTCGTGCCCTCGCCGCAGCCGTCGCCGTTGCCGGAGCGGGCCTCGTCGCCGGCTGCAGTTCGGCGGAAACGTCGCTGACGGCGCCCACCACCGATCGATGCCCGCTGACGGCCGGCGCCGCGCCATCCACCTTCGGCACGGTCGGCGGCGCAGGGTCGCTGACGATTACGACCGCGCGTGATTGCACGTGGTCCATCGCCACCGAGGCGACCTGGATTGCGCTGCCGCGCGAGCACGGCGGTCAGGGCGAAGCCTCCGTGTCTTTCACGGTGGCGCCGAATCCCACGCCCCTCGCCCGATCGGCGGCGATTGTCGTGGGCACGCAAAGCGTCGCGCTCAGCCAGGCCGCTGCGCCGTGTCACTACGCGATCAGTCGAACGAACGAGGCGGTTGGATCGGACGGAGGACGGCTGAGCGTCGGCGTGGTCACGTTGAGCGGCTGCCGGTGGACGGCCGAAAGCGAGACCGGCTGGATCACGGTCACGTCGGGTCAAAGCGGCGACGCCAACGCGACGGTCGCCCTGTTGGTCGCTCAGAATGCCGGCGCCGCCCGCCTCGGGCGCGTCAGCATCGCCGGTCAGAGTTACACCGTGGCGCAAACTGCTGCGCCGGTTCCAACGCCTCCGCCTGTGCCGACGCCCACGCCCGCGCCGCCGCCCACTCCGACACCGACCCCGACGCCGGCTCCGACCCCGACGCCGGCTCCGACCCCAACGCCGCCGCCGGCCCCGACGCCTACGCCGGCCCCGACGCCACCGCCGCCAGGGACCGTGACTTTCGACGGCGTGGTAATCAACCTGTCCGGCAGATGTCCGGCCGTGACGTTCGTGGTCGGATTGACGGCGATCACCGCCGATGACGCGACCGACTACAGGCGCTCCGGCTGTAGCGACCTGCGCAACGGCCGCCACGTCAAGGGCGAAGGTGTGACGCAGTCCAACCGCACGGTAAAGGCCACGCGGCTCGAGGTGACAGGAGCCGATGACTGAGCGGCGAATCGGCGCGCTCGCGGTGGCCTTCGCGGTCATCGTGGCCTCGGCGACGCCGGTCGGAGCGCAAACGCTGTCGGACGCGTTGACGTTCCTCGTCACGAGTCAGTCGGTGCCGACCGGAAGCGTGGAGCGCGATCGTGACGCGGCGCAGGCGACGAGCCGGACGATCTCGCGCGCGCTGCTCGCGAACCTCGCCACGCTGCCTGTGACGACCTCGTCCGGCGCGTTCGTGTACCGACTCAATCCGGAGCTCGGTACCGTCGAGCGGGCCACGCAGTCGTTCGGCCCGTTCTTTCTCGAGCGCGCTTTGACCGCCGGCCGCCATCAGGCGTCGGTCGGCATGGCGATGCAGCACCTGCATTTCAACGCGCTCGACGGTCGCGCTCTGGACGACGGCTCGCTCGTGACGACGGCGAACCGGTTCACCGACGAGAACGCGCCGTTCGATGTCGATCAGCTCACCTTGAATCTCAACGCGACCGTGGCGACGCTTTACGGGAATTTCGGCATCACCGATCGGATCGAAGTCGGTGCCGCCGCGCCGATGATCGCGCTCACGCTCGAGGGCGCGCGCGTGAACACCTATCGCGGCCGCGCGTTCACGCAGGCGAGCGCCACCGCGCGCGCGATCGGTCTGGCCGATCTCGTGTTGCGGACCAAGTACACCGTGCTCAGGGAGGACCCGGCCGGGCTCGCCGCGGCGGTCGACGTGCGGCTGCCGACCGGACGGCAGGAAGATCTGCTCGGCACAGGATCGACGTCGGTGAAGTTCTCGGCGATCGGCTCGCTGGAGAGCGGCCGCGTCTCCGGGCATGCGAACGCTGGCGTCGGCATCGGCGGCCTTGCGTCAGAGATCAGCTTCGGCGCCGCAATTGCGCTCGCGGCGACAAACCAGGTCTCGGTGGTCGGCGAACTGCTGGGCCGCTGGATTGACAGCCCAGGTCATATCGTGCCGGTGACGACGGCGCATCCGCGTCTGACCGGCGTCGAAACGTTGCGCCTCACGCCCGACGGATCGACCCTCCGGATCGTCACGCTCGCGCCTGGGTTCAAGTGGAACCTGACAGATACCTGGGTCCTCACGGCCAACGCCAGCATCCCGCTGACCAGCGGCGGCCTCACCGCTCGGTTCACGCCGTTTGTCGGATTGGATTACGCGCTCGGGCGCTGATCGCGTCTGACCGCCGAAGGCGCAAAGATCGCAGAAAGCTATCGCTTCTCTGGGGCCTCAGCGTTCTCTGCAGTCAATGGTCATCGGTCCGCGCGCAGTGATCGCAGAGAAAAAATGCCTCTCTGCAGGCCCAGCGTTCTCTGCGGTTCATGTTTTCGATCATCGTTCCGCGCGTGCGGAGTCGATTTTCCAGTCAGTCGCGGTCTTGTGCAGCGTGAAGCTCCACACGCGCGGCTCGATGCGCGGCTCGCGGCTGCCGATCTTCGGCACGTAACGTGCGGAGCCCTGGCAGGTGGCGATCGCCAATTCGACGCCGACGCTGACCTCGCAGGCGTCGAAGGTCAGGCTTTGCGATTCGAGGCCGTCGAACGCGCGCGCAAGCGCCGCCTGATTCACCGCAGGCCACACGGCCTGCGCCGACTGCGCGTCGAGCCCGTCATACGCCGAGCGATACCGCTGCAGCGCCTGCCGCACGAGCATCTCCTCGTCGACGCTCGGCGCCACCGCAGCGGCGATCGGGGCGATGATGTTCGACTCGTGCACGACCGGACGCACCGGCACGTCAACCGCCTCCGTCTCCGTCTCCGGTGGTGCTGGCGCCTCCGGCTCGGCCGGAGGGCGGGCCGGCGGCGTGTCTGGAACCGGGTAGGCCGGAGTCGACGGACCGCGAATCGCCTCGCGTTCGCCCGCGGTGCCGACCACCTCAAATTCTTCGGTGACGGTGACGATGGGCGTCGTCAACGGCGCGACGAGGGGCGCTGCGGCGATCATGGGGCGTGAGATCAGTGCCGTCGAATCCTGCAGCCACGACGCGCCGAGGACGCTGATGACGAACACGGCGGCGGCGGCCAGTCGCGGACCCGTCGGCGAGATCGAGGTGGTGCGGCGGAGCTCTTCGAACCGAGCAGTCAGCTCCCCGAGCTCCGGCAGATCGGGATCGAGCGCGAATACCTCGTCGAGCGCCGTCGCGGCGTCTTCGACGTGCCGGCCTTCGAGCGCGGCGCGGGCGGCCTCGAGGCGGCGATCGACGCGCCGGCGCTTCGTCCGTTCCTCGAATTTCGCGTAGCCCGACGACGCCTGCGGCCCGGGCGCCACGGATGCGGAAGGTGGGGCGGGTGCGACGGGTGCCACCGCCTCCGGCGGTGCGAGAATCCGGTCGCGCAGCGAGTGCGCCGCCAGAAAGTCAGGATCGATCTGCAAGGCGGTCGTGACTTCCGCCAGTGCCGTTTCCCGGTCACCCGCTTCATAGGCGGCACGCGCCGCCGTCAGCCGCGATTGCAGAGCTTGCCAGCGTTCTCGTCCATCCACGCCCTGCCGAGTTGCAATATGAGTTCCGCAGGGGCGGCCCTGATGATCAGGGTTTACCCGCGGAGCGCAACATCGCAAGAGAAAATGTTTTCTTCTCCGCGGTCTGAGCGATCTCGCTGGTGTATGTCCTTTTCGTTTTAACGCCAGACGGGCTGCGTCCACGCGACTCGGCCATTCGATTCGAGGATCCTGGCTCGGACGTACAGCTCATTCCCCTTGAACTCATAAACGGCCGGACTGGAGATCGCCTCGCTGAGCACCTGGCCGTTCCTGCCAATGAACTGCACCCGATACTTGCTTGAAGGCTCCTGCCTGATGGCGATCGTGATCGCCGCGGCCGTCACCTGATAATCGCTGAGCTCCACGCCGGTCGACGCGTAGAAGTCGCCCCGTTCGAGGGCCTCGACGATCGGTCTTGCAGCCAGCCTCTCGGCCCGCACGACGACCCAACCGCGTCCCGGTCCCGGCACATTCGGATTGCCCGGCTGCTTGAAGACATGCGCATCATCATCGGCGAGCCCGTAAATCAGTCTGCCGCTCGACAGAATGCGGTCCCACACTTCTTCCATGCCGGGAACGCCGCCGCCGCCGAGATTGTTGACCAGGTGGTGACCGTTGAAGATCTCGAACAGCTTATCGTTCCGGACCTGACCCAACTCGTCAGCAGTGATCGCCCAGCCGTAGTTGGGGTGGTTGATGTGCGGCACGCCGCCCGCTTTCCGGATGGCGTCGAGATTCCGCTGCACCACGTCAACGACGCTCGAGCCATGCCGCGGCTCCACGCGCTCGGACAGGTCGAGGCCGTTGACATGGATCGGCTTGCCGGCGAACGTGTCGCTGACCTCTTCGCCTTTGATCAGGAGAAATTGTTCGCTCGCCGCGTGGACGGCGTTGAGGCCCTCGACGCTCGTGAGGAAATTGTGGTCGGAGAGGACGAGAAAACGGTAGCCGTGTTCACGGTACCACTTCGCGACATCGTCCGGCGTGCTGTCGCCGTCGCTGTTCAGCGTGTGCGTGTGGGTGTTGCCTTTGTACCAGCGGCCGCGGGCGGCTTCCTGGGTGGCGACGAGAGGCGACCCGCGAACGGCAGTCAGCAGGATGCTCAGTGAGGCGAGGAGGGCTAGAGCCGTTCTCATTTGGCGTGGCAGCCACCAACCGGCTTTCTGGCGAGAATCGAGCGAACGCGATCCGGCGGGCGCGACACCACAGTCAGAACGGCTCCAGGCCACGCCGTGCGTCCATTCGCGTCAGCCCTGCTCTTTCTGCGAGATTTTTGTCCACGCGTCGCGCAGCGAGACAGTGCGGTTGAAGACGAGCGTGCCCGGACGCGAATCGCTGTCGACGCAGAAGTATCCCAGGCGCTCGAACTGGACCCGCGCGCCGACGTCGAGCAGCGCCACGCCGGGCTCCGCCTGTGCGTCGGACAGGACCTCGAGCGAGTGCGGGTTGATCCGGTCGATGAAGGTTGTGCCCTCGGGCCCGTTCTCGGGGTCCTCGACCGAGAAGAGGCGGTCGTACAGCCGTACCTCCACCGGCACGGCGTGCGCGGCGGATACCCAATGGAGGGTGGCTTTCACGCGGCGGCGGTCGGGCGCGTCACCGCCGCGCGTCGCCGGATCGTAGGTGCCGCGCAGCTCGACGATCTCGCCGCGATCGTCCTTCACGACCTCGGTGCAGGTGATGAAGTACGCGCACCGCAGGCGGACTTCTTTTCCCGGCGAGAGGCGGAAGAACTTCTTCGGCGGGTTTTCCATGAAGTCGTCGCGCTCGATGTAGAGCACGCGGGAAAACGGCACCTTGCGCGTGCCCGCCGAGGGATCCTCCGGGTTGTTGATGACATCGAGCTCTTCGACGTCTCCTTCGGGATAGTTGGTCAGCACGATCTTGAGCGGCCGCAGCACCGCCATGACGCGCGGCGCCCGGCGATTCAAATCCTCGCGCACGCTGTGCTCGAGCTGCGCGACGTCGATGACGTTTTCCTTCTTCGCCACGCCGATGCGCGCGCAGAAGTCGCGGATCGATTCCGGCGTGCAGCCGCGGCGCCGCAGACCGCTGATCGTCGGCATCCGCGGGTCGTTCCAGCCGGACACAAGCCCCTGCTGCACGAGCTGCAGCAGCTTGCGCTTGCTCATCACCGTGTAGTTCAGGTTGAGCCGCGCGAACTCGATTTGCTGCGGCCGATCGCCGTCGATCAGGGCGGCCACGAGCCAGTCGTAGAGCGGCCGGTGATCCTCGAACTCCAGCGTGCAGATCGAATGGGTGATGTGCTCGAGCGCGTCGGATAACGGGTGCGCGAAGTCGTACATCGGATAGATGCACCATGTGTCGCCCGTCCGATGGTGCGCTGCGTGCCGAATCCGGTACAACGTCGGGTCGCGCATGTTGAAGTTCGGCGACCCCATGTCGATCTTCGCGCGCAGGACGTGCGCGCCGTCGGGAAACTCACCCGCCCGCATGCGGGCGAACAGATCGAGATTCTCCTCAACGGTTCGATCGCGGTACGGGCTGTTCTTACCCGGCGCGGTGAGCGTGCCGCGGTACGTGCGGATCTCGTCGGCATTCAGGCTGTCGACGTACGCTTTGCCCTGCCTGATCAGCTCGACGGCGAACTGATACAGCCGCTCGAAGTAGTCGGATGCGTACAGCTCGGCGCCCCATTGAAAGCCAAGCCATGCGACGTCCTCTTTGATCGCGTCGACGTACTCGACATCCTCCTTCGCCGGGTTCGTGTCGTCGAAGCGCAGGTTGCAGGTGCCGCCGCGCTCCTCGGCAATGCCGAAGTTCAGGCAGATCGATTTGGCGTGGCCGATGTGCAGGTAGCCGTTCGGCTCCGGCGGAAAGCGCGTCGCCACACGGCCGTGGTGTTTGCCCGCTGCAAGGTCGTCGTCGACGATTGCGCGAATGAAGTCGACCGGCGGCGCTGCGGCGGCGCCGGAGGGGTGATCAGACATGTATGAATATTCTATCCACAGCCTTCGGGCGTGAGCTATCAGCCCCTAACAAGACATGCGGCCGCGATCGCGGCCCAGGCAAACGTGCGTACGGTCATGGAGCCTCCAGAATTCACAACAGTGTAGCCAATCGCGCGGGCGTCAGCTCGCCCGCGTGGGCGACGCGCAGATCGGCGGCGCTCAAGTCGTGGCGCTCGGTCAGCCAGTGCGGGATCGCAACGGTCTTCATGCCGGCCGCGCGGGCGGCCGTGATGCCGGGGCCGGAATCCTCGACGGCGATCGATCGCGTCGGATCCACGCCGAGCCGCCGCGCCGCTTCGAGATACACGTCGGGCGCCGGCTTGCGTCGCGCGACCTCGTCGCCTGTGACGATCGCGTCAAACAACGCGCGCACACCGATGCGCTCGGCCGTCGGCACGACCCATCGCGCGGGCGACGTCGACGCGATGGCGGTCGGCACGCGCGCGCCGGCCAGCGCGGCCAGCAGCTCGCGAATGCCGCGCATCGGCTCCGCGGGCACGACCTCCTCGAAGATCCGGCGCTTCTCGGCATGATACGCGTCACGCCCGGGCGCGCCCGGCGATCGGGCGCAGAGCTCGGTGAACCAGCGCTCGTCGTGGCCCGCGGCCCACAGCCCGATCTGATCGCACCACTCGTCGGGCGTGAGCGGCACGCCGCACCGCGCGTAAATGCGCCGGTGGGATTCGAATTCCGGCGTCTCGCTGTCGATGACGATGCCGTCGAAATCGAAGATGACGGCGGCGAGGGAGGACACCGACCGATCATAAAGCAACCGCAGCGAACGCCGCGCACGCAGAGCCATGATTTCTCTGCGGTCTCCGCGTGCTCCGCGGTTGCTTGTTATTCAGCGCGCAGCGCGATCATCGGATCGACGGCGGTGGCGCGCCGGGCTGGCAGATAACTTGCGAGGATCGCGATGAGCGCGAGGAACGTGGCGGTCGCCACGAAGCTCAGCGGATCGGTCGCCGTCACGTTGTAGAGCAGGCTCTTCACGACGCGCGTGATGGCGAACGCGCCGGCCATGCCGACCAGAATGCCCGCACCCGCGAGCCGCGCGCCGTCGCTGACGATGAGCGCAAAAACGTTCCGCCGGCTGGCGCCGAGGGCCATGCGCACGCCGATCTCCTGCGTGCGCTGCGAGACGGCGTACGACAGCACGCCGTACACGCCGATCGACGCGAGCACCAGCGCGACGGCGCCGAAAATCGAGAACATCCAGCCGAACAGCCGGTACTGCCAGAACGTGTTCAGCCGCGCCGCCTCGCCGGTCTGGATGTTGAAGAGCGGCAGCGTCGGGTCCGATTTCCGAATCTCCTGGCGCACGGCGCTCGTAATCGACGCCGGCGACCCGCCCGCCACACGAAGCGTCAGGCCGGTATTGCGCGTCGGCTCGTACGGGTACGACAGAAACGCGTAAGGCGACGGCTTGCCGTCACGCACCGAGAACAGCCGGAAGTCGCCGACCACGCCGATGACCGCTATCCACTGATTCTGCTTGTCCCCGAGCAGCTGGAACCGCTGGCCGATCACGTCGTTGCGATTCGGCCAGAGGCGCTTGGCGAAGACGCCGTTCACGATCGCCACGCCGGATCGTCCGTGGCCTTCGGCATCGGTAAAGTCGCGGCCGGCGACCAGCGGCACGTTCAGCGTTTTCAGCAGATGCGGCGTGACGGCGTACCACGACACGTTCGGCTCCTGGCCCGCGGCGACCGCGACGCCCTCCGGCACCACCGGGCCGC
>Ga0137409_10004569_pt1 | contig 14495 bp, 9 predicted proteins | sample CZODoug1_16funga_FD_122059 | JGI IMG/M metagenome (GOLD analysis project Ga0137409, IMG submission 122059) | Vadose zone soil fungal communities from Angelo Coast Range Reserve, California, USA - CZODoug1_16fungal (Hybrid Assembly) | ecosystem: Environmental > Terrestrial > Soil > Vadose zone... | reverse complement strand
GTTAGTTTTCCCTTCTTCAAACTGCGATTGCAGCGCTCCGACGTTTTGCTGTGCCAGTTGCAATTGCAACCGCGCCACTTCCTTCGCCGCATCCATCTCGCGCAAGCGGCGCGTCTTCCGCCGCACGTCCGCGCTCACCTGGTTTTTCTTGTTCTCCAGCGACGCTTTGGCGACCTGCAGATTCACGTCGGCAAGCCCGACGGCCGCTTTCGTCCTTGCACTAAAAATCGGCATCTGTACCTGCACGCCCGCGTTGAAATTGTTTCTTTGGAAGGTTTGGAAGAACTGAGCGTAATTGTTGAATTTTGCGAGCAAGCTGTAAACGCTCACGAGTTCGAGCGTGGGCAAATACCCGCCTTTTTCACCTCGGTAGCGAAATTCCTTCGCGCGAACATCCGATTGCGCCAAACGAATGTCCGTATTATTTTCCATCGCCATGGCCACAAGGTTTGCTCCTTCCTGCTCGGCGGAGCCCGGCAGATCATCTGCACTCAAATCAAACTGCTGTTCCGCCGCCAGTCCGAGCTGACTGCGCAAATAGGTTTCCAGCTCGTCTTCGCGGCCCTCAAGTTGCAAGATCTTCTGCGTAACTTGAGCTTTCGTCAGTTGTGATCGCGTCACTTCCCGCGGCAGCTCGAATCCCTCATTCGCGCGTTCTTGCGTCACCCCGAGAATTCTTTCCGCGCTATCGTTTTCCCTTTTCAACAGTTCTAGGGAATGTCGCACTTTCACCAGCTCCAAATATCCCGTTGCTGTTCCGGCAATCACGGTATTGCGAGCATCCTCCAGCAGAATTTTTTGCGCTTTCGCCTGCTCTTGCTGCTCCTTTGCAGCTCCGCGTAGAGGTAAATTGAAAACCTGCTCGGTGTATGTCACGTTAAAAACGGAAGGGGCGCGTCCACCCGGGGTTTCCGGAATACCGTACGTATAACCCGCGCCGGAGCCGACGTAAAGATTTGGCAGGAAATCCGCCTTGCCGATCATCGCCGCGCGATCCGCCACGGACGCCTGAATTCGGGCAAGCTTGATATCCTTGCTGTTTTGCAGCGCAAGTTCCAAGGAACGTTTCAGAGTGAGTGTTATCGGAACCGGGGCTTGTTGTGCCGCCGCGCTTGCAGCCGAGAACGTCGCACACAATGCAATCGTGGCTGCCCTATGAAGTCGAAACATGGAATTCCTCCGCTGTATCACTACTCGTATCGCAAGGATTCGATGGGCTGCAGCCGCGCCGCGTTGTTTGCGGGCAAGTACCCAAAAAAGAGTCCGGTCGAACAGGAAACGACAAACGCAACCACAACGCTCAATGGAGAAATCGGCACGCGCAGATTCCCTGGCAGAAACAGTTGCGCGGTGACTGGCACGGCCAGCCCAATCAAAATCCCCATAACCGCTCCACCGCCGCTAATCAAAAATGCTTCGATTAGAAACTGATAAAGAATATCTCTTCGTGGGGCGCCGATGGCTTTTCGAATGCCGATTTCGCGAGTGCGCTCTTTCACTGTGACCAGCATGATGTTCATGATGCCGATGCCGCTGATCAGCAGCGCGATAAACGCAATCACAATGAGAACGATGGTGAGCGCCAAAGAAATATTCTGTGCGGCAACGAGAATCGCCGTCAGCGTTTGCACGTTGTATTCCGCTTCGGGCGGATGTCGGCTGCGCAGCAGCAACCCCACTTGCTTTTGTATGCGCGCAACTTCCTCCGCACTTTCAGCTTGAACGTCCACAACCCGAAGTACGACAACGCCGTTATAGGATTTCATCAAGCCGAACGGAATAACTACCGACTCTGCCTGAATATCGGATAGTCCAAACGTTTCCACACGCTCTTTGAAAACACCAATGACCGTGAAGGTGAGTTCTCCCATGCGGACTGCCTGTCCGATCGGATTTTCGCGGCCAAATAGCCTTTCGGCTAACTGCGGGGTAATAAGGCAGACTTTCCCCCGACTCGCCATGTCCGTTGCGTCCAGGTATCGCCCCCTCAACACGACAAGTCGCCGAATGTCCTGATATCCGGCCGTCACTCCGATGAGAGTTACCGGCCTGACGATTCCCTGCGCAATTACGGACATCTGCATATCGCTTGTACCGGCGACCTGCACGACACCGGGAATGGTTCGAGCTGCTTCCATGTCCTGAAGCGTCAATTCGTGACTAAGGGGCTGCGCCTTGTCCGGTGTTTTGACCATCTCCGCCCAAACTAGGTTCGCGCCAACACTTTCAATCTGAGAAATAACGAATCGCTTGCTCGTAAGCGCAACGGTAACCACAAGCACGATGGACGCGCTGCCGATAATCACGCCAAGCGAAGTCAGCGCCGCGCGCAGTTTGTTGGCGCGAAGTGCGTCAACGGCAACGGTAAACGTCTCATGAAGATGCATCATCGGAGGTCACTGCTTCTTGGCGCGTTTCAGCGCTTCGCCGGCGTATTTATTTTTCGGTTCCAGTTTCAGCGCGGTTTCATACTCGCTGATCGCGGCGTCCTTCTGCTTTTGGCTTTCTGCAAGCCGTCCAAGCCAATAATGCCCCATCGAAGCCGATGGATAGTTGTTCCGTCGGGGAGCTTTGTTCAAATACTCGCGAATATTCTTTTCCGCTTCGCTAAGTTTCTCTCCACGCAGAATATGCGCCGCTGCAAGGTAGAAAGGACCGCGCATGTCCTTGCCGTCCAGCTTCTCTCCGGTTTCCACAACAGAAATCAATCGCTCCGCCTGGTCCCGTTTCATTGCGTAATCGCCGATGTCGTAAACCAAATCCGCTGACTTCGGATTGCTCTCCAGCGCCTTCGTGAATTCCATGTCCGCCGCCGCAAAATCTTTCTTCTGCCTGCGGCAATTCCCGCGCGCGTAGTGCCCTTCCGCCGCGTCCAGCAAAGCGAGCTTTTCAATTTCTACCTGTGCCTTTTCTTCTCCACCACCGGCAATTCCGGGAGCGCTGCAATCGTATTCAATCAACGCCTGCATCGCTCCAAAATTTCGCTCGTCGAGATCCACTGCCGTTGCAAATTCCCTCCGCGATTTCTTTGCGAGAGCAAGCGCGGAAAACCAGCCCGAATGGTCGGCTTTCTCGCCATACGTCCGCCCAAGCCATTCGTGATACACGGAACTCTTCGGATCGATCGCCACCGCTTGCTCGGCGCTCGCGATCGCGCGATCGCGCTCTTCCATTTCGAAATAAGTCTTAGCGAGGAGCAGATGAATCTCACCGTTGCGCGGTTCGGCCTGGCTCGCGGCCTCGAGAATCTGTACGGCTTTCGTATAATCGCCCTGTGTGTAAGCGCGCAGCGCCGCCTCGACAGCTTCGTTGGAATTCAGCCCACTCTTGGCCCACAAACCAACGCAGACAAACAACGCAGCAGCCGCGCAAATCAGTCTGCTAATTCGCATTGGGCCGGCCCAGAAATGTCGAAGCATCTGGATTGATAACTCTCACCAGCATTCCATCGCGCAAATCGAAATCGCCCGGCAATGCAACCATCTCACCGCCGCTCAGGCCCGCAATTACTTCGTAATTTGCCGCGTCCGCGATGCCAACGATAATCTGCCGCTTCTCTAGCGAATTTTGCCCGACGTTTAACCCGCCATCTTTCACCACGAAGACGTATCGCTTACCTCCGTCGGACTCCACCGCCGAACGTGGCACCGTTAGAACATCGTTTCGCTCGCGCGCGCTGATTCGCACATCCACGTTGATATTCGGCAGCAGTTCCAATTTTTCGTTGTTCACGGAACAAAGCAATTCGCCGACGCTGCGCGACCCGCGCGGAACCACCTGCTTTGGAATCACTTCCGTTTTTCCATCCCAAGTCCGATTCGGCAGCGCGTCCCACGTAATGCGCACAGCCTCGTTCGGCTCAAGCCCGCCCAATTCCGGTTCGTCCACAAAAGCTCGCACGCGAACCTTGTGCAGGTCCGCCATTTCCGCTAGCAAATCACCGACCTTCACAAAATCTCCCTGCCGTACGGGAAGCGAATACAACGTGCCGTCCGCGGGAGCCGTGATTTTCCCGCCGCGCGCCTTTTCAGCCAGCGCTGCCACCTGATTCTGCGCTTGCTGCACTTGCAAATCGTATTTTCCCGCGTCGAGCTTCACTCCGCGGTCAAACTCCTGCTTTACCGCGCTCAAGCGGTCTACTTCCGCCTGCGTTTTGGTCAGCTCAAGCTCGTTCGCCGCCAGTTCGTCTTTCGTCGCAGCCTGCTGCGCCATGAGCCGTTGCAAAGCGTCATGATTCCGTTTGACGCGATCGCGTTCCGCAATCGCCTTCGCCAAATCGCCCGACGCTTTCGCAGCCGCGTCCGAACGTCCGCCGCCCAGTGCCGCGCGCAAATCATCCTGCGCTTGCAGCAAACGCGCTTGTGCCTGAGCGAGTTGCGCCGCCGCGTCTCTCACATCCAGTTCCAGCAGCAGCTGTCCCTTCTTGACTGCCTGCCCTTCCATCACATGAACTTTTTGGACGAACGTATCAAGTTGTGCCCGCATCACGTAGGGCGAAATCGGCTCTACTTTGCCGTTGCTGGAAACCGAGGCGACCAGATTTTCGCGCACCGGTTTTACCGCCATGATTTTGGCGACGGGCTGACGCCCGCTGAGGCGCACGAGCAGAAAAGCTACACCCGCAGCGACCACAAGAAAGATTAGGATTCGATTGCGAAGTTTGCGTTCCATACGCTGAGTGCTCTCGCCTCACACCGTCCCGGCACACGGCACTCTTCAAACGCCCCGGCGTTCTGTTCCCATTTTTGAACTGTTCCGAAGCTTGCTTGCCGCCGCCCAGCGGAACCCTGCCTAAACAGTCTACCAAGAGCCTCCAAACTTCCACTACACAAAGCGCGGGTGTATCTTGTCCACACTCAAAAAGATGCGGGCTGGGGCGCGAAAGATGCAATCTCCAGAGGCCCGCTTCAGGGGCCCAGTTTTTGCCACCCATCTCGTTTGTTATCTCTCGCCGCCTTAGGACGTAATATCATCAGAACGGTTGCGCTTCGTATTTCAGCACTTTCGTGAGGTCCTCCTGTGATTGAAGCTCGCGGTCTGTCCAAACGATTCCAGGACAAAAAGCGTGGCGAAATCCGCGCCGTGGATAACGTCAGCTTTTCCGCAAAGCCTGGCCAGATTTACGGATTACTCGGCGCAAATGGCGCGGGAAAAACCACCACGCTTCGCATGCTCGCCACAATTCTCGAACCCACCGACGGCACCGCAGTTGTTTACGGCCATGACGTCATCGAACAGCCCGAAAAGGTCCGTGCTTCCGTCGGGTTTCTTTCGACGGCCACCGCGCTCTACCCGCGGCTCACTTCCCAGGAGCTGGTGGAGTATTTCGGCCGGCTCAACGGCCTCGACGAACCAACTCTCAAGAAACGTGTGGACTATATTTTTGACCGCTTGGACATGAACGAATTCCGCGACCGTCGTTGCGACAAACTCTCCACCGGTATGAAGCAAAAAACCTCCATCGCCCGCACGCTAGTCCACGACCCGCCTGTGATGATCTTTGACGAGCCGACGCTTGGCCTCGACATCATGACTGCCCGAAGCATCATCACTTTCATCCGCGAATGCCGCGACCGCGGAAAAACCGTCATCTTCTCCACTCACGTTATGAGTGAAGTCGAAAAGCTGTGCGATGTCATAGGCATCATCCAGAGCGGCAAGCTTCTGGCGGAAGGTTCGCTGGCACAACTGCGAGAACAATGCGGAGAGCAGGATCTCGAAGAGATTTTTGTCAAGCTCGTCGCGCCGCTTTACTCCACCACGGAGGCACTCTGACATGTCCATCCGCAACGTTGGCATCGTCTACCGTAAGGAATTAAGAGAAGCGCTTCGCGACCGCCGCACTGTAATCGCCAGCGTCGTCGTTCCACTTCTTCTCTTCCCACTTCTCAGCGTTGGCTTTGGGGCCGTAATCACGAGCATTATCGGCAAAACAAAGGAAGAGTCGCCAAAGATCATGATTCTCGGCGGAGAAGATTCTCCGGGCGTCGTCGCAAGCCTCAAAGCGACGCCCAAAATTGAAATCGTGACCGCGGCCGCAAACTGGAAAGATCTCGTGATTAACAAGGATGTTCCTGCCGTTATAGAGATCCCCCCGGGTTTCGATAAGGCCGTGGCGGATCAAAAGGAACTTGACGTCACCATCTACAACTATTCGGGTGATCTGAAGTCTGAAATCGCCGCAGGTAAAGTGGATAAAACGCTCAAGTCTTACCGTGATGACGTCGTCAAGAATCGTCTTCAGGCGCGCAATCTGCCCGAATCGGTCTTGAAGCCGTTTGAAGTAAAACAGCAAAACATCGCCCCACCCGAAAAGTCCGGCGGCGCTCTCTTCTTCGGTGGATTTATCGCCTATATCGTCGTGTTTCTCTGCTTCAACGGCGGCATGCACCCTGCGATTGACCTCACGGCGGGCGAAAAAGAGCGTGGCACGATGGAAACCATTCTTTCTAGTCCGGTTTCACGTGCTCACCTCGTGTTTGGAAAATTTCTGCTCGTGCTCACCACCGCACTCGCAACGGCTGCACTTTCCGTTATCTCCATGGGGATTTCTTTCGCCATCGCAAATAGCCTGCATTCCGCACCCGTCCAGGCTGGCGGGGACGGAATGAGCATGCATATTGGCGTCGGCGCCGCACTGTCCGTCTTCATCATGGCGATTCCGCTCGCCGTGCTTTTCTCGTCGGTCCTTCTCACAATCGCATCATTCGCCAAAAGCTATAAAGAAGCGCAGAGCTATATAATGCCGATGATGTTCATCGTGATTATTCCTGCGATCGCCGCGATGTTGCCCGGTGTTGACCTCACTCCCAAACTCGCCCTCGTGCCGATCTTGAACGTCAGCTTGCTCTGCAAAGAACTGGTCATCGGCACCTACCACTGGAATTTCATCGCAATCATCTTCACCTCCACTTGTGCATACGCGGCATTCGCGCTGTTTCTCGCGGTCAAAATGTTCCAACGCGAGTCCGTTCTATTCCGCTCCTAGAAGCAACCAGCGGGAACCTGCGCGCCCCCGCCTGCGTATCTTCTGATAGATGAAACGGTCCATTCGCATTCTCCTGATTCTTCTTTTCTTTCCGCCCACGCTGGCGGCCGTAGGCGGCTGGCTTTCCGGCCCGATGTTTCTCCATCCGATGAAGCGCGCCCTCACCGTCGATTTAATTCGCGAAGCCGACGCCAGCTTTTCACACACCGGAGGCCGTCGCGACGACTTCACCGTTCGCGCACCCGATGGCATCCACTTGCACGGCTGGAAAGTTCGCGCAACAAATCCGAACGGCTCATGGGTCCTGCTCTTTCACGGAGTCTCTGACAATCGTGTCGGCGTCATCGGCCAATCCGAATTCCTTCTGCAAAACGGCTACAGCGTTGTCATGATGGATTCGCGCGCCCACGGCGCCAGCGGCGGCCCCATCGCCACCTACGGCTGGCTGGAACGCCAGGACACTAGCGCCGTCGTTGACGCGCTCGAACTCTCCGAGAAACCGCAGCACCTCTTCGCATTAGGCGAATCTACGGGCGCCGGCATCGCTTTGCAATCCGCGGGAGCCGACCCGCGCATCGAAGCCGTCGTCGCCGAGGCCTCCTTCGCGAATTTGCAGGAAGCCGCCTACGACTACGCCGGTTTGCGCGAATATCCGTGGCTCGGCAAAACGCTCTTCGCTCCCGGCGCATGGCTCATGGTCTATCGCGGAGGCAAACTCGCCGGATTCCCCGCCGCCGAAGTTTCCCTGCAAAAAGCAGTGTCCGCACGCGCCTTTCCCGTCCTGATCATTTGCGATGAAGAGGACCACGCCCTGCCCTGCCGCCACAGCGAAATGATCTTCCGCACAGCCCGCGGCCCAAAAGAGCTCTGGCGTGTTCCCCGCGCGTATCACACCGCTGCGCTCGGCTATGAGCCCGTGGAATTCCGCAAACGTGTCCTTGGATTTTTCGATCGCCTGCGGCAAACGACGCAGCTCTGACAAAATTTCAGAGCGCCTTCAACACCATCAAGATCCGGTCATCTTCGTAAACTCCGCCGCGCGCGTGCGCATTCACCGCTTCCAGCACCCCATCCAGAATTTCCTGCGGAGTCAGCGCCCGCAATCGCGCAACCAGCTCAGCAAGCTTCCCGCGCCCAAACTCATTTCCCCCAGCGTCCATAGCCTCGGTAATTCCATCCGTGCACGCCACCAGCAGGTCGTCTTTGTTCAACGTAAGTTCGCCGCACTGATATTCCTGTTCCGGCAGAAGCCCCACTACCATCCCGCCTTCGGTTAGCCATTCGCACGTTCCATTTGCACGAATCACCGCGGGCGGCACATGCCCCGCATTCACATAACGCAACTGCCTGCCGCTTTCATCAAGCGTCACCAGAAACATGCTCAAATATTTCGTGCGACGTCCGCCGGAACCCGCAATCAACATCTTTTGATTGATCGTCGCCGGCAGTTTTTCGAGCGGCCCCGGTTGATCCGCCAGCGCATGCAATGTCGCCTGCACATTTGCCATGACCAGTGCGGACGCTGCGCCCTTTCCCTCCACGTCGGCAACCACAATTAACAATCCGCCCTTTTCCGCCGGGGGCAACCGCAGGAAATCGTAATAATCCCCGCCCACCATTTGTGAAGCTCGATGCGAAACCGCAATCTCAATTCCCGCCACCACCGGTGGAGCATCCGGCAGCAAGCCCGCCTGAATCTCGCGAGCCAGCGAAAGATCGCGCTCCAATTTTTCTTTTTCGACGCGCTCGCGGTGCAATTGCGCCTTCTCCAGCGCAATCGCCACGTGAGCGCTCAACGCGTCCAGAAACGCTTCGTCTTCGCTCGTGAACGGTTCCGCTTTATTCAAAAGCTGCAGTACGCCGACGATCGCCCCCGCCTCATTCCGAATCGGCAGGCAGAGCAATCGCCGCGTCGTAAATCCGAGCTTCTTGTCCACTTCCGGCTCGAATCGTGGATCTTCATACGCATTTTCCAGTCGCACCGAGCGCCCATTCTGCGCAACCCATCCCGCGATTCCGCGGTCCGCCGGTAAACGGATCACCTGCTGTTCCAGTCCAAGCCCCACCAGCGACCAGATTTCGTTTTTCTCCGCGTCCACCAGAAAAACCGTGCCGCGTTCCGCTTCCGTCTGCCGTGTCGCAATCTGCAAAATGATGTGAATCAACTCGCCGAGGTCCAGCGTCGAATTCAGTTTCTTCGTCGCCTCGATGATGCTGGAAAGTTCTTCCATCGTGCCGCGCCGCTCCGCTAGCGCCACGGCAAGCGCCGCGAAACGCGCGAGCAAGGCAAGTTGTGACTTCGTTTCCTCAGGAAACGCGCCTTGCCCATGCACTTCCAGAATTCTCATTCGAAAATCGTCGCTGCCTAGCGCCCCTGTCCACACGGTGGAAGGCACTTCACTTTTTTCTCTCACGGTTGGGCGCGCGGATAGTTTTTCTTCCGCAGGCAACGCGCCGACCTCTGCCCAAACTTCCGCCGCCTCCTGCTCGATTCGCCACAGCCGCGCTCCAACAACTCCGGGCAATGCCATCGCCGCGCGCACCACGCGAGGCGCAAGTTCATTCACGGGAATGCGCCCTTCCAATTGGCCGAGGCTCTCCGCCAATTCGAAAGGCACGCTCGCCGGAACGATTCTTTGAGGAGTGGGCTTCATCGCGGCTAGCCGGATGACCCGGCATGTGCCGCATAGCCTAGCAAGAGTGGGCTGGTCTGAAAAGAGCGGAAGCGAAATTCACTTCACTTCGGCCGAACCGCCTTGTGCAGCTTCCCATTCCTGACGCAAGCGCCGCACGGCCTCCCGCAAACGCACCGCAAGGGCGGCAATCGTTTCCGCTGCTCCGGTGCGCGGGACTTCTTCAAAAGCGACAAACCTCACCCCATAGTTGTGCAGTTCTTGTTCGACTCCTGCACACCCGGCATACTATTCATATTTGTGATAGTTATCTATTCGATTATCTTGAAATGCAATCCCAAAACGATTTCATTTGGGGACTGAAAGGGTCTCCAGGAGCGAATTATCTGGAATAAACATTACAATATCAATTACTTACAATTTTGGAACCGAGCTCAGTTCCATTTCGGGAATTTCCTACTCTTTCTCGGCTACCCACCGCAGAACTCCGTCCGTTTTCGTTCCAACGAAAAATCCGCCATGTCCATCTCCTGTAATGGTCACGACTCTGCCTACATCACCCTCATTCACTCTCTCCCAATTGCGACCGGCATCCCGCGAAATGTAAACGCCTGCCGTTCGCGTCGGAATCACCCAGACGTCCTGTGCAATCCAGCCCGGCCACGAAGCGGCCGCAGGCAGTCCCGATTGCAACAACCGCCAGCCGGCTTCCGTGTCCCAGGTAAATTCGAAAACCCCCTTCTCCGTGCCAACAACCACAGGGCGCTGGTCATTGCTCTGCACCTTAAGCCACAGCACTTCACCTGCCTTTTCCGGAACGGTTGTTTTTATCCAGCTCTTTCCCGCATTCGTAGACCGAGCAATCGAATTTTTCTCCAGCGCAAAAAGCTCTGTTCCCTCCGCATTCGCATTCACGTACGTCACTTTCCCCGCAAACTCCTTCTCCGCAATGCGCACGAGTTTTCCCTCGTGCAAGCTACCGGACCACAAGCCATCTCGCGTCGCCGCAAAAATTCGTCCTCCTGCAACTTCCATCGCCAACACTTCCGGCTTCACAACCTTCTCGGGCGCGCGCACCGTTTGTCGTGAACTTCGCTTCTGTGCTTTGCCCGCAACATTCCTTACAACAAATCGCAACTCTTTCCACTTTTTTGCTCCCACTTCATATTGCACGGCCCCGCCACGCCGCAACGCTGCAAGCCAATTTTCACTAATGGAAAATAGCGCGGTGACTCCCACTGGAGCATCCGGCATCCGCTTCCAATTCTTTCCTGCATCTATGCTTTCAAAAAGCCCTTGGCTTCCTTCTCCCGTTGCAGCCAGCAAATGTTTGTGGTCTTTCCCTTCGCCAGTGAATCCGCTCAACACGCGATGTGAAAATCCCGCGTTCCTCGCAGCAAAACTATTTCCACCGTCCCTGCTCATCCAAACGCCTTCCGCCTCCGTTCCAATGAGCAACACTCCCGCTTTCTCCGGAAACGGAAGCGCAATTGCGTTCACCACAACATCCCTCGCCGTTACGCGCGTCCAGCTTTCTCCCGCATCACTCGTCCGCCAAAGCCCTTCCGTCGTGCCGGCATACCACACCGACGCGTTCGCCGGATCCTGCAAAATCTGCTGCGTACGCCGCGACGCGTACGGAATTCCCTGTAACTTGACCCATTGCGCGCCGCCATTTTCGCTGCGATAGATTCCAGAACATGCACTCGCAAAAATTCGCTCCGGATTGCTTCGGTCAATCTCCACGCTCATGACGTCCGAATCGTCAATCATGCCCGCCGCAATCGCGTTCCAGGTTTTCCCTCCATCCGTAGTCTTCCACGGCAAATGGTACGTTCCCGCGTAAATCACGTTCGTATCGCGCGGATCGATCGCAATCGAATCCAGATTCTTTATCTCTGAATCTCCCGCCGGCGAAATCCGCGTCCATGTTTTTCCTGCATCGCTCGTCTTAAAAACACCTGTTCTCGTCCCCGCCACCAAAACTTCCGGGCTGCTTGCGGATTGCGCGAGCGCCCGCGCCGCCTCGCCCTCCAGCCCCATGCTCTGCCATCTCACCCCTCCGTCTTCACTTCGATAGACACCGCCTCCCGCAGCGGGGTCCTGCGTCCAAGCCGCCGCATACAGCGTCGTCTTCACTCGCGCATCCACAACCAGTTCCTGCACTACACTGTCCATTCTCTTTCCAACTCGGCCGCGCAACTCCCAACGTTCACCGCCGTCGCGCGACATAATCACGTGTCCGTCCGCCGTGCCGAGAAACACTTCTCCCTTTTCGCCGGATGCCAGCGAAATTACGTCTCCGCCTTCGGGCCCGAGTCGTTGCCACTTCTGGGCGCGGGACACCAACGCGACAAAGAGCAGCAGCGTCGCCGAAGCAATCACACGCAGGAGAATATTCCCAAGCGGCTTCATCTCAAAAATTTTCATCGTTCAAAAAACTACGGGCTCCTCAGTGTTCCACCGAAGAGCCCGCTTGTCATATTTTCAGTTTTCGTCACTGGTCACTAAACACTAGTCACCAGTCACTGTTTTTAGTACGTCGCGCCTTCCGGCACAATCACGAAGTCCACGCGCCGGTTTTCCTTTTCCTGTCCCTTTTCCTTCGACGCTTCTCCAACGCGAGTAGAAATGCGCGCTGCGTCGATTCCCTTTTCGCCGAGGTACTTCTTCGCCCCATCCGCGCGGGCTGCCGCTAGCTTTGCCGCACTCGGCTCCTTCGGGTCCGCATACCCAACGATCACGAGCTTCGCTGTTGGGTCGTTCTTCAAGCGCAACGCCACGTCGTCGCCAACGCGCTTGCACGCATTGTCAAACCGCGAAGCGCCTGCCTTGTTGTAGCCGCAATCGCCGGCTTTGCTGGCTTGCGGAGGCGGCGGTGGCTGCTGCACGTCCACATTCGTCGAAGATTCCGCCGTGCCGCCCTTGCCGTCGCTCACACCGCATTTTACGGTGTAGCTTCCGGGTTGCAGTCCAGTCGAATCAAACGTTGCCTTCGGGCCGTCGCCGCTTACCTGGCCCGCCGTCGCGCTGTAGCTATACGTCAGCGGATCGCCGTCCGGATCGCTCGCCGTGGACGTAATTCCCGTCCGCTCGCCCGGCATAATGGGGCTGCGGTCCGTCGAGCACGAAATTGTCGGATTCTGGTTGGGCTTCGGCGCAACGGTCAAATCCGCCGAGCAAGTCGCCGTTCCGCCCTTGCCGTCGTCCACTTTCGCGGTTGCCGTGTAAGTTCCAGCAGCTAGTCCGCTCGCGGTCCAACGCGCATCCGCGGCGGTGCCTTCGATGGTTCCGCCCGTCGCCGTGTAGCTGTAGCTCAGAGTATCGTTGTCAGGATCGCTCGCATTCACGTGCAGCGTCACAGGATCACTAGCGCCAGCGATTACGGAAGCCGGGCTAACCGAGCATGCCGCAACCGGCGGACGATTCGCGGGTGGCGGCGGGTTAGGAATCCCGAACCGCAAAACCAAACCGCTCCCAAGCCGGAGATTGTTCTGCCGACCGCTCGATCCCACGTTGCCGCCAGCAAAGTTCGTCATTAGGTAATCGATCTGGACAAATCTCCACGCGACATTCTTGCTGAGAACTACATCCACACCGCCTCCTGTCGCCAGGCTGAACACATTCTTCGAACCTGCTCCGGTTAACCCTCCGCCGCCCCGTGCGCCGCCGAACAAGAATTCAGTAAAGGGCACAAAGTGATCGAACCTTCGCAAGTTCAAGCGTGGGCCGAAAAGGTATGTCGTCAACCCGCCATCCGTTTGCGTTCCCGAAAGGTTCCGTGTGTACGCATACGATCCAATTTCGGCTGTAAGGCCGACAACACGGCTTGCATTATAAGTAAAGCTTCCCGTGCCGCCCTGATTGCCAAAGTTATTGAAGGGATCACCCGGGTGGAGATCGATGTAACTGTAGCCGGCTGAAATTTCATAACGCGGCAAGAGCCGTCCAGGCGCGGAGGTGTCCTTCGTATCTGCCGCTGCTGGGAATGGTGTCAGCCTGGGCCGCGCTGGAAGCGCCCACGGACTCTTCGATACGGCAGCAGGAGCGCTCGCCGAGTTTGTGCCGGATGCTGCATTCTCCTTCGCATCCGCGTCCGCATTTTTGTCTTTTTGCTGGCCGTACGCGGGCAAGTTGATACAGACACCCATCGCTATAATCGCAAACCACTTACTCATCTTCTTCCTCCATGAACTCTTGTTTGACTAACCCCGGTAATGCCCACCGCTCCCGCACGCACCTTCCCCTTTTTTGGTGCAAATAATGGTCGTCGCTTTCCGCCCCGCCGCGAGCGAATCCGCTTTGGACCGCTCACGACTGCCTCCGCGATCATCTCCGTGGAGGAGATTCCCCTCCGTCACTCAAAGCGCGATCCCCATAGCCTATTTCAGACCTGCACTTTCTCGCAAGCATTTACTTGCCGCCTCAAATGGTTACCTGAATCGAGGAATCGCCATACTGTCAAAAGTTATAGTTCTTCCCATCATTTCCAAGGACTCCATTGATTTGATTCTCATTATTCCTAGACAAGTCTTCCCGTTCCCCCGCACACCGTTCTCTTCGGCTGCGATCTCTGCTACTTTGGGTTGATCAGGCAGGTACCCAGGCAGGTAAACGATGTGCAGAAACATCAAACCACTGTTTAATTTCGCTCCGCCCGTTACTCCCGAGGAAGTGCGCGCCGCTTCGCTCCAATTCGTCCGGAAAATCAGCGGCTTCAATAAGCCATCTAAGGCCAACGAAGAAGCGTTCAACGCCGCCATCGACGAAGTCGCAACCGCTTCCATGCGCCTGCTCCGCTCGCTCGAAACCACAGCTGCACCCAGAAACCGCGAAGACGAAGCCGCCAAAGCCAAAGCTCGCGCCGCCCAGCG
>Ga0137409_10004567_pt1 | contig 14496 bp, 11 predicted proteins | sample CZODoug1_16funga_FD_122059 | JGI IMG/M metagenome (GOLD analysis project Ga0137409, IMG submission 122059) | Vadose zone soil fungal communities from Angelo Coast Range Reserve, California, USA - CZODoug1_16fungal (Hybrid Assembly) | ecosystem: Environmental > Terrestrial > Soil > Vadose zone... | reverse complement strand
GTATTCGAAATCTTCAAGTTTCGCAGCATGCGTGTCGACGCGGAGAAGGACGGCGTCGCGCGATGGGCCAAGAAAAACGACGACCGCATTACGCGGGTGGGGAAATTCGTCAGGTTGACGCGCGTCGACGAGTTGCCGCAGCTCATCAATGTCATGCGTGGTGACATGAGCTTCGTCGGACCGCGGCCGGAACGCCCGCCGTTCGTGCACGACCTCAGCCGGAAAGTGCCTTTCTACGCAAGCCGGCACTCCGTCAAGCCGGGTATCACGGGTTGGGCGCAGGTTCGTTATCCCTACGGGGCGTCGGTGGACGATGCAGTGCAGAAGCTGCAATTCGATCTTTACTACGTCAAGAACCACTCCCTCTTCCTGGATCTGGTCATTCTCTTTCAAACCGCGCAGGTTGTCCTGTTCGGCCATGGTAGCGCGCGCTAGGGCCGAGCTTTCGCGGGGCCGGGCCTTTGCCGGCGCTCGTGGACGTTCGCTAGTGCGCCACACGCAAGGGGTGCATGGGCGATTCCTCCCAGTGAATGACCCTGCTGTTCTTGAAATGAACCCGGGACGGCCCATAGTCCCAGACGGTTTCGGTTTCGGTGACCGGTGTACCTTGGACCGCCCGCACTTCGTCTTTCGTGGATCCGACCTCGAAAGTACCCTCCTGCATCTGGACGGGTTGGTCACGCGCAATTCGCAAGGGATTGTCCGGGTGCTGGCTCCAAGAGATCACTTTCCCATGCGCAAAGCGGATCTGCGACTTGCCGTAATGCCAGGTTTCCCCCTGAGTGAAGGTTGGAACGCCCTGAACGGCGTAGACCTCGCCGAGCGTCGAGCCGGGCCAGATCCAGTGAGGCTCGCTACCAGGACTTACCGCGGGCGCCACTTGTTTTGCAAGCTCTGGACGCTTAGGCGTTTCCTCGGGCCGGCTGTCCTCCGGCGCCATCGGACCTGCGTAGCGGTCGGCAAGATACAGCGCTGCGACAACGGCCAAAAATGCAAAGGCGACATGGCGCCGGCGGCCGCTCTTCGAAGGAGCGCCGGCCGTTGCGCCCATCGCGCCCGTCTCGGCATGATCAAAGGGGTGGATGCGATCGGACGCCGGGTCGGCGTGACGCCTCGGTCCTTGCGCACCCTTGTCCTCGGTCGCACGCTTCCTCGGCGGAAGCACACCGTATTGACGCCTGTATTTCCACAGCGTCTGGTAGGCGATCGTGATCTGTTTGCTGCGTTCCTCGGCGATTTCCCTGCTGGCGGTGTCACCGGAAAAGCGATCCGGGTGCCATTTTCCTATGAGGCGCTTGTAGCGCCGGCGCAGCGTCTCCCAATCGGTGTCGGGGTCGACTCCGAGAGCGGCGTAAAATACCGAATAGTCGTCCATGACGGCGGTGGGCGCGTGGGGACAAAGGAAGCGATTCGGGCGGAATTCTTGCACATTTTCCACGTTAGTGGCTGGCGAGTGGCCGGAGAGTCGAATCCCTCGCGGTAGAATTGTTTCGGGGCCAAAGCAGCGGACCCAGCAGACGCGATGCACCTGCGCCTGACGTTGTGCGGGTTCCCGGCGAGGGTGCAAAGAAATCCAGGGCAAGGAGACAATCGTGTCAACAATCGTGTCACGGGGTGGCAGATGAGCAGATTGCGGTGGGTCGGTATTCCTGCGGTGGCGCTGCTCGTGGCGGGTTGCGAGAGCGTACCGGCGCCCGTCGGGGGTGCGGATCGAGGTTTCGCAACAGTAGAGGAGTACCGCATTGGCGCGGACGACCGCGTGCAGGTGAGCGTGTGGCGCAACCCGGAGTTGTCCGTGACCGCGCCGGTAAGGCCGGACGGAAAAATTTCGCTGCCACTCATTGGTGATGTCGAAGCAGGGGGGCGCACGCCGGGTGAGGTGGCTGAAAATATCAAAAGACAGCTCTCTACGTATATTCGCGATCCGAACGTGGCCGTGATCATCACTGAACTGCGTTCGCACGAATTCCTCTCGCGCGTGCGTGTGACCGGTGCAGTGCGTGCCCCGAAATCGATTCCCTACCGTCAGGGAATGACTGTACTCGACGTAGTACTTGAAGCCGGCGGTGCGAACGACTTCGCATCGCCCAATCGAACCAAGCTATACCGCAAAGGCAAGGACAAGACCGAAGTGTTCGAGATCGAGCTTGGCGACATACTCAACAAGGGTCGGCTTGAAACCAACCTGTTTCTCCGGCCCGGGGATGTGATCACGGTCCCCGAGCGGCTGTTCTAGCCAAGCTGCCCGCCATCGGGATTGCCATAGGAGTGTAGAGGATGTTACCCGAACAAATTGCAAAAGCCCTCATTACCGAGTCGTTCCATTCGCGCCGACTGGTCGTGGCGATATTCGTCATTGTGAACGCGGTGGCCCTGACCGTGGGATGGCTGTGGCCCAAGGGCTATACGGCATCGACCAGTATCCTCGTGGATGAGAGGACCATTATCCAGCCCCTGATGGCAGGCGCTGCCGTAGCGACGGACGCCCTCGACCGCAGCAAGAACGCGCGCGAGGTGATCTTCGGACGCAAGATCATGGATATCGTCCTCGAATACGGCGGCTGGTTGAAAGATAGACCGAGCGTTGGGGAGCGCGAGCTCCTTATCGAGGACATCAAGAAAAGGACGGCCATCAGCACCGTCGGGAAGAACATCCTCAGGATCGAATACCGCGACGCCGATCCGGAGCGAGCATTCCGCGTGACGGGGAAGCTCGCCGAGCTGTTTATGCAGGAAAGCATTGCCGCGAAGGCCGCGGAAAGCGGTGCGGCGTTCGCCTTCATCGAAAAGCAGACGCAGGAATACCAAGACAAACTGACCCGCACCGAACAGGAGCTGAAGGAGTTGCGCTCATCGACCCTGGACGTGCGTGCCGGCGAAGGCGAGGTGACTACAAGGCTTAACGATCTCTACAAACGCATAGATGCCACGATGCAGGAACTGCGAGAGGCGGAGATTAAGGGGGCCTCGCTGGAGCGTCAGGTGTCCGGTGAAGCGGAGTCAACCGCCGCGATTTCGCGCGAAGGCCAATATCGAGCACGTATCACGGACCTCCAATCGAAGCTCGACACGCTGCGGCTGAGTTACCGCGACACGCATCCGGATATCGTTCAGGTCAAGCAGCAGATCCAAGATCTTACGGACGGGATCAATGCCCAGCGCCTGCGCCGCGAGCAGACGAAGGGCACGGGTCGCCCGGAGCCGGACGAGGCTGTGGTGAACAACCCCATCTACCAGCAATTGCGCCGCGAGCATTCGCAGACTCAAGGCACGATCGAAGCACTACAAGCGCGTATAACAGAATTGCAGCGGCAGTTACAGAACGAGGTAGGTCGCGGCAAGCGTATGCACAGTAGCGACGCCCGTCTGGCCGAGCTTACACGCGACTATCAGATCAACCGCGACATCTATCAGGACCTCTTGCGACGGCGCGAGAACGCGCGCGTCTCGATGAACATGGATAGCGACCGCCAGGGTCTGACATTCAAGATCCAGGAGCCGGTCAGCCTGCCCCAGGCTCCCGTCGGACCGCGGTTTTTGCACTTCGTCCTCGGGGGCATACTACTCGGAATATTGATTCCCATTGGGCTGCTTTACGCCCGGCTTCAGTTCGATCCGCGCATTCGCGTTGGAAGCGCCATCGTTGTGCCGCACAAGCTGCCAATCACAACGATCGTACCCCACCTGTGGAGCCCGAGGGAGTTGAGAGGTCTGCGCTGGGAGCTCGTGCTGCTGAGCTTGATTGTGGTGGCGACGGTCGCTGCGTCGACAGCTGCTTCCGCGATTCGCTTCATAGAGGTATTGTGAGATGAGCAAGATCGAGAAAGCGCTCAACAGGGCTCGGGATGGAAGAGGCAATCTGCAGGTGGTCCCCGTAGCAACCGCAGGCGGAGCACCCTCGCCAGGTACTGCCATAGTCGCGGATTCGGGCGCGCATCCCGAGACCATCCCCCGCATGGCCAAGAACGAGGTACGCTTGCTCAGCGCTGCCGACCTCGCGCAGCGCGGCATCATCCAGCCCCAGCACAGCGAGGACTCTGCGGTCCAGGTGTTTCGCGACTTGCGCACCAAAATCATCCAGCAGAGCCACGGTAAAAACGCCGTAATTCTCGTCACTTCGGTAAGCAAGAGATGCGGAAGCAGCTTCATTGCGCAGAACCTTGGAGCGGCGTTTGCCTTCGATATGGGAAAGACCGCGCTCCTGATCGACTGCAATCTCAGGAGCCCGAGCGTGCACAAACTGCTGGCCAATGCGTCGGCGCCAGGGCTGACGGATTACTTTGAAAACCCGGGCCTCGACATCGAAGAGATCATCCGCCCCGTGGGGATCGCGCGCTATCGCGTGATCACTGCCGGAAGGCGGCGCGAAGTTCTCGAGGAGCACTTTACCTCGGAAAAGATGAAGCACCTGATGGATACACTGCGACGTCGGTACCAGGAGAGATTCATCATCATGGATGGCCCGCCGATGTCGAACATCGCGGACATCCGCATTCTCTCCGACTTGGCCGATTGCGTGCTCGTCGTCGCCCGCTACGCACGCTCCACAAACACACAGATAGCCAACTGCCTTGATGCGATCAGCGAAAAGAAACGGCTTGGCATAATCTTTAACGAAGAGCCACGCTTCCCGCGGATTCGCTGATCGAATGGCATGCACCGGCGGGAGTGCCGCTCGCGCGCCCCGAATCTGGCGGAAAGCGCGACTAACAGGAAGCGAAGTTGCGCCTGCGGCTCGCCGTGATCGCATCGCGAGGGAGAGGATCTGGTGCGCCGTGACGCTGGGCTGGGCCTGCGTCGTCCCGGTTTATGCTGGCCAAGTCGATTTTGGGGTCGGCCTGTCTTTCGCGCACAACAGCAACATCAAGCGCGTCGAGGAGAACCCGCGAAGCGAGTGGACCGAGGCGGCGATGGCTGGTCTTGCCTACCGGGAGAGCACGGCTGACGTCAGTGCGCGAGTTCTGGCGCAGGTGGAAAGGCGGCATTTTGTTCGCAACTCTATCAGCGACGACACCGGCGGATTCCTGGATGGGGCGGCGGTTTGGAGGATATTGCCGCGGCGATTCACCTGGATCATCGAGGACACGTTCCGGCAAGTGCTCCTCGATGTTACCGCCCCGGACACGATCTCGAACCGCGCCAAGTCGAATTCCCTGAACACGGGTCCGGATTTCACTTTTGCGCTGAGTTCCACGAATTCGGCTGAGATCGGCGCCAGATACGGCCGATTCGATATCGAAAATAGCACGGCCGACAACCGGCGCTACACGGCTTTTGGGCGAGGCGTACACGCATTGTCCGCTCAGACCAAGGTGTCCCTGAATTATGAAGCGGCGCGCGCGTATTTCGATCCCGGAGCCCAGCCTTTCCCAAGAATTTTCCGGCAGGACTGGTTCGCTCGTTTTCAGAATCTTTCGGCTATCAATAGTACGATAGTCGACCTCGGAACGACGCGGGTGACGCGAGAAGGGGGCGAGCCCCTGGATGGTCGGCTCGCGCGGCTCACACTCTCGCAGGCATTCTCGTCGCAGTCGACGGCCCGCCTCGCACTTTCGGACCAGATCTCGGATACGTACTCCGACCTAATCAGGGGTGTGACGAGTTCAACCGCGCCAGTGGATACGAGCGTCGCCGTCGTGGTCCCGGGAGCCAACTTTGCCAGCGGCGATTTGTATCATAGCAAGCGCGGCGATCTCGCCTACGTGAATAACGACGGGCGTTTCGGGTACACTCTGCAGACGTATGAGCGCCGCGTCGATTTCATGACTCTGGAAAACAACGATTACCAGGAGAAAGGCGGGAAATTCGTGTGGACTTGGAATTCCGCTGTGATGCGGTTCAACGCATCTTGGGATTACACGAGGCGCACGTTCGGGAGCGATCGACAGGACACGGATCGCAACTACGAGGCGAGAGTTACGTTCAGCGTAAACCGCAACGTGACCGTCTCGGTGCAAGGCGGCCGCTCCGAGCGTCAGAGCACGGCACCTTTGAATAGTTACGTGGACAACCGAGTCGTGCTCCTTTTGGGTTACAGTTCCGGGTTCTTCGACGTTCAATCGAGGCGATAGTCAGACATGTATCTGGAATATTTCGGCCTGTCGGCGCAACCGTTCCGGCTCACCCCGGACAGCGGCTTCCTGTTCATGAGCGAGCCTCACAGCCGCGCCAAAGCCTACATGGACTACACCGTATGGAACCGTGAAGGTTTCGTTGTCATTACCGGGGAAATCGGCTGCGGGAAGACGACGCTCATCCAGAAGCTTCTTTCGGAACTGGACGAGAATGTCGCCGTTGCGAAGGTTTTCCAGACGCAGCTTGACGAGGTTGAGTTCCTCCAGGCGGTGTTGGTGGAGTTCGGGTTGAATCCGTTCAATGCGAAAAAGGTTGAGCTGCTCGACATGCTCAACACCTTCCTCATCGAACAATTTCTCCAGGGGAAGCAGATCGTCCTGATTGTGGACGATGCGCACAATCTGAGCATGAAGGTGTTGGAGGAGATCCGCATGCTCGCGGGGCTGGAAACGCGCAAGGAGAAGATTCTTCACGTGATTCTGGTCGGCCAGCCGCATCTGAATGAGATGCTCGACCACCCGGATATGGAACAGTTGATGCAGCGCATAAAGCTGCGATACTACATTCGCGCCCTGAGCGAGCAGGAACTTGGTAGTTACATCCGCCACCGGCTGAGCATTGTCGGTGTGGGGAACCGGACACTGTTTCCCCCCGAGACGCTGCCTACCATCTACAAGTATGCCGGGGGCATTCCGCGCTTGATCAACACGCTGTGCGACACCGCGCTGACCTGCGCCTATGCCGATAGTTTGCCGGGGATCACTGCAGAGGTCGTGGAGGCGGCCGCGAAGGAACTGCAATGGCCCCGCCATTCCGAGCGCATCGAAAAACGCCTCCTGAACGTGAAACACGGCCCGGTCGAGGGCGGAGTGCAAGGGATCTTGCGTGAGCAGGTTCAGACGCTGGCGACGATTGCCGCCCAGGTGAGCAAGCTCGAGGAACGCTCGCCCGTGCTGGAATCCATCGGAAGGAGTCTCGCGGCGATCGAGATGCACCTGCGCAATCTTGTCCAGAGCCGCGGTGTGCAACCGCGGCCGGATTCGACGGTCGACCGACAGAAAAGATCCGGCTGAGACGATCGGGCCTTTTATCCGGCTTACGCGCGCCAACGCACCGACTGGCTCTTGAGCGAGCGGTAAGATTCCGCAACGTAAGTGCAATGTAAGTAAGCCGATGGTAGGGGCGCATCCCTGTTTTCTGCAGTCGCGTAGGCAAGTGCATGTTTTCCCTGGTTTTGGTAGAATCGCCGCACGCTTTAAACTCCGCGAACGCTGCGCTAGGTCCCTCGCCAGCTGGCATTTTCCCCGGCGTCCGGGCCTTAAAATGTCAACTCGAACGTGAGAAACTGCCGCGCAACAAATGCGATGGATTGTGGATCATCACATCCGTGCATGGGACGTGATCCAATGGGGAGATCGGCTGTATGAAGGGTATGACATGGCACACGTACATAAGGTACACAAAGCGCACCGCAACATCCCGGGCCGGGCCTATTCGGGTGCCGTCCTGTTGGTGGCGATTGCGAGCCTGTTGATTGCCTGTGGTGTCGGCGGCGCAGACACCACGGCAAATTCGCCTTCGGGCGTGACCAACCCGGGCGGCAATCCACCCCCTCCGCCACCACCACCGCCCCCGCCTGGCGGGGACACGACACCACCGACTACCCCTGCCGGCTTGAACGCCGCGACGGATGGCCCGTTCGGATCTACCCTGTCATGGACGCCGTCAAGCGACAACGTCGCCGTAACTGGTTACAGCGTGGAACGCTGCCTGGGAGCGGGGTGCGCCACGTTTGCTCCAGTTGGCGCGGCGGCCGGCACAAGCTTTACCGATACCGGCCTGGCTGCGGCGACGCCCTACAACTATCGCGTGCGAGCGACCGATGCGGCGGCGAACCTCAGTGCTTATTCCAGCACGGCGAACGTCACGACCTCGGCGCCCCCGCCCCCTCCTTTGGCCAACCTCCCGGCCTGGATGAACGGTCTGGTGGTAGGTCAGTGGTTTGAGATTCCGAATACATCGTTGTCGAGCATCGATCCATCGCCGCTACCCCCAGGAAACCTCGGCCCGGCGGCAAAGGTGGAAGCATGGACCTCCTTTGTGGTTGATACCCGCACCTCGAAGGTCTATTCGGTGGCCAACGGTGGTCACTCCGACTACGGCGGCAACGAGGTCGATGAGCTCAGCCTTGAGCTTGCTCAACCGGCATGGGTGCAAAGACTTGCACCGACGCCCAATAACCAGATAGTCGAAGAGGTCACACACTACAGTGATGGGCGCCCGACCTCGCGGCATACCTACTACGGAGCAACCTTCAACGAGGCTGGCGATCGAATCATGCTCGTCGGTGGCGCACGATTCGGCTTCCAGCAGGGATTTGGGATATCCACTACAGACTCATACAACATCGCGGCGAACAGCTATAGCGCCGCCGGCACGCACCCCGGCGTTTCGCCAGGGGCCATAACTACGTTCATTGGTTTCAACACGACCGGCAACCCGCTGACCGGTGACATCTATTCGTTCGGGAATTTCGCATACGGCAAGTGGACGCGCACGACGAATACCTGGGCTGCGCTCGGCGCGAGCGGGACCGGTCCATACGGCCAGGAGTCCATGTCCGCGATGGATACGACTCGCGGTCGCATCTTCATCTTGGGGGGAAACAACAACGACCACCACATTCTTACGTTGTCGACCAAGGCCTTTGCACAGGTCGCGCTCGCCGGACCCAACGCGGCCAGCGTAGCCGGCGAAAACAAGGGAGCCATGGTGTATGTCCCCGCGATCGACAGCTACCTGATCCGGCTTGCCGCCGCTGGTGGCGCGGTCTATCAAGTTCAAGCGGCGACCTTTACCGTTACCCCTTTTGTTACGATCAATGGTGGATCCATACTGGGAACCGCAAACGGGCCATTCAACAAATTTCTCTACGTGCCCAGACTGGGAGGATGCGTGTACGTTCCCAGCTACTCCGGGAATGCCTGGTTCCTGAAGGTCCTGTGATGGTTCTTCCGTCAAACATCGCCGCCCCGATCCGTTCATGAGCTCCCACATGAAGACCGATAGCGCATACGATGCCAAGCGCCGCGCGTTTTTGAGGGCCGTGACGACAACCACGGCTGCCTTGGCAGTCGGCGCGTGTGGCGGTGCTGCGGTGGACTCAACGTCCGCAACTTCGGGCGCCAATCCCGCCAGCAATCTGCCTCCTGTATGGCAGACGGTCGCGACGATCCAGTTCACGCAAGGCGTTGCATCGAGCGTTTCGATCGCCGCCTATGCGAGTGATCCCAATGGAGATGCGCTTACGATAACCAGGAATGCCGTTGCGCTGCCTGCCGGTGTCACCTACGACGCGGCCGGCAAGCGCTTCGTCTACGATGGAGTCGGCGCCCTCGGCTCCACCAGTGGCCACGTATTGACGGCAGACGACGGAAAACCCTGATGGCACAGGCCTCCTCCAGTCCGTTTACGGTACAAATCGCGGCAGCGCCACCGCCGCTGGCTGCGTCGCTTCGGCTGACTTCGACGCTTGCCGGCACGAATCTTCTTCCGTTTACCGTCGGGTACGCCTTTCAGAAGGGGGCCTTTGCGAGTGGGACGACACTTGCCCTCGATCAGGGGGCCACCTCGCAGGTTCTGGTAAAGCGGAGTTGGAACGATGGCTCCATCAAGCATGCCGTCATCTCCGGTCATGCCACCCTTACCGCCAACGTCCCGCTGGACCTTCAGATTGCGGCTGGAGCCCCTTCAGGGGGGGCGGCACTCACCAGTCTCGACATCCTGGCGGCTGCCCCCACCGCGTCCGTACAGTGTGGCGCTGTCGGGGTCACGCTGACAAGTTTACTCGTAACCCCATTTAGAACATGGGTGAGCGGTCCCGAGATGGTCGAGTGCCATTACCGTGCACCGGTTCCCGCCGACGCAACTCTCGTGGTGTGGTTCCACGTAAGACTTCATCGCACAGGCCGGATATGGATCCGCGCGATCTGCGAGAACGGTTATCTCACCGCCACGCCCGACAAGAGCTACGTGCCCACTGTAACGATCAACGGCGCGACGGTCTACAACAACGGAGGCGCACCCCTCAACCACTACGGGCATACGCGCTGGGACGTCGAGGGCTGGATCGGCGGCGATCCGCAGATCACGCCCAAGCACAACAGCGCGCAGCTCATCGCGACCCGGCTGGTGCCGAACTATTGGAAGCGCAATCCGAGCCAGTCCGCGCTCAGCGCTCTCGCGCAGGTGTACACGCCGATGGCCCATGGAGCCTGGACTCTGACTCAGGGGGATACGGGGTTTCAAAATGAAATCGGAATATTGCCGTTGTGGGATGCGCTCTATTGCACAAGCGGAGCCCCCGGCGCTTACCGTGCGGTCACCGCCGCTGCGCGGGCGCTCGGCACCTATGCCATCGTCTGGCGCGACAGCGCCGACAATCTGCCGGTTCGCCCGTCCGCGCGCCCGTCAGGGACGGTGGACAGCCAGGGAGGCGGCTCGAACGGCACGGGCGCAGGTGCAACGCTCTGGGACATGGCGCACCATGGAAGCGCCGGTTATCTCGCCTACCTCGTTACCGGAGATTATTACTATCTGGAAACGATGCAGCACCAGGCTGCACTCTGTTATCTCTGCAACGGTACCAATCAAGGCTCGGGGACGGCGCGCATTCTAGGGGGTCAGTCGCGCGCTATGGCGTGGTCGCTCCGAACGGTGGGGCAGCTTGCGGCGATCGGGCCGCTGGGCGGTGCAACAGACGCCGGGACGGTCAGTGTGACAACCGACTACGCTGCGCTGCTAGCGAACAACATGGCGAGCTGGAATACGGAGCGCCAGCGCCCCAGCCAGAACGGGCTGGGCATCCTTTACAGTCACGAGGTGGCCTCGAATGACTACGGCGCAGCGGGCGTCACCGCGGTCTGGCAGCAGAATTTCGCCGTCCAGACCGTGGGACATCTGAGCGACAGCGAGCCCTTGGTGGACATGACCGCACTCAATGCGGTGCGCGACTTTTACTATCAGTGGCCGGTCGGCTTGCTCGGGACAATCGGTGTCGCGAACTTTTGCTTCCCCAAGGCAGGAAACTATACCATCAAGGTCGCCGACATCGTGACCGGAGACGTGACGAATTTCTACGATACATGGGGACAAGTCTTCGCGGCGACATTCGGCACGGCGAACTCGACCAGCAGCTGCGGCACAGTCTTGGAAGGTGCGAGCGGCAGCGACCCCTTGAATGCGAGCAGCGGTTACTGGGGGAATCTCATGCCCGCGATTGCGCACGCGGTCGATCACGGGGCGCCCGGCGCGGCGGCGGCGTTCGCACGCTTGACCGGTGCCTCGAACTGGACCGCCGTCCAGAACAGCGGCTTCGACGATCTGCCCATCTGGGGGATCGTGCCCCGGGGCACATTGGGTACCTAAGGCGGCTTACCCCAATCGCGAGAACGCGGCAGGCATATCGACCCTTGTGCTTGCGTGGTAGCCCGATAGAGCTCAAGTAGATTCGCCGGCGACAGGGCGAGACTGAGTCACCGGCGATCGCCGAAAGCACAAATAACATTTCTCGACAACACGCCCTGGGGCAAGGTTCAGGAGATACAGGTCATGCGGACTATTCGTATCGTCGGCGGCGCATGCGCGGTCATGTTGCTGCTGGTCCTTGGCGCCTGTGGCGGCGCCGCCAATTCTCCTGATTTGCCTTCGACTCCGCCGGGGCCCAATCCAGATACGACCGCGCCGGCGGTTTCAATCACGTCGCCGACAGTCTCCGGCAATTACTCCACGACGAGTGCCACGGTATCGCTGAGCGGCACCGCATCGGACAACATCGACGTTGCCAGCGTGACCTGGAGCAACCTCGGGAACGGCACGAGCGGCAGCGCGAGCGGCACAGGCAGCTGGAACATCGCGAGCATCACGCTTGCGCAGGGGGCGAACCAGATCATGGTTACGGCGCACGACGCCGCCGGAAATGCTGGGGGCGCCACGCTGACAGTGACGTCCAACCCCGCCGGTCCGGTCAGCCTGTCGGGGAGTGTGGACAGCTCGCTCATCAATCGCAGCAGCAGTACGAACACGGTCTACATCTACAGCGGTGCGGTCACGCCTACCGCCGCCACGGTACCTTTCGCGATGGCACCGGTGACGCAAGATAACGGCGCCTGCACCTTCAGCTACCAATTTGTCTCGCTGCCGGGCGGGGTCTATACCCTGGCGTTCAGCAGCGATGCGACAAGCTTCCGCGGCACGGCGACTCTGACGCTCCCCACGACGCCCACCCATGATTTCCCGCCGAACCGGCGGTTGCAGGTCGGGCCGACGCGCACCGTTGGGCCCACCACCTTCAAGGTTCCGAGCGCTGCCATCGCCGCGGCGCAGACCGGCGACGTCATCGAGATCGACACAGCCGAATATGTCGACGACAACGCCCAATGGTCGACGAACAACCTCACGTTGCGCGGCGTCGGCGGCACTCGCCCGCACCTGCGCTCGACCCAGCTCATAAACAACGGTAGTGGATTGGCCAACGGCAAAGGGATCTGGGTTCCGCAAGCACAAAACGTCGTTGTTGAGAATGTCGAATTCTCCGGAGCGACCGTCCAAGACAAGAACGGCGCCGGAATCCGAAATGAAGCCAACAATCTCACGGTATGCAACGGCTATTTCCACGACAACGAGAACGGAATTCTCGGCGGTAACGGGACCGTGCTGATCGAGTACTCGGAATTCGATCACAACGGCCAGTGCCCCCCGACCTTCGGTTGCGCACACAACATGTACATCGATGGCGGAAACCTGTTCACGCTGCGCTACAGCTACACGCATCGCGCACACGAGGGCCATACAGTCAAGAGTCGGGCGAAAGAGAACCACATTCTCTACAACCGCATCATGTCCGAGGAAAGCGATACAAGTTACGAAATCAATCTGCCAAACGGGGGCCTGTCCTTCATCATCGGCAACCTGATCCAGCAGGGGTCGAACCCCAACGTCAACTCGACAATCATTCAATACGGGGAGGACGGCATCCCCGCCGACGGCAGGACGAACGAGATCTACATAGTGAACAACACGATCGTAAACGACCGTGGCAGTGGAGCGTTCATTTCCCTTTCTGCTGGTCCGACAGCGCGTTTCGTGAACAATATCTTCGCCGGCGGTGGCAGCGTGCCGAGCGGGGCCGGCATCACCTCGACGACGAACCTCACCACACCGACGAGCTCGGCGGGGCTGGTGAATGCCGCGGTGTTCGACTATCACCTTCTTGTGGGATCGCCTGCCAGGAACGCTGGCACCGCCCCGGGCACCGCCGCCTCGTTCAGTCTCACGCCCACGAGTCAATACGTGCATCCGACCAACCGGCAGGATCGGCCGGTCGACGGCGCGATCGATATCGGTGCCTACGAGTTCCAGTAGTCAAAGTCGGATACGCTGAAGATCAAATGGGCTGCCGAATTGGCGGCGCTCAGCGCTTGACTTGGCGTGCCTAGGGACTGCATGATTTGCCGAGACGCCGCTCGCGTGGCGCCCCACACGCCTGGAATCGGATGCTCGAACGCGTGCCAGCGAGCTGATTCAGCCCGACCGGGCGCACCCATTGCCCCACGAACGAACGGAGAATCGTTTGAGCAGCTATGTACTCAGTGAGGTTGCGAAAACCGCCGAAGTCATGCGGCTGATCGGCGCCGACCCGGCGTTGATCGATACGGTGGAACGCGTCGGTGCGGCATGCGCGAAATCGATCGCCGGGGGCGGCAAGGTGATGTTCTGCGGCAATGGCGGCAGTGCCGGCGACAGCCAGCATCTGGCTGCGGAGCTGGTCGGAAAACTCATGTTCAACCGCCCGGGCATGTCGGGATTGGCGCTGACAGTGGATACCTCGGCCCTGACCGCCATCGGCAACGACTTCGGCTATGAGAATATCTTCTCCCGCCAGGTCGAGGCATTGGGGCGAAGCGGCGACGTGCTGGTGGGGATTTCCACTTCGGGAGGCTCGAGGAATGTGGTGAAAGCAATGGAGGCGGCAAGGGCGGGCGGCATGGTGACTGTCGCCATGACGGGCGCGAAGCGCGGCCCCATCGCAGACCTGGCCGACCACTGGATCGCCATTCCCCACACCGAAACGCAGAAGATTCAGGAAGGGCATATCGTGCTGGGCCACATTTTCTGCGCGCTGGCCGAGGAACAGATTTACGGCGACCGCAAACCCGCTTGAATCGAGCGGGCGCAGTCGCGCCGTCGAACGGCCTCGGCACCCGGCAGGACCCGGATCAATAAATCAGAGATCGGCCGCGTGTCAAAGCCAGCCTTGGTGTTCCTGTGTCACAGGATTCCCTATCCGCCCAACAAAGGCGAACGGATCACCAGCTTCAATCTTCTGCGCCATCTGGTCCGCCACCATCGCGTGTTTCTCGG
>Ga0137409_10004566_pt1 | contig 14498 bp, 12 predicted proteins | sample CZODoug1_16funga_FD_122059 | JGI IMG/M metagenome (GOLD analysis project Ga0137409, IMG submission 122059) | Vadose zone soil fungal communities from Angelo Coast Range Reserve, California, USA - CZODoug1_16fungal (Hybrid Assembly) | ecosystem: Environmental > Terrestrial > Soil > Vadose zone... | reverse complement strand
AGCCCCAGCTTCCATCCGCCAAGCTTCAAGTAGCTGAGCAGTTGAGCCTGGTGAATAGGCAGCAGTGCATCGATGGCCTTCACCTCGACAACGACGATCCCGGCTACCAGAAAGTCCAGCCGATAACCGCAGTCCAGTTGAGTTCCCTTGTAATAGACGGGAAGCGGTTTTTGACGTTCAAAAGGGATTTCTCGCAGCGACAACTCCTGCGCCAAACACTGTTCGTAAGCCGATTCCAGCAAGCCCGGTCCCAATGTCCGGTGAACCTCGATGGCCGCTCCAATGATCGCCGAAGAGAGGTCGTTGATGGTGGTGTCCATAGATCGCTTCGACAGAGATCCGTCGTAGATTCGAGAGAGTTGACATGGCGTCGCAGCCTCTTGGACGATCTGGCGTTCGCATCACCAAACATCGGACCCATCCCAAGGAGGACGCCATGCCGACATCCCGGTTTATACAACGTTTCGGGGATAGAATCACGGGAGTCTTGAGCGGTTTCGACCGGCTCGTATTGCGCGGCTCGCTGCTGGCTATTGTTTCCGTGCAAGGTATGAAGAGACTGCTATGGCTGAAGCATGTCTGGTTGAAGGATTTCGGCAGATGGGCGCAACAGATGACCGAACAACTCAAGGAAGCCTCCTGCCAAGCGGCCCGGGATCAGAATCGGCCTATCGTGTATTTGCGATCCGCCAATACCGACAAGGATGAAGCGGCCCGCAAGATCGCCGCTGAAGACGGAATCACCACGGGCCTGGTGGCGATCCTGACGTGCGTGGAACCTTGCATGTCTTTTGAAATTTATCGCAACCCGCAAACCCACAAGCTGGAACCGGTCTACCGTCTGCGCAAAGGCTTGGTGCTGTACCACTATTGGATCGATTCCCAGTTCGGCTGGATGAATGCCCGTATCCAGTCCTGGCTTCCGTTTTCCATTCAAGTCTGCATTAATGGGCGCGAGTGGTTGGCCCGGATGATGGACCACAACCACGTGGGCTATCGCCGCCACGATAACTGTTTCATGTCGATCGACGACGTCGCTAAAGCACAGCGGCTGATGAACCGGCAGTTACGCATCTCCTGGCCCAAAGCACTTCAGCGAATCGTGCGCCAACTGAATCCGCTTCACGGCCAGATGTTCCGTGGACTTGGAATCTCCTACTATTGGTCGATCTATCAGAATGAATGGGCTACCGATGTGATGTTTCGGAAAGCTTCGGATCTGGCCGCCATCTATCCCGCCATGGTCCTGCATGGCATGCGCACTTTTTCCAGTGGAGACGTCTTGCGCTTTCTCGGCCGCAAGGTCCACGGCAACTTCCAAGGAGAAATCACCAGCGACTTCAAGGATCGTCCCGAAGGAGTGCGAATCAAGCACCGCGTCAAGGAAAACTCCATCAAAGCCTACGACAAAGCGGGAAACGTCCTGCGTGTCGAAACGACGATGAACGATCCCCGCGACTTCAAAGTCCTCCGTCCCAAGCACGGTGATCCCCACAGCAAAACTCAATGGCGGCCGCTTCGCCGCGGTATCGCCGATATCTACCGGCGCGCTCAAGTCGGTCAAGCCTCCAATGACCGCTATCTGGACGCCTTGGCGGCCACCGATACCTCGACTCCTCTGGGTGAGTTGATCCGGGATATCTGCAAGCCGGCCACCTACCATCACAAGCGCGTGCGCGCCCTCCGACCCTGGGCCGATCCGGATTTGGCTCTATTGCGTGCCATCAACCGGGGAGAGTTCTCCGTCAATGGCTTCCGCAATCGCGATCTCCAGTCCCTGCTATTCGATCACGCCGCAGATAATGACGACGAAAACCGACGGCGATCGGCCCGCGTATCCCGTCTACTGAGAATGCTTCGAGCCCACCACCTGATTCAGAAGGTTCCCCACACTCATCGTTATGTGCTGACCCCGTATGGACGCGACATCGTCTCCGCCGTCCTCGCTTCACAGCAGATCACATTGCAACAGCTAAACAAACTTGTCGCATAAATCCGCTTCCAATCGCAGGCACAGTACGCAGAGAAAAATCTTCGCTAAAATCCAAGAAACTGGGGCCTAATGCCATAGACCGCCGCTACAGTAAGAACCAAACGCCCGATTCAATAGTTTTGCAACACCCTCTTTCAAGGAGGGGGCGACCACCGATTTAACTCCGACTAAGGTCAATTTTTTACAATACGAGTCAATCCACTTCCCGATATATTGTCGCGACATGATTAAAAACATTCATTGGGCGCGGATTGTGATTGCGGGGTTTCTGGTCGAAGCAGCCATCTTTGCAGTGTTCATTCCCGTTTTTGTGCTCCTGGGAGAGCAGCCGGGCATCTACACGGCGGTCCTGGCTTCCTTTGCGATGGCTTTCCTGTTCGGTATGTGGGTGGGGCGAAGAATCGAGTCCCGCTTTGTCCTGCACGGAATGCTGGTGGGAGTCGCTGCCACGCTCGTTTACATTGGTCTGTCCTTCGCACAGCCTGAGCCCTGGCAGTACATCGTTGCTCACGGCCTCAAGATAGTCGGAGGCGCGCTTGGAGCGCGTGTCGCCGAGGGGCGAAAAAGGAAGGCGACAGCTCAACGGGAAACAGCCGCTGCAGAACTTTTGAAGGAATAAAGGCATAGATGAACGCTAAACAGTTTCGTCGTATCGCACTGGGGATGAAGGACGCAATCGAGGGCGCGCACATGGGGCATCCTGACTTCCGGGCCAACGGCCGGATTTTCGCCACCATTCATCCCGATCACGAGTGGGGAATGGTCAAGCTCACGCCAGACCAGCAGCAGAAGTTCGTCCTCGAGGATCCCACAACGTTTGCGCCCGAACGGCGCATGGGGACGCGCGGGATGTACAAAGGTGCGGCTGGATTCGGCCGATGAAGACACGCTTGGAGAAGCGATGACACTGGCCTGGCAGAACACGGCCGTGAAGCGCGCTGCCCCACGGCCGCAACCCAAACGAACAACCAGAATGTCTCGAAAACGATGATGCGACGCCTGCGTGAACGCAACGAGTGGAAGTTCTTCGCAGTTCTGCCGAAGGCCGACCGGCCTCTCGCCATGGTCTGGTGGCTGATTCTCATGCTCAGAGGTGTGATGCCGGTGCTGTTCGCCATCGCCATGGGTGTGCTCGTTCGAGGCGTCCAGCAGGGTGACAGCCTGACTGGTCCATTGATCTTCGCCGGTGCCGTGTTCGTTTTGCTTCAGGTTCTCGCGCCGATCCACGTGGCGGTAGGCGCCAATCTCGGAGACCGCACGGCGGCGTGGCTCTACGATCGGCTAACCGAAGCGTGTGTTCGCCCGCCGGGGATGGGACATCTGGAGGATCCCAAGCTGACGGGTGATCTCAGTGTTGCTCGGGATTTCGATCTTGGCATGATGGGACCGCCGCTCTCGATCTCGATGGACTTCATCGCCGGGGGCCTGGTCGAGATGATTGGTGGCATGGCGTCAACAGCCGTGCTCGCGTGGTATGCCTGGTGGGCGCCAATCGTGCTTGCGGGCGCCTGGCTGGCGACACACTGGTTACTGCGTGAGAGCGCGATCTGGCGCGACCGGAACACCGACGAGGTGCGCGCTGCGCAGCGCGATTCGGATTATGCATACCGCCTTGCCGTCGATCCGCCCGCTGCCAAGGAGTTGCGGTTGTTCGGCCTTGTTGGCTGGGTCATCGAGCGTTTCGTTGCCAGGCGCACACGCCTGCACCAGCTTCAGTACGAAGCCACTCGCCTTCGTGAAAGACCTGTCGTGTGGAGTCTCCTGCTTGTGGTGAGCGCGAACGTTGCCGTGTTCTGGTCGCTCGCAAACGCGGCCATCGCCGGGCGCCTCGATCCGGGGGCCGTTGTCGTGTTTGCTCAGTGCGCCATGGGCACGGCAATGATCGCATTCGGCGGGCTCAACTGGGCGCTGGATTGGGCGGCTTCGCCGGTTGCGGCCGTACTTCGTCTGGACCCTGCCATGAGGGCTGCCGGCGCGCTCACCTCGGGTACTCGGAGCGCGGAAGGACTGCCCCGAAAGTCGATCCGGTTCCGCGACGTCACGTTCGCGTACCCGAGTGGTGGCGCGGCGCCGGTGCTCAAGAAATTCGATCTCACGATTCCCGCAGGATCGTCACTCGCTATCGTCGGCAGAAACGGCGCCGGCAAGACGACGCTCGCCAAGCTGCTGTGCCGGCTCTATGATCCGCAGTCCGGCGCGATTGAGGTTGATGGTGTCGATATTCGCAACCTGGAGGTCGACAATTGGCGATCGCGTGTTACTGCCGTGTTTCAGGATTTCATCAAGTTCGAGTTACCGCTGCGCGACAACGTTGCTCCCCAGGGTGCTCCGGACGATAAAGTGCTCGCTGCGCTCGACTCGGCCGGAGCCGCCGGGCTTGCCAATCTGGACACCGTGCTCGCACGCGGCTACGAACGCGGAACCGATCTGTCCGGGGGGCAGTGGCAACGGATAGCGTTGGCGCGGACGCTGTGTGCCGTGCGGCTCGGGGCGGGCGTCGTCCTTCTCGACGAGCCGACCGCCCAGCTTGACGTGCGCGGCGAGGCCGAGATTTTCGATCGCATCCTGGCTGCCACGCGCCACTGCACAACGATCCTCATCTCGCACCGCTTTTCAACTGTCCGGCATGCCGATCGCATCTGCGTTCTCGAGGACGGTGCGGTCGTCGAGCACGGCACGCACGATGAGCTCATGGCCCTCGGCGGCCGCTACCGCACCATGTTCGACCTCCAGGCCCAGCGGTTCAACGCCACGGAGGATGAGGAGGGTCAGACATATGACGTCCTCGCCTAAGCCTGGCGCTCCCTCGAATGAGCTGCCGCCCGGCCTGTCTTCGATCTGGCGGCTGTGCAAGCTCGGCTACCGCCACGAGCCGGGACTCTTGATGGCCGCGTTCCTGATGTCCCTCTTCGCGGCGTTGCCCGACTCGCTGGTCGCTGTCTGGCTCAAAGTGCTCGGCGACGGCATGCTCCAGCAAGATCGCAGGCGTGTGTTCGCCGCAGCAATGGGCCTTAGCGTTTCGGCTGCCGGCACATGGTTCCTGCGAACGGCGAGCACGCGCGTGCAGCGTCGTTTCCGCGACAAGGTCACGATTGCTCTCGAGTCGCACGTTGCAAGGCTCCAGGCGTCGGCCGCGACGATCGCGCACCACGAGCGGCCTGAATACCTGGATCGGCTTGCCATGTTGCGCAACCAGGTGTTCGTGCTCGACCACATGTACATGTCGGTGTTCTCGACCTGCGCCTGGATCCTGCGTCTCGGCATCACCGTCGCCCTGCTCGTCTCCATTCATCCCGCGCTGATCCTGCTGACCGTGTTCGCTCTGCCGACCGTATGGACATCGGCATGGCGCCCTGCGGTCGAGCGCATCGCATGGGAGAGCCGCGCATCGGCGCACCGCCTCGCTCGACATCTGTTCACCACGGCCACTACCGCCGCTCCAGGCAAGGAGGTCCGCGTCACCGGGATCGGCTCGCGGCTGGTCAGCGATCGCCGCGGCGCGTGGGAATGGTGGTACAGGGGCGTGTCGAAGGCGCGGTGGGATTCCGCCGTCTGGCATGCGCTCGCATGGGCCGTCTTCGGCAGCGCTTACGTGGGGGCGGTGGTATTCGTTTCGGTCGGACTGCGGGCGCCGGTGGGCGACGTCCTTCTGGTCCTGGCCGCCGGGGGGCGGCTGTCGGCGTATATCGGCGGTGCAGTCGGTGAGATCGGTTTCCTGCGCAGCATCTGGATTGATGGAGCCAAGCGTCTCGCCTGGCTCGAGGACTACGTTGCCTCGTTGACGGCGTCGGCCGACTTGCCCGTGCCGGGGCGCCTGACCGAAGGCATACGCCTCGAGAACGTTTCCTTCGCCTATCCCGGCACCGAAAGACTGGTGCTCGAGAACGTATCCCTCAAGCTTCCGGCCGGAACGGTCGTCGCCATCGTCGGCGAAAACGGGGCCGGAAAGACCACGCTTGTGAAGCTGCTCAGCAAGTTCTACGAGCCCTCATCGGGCGCAATCTATGTTGACGGCCAGGCGCTGGCTCGGATGCCCGCCGACGACTGGCGCCAGCGTCTGGCCGGCGCGTTCCAGGATTTCTTTCGGTTCGAGCTCCGCGCTCTTCACAGCATCGGTCTGGGCGACGTGCCGCGCCGCGACGATAAGCCTGCCGTCACTGTGGCGGTCGATCGCGCCGGGGCCAGCGACGTTGTCTCGCGTTTCGCCGCGGGCCTCGATACGCAGCTCGGTCCGACGTGGCCCGAGGGGGTCGAGGTTTCGTTTGGTCAGTGGCAGAAGATTGCGCTGGCGCGCGGCTTCATGCGCGATGACCCGCTGCTGCTCGTGCTCGACGAACCGACTGCAGCCCTCGATGCCGAAACCGAGCACGCTCTGTTCGAGCGCTACGCTGCCGCCGCACGCGGTGGCAGTGTGGACGGTCGCATTACGATTCTCGTCTCGCACCGGTTCAGTACGGTCCGCATGGCCGACCTCATTGTGGTGCTCGACGGCGCCCATGTCGTCGAAATGGGTTCGCACGCCGAGCTGATCGCCAGGCGCGGCCCGTACGCAGAACTCTATGGTATCCAGGCGGCTGCGTATCGGTGAAGCCTGTAAAGATGGATTAGCCGCGTAATTCGCGTAATCCGCGGCTAATCCATCTTTACAGGCTTCATCGAAATTTCGTTCCTGGCATCACACCTGCTAACGAATATAAATATGGTCATTTTAGCGGCCGCCGAGGTCGCGATTGTCTTTAGTGGGGTCATTCTTTTCATCTGGCGTGTGCAATTCACGTATCCCAATTTTGCTCTCTTCCTTCTCGGGTTTATTGTCCTGACCTTTTTTATTCATCGCGACAAATTGCAAAATTTAGGTTTCGGTTCCCGAGGCCTCATCTCCGGTTTGAAGACTCTGGCAGCACCTACGGCGATCGTGGCGGCCATCCTGATATTTGCAGCCGCTCTAGACGGTGAACTGGACCTCGGCTCGCTTACAACGGCGAAGTTGTGGGGTCTCAACCGCTATTTTGCCTGGTGCCTGTTTCAGGAGTTTGGGCTTCAGTCCTTCTTCACCAATCGCCTATCTGCAATTTTCAAACAGCCGAACCGCACCGCCTGGGCATCGGCTCTCGTATTCGGCACGTTCCACATACCGAATCCTGTTTTGATTCCGGTGACCTTCGCTGGAGGCTACCTGCTGACAAGAATCTTTATAAAGCATCGAAATCTTGTACCGCTTGCGGTCGCACAGGCTATTGTCGGCAGCCTGCTTGCAATGGCGCTTCCGGGAAGCTGGCATCATGGTCTGCGGGTTGGGCCGGGCTACTATCGGTAGAGATTACGGCTCGAGAGTTACTTCGAAGCGGGCAACATTCGAGGAAACTTTGGAGGTGTCATCCACAACCCACACTTCATGAGTTCCCGGTGAGAGAAGCAAGGTGTCGATGTCGTGAGTAAACGCGCCGTGATCGTCAGTGAGAATGGGGAGAACCGGAAACTCGGTTCCATCCGGCCTGCGGAGATGCGAGGACACGTTGTGCCTGGGGGTGAATCCGGTGCCCTGCATACCTACGTGTCCGTGGTGCTGAATCCTCGAGGTGGAAAGAGTCAACTTCGGAGTGCTCTGAGCACAGGATGCGGTGACGAAACAAAAGGAAACGAAGAGGAACGGTAAAAAAGCTTTCCGTAAATTCATTACAATTCAAACTGGGAAGGGCGCGGGCTAAAGCCCACGACTACATTTCGGGTCAACCCGGTTTTCAATGTAGTCGCGGGCTTTAGCCCGCGCCCTTTACTCCTATGTCCAGCGATAGCCCTGACTCCCCAGAGGCAGCGAGCGAATTCGTATGCCCGTCGCCGCGAAGATTGCGTTGGAGATCGCCGGCACAGCTGGCGGCAAGGACGGTTCGCCCAGACCGGTCGGAGTGAAATCGGTCTTGAGGAACTTCACCTCAATGGACGGCGGTGCCTGGGACATACGAGTCGGCTGGTACTGGCTGAAATTATTCTGCACGACTCGGCCCCGGTCGATCGTGATTTCCCACGCCATCATGTGACTCATGGCCTCGATGAATCCTCCCTGGACGAGGTTGACAGCCTCACTCGGGTTCACGATCTGACTTCCGATGTCGATCGCCGCCCAGGCCTTGTTGACTTTCAGCTTCTTGTCCGCAGTGACAGCGGCTTCTACCACATAGGCGACATAGCCGGAATGCGCAAACTGGAATGCAGTGCCGAGGCCTGTACCTTTGGGAAGCTTGTCACGGTTCTTCCAACCCGACATATCTCTTACAGCTTCGAGCACCCCAATGGCGCGCTGGGCGTTGAACGGGGCGCCAAAAGAGTTCGGACTGGCAGGAGGAGCAGGCACCAGTGGATTGGCCAGCAGATCCAATCGGTACTGCAGTGGATCCTTGCCGGCCTCGACCGCGATTTCGTCAATGAACGACTGCATGACGAACGAAACTCCGTTGGTGCTCGGCGCACGCAACGCTCCGGTCGGGATGCCGTACGGGGTGATCTGACCTTCGGACACCCAGAAGTTCGCCACGAATCCTCGGGGGAATTCATTGGCGGGAATGACCGAAGTGGTGCCGTGGCTTGCAACGTAGTCGCGGAACGCGATGAGCTTTCCGGATGCATCCAGGCCGGCCTTGAAATAGTGGAAGCCCGCTGGACGGTAATTGTCGTGATGGATATCGTCTTCGCGCGTCCACAGCAGCTTTACGGGCACGCTAGGCAACCCTTGCTTCGCCCGTTCATCAGTCACGAGCCTGGCGATCTTGGAAACTTCGATGTCGTATTCGCTCACGAGGCGTCGGCCGAAACCGCCACCAGCTCGCACCATGTGGAACGTGACATCGCTGTTTTGGATGCCGGCCGGCACCGCAGCGTTGGCGATCTGCGGAATCTGGCTCGGTGACCAGATTTCAAGCTTGCCGTCCTTGTAATGCGCGGTTGAATTCTGTGGCTCCAGTGGAGCGTGAGACAGCAGTGGGAAGGCGTACTCGGCCTCGACAATCTTGGCCGCGGTCTTGAATGCCGCTTCAGCGTCGCCTTCCTTTGCGCTGCGAGGGGTGCCGCCCTGAGGCGTCTGCGAAGCCTGTGTGGACGACAGTTGTTTGGCCTGTGCGAGATAACCGGCGCTGCTCTGCGAGGCGACCGGCCCTTCGTCCCAGACGACTTTCAGCGACTTCCGTGCATTGTTTGCCAGCCACCAATTGTCCGCAACAATCGCAACTCCCGAAGCCCATCTCACGTTAGGTGCAGGGGGAGCCCCGGCCGGAGCCGGCGTCGGGTCGGGAGATGCGGGAACGATGAACGCATGCTTTACACCGGGCAGTTTCTTGATTTCATCCAGATTTGCACTGACCGCTTTGCCGCCAAACACCGGGCATTTTTCATACACCGCGTGGAGCATGCCTGGAGGATTGACATCGATGCTGAAGGACGGCTTACCCGTCACGATCGCGAAATTGTCCACTCCAGGAGTGGGTTTTCCGATGATCTTGAAATCTTTCGGATCCTTCAGCTTGACAGAGGACAGTTCCGGGACAGGCATTGCCAGCGCCGTTTGTGCGAGCGACGCGTATGTCGCGGTCCGTTTTGTCGGCGTGTGCGTAACGATTCCGGAGCCCGTCGTCACCTCTGAAGCCGGCACATTCCACTGTTTTGCGGCTGCGGCAACCATCATGGCTCTTGCAGTTGCGCCGACATTGCGCATCGGTTGGTAGTTCTGCGGGGTCGCTGTGGAACCACCTTCAATCTGGCCCACCGTTGGCGCGCCCATGTCTCTGCCGTACTTGTCGTCACGGTCGGCCTGTTCGATCTTCACTTGCTTCCAATCGACATCGAACTCGTCCGCGATGATCATGGGCAGCGAGTTTCGAATGCCCTGCCCCGTTTCCGGATTCTTAGAAACGATCGTGAAGGTGTTGTCCGGAAGAACCTTGATATAGGTGTTGGGGTTGATAGGCGTTGGCGCGGGAGCAGGACCTCGCTGTTGCGCGAGTAGCCCGTTTTCGGTATAGAAGGCGATCAACATGCCACCGCCGGCGAGCGCGCTTACTTTGATAAAGGATCGACGATCGAGTTGTTTAGTCTTCATGTTTTTCATCGCGCCCTCCTAACTCTTCCTGCCGTTTGCGGCAAGATGAATTGCTTCACGAATTCTGAGGTACGTTCCACACCGACACACGTTGCCGGACATCGCCGCAGCGATGTCGCTGTCCGTCGGTTTGGGCTTGCTGGCCAGCAGTGCCGCAGCGGACATAAGTTGTCCCGCCTGGCAGTAGCCGCACTGTGGAACATCCACTTCGAGCCACGCTTTTTGCAGCGGATGGGATCCGTCGGCCGAAAGTCCTTCGATGGTCTTCACTTCAGCGTTGACCGTCGAAATCGGCGTCTGGCATGCGCGCACCGCTTTGTTTCCCACGTGCACCGTGCACGCGCCGCAGGCGCCGATACCACATCCGAACTTCGTTCCCTTCATGTTTAGAACGTCCCGGAGCGCCCACAGCAGGGGCATCTCTCCCGGCACGTCTACCGTCTGAGACTTTCCGTTCACCGTCAACTTGTACGCCATAAACATCAACTCCCAAATTAAGGATTGACTACCAGTTGAGACCAGAATCGATTCCAGGACTGTCAGGGCCGGAATCTGCTTTGCGGAGATTATCACCGATCACTGCGCGGGACCAATCTTTTGAGTGTCTTGTTTCGCTTAAGCACGGGCTATCCTTTTGGGATAGTCCATTCTGATTCTGTGTGTACCGAAGTTCCGACTTCCTCTCTCTTTGTTGTGAAAAGCCAATAATTTCAAAACGATCCCAGAATCACGGGATATGGTTACGTACGTGCACATCGATATTACGTAGAGAGCGCACGGTAGTTGGGAGGCAGCATGATCCGTATCAAGGTCGAATACGATAAGTACAATCGCACATTCAAGCTTCAAGATCGCGAATTTGGATCAGTCCTGGAGGACGGTGTTGTCTATGAGTTGGTCGTGCCCCTCCGGACCGAGGGACTGGAGGAAGAGGAGAGCGTCGCCTCGCTGGAGGTTCCGCTCGTTCACGCGTAACCAGGTACTATCCTTGTCCTGACGCCTTGGCGCAAAATCCCCAGATTTGCCGCCGTCTTCCGATTTTTCCCAAAGCAAACTGAATTGAAGAGCGGAACCAGACGCGGGTCTCGTGCGTATATATAGATGTACGTATGGACGAACACGAGGGGACTAAGAAGCGCGACCGCGTCAATATCCTCTGGTGGTGTGCCGGGGTCGTTCCCGACACGCTAAGCCTGTACCCGACTGAGAAAGCCAAGTACGAAGGCATTGGCGGGGCTGTACTGACCACTGGTGTTTTGGCCTTCCTCTCCGGTTTCTACGCCGTCTACACAACACTCGCAAGCGGGCCGTACGGCCTTGTCACATCCATCGGATTCGGTTTGTTGTGGGGGCTTGCCATCCTTAGTCTCGACCGCTACATCGTATCCTCGCTCCGTAAACCAACCGATCCCACAACCAGATGGCGGCAACGCATCAAAGAGACGTGGCTCCCGGCTCTGCCCCGAGTGTTGCTGGCGATTCTTATTGGCATTACTCTCAGCAAACCGCTCGAACTGCGGCTCTTTCAGCATGCGATCGGCGTTCAGGCCGAGATCAACCGGGATCGGGCAGTTACCGCGAAACGATCCAGCCTGACCGAAAGCAGCCGCCTCGGCGAACTCACCGCAGAATTGAAACAACTCAACGATGAGATCGCCACCGGCGAAACGCGAGCAAAGTTTCTCGAAGACGAATTCCGGAAGGAAGCGGATGGTACCGGTGGAAGTCAGCGTTACGGCTACAGTGAGGTGGCACGCCTGAAAGAGGCGGCTGCCCTGCAGGCGCGAAAACAGGTCACGGACTTGCGCCTTTCACCGAAGCTCCTTCAACTCCAGGCCGAAAAAGACAAGGTCACGGCGCAAATCGACCAACAGATGGAAGCGTTCCGGCAAAGTCAGGCCGACGATTTTCTCACAAACATGACAGCTTTGGCGGATCTCACTGCGAACTCACCTGCGGTCTGGTGGGTCAGTACTTTCGTGATGCTGCTGCTTATTGGCATCGAAATCACGCCTGTTCTTGTGAAGCTTCTCTCTCCCGTTGGTCCCTACGATGTGAAGCTGGATGCGATCAATAGCGTTGAAATCAATGAAGCTCTTCTTAAAAGAGACACATCCATCCGCATCGCCAACCACCACTACGCGCACGCTGAAACAGCCGAGCGGCAAGCCGACGACAGCCTCCTGGATATCCGGACAACACTTGCGGGGAATGAACTCCAGCGCAGGGCGGCCCAGTTTCAAGCGAGCAGGGCCGCCGGAGCAGGAACGACCGTCGAGCAGTTCGTCGATGAGGTGCGAACGGAGGTACTCACTCTGCGGAATGCGGCTAAGTAAGGTTTAGCCGGCTGCTTCCCGAATCGTGTAGGGCGGGTTGAACTGAGGTGTGTTTGCCTGGTGCCCGGCAATCCAGCGGAGGACATAGACGCTCTTCGGATCCGTAAGGCCAAAGAAGCCCGGGATGACTTCAAGCATGGTGTGCGCCACCAGGTCTTGAAAGTAGTCGATGTCCGGCTCGACGAGTACCCACCTGGTTCCGGCCGGCGAAGGGTCGTTTTCATGAAACGTGAGTTGCACGTTTGCTTCGCCAAACTGGATCTGCTTGTAACTGCAAGTAGCTCCTTCATGCAGGATGTTTGGATTCTTCTCTTCGGCGAACGCTCCTTGTGAGGAGGCGAGCTTCACCTGGTTCAGCAGCTCGGGCTCAGCCCACACGTAGAACTTATCCTGCTTCATCGGAAATCTGGGATTTTCCCACACGAGCAAACGGAAGTAGTCCAGGACCGTGCTTTGCGGAAGATGCAGGTCCCGGCTGGCGGTCAGGATGTTGAACAGACACGCGAGGCTTGGGGCCTGACCTTCCATCAAGTCTTCATACCGTTGCTGCGCTTTCGTAGAGTCGCCTGCGCCCTGCGAGAAGAGTTCGACGAGGCGCGGTGAATGCTGCTGCAGATCCTTCCAGGTTGCAAAGTTGAACTCTGATTTCCGGGGAAGGAGCATGAGGAAGACGGGGCGGATGATCTTTGGCGAGACATTCACGGGAAAGAAGCCCGCGGTAATTGAGCCGTCAGTCGAGGCGAGCACGGTGTATTGGTCGCGAAGGTTGTCGTAGAACGGGACGTCCAGAGTGATGGTTGAGGCCTTCAAGAAATCGCGAAAGACGACCTGTTTGTTGCCGTCAGTGACCGTCAGCAGCGCTCGGGTCGCCGGGGGCAGCAGTTGCCGCGTGCCGTCATACAGATTGATCAGAATTTTTGCGGTTGCCATTGGTTGTCTCCCGGTTTGGGGCGCCTCCAGATTGTACGCCCACCCCATCATCGATTTCCCGACGCATTTTTTCTGGATTGCAGGCCCGTGCTTGATATCTGATTCAATGGGAGGGACGCGATGATTTCCATTATTCGCTACACACTATTTTTCCTGATGACCGGCGTGGCATTAGCGCAGACCGGCACTTCGCGAATAACAGGCACGGTTACCGATGTGTCTGGTGCGTTGGTTCCGGGCGCTACCGTGACAGCGAGGAGTGAGGCCACAGGCGTCACTTACACGCAGACGACAACCGAGGCCGGCCTTTACGGATTTCCATCTCTTCCGGTGGGCAGCTACACGGTGAGCGTGGCCCTGCAGGGGTTCAAGACGACAAACAAGACCGGCAACATTCTGGAGATCAACACACCGTTGGTGATCAATTTGTCGCTGGAGGTTGGTGGGGTCACAGAGACGGTGGAAGTCGCGGCGGTGACGGAAGTCTTGCAGACCACCAATGCGGCGATCGGCAATGTGGTGGAGCGCAAAGCCATCGTGGATCTTCCGCTCAATGGGCGGAACCCGCTGGCGTTAATTGCACTGGAACCCGGAGTGGTTCAAAGGTCGGCAGGAGCCGCAGGTTCCGGCATTCACGTGAACGGAGCGCGCGACCGCGCCGTCAATGTGACCGTGGACGGGATTGAAGCCAATGAATCTTCCGTCCCGAACCCGGTCTCGAACCTGTACCGGCTCAATCCGGACAACGTGCAGGAATATAAGGTCACCACCAACAACGCGACGCCGGAGGAGGGCCGCAACAGCGGAGCTTCGGTGTCGGTCGCCACGCGCAGCGGGACCAATGATTTTCACGGCACGGCCTTCGAGTTTCTGCGCAATACCGCGCTCAACGCCAACGAGTTCTTCGCTAATGCGCAGGGAACACCCAAACCCGAGATCAAGCTGCACCAGTTTGGCTTTGAGGCAGGTGGGCCCATCCGCAAGAACCGGACTTTCTTTTTCGGAAGCTGGCAGGGACAAAACAACAAATTCGCTCAGCCCATCGATCAGACGTTCGGCATCCCGAGACTCTACACGCCGCTGGCTCTTTCCGGAATCTTCCGCTATTTCGTGGCCGATCCCAGAAACCCTCTGGTATTGAACGGGCAGA
>Ga0137409_10004565_pt1 | contig 14501 bp, 13 predicted proteins | sample CZODoug1_16funga_FD_122059 | JGI IMG/M metagenome (GOLD analysis project Ga0137409, IMG submission 122059) | Vadose zone soil fungal communities from Angelo Coast Range Reserve, California, USA - CZODoug1_16fungal (Hybrid Assembly) | ecosystem: Environmental > Terrestrial > Soil > Vadose zone... | reverse complement strand
AAGCCAATCGAGGACATCGCCGGCGTTGCGGTCCGGTGGGAACACCGGGTAGAACACCTTCTCGATGGTACCGTCGCGCAGTATCAGCGTGAGGCGCCTGATGAGCCTCATGCCGTCCACCTCGAAGGCCGGCAGCCGGAGCGCTTGCGCCAGCTCCAGCCCCGCGTCGGAAAGCAGCTCGAACGGCAGGTGCAGGCGCTCCACTGCTTCGCGCTGGTACGCCGTGTCCTGCGTGGAGAGGCCATACACTTGCGCTGCCCCGGCGCGCTTCAATTCGTCGAAATGATCGCGGAATGCGCAGGATTGCGGCGTGCAGCCGCGCGCACCGGGTATCGCGTTCCAGCCGGTCGGCAGCGCCTGGTCGGGACGACCGGTGCGCGGATAGGCATAGACAACCACGACGCCGGCGAGCCGGGACAAATCCACCACTCGGCCGCCGGTCGAGGGCAAACCGATCGGCGGCAAAGTCATCCCGGCGAGGTGCGCGCAGGCGCCGTCGTCCTGCGGCACCGGCAGGTCCTTGGGCAATTCGTAGACGCTGTCGCTTCTCACGGGCCTCAACCGCGTGATAGGTGATAAGTGATAGGTGACAGGACTCCACTTCCGCGCGAGCGCGGGGGCCTTATCACTTATCACCCGTCACTTGTCACGCCTTCACCAGCAGATTCACCAGTATCTGCTGGTAGATTTTGCTCAAGGGCTCGATATCGCCCACGGCGACGCACTCGTTGACCTTGTGGATGGTCGCGTTGGTCGGACCGAACTCGATGACCTGCGGACAGATGTCGGCGATGAAGCGCCCGTCCGAGGTGCCCCCGGTCGTGGAGATCTGGGTGTCGATGCCGGTGACGGTCTTGATCGCGCGGCCGATGGCGTCCACCAGGTCGCCCGGCTTGGTGAGGAATGGACGGCCGTCGTAGCGCCACTCGAGGTCGTACTGGAGGCCGTGCTTGTCGAGGATGCCGACGACTCGGGTCTGCAACGACTCCAGCGTGCTGGCGGTGGAAAAACGGAAATTGAATTTCACGTGCAGCTCGCCGGGTATCACGTTATTTGCGCCGGTGCCGGCGTTGATATTCGAAATCTGCCAGGTAGTGGGTGGAAAGAACTCGTTGCCATCGTCCCATTTCGTCCGCGCGAGCTCGGCGAGCGCCGCGCCGAACTCGTGCACCGGGTTCTTCGCGAGATGCGGATAGGCGACGTGGCCCTGCACGCCCTTCACCACCAGGTTGCCGGACAGCGAGCCGCGGCGCCCGTTCTTGATCATGTCGCCGAGCCGGGTCACGCAGGTCGGCTCGCCGACCACGCAGTAATCCATTTTCTCGCCACGGTCCCGCAGCGCTTCCACTACCTTCACCGTGCCGTCCACGGCGACGCCTTCCTCGTCGGAGGTGAACAGCACGGCGATGGAGCCCGCGTGCTGGGGGTGCCCCGCGACAAAGCCCTCGATGGCCGTCACGAACGCGGCGAGCGAGGTTTTCATGTCAGCCGCGCCGCGCCCGTAGAGCACGCCGTCGCGGATGGTGGGCGTGAACGGATCACTCGTCCAATGATCGAGCGGCCCGGTCGGCACGACGTCGGTGTGCCCGGCGAAGCACAGCAGGGGCGCGCGGTCGCCGCGGCGCGCCCAAAGATTGTCCACGCCGTTCGCGCTGATGCGCTCGCTGCGGAAACCGAGCGGATCGAGCCGCGCGGCGATGAGGTCGAGGCAGCCTGCGTCCTGCGGCGTAACCGAGCGCCGCGCGATGAGCTGCCGGGCGAGTTCGAGCGTGGTGTTGTCCATTTCCGTGTAATGCGTGAAGCGTGATGGGCGACGGGTAAATTCGATTCGCATCTTATCAGAGCGGGTAAAATGATCGCAAAGCAGCATCCTCTTTTCCCGCCCCATGACCACCTTGCTCGTCTCTCACCGCCTCAACGCCCGTTTCGGCGCGCGCATCACCGAAACCGTGTCGCGCGAAAGGATACCCGCCGAACGGATCGTGCTGCCAGCCGACCCCGCCGAGCGCCTGTCCGATGCCAAGTGCGCGCGCGTGGAGACCGCTTTTTTTTCGTTCGACGTATTCCCGGATTTTTCGCGCCAGTTCTTCTCCGCGGTGCGCAAGGCGCCGCGGCTCAAGTGGCTGCACGCGTTCAACGCCGGGGTGGATCACCCGATCTATACCGAATTGCTCGAGCGCGGCGTGCGGGTCACGACGTCCTCCGGTGCCGCTTCCGTGCCGATAGCGCAGACCGCACTCATGGGGCTGCTCGCGCTCGCCCGCGGTCTTCCGCACTGGCTCGCCGCGCGCAGCCGGCGCGAATGGTCGCCGCGGGCGGGTGCAACCGCACCACGCGACCTGAAAGGCCAGACCGTCGTGATCCTGGGGCTGGGCAAGATCGGTTCGGAGATCGCGCGCCTGGCGCGCGCGCTCGGGCTCACCGTGATCGGCATGCGCCGCGGGCCGCGCAAGCCCGACGATCCGGTAGATGAATTGCACACGCCCGCGGCGCTCCCGAGCCTGGCTGCGCGCTGTGACTGGCTCGTGATCGCGTGCCCGCTCACGCCCGAAACGCGGGGGTTGGTGGACGCCGCGCTGATCGCCCGGCTGCCCGCGGGCGCTCACATCATCAACATCGCGCGCGGCGAAATCGTGAACGAGCCGGCGCTGATTACGGCATTGAAGGACGGGCATCTCGCCGGCGCCTATCTCGATGTATTCGAGACCGAGCCGCTGCCGCCGGCGTCGCCGCTGTGGGACCTGCCGAACGTAATCGTTACGCCACACAATGCAGGCGCGTCCGCCGGCAACGACGAACGGGTGCTGGAGATCTTCCTCGACAACCTCGGCCGCTGGCACCGCGGCGCGCCGCTGGTGAACGAAGTAGCCAAAACCTGACTCCATCCACCGGTAAAATAGCATCCTATAAGAAGAGGAGGAACGAACCGTGCCTATCCGCTACTCATCGCTAGCGCTCGCCGCGGCGCTGGTCGCCGCCCTGCCCGCGGCCGCACAGAACTACCCGTCCCGGCCGGTGCGCGTGATCGTGCCGTACGCGGCCGGCGGCAACACCGACTTCACGGCGCGCGCGATCGCGGTCAAGCTCAGCGAAGTCTTCGGCCAGCAGGTCATCGTGGACAACCGGCCCGGCGGAGCGACCAACATCGGTGGAGAAATCGTGGCCAAGGCCCCCGCCGACGGCTACATGATGCTCATGGGCGGAGCGTCCAATGCCATCAACATGAGCCTGTTCGCCAAGCCGCCCTACAACACGCTGCGCGATTTCGCGCCGATCGTGCTGTGCGTGCAGGGGGCCAACGTGCTGACCACGCATCCCTCGGTGCCGGCGAAGAACCTGAAAGAACTGATCGCCGTCGCCCGGGCCCAGCCCGGCAAGCTCAACTTCGCCTCGTCCGGCATCGGCAGCTCCAACCAGATGGCCGGCGAGCTGCTCAAGGTGACAGCGAAGATCAACATCGTGCACGTGCCGTACAAGGGCAACGCGCCCGCGCTCACCGACACCCTGGCGGGACACGTCGAGATGATGTTCAGCGGCGTGCCGGCGGTGGTGCCGCATATCCAGTCCGGCCGGCTGCGCGCCATCGGCATCGGCAGCCTGAAGCGTTTTCCGGCGCTGCCCCAGGTGCCGACCTTCGACGAGTCCGGACTGAAAGGCTACGAGGCGACCACCTGGTTCGGCCTGATGGCGCCGATCAAGACGCCCCGGGAAATCGTGTCGCGCTGGAACGTCGAGGTCGGCAAGATCCTCGCCAGCAGCGATATCAAGGAACGCTTCATCAACGACGGCCTGGAGCCGATGGGCGGCTCGGCGGAGGAATTCGGCAAGTTCATCCGCGACGAGATCGAAAAATACGCGAAGGTGATCAAGGCCGCCGGCGTGCAGCAGCAGTGACGGCCCCAACACCCCTAAGCCAACGAGGAGAAAAAACATGAACACCCGCTACTGGCTGCTCGGGCTCGCGCTGGCAGGCGCAAGCGTCGTGTGCAGCGCGCAAAGTGCCTGGAGCCCCCAGCGAAACGTCGAAATCGTGGTCGGCTCGGCTCCCGGCGGCAGCAACGACAAGACCGGCCGCCAGGTCGAGCGCATCCTGAACGAGAAGAAACTCGTTGGCACCACGCTCTCTGTCGTCAACAAGCCGGGCGGCGGCAGCAATATCGCCTTCGCCTACGTCAACCAGCACGCGGGCGACGGACATTACCTGCTGGTCGGAACGACGGCGCTGCTGTCGAATCACATCGTCGGGCTCTCCAGCCTCAACTACCAGGACTTCACGCCGATCGCCTCGCTGTTCAACGACTACGTGGTATTCGGGGTCAACGCCGACTCCCCGATCAAGACCGGCAAGGACCTGGCCGAGCGCCTGAAGAAAAACCCGAACTCGGTTTCGACCGGGTTCGCCACCACGCTCGGTAGCCACAATCACATCGCTGCCGGGCTGCTGGTGAAAGCGCTCGGGGGCAATGCGCGCGAGCTCAAGGCGATCGCGTTCAAGGGCTCGGCGGAAGCGATCACGGCCGTGCTCGGCGGCCACATCGACCTGGTCACCACTGCCGCCGGCAACGCCGCACCCCACGTCGCCTCCGGCCGCATGCGCATCGTCGGTGTCGCGGCGCCACGGCGCTTCGGCGGCCAACTGGCCTCGATTCCCACGTGGAAGGAACAGGGCGTGGACGTCGTCTCGGGCGGCTGGCGCGCCATCATGGGGCCGAAGGGGCTCAGCGCCGCGCAGGTCGCCTACTGGGAGAATGCGCTCGCAAGGGCGACGAAAGTGCCGGAGTGGCGTGAAGACCTGGAGAAGAACTTCTGGTCCGACGATTTCGTGACCAGCCAGCAGTTCAGGAAGGACCTGGAAAAGGACTACACTGACATGAAGGCGGTATTGGTCGATCTCGGGCTTGCCAAGCAATAAAATATGGCTGATCTGGTTCTCCTGGAACGTCCCGCGGAAGGTGTGGTGCTGTTGCGCATCAACCGCCCGGAAGTGCGCAATGCGCTCAACCTTGAAGTGCGCAAGCTGCTGGCGAAGCACCTTCAGGAGCTCGGCGACGATTCCACCACGCGCGCCGTCGTGCTGGCCGGAAACGACAAGAGTTTCGCCGCCGGCGCCGACATCAGGGAGATGGCCGACGCCGGCACCATCGAGATGCTCCAGCGCGGCGTGCACAAGCTGTGGCGCGCGATCGCGGGCTGCCCCAAACCGATGATCGCCGCGGTGAGCGGCTATGCGCTCGGCGGCGGCTGCGAGCTCGCGATGACCTGCGACATCATCGTTGCCGGTGAATCGGCCCGGTTCGGGCAGCCCGAGGTCAACATCGGCATCATTCCCGGCGGGGGTGGCACACAGCGCCTCACCCGGGCCATCGGCAAGTACAAGGCGATGAAATACGTGCTGACCGGCGAGCTGTTCTCGGCGAAGGATGCCTTCGACATGGGACTGGTGAGCGAAGTGGTGCCGGATCCCGAGGTGGAAGGCCGCGCGATCGACCTCGCGCGCCAGATCGCCGCGCTGCCGCCGCTCGCGATCCAGCTCGCCAAGGAAGCCGTGCTCACCGGCATGGACGCCTCGCTGACGACCGCGCTCGCGCTGGAAACGAAGTCGCTGCAGGTCCTGTTTTCCTCGCAGGATCAGAAGGAAGGCATGCGCGCCTTCATCGAAAAGCGCAAGCCGAAGTTCCAGGGCAAATAACGCTTTCCTTCAACGTGGATTCTCCACGGCGCTCGCTTGCCGTCGCCGCGCTCTTCGCCGGTGCCGTCGCCATCGCGGTTTCGCCGCTGTTCGTCAAGGTCAGCGAGGCCGGTCCGGTCGCCACCGGCTTCTGGCGCGTTGCACTCGCCCTGCCCTTCCTGTGGGCCTGGTCACTGATCGGGCAGCCCGCCCGTCACGCCGCGAGCTTTGCCGCGGACCGGCGCCTCATGGTCGGGGCAGGCTTGTTCTTCGCCGGCGACCTGGCGGTATGGCACTGGTCCATCGTGCTGACCTCGGTCGCCAACGCCGCACTGCTCGCCAACCTCGCCCCGATTTTCGTCACGCTCGCGGTCTGGCTGCTGTACCGGCATCGACCCGGTGGCCTGTTCATGGCCGGCATGGCCGTAGCGCTCGCGGGAACGGCGGCGCTGCTCGGCGGGGACTTCCGTTTCTCCGGCAAGGAGCTCGTGGGCGACTGCCTGGGCGTGGTGACGGCCATGTTCTATGCCGGCTACCAGCTCGCGGTAACGCGGCTACGCAGCCGTGCGAGCACCGCCAGCATCATGGCGTGGAGCGGACTGGTCACCGCCATCGTGCTCCTGCCGGTTGCGCTGCTGACCGGCGAACAGATACTGCCGATGACGGCAATGGGCTGGCTCAAGCTCTTCGGATTGGCGCTCATCTCTCAAGCGGCCGGGCAAAGCCTCATCGCCTACGCCATGGCGCACCTGCCCTCGACGTTTTCCTCCGTCGGGTTGCTGCTGCAACCGCTGATGGCGGCGCTGTTCGCCTGGATCCTGCTCGGTGAAACGCTCGGCTGGATCGAGATCGCGGGCGGAGTCGCGGTGCTGGCCGGCATACTCATCGCCCATCGCGCGGAGCTCGGCTCCGCGCCGATAAAGCGTGATGGGTGATGGGTGATAAGTGACAGGGCTTGTTAGAACCCTTTAAACAACGCTAGGCTGCGGTTTGCGTCACTTATCACCTATCACTCTTCACGACCTTCCGGATCAACCATGCCTTACGCGAATTCTCATGGAGTCAAGCTGTACTACGAGGAAGCCGGCAAGGGCACGCCTATCGTGTTCGTGCACGAATTCTCGGGCGATTTCCGCAGCTGGGAGGCGCAGATGCGCCATTTCAGCCGCCGCCACCGCTGCATCGCCTTCAACGCGCGCGGCTATCCGCCTTCGGAAGTCCTCGCTTCCGCCTCTAAATATTCGTACCGCGCCGCAGTCGATGACATCGCCGGCGTGATGCGGCACCTGGGCATCGGGAAAGCGCATATCGTCGGCTGCTCGATGGGCGCCTACGCCACGCTGCAGTTCGGCCTGCGCCACCCGCGCCGCGCGCTCTCGCTCACGCCGGTCAGCGCCGGCGCCGGCTCGGATCCCAAGGGTCGGGCGCAATTCATCAAGGCGACCGAGGCGACGGCGCGCAGCTTCCTGGCGGAAGGCCTGGCACCCGCGATGAAAAAGTACCGCAACGCCCCCAACCGTATCCAGCTCGAGAACAAGGATCCGCGCGCCTTCAAGGAATTCTTCGTGCGCTTCGCGGAGCATTCGGCGCTCGGCCACGCCAACACGCTGCGCGGAGTGCAGACGCGGCGGCCCTCGATCTACGACCTGGGAGGAAAGCTCGGGCGGATGAAAGTACCCACGCACGTCATCGTCGGCGACGAGGACGAGAGTTCGCTCGGCCCCGGCCTCTTCGTCAAGCGCGCGTGCCCCGCCGCGCGGCTCACCATCGTGGCCGCGACCGGCCACGTCGTCAACGTCGAGGAGCCGGACCTTTTCAACCGCATCGTCGGCGACTTCCTCGCGCTGGTGGAATCCGGGCGCTGGCGCCCGCGCGATCCGCGGTCGCTGAACAAATCAACGATGGCCAGGAAGCCGTGATGCGTGATAAGGGATAGGGAGTTGGGGGGATAAGGCACCCGCGCACGCGCGGCAGTAAACCCCTATCCCTTATCCCTTATCCCGCATTTGGGAGGTAACGATGCCCTACGTAAACTCGAAAGGCGTGCAGCTCTACTACGAGGAGGCCGGAGCGGGGTTCCCGATCGTGTTCGTCCACGAGTTCGCGGGAGATCTGCGCAGCTGGGAGCCGCAGATGCGCCACTTCAGCCGCCGTTACCGCTGCATCGCCTTCAATGCGCGCGGCTATCTCCCCTCCGACGTGCCGGAATCGGCATCGCAGTACTCGCAAGCGCTCGCCACCGACGACATTGCCAACGTGATGCGCGACTTGGGCATCCGAAGGGCGCACGTCATCGGCTGCTCGATGGGGGGTTACGCCACGCTGCATTTCGGGCTGCGCTACCCGCAGATGGCGCGCTCGCTCACCGTAATCGGCGCCGGCTACGGCTCCGATCCCGACAAGCGTGCCCAGTTCCTGCGCGACACGGAGACGATGGCGCGCCGCTTCGAGGCGCTGGGCACGCCAGAGGCCATATCGACCTATCAGATCGGCCCGGCGCGCGTGCAGCTGCAGAACAAGGATCCGCGCGCTTTCCGCGAATTCTGCGAAGAGTTCGCCGAACATTCGGCGCTGGGCTCGGCCAACACGTTGCGCGGGGTACAGGCGCGGCGCCCGACGATCTATGGCCTGGCGCGCGGCCTCGCGCGCATGAAAGTACCGACCCTTATCCTCTCGGGCGACGAGGATACCCAGTGCCTCGAGCCGGGCATCTTCATCAAGCGGGTCTGCCCCGCGGCGCGGCTGACGGTGGTGGCCGCGACCGGGCATGCCGTGAACATCGAGGAGCCCGACCTGTTCAACCGCCTGGCCGACGACTTCCTCGCGCTGGTGGATTCCGGGCGCTGGCGCCCGCGCGACCCCAGGTCGCTCAACAAATCAACCATGGCGAAGTCGCGCTAAACCCGCGCGCTGGGTGCCGGTCTAATTCGAATTCAGGGCGAGCTGGCCATTTCCGGACCCGGACGCCCGCCGCGCTGTAATGTCCGAAAACGGCTAGCGATGGCCAATCGCCGTGCGCATAATGCGCACATGAATCTCGATCCCCGCACCTGCTATCGGGCGCTGAAAGCGCGTGACGCGAGGTTCGACGGCCGCTTCTTCGTCGCGGTATCGTCGACACGCATTTACTGCCGCCCGGTGTGCACGGTCAGGCCGCCCCGACGCGAGAATTGTCGTTTCTATCCCAGTGCGGCCGCCGCCGAGTCCGGCGGTTACCGCCCGTGCCTGCGCTGCCGGCCCGAACTGGCGCCGGGCAACGCCAGCGTGGACGCGACCTCGCGCCTCGCGCAGGCTGCCGCGAGCATGATGGAGGATCGGACACTGGACGAAGAGGGGCTGGAAACGGTCGCTGCGCGCCTGGGCATCACCGACCGCCATCTGCGCCGCGCATTCGGCGCCGAGTTTGGGGTCTCGCCGGTGGAATTCGCGCAAACGCAGCGATTGCTGCTCGCGAAGCGGCTGCTGACCGACACGGTGCTGCCGGTAACCGAGGTGGCGTTCGCCAGCGGCTTCGGCAGCTTGCGCCGCTTCAACGCGCTCTTCAAGCAGCGCTACCGTCTCCAGCCCCGTCAGTTGCGCCGGCATATGAATGGCGCCGCCACGGCTTTGGCAACAGCCGACGTTCTGAATTTCGAATTGAGTTTCCGCCCGCCGTACGACTGGCCCGCCATATGCGCGTTTCTCGGCGCGCGCGCGGTCGCGGGCGTGGAAGCCGTGGAGGGCGCGCGCTACCGCCGCACGGTGCGCGTTCCGGCCGGCGGCAAAGAGCACCGCGGCTGGATCGAAATCGCGATGTCGCCGAAGAAACCCGCGCTGCGCGTGACGGTTTCGGCTTCGCTCACCAAAGCGCTGCCGCCGGTGCTGTCGCGCGTCAAATCACTGATGGACCTGGCCTGTCACCCGGCCGAGGTCGCGCAGGCGCTCGGCGCACTGGTGCGGCAGCACCCGGGATTGCGCGTGCCCGGCGCATTCGATGGCTTCGAGGTGGCCGTGCGCGCGATCCTCGGCCAGCAGGTGACGGTCGCCGCCGCGCGCACGGTTGCCGGCCGCTTCGTCGCGGCATTCGGCGAGCCGATCGAATCCCCGTTCGCGGCACTGACAACGGTATTTCCGGCCGCCGGGCGCATCGCGGACTTGTCCTACGGCCGCATCGCGCGCATCGGCATGCCCGGCGCTCGTGCCCGCAGTGTGCTCGCACTCGCGCGCGCGATAGCGAACGGCGAACTCATCTTGATGCCAAACGCGGATGTCGAAGCAACGCTGGGGAGGCTGCGCGCCTTGCCGGGCGTGGGCGAGTGGACCGCGCAATATATCGCGATGCGTGCCCTGGCCTGGCCGGACGCGTTCCCGCACACCGATCTGAGCGTGTTGAAGGCCCTCGGCGAAACCGACGCGCGCCGCGTGCTTGCCGCCGGCGACGCCTGGCGGCCCTGGCGCGCCTACGCAGTGATGCACCTCTGGCAATCTCTTCAAGGAAAGGAGTAACCATGCGCTATTACGAGTTCTATGACAGTCCCCTGGGCCGCATGCTGCTCGTCGCGAACGACGACGGACTGACCGGCGTCTACTTCGACCGTCAGAAATATCATCCGCGGCTCGAATCCGGATGGCGGCACGATGCGCGCCACGCGCCATTACACCAGGCCCAGCGCGAACTGGCCGAATATTTCGCCGGCGAGCGCAGGCGTTTCGACATTGCGCTCGCGCCCGAAGGCACGCCTTTTCAGCGCGCGGTGTGGAAGGCGATCTCGATGGTCGGCTTCGGCAAGACCATCACCTATGGCGCGCTCGCACAGCGGGCCGGATTTTCCGGCAGCGCGCGCGCCGCGGGTGCAGCGACGGGGCGCAACCCGATCGGGATCATCGTCCCCTGCCACCGCATCGTTGGCTCCAATGGCAGCTTGACGGGATACGCCGGGGGTCTGGAGAGAAAGCGGGCGCTGCTCGCGCTCGAGGATGCGACCGCCGAATCGCCGACCGCGGATCTGCTGCCCGCCGCCGGAAATCTCCGCTCGCGGGAAATCGAATGGGGTCGCCCATGAGGCGGCCCGGCCCTGCGTTCGATGGCCGGAGAGTGGTGCCGGGGTTCCGCATCCGGATTTAACCGGAAATTTTCTTTTTGAGCTTCTCGAAATATTTATCGAGATCGATCACGAAGCGGTCGTGCTCCGCTTCGCCCACCTGCTCGACGTCGTCGTGGACCTTCACCTTGAAGGAGAGCTTGCGCCGGTCGATGGCGACAAGCTCGGCTTCGGCCCGGACTTTCTTGCCCAGGGGCGTCGGTCCCGTGTGGCGTATGGTGACGAGGACCCCGACCTGGCCCTGACCGGGTTTGAGATGCGGCGCCGCGAGCTGATTCGCGGTGGATTCGACGAGCTGGGTCATGGAGGGCGTCGAGAACACCCGGTAATCGCCGCGCTGCGTGGTGTGCTTCTCCTCGATCACCCATTCCTGGGTGTGCTTCATCCCGACCTTGAGTGTTTCCATTTCTATCGAGGCTCCGTAAACGACTATTCGATCCGGAGACCGATCGCCTTCACCACCTTGGCGTATTTTTCGGTCTCGCTCCTGAGATAGGCGGCCGCCTGCTCCGGCGTGGACGCGACCGCGTCGACGCCCATGCCGGAAAAGCGCTCGCGCAGTTCAGCGGATTCGAGTGCCTTCACGGCCTCTCGATTGAGCCGCGCGACGATATCCTTCGGAGTTGCAGCCGGCAGCAGCAGCATGCCCCACAGCAGATGCTCGTAGCCGGCGATTCCAGCCTCCGCGATGGTGGGGACATCGGGCAGCACCGGCGCGCGCTTCACGCCGGTTACGCCCAGCGCACGGACGCGACCGGCCTTGATCAACGGCAACCCCGACGGCGCGCCCGGAAAATACAAAGCCACCTGGCCCGATATCACGTCGCCCAGCGCCTGCGGCCCGCCCTTGTAGGCCACGTGCACCATCTTGAGACCGGTCATGAAGCAGAACAGCTCCGCCGCGAGGTGGTCTGAATTGCCGTGGCCGGTGGAGGAAAAGTTGAGCGCCCCGGGGCGCGCCCGCGTGAACGCAACCAGCTCTTTCACCGACTTCGGCGGCAGCGACGGATGGGTCACCAGCACGTGCGGCGTCGAGCTGACCTGCGAGATCGGGATGAAATCGCGCAGCGCGTTGAAGTTGAGCTTGACGTAAGCGCTCGCGCCGGTGGCAATCCCGGCGTTCGCCATCAGCGCGGCGTAACCATCCGGCGGGGCCTTCGCAACCAGCTCCGCGGCGATATTCGCACCCGCGCCGGGACGATTCTCCACCACCACCGGCTGCCCGAGACCGTCGCTCATCTTCTGCGCCAGCACCCGGCCGATGAGATCAGTCGTGCTTCCGGGTGAGAACCCGACCAGCACACGCACCGGCTTGACCGGATAGTTCTGCGCCGAAGCTGCGGCCGCGCACAATGCGATGGCGGCCAGCGCCAGACAACGTGCCGTGTTCATCCTGTTCTCTCCCGTTCCAAAACCGCGCGCCCAGCCTAGCACACCGTCGGGATCTACCAGGCGGCGTCAAGTATCGTCGCCAGCCGTTCGCGTTCCTTCACGAATTCGCGCTTGGGGTCGGCGTTGAAATTGCGCAGCGAGATTTCGAGCACCTGCGGTAAACGCTCGCGGGCAATATTGAGACCCGACAAGCGTGTTGCCATGCCCAGCGACGTGAAGACCGCTTCCATTTTTTGCGCAATGCGCTCCGGTACCTGTTCCGGCGGCGCCCCGGTTATATCGAGCGCCGCCGCGATCTGGGCCATCGCCTCGGGATCGCGATCGCCCAGGCGCCGCAGCATGGTGCCGATCAGCGCGGCATAGGCATTGCCCTGCCCGACCTGCGGGAACACGTTGATCAGGGCCGTGGAAAAAGCGTAGGTAACGCGCATCACCCAGTGAAGCGCCATCTGCGAGCCGCCGTCGTCGGCTTCGCGGTTCTGCAGCAGCGTCGCCGCGCACAGGTCGAAGCGCGGCGCGGGATCGGCGGTGTCCGCGATGCGCGGCAATGCGCCCGCCGTGAGACGGTACGATTGCAACCGGTCGCCCTCGACCAGCGGGTTTTCGGCCTGGGCGCCGAGGTTCATCACCGCCCGGCAATAAATCGTGCCGGCGCCGGTGCGAATCAAGCTCAACGGCGCAGTCAGCAGCGCATCGCTGTCCCAGAAAATGGCGACCGGGCGCGTCTTGGGATCGAAGAACTCCATGCCGCGCGCGGTGGCGTCGTCCTTCATGCGCGAGCCCGCGCGGTTCTGCGCGGTGGTGGGCGCAGTGAGCACGTTGATGATGGGGAGCTTGGGCTCCATCAGCCTGGGGCTGATCGCAGGCCCGTGCTCGGGATATTGCGTCACCAGTTCCTCGACCGGCCGTTTCTCGGCGAGCAGGATCGTCACGATGCGCGTGCCCTGGATCACGCTGCCGGCGCCCACGCCGATTACGAGGTCCGACCTGGCCGCGCGGGCGGCTTCCGCCGCGCGGGTGACTGAAGAGCGCGAGGTGTCCTTGTCAATCTCGTCGAACACGCCCGCGAGGCGTTCGCCGAGCAGTTGCCGCATGCGCGAGATCAGCGGCGTCTTGCGTGACACCGTGCGCCCGCACACGATGAAGGAACGCCGGGCCCGCAGGCGGTCGACTTCGTCCGGGAGCTTGTCCAGCGCATCCTGTCCGCTGTAGAGGCGGAAGGGGTAGCCCGTTGCCCGGAAGTCGTATGAATACATAAGGCGTGATTAGTGATTGGTGAAAAGTGAATGGACAGTAAATATCTGCATGGCCAGCCTCAGGTGTTGAGTCCAATCACGATTCACCATTCACGCATTTCTGCTGTGGACGAAACGCTCGAATCCGGCGAGCGCCGCCAGCGCGCGGCCGGAGCCCGGTATCTCGTCGTAGACCGGGATGCCGAGCGCTGCTGCATTGGCTCGGAAAGCGCGCTTGCGCTCCTCCAGCACCGGCTCGCCGTCGGCCCGCAGCACCAGTATGAAATGGGCCTGGCCGGGGTAGCGCGCCTGCACGCGCAGCGCCGCCTGCACCAGGTTGTCGAGTACCTCGGGCTTGGAGCGGCCAACGAAAGCCGACAGGTTGAGGTGCATCACCAAAGCCTCCGGCTTGCCGCTGCCGTAAATGATGTCGAGGATTTTCTCCGCGACGCGCCCGTCGTCCTGCTGTAGCGTGCCCACCGGCGTGTCCACCGGATTGGTGATGCTGGTGCCGGGGGGCAATTTGAGCGTTGCCAGTGCATCCACCGTTTCTGTCCCGAACGGCGCAACGTCGAGACCCTGCCGGGCGAAATAATCGGTCGCCAGCACGCTCGCCCCGCCGCCGTTCCCGAACAGCACCACGCGGCGCGTCGGGTGCTGCGGCTGCGGCGTGAGCGCCTGGAACACGAGCAGCGTGTCCACGAATTCGTCGAGCGTCTCCGCCATCACGCAGCCGGTCTGCTTCGAGAGCGCGATCCATGCACGGTCGTCGCCCGCCAGCGAGCCGGTGTGGGAGGCCGCTGCCGCCCGGCCTTGCGACGTGCGGCCGCCCTTGAGGATCACGACCGGCTTCGAGGCGCGCGCATCGCGCAGGGTTTCGAACAGCCGGCGCCCGTCTTTCGCCGTCTCGATGTACAGCCCGATGACTTTCGTCTGCGGGTCGGCCAGATAGAACTCGAGCAAATCGGTGGGCCCGATGTCCGCGCAATTGCCCACCGTGACCAGCCCCGAGAATTTGAGGCCGCGCGTAAGCCCCCGGCGGATGATGTCGGTGCCGAGCCCGCCGCTCTGCGAAACGATACCGACGTGCCCGATACCTTCCGGGCCGATCTCGGCAAAGGTCAC
>Ga0137409_10004564_pt1 | contig 14503 bp, 13 predicted proteins | sample CZODoug1_16funga_FD_122059 | JGI IMG/M metagenome (GOLD analysis project Ga0137409, IMG submission 122059) | Vadose zone soil fungal communities from Angelo Coast Range Reserve, California, USA - CZODoug1_16fungal (Hybrid Assembly) | ecosystem: Environmental > Terrestrial > Soil > Vadose zone... | reverse complement strand
CGTTCGAGGGCTCAGCCTTGGTGCAGACCGGAAATATAGCCGAAAGTGGCCCCCGGATGCCAAAATTCAGTAGAAGCATTTTCTCGGAGGGTTGATGAGCAGAAGCACCAAGATCGTCGCCACACTGGGACCCGCCTCGAGCGATCCGCAGACGCTGGAGCGCATGTTTCTCGCCGGCGTGGACATCGTGCGCCTGAATTTCTCCCATGGCACGGCCTCCGACCACGAGCGGCGCGCCGAGATGGTGCGCGAGGCTTGCCGCAAGACCGGGCGCACCGTCGGCATCATGGGCGACCTGCAGGCCCCGAAGATCCGGATAGGAAAGTTCAAGGAAGGCAAGGTCACGCTCAGTGCGGGCGATCTGTTCGTGCTTGACGCCGACTGCGAGCTGGGTGAGCACGGGCGCGTCGGCCTGGACTACAAGGAGCTGCCGCGCGATGTGCGGCCCGGGGACGTGCTGTTGCTCGACGACGGCAAGATCGTATTCGAGGTCGAGCGGGTCTCGGGCAACCAGGTGCACAGCCGCGTGCGCCACGGCGGAGTGCTCTCCAACAACAAGGGCATCAACCGCCTGGGCGGCGGTCTCACCGCACCTGCCCTTCCGCCCAAGGACAAGGAGGACATCCGCACCGCGGCCAGAATCAAGGTCGACTACCTCGCCATCTCATTCCCCAAATCGAGCGCCGACATGACAATGGCGAGGCAGCTGCTGCTCGCGGCCGGCGGGGACGCGTTCCTCATCGCCAAGATCGAGCGCGCCGAGGCGGTCGAACCCAAGGCCCTCACCGACATCATGTCGGCCTGCGAGGGCATCATGGTCGCGCGCGGCGACCTTGCCGTCGAAGTCGGCGATGCCTCGGTTCCGGCCATGCAGAAGCGCATGATCCGCATGGCGCGCGAGCAGAACAAGCTCACCATCACGGCCACGCAGATGATGGAGTCCATGATCTCGAGCCCGGTGCCCACGCGCGCGGAGGTGTCGGACGTGGCGAACGCGGTGCTCGACGGGACCGACGCGGTGATGTTGTCCGCGGAAACCGCAAGCGGCAAGTACCCGGTCGAGACCGTCGCTTCGATGAGCCGCATCTGCGAGGTTGCGGAAGACTCGGCCCAGGTGACGCTCGACCGGGATTTCCTCGACCGGGTATTCACGCGAGTCGACCAGTCGATCGCGATGGCGGCGCTGTTCACGGCCTACCACCTCAAGGTCAAGGCGATCGCCGCTCTTACCGAATCGGGGTCGACCGCGCTGTGGATGTCGCGGATCAACTGCGGGGTGCCGATCTACGCGCTGACTTCGCAAACCGTGACCCGTTACCGCTGCGCCCTGTTTCGCGACACCTATCCCCTGATGGTGAAGTACGTCGGCCACGACCGCGAGGAGCTGCTGGAGGAGGCCGAGAACGTGCTGGTGAAAAGCGGTGTTGTGCAAAAGTGCGACCTCATCGTAATCACCATCGGCGAGCCCATCGGCAAGGCGGGGGGCACCAACACCATGAAAATCGTGAGAGTGGGCGAGCACCGCAGGGGATAGCGGCATTTCCGCGGGGACCATGAAGAGCTCGCCACCCAGCCCGGATCTGCTGGCCCTCAATGCCGCGACCGTGCGCGAGAAATGGAGCCTGCGCGAGACGATCGAAGGGTGCGCGCGCCACCGCTTCCGAGGCATTTCACCTTGGCGCGACGGGCTCGCGCAGACGGGCGTCAAGGGCGCGGCGAAGGCGATCCGCGACAACGGCTTGACCGTGACCGGGCTCTGCGGCGGGGGGATGTTTCCCGGTTCCGACCGCAAGGCGCGCCAGGCTGCGATCGACGACACGCGACGCGCGGTCGACGATGCGGCAGCGCTGGAAGCGCGGTGCCTGGTCCTCGTCGCGGGGGGGCTGCCGCGGGACTGGAAGGACTTGGCCGGCACGCGCGAGATGGCAAGAGACGGTATCGGCGAAGTGCTCGACCACGCCCGATCCGGGGGCGTGCCCCTGGCGATCGAGCCGCAGCACCCGATGTATTGCGCCGAGCGCGGCTGCGTGAACACGCTCGCGCAGGCGCTCGACCTCTGCGACGAGCTGGATCGGGGCGGCAGCGGGGCCCTGGGCGTCGCGGTCGATGTCTATCACGTCTGGTGGGACCCGGAGCTGAAGGCGCAGATCGAGCGAGCCGGGGAGAAGCGCCTGCTCGCCTTTCAACTCAGCGATTGGCTCCTCGCCTCCAGGGACCCCCTCGCCGACCGCGGGATGATGGGGGACGGGGTCATCGATCTGCCGCTCATACGCTCCTGGATGGAAGAGGCCGGGTATCGAGGGCTCCACGAGGTCGAGATACTGTCCGCGGGGAACTGGTCGCGGCGCGACCCCGACGAGGTGCTCGCGACTTGCCGCATGCGGCACCAGACTGCCTGCTGACCCGGCGGAAGAGCCGTTACCCTGTTTTGCTGCGCAGGTTAAAATCACGCCCTTCCCCGTCATTCCCTGCCGCAACAAGGACGTTCAATGGATCGAAACCTGCTTTCCAAGACCGCCGCGGCCATGGTCGCCAAGGGCAAAGGGCTGCTCGCCGCGGACGAGTCCGCCGGCACCTGCGAGAAGCGCTTCAAATCGGTCGGGGTCGACAGCACCGAAGCGAGCCGCCGCGCCTACCGCGACCTGCTGTTCACCACCAAGGGCATCGAGGAATTCGTGAGTGGGGTGATCCTGTTCGATGAAACGCTGCGCCAAAGCACCGTCTCGGGCAACGAGCCTTTCCCCGAATACCTCGCCCGCAAAGGCATCATTCCCGGCATCAAGGTCGACAAGGGTATCCACGACCTCGCGCTATCGCCGGGTGAAAAGGTCACCGAGGGTCTGGACGGCCTGCGGGGGAGGCTCGAGGAGTATTTCAGGCTGGGCGCGCGCTTCGCGAAGTGGCGCGCCGTCATCACCATCGGCAAGGGGATTCCCAGCCACGCCTGCCTTTACGCCAACGCGCACGCCCTCGCCCGCTACTCGGCGCTGTGCCAGGAAGCCTCGATCGTTCCCATCGTGGAGCCCGAGGTCCTGCTCGACGGGGGACACACGATCGAGCACTGCTACGATGCCACCGAAGCGACGCTCAATTCGCTGTTTGCGGCGCTGCGCGCATACAACGTGTCGCTCGAGCACACCGTTCTGAAGGCGTCCATGGTGGTCTCCGGCAAGGATTGTCCCAAGCAGGCCGGCGTGGATCGCGTTGCCGAGGACACCGTGCGTTGCCTGAAGCGCACCGTTCCGGCGGCGCTGCCCGGCGTGGTGTTCCTCTCGGGCGGCCAAAGCGATGAAGCCGCGACGGCGCACTTGAACGAGATGGCCAGAATGCCTGGGCTACCTTGGCCGCTCACCTTCTCCTACAGCCGCGCCCTGCAGAACGCGGCGCTCAAGGCCTGGTGCGGAGTGCCGGGCAACGTCGCCGCCGCGCAGCGTGCGTTCCATCACCGCGCCCGCATGAACAGCTTCGCAGCGCAGGGCAAGTACCGGGCCGATCTCGAGAAGCAGGCAGCCTAGAAATGGCGGCGCTCTACGAATCGAGCATCAAAAGTCTGCCCTTGCTGGGCCGGGGCAAGGTCCGCGACATGTACGCCGTGGGCCACGACCATCTGCTCATCGTCACCACCGATCGGCTCTCGGCCTTCGACGTCGTTCTGCCGGACCCGATTCCGGACAAGGGCCGCGTGCTCAACGAGCTTTCGAACTTCTGGTTCAAGAAGCTCGGCCACATCGTGCCCAACCACCTCGACGGCGTCGCCCCGGACACGGTCGTGAAAAGCGGCGAGGAGACGGCGCAAGTGAGGGGGCGCTCGGTGGTTGCGCGCAAGCTCAAGCCGCTGCCGATCGAAGCCGTGGTGCGCGGCTACCTGATCGGATCGGGCTGGAAGGACTATCAGAAGACGGGCGCGGTCTGCGGCATTCCGCTGCCCAAGGGCCTCAAGCAGGCCGACAAGCTGCCCGAGGTGATCTTCACCCCGGCGACGAAGGCCGAGGTCGGCGCCCATGACGAAAACATCCCGTTCGCCCAGGCAGAGAAGATGATCGGTAAGGAGCTCGCCGCCAAAGTGCGCGAGGTGAGCATCCGCCTGTACCGCGAGGCGGCGGATTTCGCCCGCGAGCGCGGCATCATCATCGCCGACACCAAGTTCGAGTTCGGCACGGACGCGAGCGGCAATCTCGTCCTGATCGACGAAGCGCTTACCGCGGATTCCTCGCGGTTCTGGCCGGTCGACGAATATCGCCCGGGCTCGAGCCCGCCTTCGTTCGACAAACAATACGTCCGCGACTATCTGGAGACCTTGGCGTGGAACAAGACGCCGCCCGCGCCGCGGCTTCCCGCCGACGTGATCGCCAAGACCTCCGAGAAATATCGCGAAGCCCTGCACCGTCTGACCGGACAGAAATTGGGAGTCTAGGAATGGCCAGCCGCTCGCCGCTCGTGGGGATCGTCATGGGAAGCGCCAGCGACTGGGAGGTCATGCGCGAGGCGGCCAAGCAGCTCACCGATTTTTCGGTGCCCTTCGAGACCAAGGTGCTGTCGGCCCACCGCACACCCGACGCGCTCGAAGCCTGGGTGAGGCGCCTGAGCGCCGCGGGCGCCCGCTGCTTCATCGCCGGGGCCGGGGGCGCGGCGCATCTGGCGGGAGTCGTCGCCGCGAAGACGACCGCGCCCGTGCTCGGTGTGCCCATGCCCTCGAAGTATCTGCACGGGCTCGATTCCCTGTTGTCCACCGTGCAGATGCCGAAGGGCATTCCCGTCGCGACCTTTGCGATCGGTGAGGCCGGTGCCGCCAACGCGGGTCTGTTCGCGGTCGCCATGCTCGCGCAGAACGACGCGAAGCTCGCCAAGCGTCTTACTCAGTTCCGCGCAGCGCAGGCCGAGGCGGTAAAAAACGCCAAGCTGCCGGTCTGACCGGCGTCCCCTTGCGCTCGAGAGTCGACGCGCTCCAGCCTCCTTCGATCCGAGAGGCCGCGGTGATTCTGCGCCGCGGAGGCCTGGTCGCGTTTCCCACCGAGACGGTGTACGGTCTGGGGGCGGATGCGGCCAACCCCGCCGCCGTTGCGCGGATCTACGCGGTGAAGGGGCGTCCCCAGAACCATCCCGTGATCGTCCATATCGGGGGTATCGGCGAGCTGAATCGTTGGGCTCGCGAAGTCCCCGAGCACGCCGCCAAATTGGCTGCGCGATTCTGGCCGGGTCCGCTGACCCTCGTGCTGTGGCGCGCGAGCGGAGTCGGCGACGAGCTCACCGGCGGCCAGGACACGATCGGCCTGCGCGTTCCTGGACACCCGGTCGCGCTCGAGCTGCTGCGGGAATTCCGCGGCGGGATCGCCGCGCCGTCGGCCAACCGATTCGGCCGGATCAGTCCGACCTCCGCGCAGCACGTGCTCGACGATCTGGGGTCCGATGTCGATCTGATCCTGGACGGTGGCTCGTGCGAGATCGGTATCGAATCGACCATCGTCGATGTCTCGCGCGGCAGGCCCGTCCTGCTGCGTCCCGGCCGAATCCGCGCGGAGGACATCGCCGAGACGATCGGCGTCGCTCCGGCGCCCCGCGATGCGGAGGCCCCGCGCGCCTCCGGCACGCTCGAGTCTCACTACGCTCCACGGCAACCGCTGCGCCTCGTCGTGTCCTCTGAATGGGACCTGCGCCCGGGAAGCACATCGAGGGGACCCGGCGTGATGTCGTTTCGCTCTCGCCCCCCGGGAGATAGGTCGGCGATTTGGATCCAGGCTCCCGCAGATCCCGATCGCTACGGACATGACCTCTACGCCAATTTGCGCGCGCTGGACATGTCGGGCTGCGATGAGATCGTCGTGGAGGAGCCCCCGGTATCCTCCGAATGGACCGCGATCCGTGACCGGCTCAAGCGCGCCCGCTCCGAATAGCCGTCCTCGCATTTTGCGGCTAAAATCGCGCTAACGTGGGGTTGTAGCTCAGCTGGGAGAGCGTCGCGTTCGCAATGCGAAGGTCGGGAGTTCGATCCTCCTCAACTCCACCAGCCCTCTTAAAGCCCGTTTGCAAACCGCTAGGCGCTCAGTTTCATCGGCAGGATGACCATTTGCATGCTGCGCAAATGAAACTGCCGCTGGAGCGCTGTCGCCGCCTGGTTGTGTAGCATTCGGGTGAGCCAGTTGTCGTGGTCGAAGATGAGCTTGCTCGTAAAGAACACCGCGTTGGGGAACTCCTTCAGAACCTGTTCGGCAAGCCGCGTGAACTCGTCGATGGGGTCGGTGCCGAAAGACAGGTAGGACTTGGCGGCCCAGCCCTTGCTGTTGCAGAAGTTGACGAAGTAGGAGAGCGAGGCGTTCGCCTCGACTTTCATGGCCGCGAGGTCCTCGCGTCCGCCGAAGCTCTGCGAGTCGACCGTGCGCGCGCTGACGAAGATGAAGTTCCGGAAATGATCCGGGAACATCCGCTGAACCCACAGCAGCGCGTGCAGCCCCCCGCCCCGCGAAGAACCCACCAGAAACACTGCGGTCGGCTTTTGCGGGTCCGGCTGGGGTGGCTTGGCGATGCTGCCGAATTGGATGCCCGAAAAATCGGCGTCGATCTTCTTCAGCAGAGCCTTGGTCTCGTCGTAGTGATTCCGGATTTTCGCGCACGCGGCGATGATCGCCCCGACGATCAGGATGGCGAGCCAGCCGCCGTCCATGAACTTGTCGGCGAGCAGAACGGAGAGGATGGTCACGCAAACGACGAAACCCGCGGCGGAAAGCGCCAGACGCCCGAGCCAGTTGCTGCCGGCACGGCGTCCGCTCCCGCCCCAGTACAGGCACAGGCCGAACAGTGACACCGCGAAAGTGAGGAAAACGCTGACGCTGTAGAGGACCACCAGGGTCGCGACGCTGCCCCCGGTCCACAGCAGGATGACGAGCGAGGCGACGCCCATGACCAGAATGCCGTTTTCGGTCACGAGCCGCGACGACAGATAGCGGAACTGGTGTGGCACCCAGGAATCGGCGGCCATGTTGGCGAGCACGGCCGGGCCGCCCAGGAAGCCGGTGTTCGCGGCGACGAACAGCAATCCCGCCTCGAGCGCGAGCACCACGACAAGGGCGCCGTGAGCGACGTCGGTCTCCCAGCCGAAGCTCTCGATGATCGCGCCGAACGCGACTGCATTGAGCGTCTGTCCCTCGGCCGGCCTCGTGTCCCACAGCAGGTAGAGGAGGATGATCCCGCCCGCGGTGAAGGCGAGCGACAGCGCCATGTAAAGCATGGTGACCTTGCCCGTGTGCACGCGCGGTTCGGCGAGCACGTTGACGTTGTTGGACACCGCTTCCAGGCCGGTGTAGGTCCCGCCCCCCTGGGAATAGGCGAGCAGGAGCAGAGCCGCGACGCCCGTCCAGCCGAGCTGTCCCGAGAGATCCGAAGTCAAGCGCCCGACTTCGGGGACCAGATCCGGGAGAACACTCGCCTGTGCGAGGATGCCGTAGACGATGAGGTACGCGTGGGTGAGAACGAACCCCAGAAAAATCGGCAACAACACCGCGATCACTTCCCTCATCCCGCGCAGGTTGAGCAGCACCAGCACCACGATCAGGACCACCTCGGTCGCGAGCTTGTAGGGCTGCCAATCCAGCGGGAGCAGAGAGAAGAAAGCATCGACGCCGCTCGCGATCGAGATGGAGATGGTCAACACATAGTCGAGAACGAGCGCCGCACCGGAAGTCAGCCCCGCGTAGGGCCCGATCAGCCGCGTCGCGACCCGGTAGCCGCCTCCGCCGGTGGGAAACAGCTCGATGACCTGGTTGTAGGCGAGCGCGATGATGAACACCGTCGCTGCGGTGGCGAGCGCGAGGTACAGGCCGAGGTGGGTGTTTTCGCCGAGCGCCCGGAACGCCTCCTCGGGTCCGTAGCAGGAGGAAGATATTCCGTCCGCCCCAAGACCCACCCAGGCGAAAAAAGCGACGAGGGCGATGTGCCGCCTTGTCTTGGTGTCCAACGGATCGAGCGGCCTGCCGAAGAGCTTTCGGCGCAGGTTCGCGAAGGCGCTCATGAGGCTGAGCCGCGTTCTTTGCGCAATGCGATGGTCATCGGGAATATGCGCATGCTGGCGTCGCCCAGCCGAGCGCGGATATTATAACCGTTCACTCCATTCTCCCTTTTGCCCTCAATATGACACGATCGATTGTCTCCACCCCGAACGCGCCGGCTGCGATCGGCACCTACTCCCAGGCAGTGCGTTCAGGCGACACGCTGTACTTGTCGGGACAGATCGGACTCGATCCGGCGAGCGGACAGCTCATGGAAGGCATCGAAAATCAGATAGAGCGAGTCTTCGGGAACCTCAAGGCGGTCGCCGAGGGGGCCGGCGCATCGCTCGGCGATGTCGTGAAGCTCACGGTATATCTGACGGACTTGGCGAACTTCGCCCGCGTCAACGAGACGATGGCTCGCTACTTCAGCCAACCATATCCGGCGCGCGCGGTCGTCGGCGTTGCGTCGCTACCCCGTGGTGCCCTGGTCGAGGCGGACGCGACTATTGTTTTCCCGACCTGAGCGCGGGATCGAGGCCTGACGTGGGGAAGGTTTCGACCCGAGCACCGGGCGCGAAAGCTTCCTCCTCGAAGCGGCTCACCCCGTCCCGACCCGGCGGCCCTTCCGCGGCGAAGGCGATCGGCGCGAAGCTCGCGAAGCTCGGCATCGGCAGGGATTTCGATCTGGTGCTGCACCTGCCGCTGCGCTACGAAGACGAGACGCACCTCACTCCCATCGCAAGCGCGATGCCCGGCACCTCCGCGCAGGTGGAGGGCACGGTCCGTTCGACCGATATTGTTTTCCGTCCGAAGCGCCAGCTGATATCTCGTATCCAAGACGCGACGGGCGAGCTGGTGCTGCGATTCTTCAATTTCTACGGGAGCCAGGCGAAGGCGCTCGAGCCCGGTGCAACGGTGCGCGCGTTCGGGGAGGTGCGCACCGGCTTTTTCGGAGGGGAGATGGCCCATCCGCGCTTTCGCGTGCTGCGGGAAGCGACGCCGCTGCCGACTGCGCTTACGCCGATCTATCCGACGACGGCGGGTCTTGGCCAGTCCGCGCTCCGGCGCCTCATAGAAGGCGCTCTGTCGCGCGTCGAGCTCGACGACACGTTGCCGGAGGAGATGTCGAAGCGGCTTGGTCTGTGCGGCTTTCCGGAGGCCGTCGAGATTCTCCATCACCCGCGCCCCGGAGCCGACCCGGCAGCTTTCGGCGATCGCGCCATGCCGGCCTGGAAGCGCATCAAGTTCGACGAGCTCCTCGCGCAGCAGCTTTCCATGCGCAAGCACTACCGCGAACGCAAGTCCCGGGCGGCTCCGGTGCTCGCGCGCAAAGACCTCCACACCTCGGCGCTGATACGGCGGCTGCCGTTCCGACTGACGAGGGCACAACAGCGTGCATGGGGGGAGATCGAGCACGACCTGGAACAGCCGCACCCCATGCATCGGCTGCTTCAGGGCGACGTCGGCAGCGGCAAGACCGTGGTGGCGGTGCTCGCCGCGTTGCGCGCGGTCGAGAACGGCGTGCAGGCGGCGGTGATGGCTCCCACCGAGATTCTGGCCGAGCAGCATTTCCGCAAGTTCAGCGAATGGCTCCGGCCCCTGGGGGTGGAGGTCGCGTGGCTTTCGGGCAGTCAGAGCAAAAAAGAACGCGATGCCTCGCGCGCGGCGATCGCCTCCGGGAAAGCCCGGGTCGCGCTGGGAACGCACGCTCTGTTCCAGGAGCGCGTGGCGTTCCCCTCCCTGGGACTCGCGGTGGTCGACGAGCAGCACCGCTTCGGCGTCGCCCAGCGGCTCGCGCTGCGCACCAAGGGCGAGGACCTGCACCAGCTCATGATGAGCGCGACGCCGATCCCGAGGACGCTCTCGATGAGCTACTACGCCGACCTCGACGTGTCGGTCATCGACGAGCTGCCGCCCGGGAGGATGCCCGTCCTGACCAAGCTCGTCACCGACTCGCGACGCGCCGAGGTGGTCAAGCGCATTCGCGACGCCTGTGTCGCCGGAGGGCAGGCCTACTGGGTCTGCCCGCTGATCGAGGAATCCGAACAGCTGCAGCTTCAGACCGCGCTCGACACCTATACGAGCCTCAGTGCGGAGCTTCCGGAGCTGCGCGTAGGGTTGATCCACGGACGCCTGAAATCGGCCGAAAAGGCGGAAACGATGGCCGCGTTTCAGGCAGGACGGATCCAGCTCCTGGTGGGAACGACCGTGATCGAGGTCGGGGTGGACGTGGCCAATGCCTCGCTGATGGTCATCGAGCACGCCGAGCGCTTCGGGCTCGCGCAACTACACCAGCTCCGCGGCCGGGTGGGACGCGGAGCAACCGAATCGGTGTGCGTTCTGCTCTATCAGAATCCTGCGGGTGAGGCCGCCCGGAAGCGTCTGAAGGTCATTTTCGAAAACACCGATGGATTCGCGATTGCGCGCGAAGACCTGCTGCAGCGGGGACCGGGCGAATATCTCGGCGCCCGCCAGAGCGGTGCGCCGCTGCTGCGCTTCGCCGACCTCAACGCGGATACGGATTTGCTCGAAGCCGCGCGAGCTGCCGCCGAGACGCTCCTTGCGGATGATCCCGACGCGGCGGAAAGGCATCTCGAGCGCTGGCTCGGCGGGCGCGCGAGGTTCCTCGGGGCCTAAGGACCCGCGGGCTACAATGCGAGCTCCATGACTCTCGGTGCCCTTGCCGTCAGGCTGACGCTCTACGAGCGCCTGATGCGGCTCGACAAGCCGATCGGCACGCTGCTGCTCCTGTGGCCGACGCTTTGGGCGGTGTGGCTCGCGAGCGACGGCAGGCCGGCCGGGCGCATCGTATGGATCTTTGTTCTCGGAACGCTGCTGATGCGCTCGGCGGGCTGCGTGATGAACGACCTCGCCGACTGGCGTTTCGACGCCAAGGTGAAGCGCACGCGCGACCGCCCCCTTGCCACCGGCGCAATGGGCCGGGGCGAAGCGTACGGACTCGCCACGGTGCTGACGCTCGCCGCGTTTGCGCTGGTATTGTCGCTGAATCGCCTCACCGTGCTGTTGTCCGTCGTGGCATTCGCCCTGGCGGCGACGTATCCTCTGACCAAGCGATTCCTGACGATTCCGCAGGCCTACCTCGGGATCGCTTTCGGCTTCGGCATCCCCATGGGGTACTCCGCGGTCCTTGGCGACGTTCCCGCCGAGGCCGGGTGGCTGCTCCTTGCCAATATCTTCTGGGCGATCGCCTACGACACCGAATATGCGATGGTGGATCGCGACGACGACGTGCGCATCGGGATAAAGACGGCCGCCATCGCGTTCGGGCGGTACGATGTGGCTGCCGTGATGGTCTGCTACGGGGTCACGCTTGCCCTGCTCGCCGGCATCGGCGCATATCACGGCCTGGGCATACCGTACTATCTGGGCCTATGCGCTGCGGCTGCGTTCATGGCGTACCACTATCGCCTGATCCGCGGCCGCGACCGAGACGCTTGTTTCAGGGCGTTCAATCAAAACAACTGGGTCGGCGCCGTCATCTTCGCCGGGATGTTTGCCGATTTCGCGATGACGCGCGGCATTCCATGGGTTTGAGGTTCACCGGCTGAAGCGCCATGGGTTATCGGGATCTACGCGATTTCCTGTCCCAGCTCGAGCGCTCCGGCGAGCTCAAGCGCGTGCGCGCCGAAGTCGATCCGAACCTGGAGATGACCGAGGTCTGCAGCCGCGTGCTCGAATCCGACGGGCCTGCGCTGCTCTTCGAGAATCCCAAGGGGCACACGATCCCGGTCCTCGGCAACCTGTTCGGCACGACTCGCCGCGTCGCGCTGGCAATGGGCGCCGATCCCGGCGCAAATCCGCTCGACGCCCTGCGCGATGTCGGCGTGCTCCTCGCGTTCCTGAAGGAACCTGAGCCCCCGCAGGGATTTCGCGACGTGCTCGAGCGGTGGATACCGATCGGCAAGCAGGTGATGCACATGGCCCCAAAGGAGATCTCCGGCGCTGCGTGCCAGACGACCGTGTGGGAAGGCAAGGACGTCGACCTCGCGCGCCTGCCGATCCAGACGTGCTGGCCCGAGGACGCGGGACCCCTCATCACCTGGGGACTGACGGTGACGCGAGGGCCGCGCAAGCCGCGTCAGAACCTCGGTATCTACCGCCAGCAGGTGATCGCCCCGAACAAGCTCATCATGAGATGGCTGCCTCACCGGGGCGGAGCGATCGATTTTCGCGAGCACTCGGAAGCTCGGTCGGGCAAGCCCTTCCCTGTTGCGGTCGCGCTGGGTGCCGATCCGGCGACCCTACTCGCCGCCGTCACCCCCATCCCTGACGCGCTGTCGGAATATCAGTTCGCGGGGCTGCTGCGCGGCTCCCGCACCGAGGTCACGAAGTGCCTCGGTTCGGATCTGCAGGTACCCGCGTCGAGCGAAATCGTCCTCGAGGGAGTGATCCACGCCGGAGAATCCGCCGTCGAGGGCCCGTTCGGCGATCACACGGGTTATTACAACGAGCGCGAAGCGTTTCCGGTGCTCACCGTGGAGCGCATGACCCTGCGCCGCGATCCGATTTATCACTCCACCTACACCGGCAAGCCCCCCGACGAGCCCGCGGTGCTCGGCGCGGCGCTGAACGAGGTTTTCGTGCCGATACTGCGAAAGCAGTTTCCTGAGATCGAGGATTTCTACCTGCCGCCCGAGGGTTGCTCGTATCGCCTGGCGGTGGTGAGCATGAAAAAACAATACCCCGGGCACGCCAAGCGGGTGATGTTCGGAATCTGGAGCGTATTGCGCCAGTTCATGTACACGAAATTCATCGTGGTCACCGACGACGACGTCGATATTCGCGAGTGGAAAGAGGTCGTCTGGGCGCTGACCACCCGGGTGGATGCTGCTCGGGACGTCCTCGTCGTGGAGAACACCCCGATCGACTATCTCGATTTTGCGAGCCCGGTCGCGGGGCTGGGGTCGAAAATGGGTATAGACGCGACGAACAAGTGGAGCGCGGAGACCTCGCGCACCTGGGGCCGGCCCATCACGATGCGCGCCGAGGTGAAGACGCGCGTCGACGCTTTGTGGAAGGACCTGGGACTCTAGCGCCTGGCCTGCAAACGGCCGGCTTTCGAATCCGGGCGATGCTCAGAAGGGAAAAAGGGCGCTGGCTGAAAGAAATTGGGCGTTGGCGCGACCGGTGCAGGTCCCGCAGGCGCCGCTAGTGCCGACCTTGCCGAGATTCTGGTACTCGACGCGAATCCCAAAATCGCGATTCAGGAAATACTGCGCTCCGAACCCGGATAGAAAACTGGTCGTGCTGACCTGGATCGCGGTAATGCTGCCGTTGAAGGCGGGGGCGGGATTTCTGATCGTGGTTCGGGTTTGGGCGGCCAAGACTCCCAACCGGCCGAACAGAGATAGATTTCGGGTCAGCGGAATCGTCGGCAGGAGGGAGCCGCCCCAGCCCGAGACCTCGTAGACGTCTTCTTGCTCGTTTGCGCCCTGCGAGTACTTGTACGAGAATTTCCCGAGCTGTATGAAATTGACCTCGACCGCCCAGTTCTTGTTGATCTGCAACCCTAGAGCCCCGGTAAAGCCGAGGTCGGCATCTCGTATCGTTTCGGTGGCCGCCCCGTTCGAGGAGAAGTCAGCCGGGTAGAACTCGATCTTGCCGTAGCCTAATCCCAAACCCGAGTACCAGTAGTCCACGGCCTCGGCCAGTGGGGCGGCCAGGAGAAGGACGGACGCGAGCACGCAACGCGACACAGCGCATTTCATCTAGTGAGCCCCTTTTTCCCCTCTCAAGCCCAGGAAGGTCCGACAACCTCGGGTACCGCGGCACTGTAATCCAATGGGGAAACTTGTGTCAAGCCAAGCCCTTGGATAACCAATGTAATCCAACTTCTCCACATTCCCCGCTATGCTGCAAGCTTTGCTTGGAATGTGTACCGCAGCGCGAAACCGCGGGCGCCTCCCCGGTGAGTTAGCCTCCAAGGGCGTATACCGGGTCGCAAGGGCTTGAAATCCAGAGGCACGGCCCGTATCATTAGCACTCGCAAGAGATGAGTGCTAATACGCAGTTTCCCCTTATTACTGTGGCCATTGCTAGTTAGTGGCCGCTAACTATCGCTAAAAGGAGGACATTCCGATGATGAACAAGATTCGACCCCTTCACGACCGCGTCGTGGTCAAGCGCCTCGATGCGGAAAACAAGTCCGCAGGGGGAATCGTGATCCCCGACACGGCTGGAGAGAAGCCCGATCAAGGCGAAGTCGTCGCGGTCGGCAAAGGCAAGATCCTGGAGGACGGCAAGGTGCGTCCGCTCGACGTCAAGGTCGGCGACCGCATCCTGTTCGGGAAGTACTCGGGCCAGGCGGTCAAGGTGGAAGGCACCGAGTATCTGGTAATGCGCGAAGACGACATCATGGGCGTCGTCGCCACCAAGTAAGTTAAACGACTAACGACTACAACTCAGGAGCAAGACATGCCTGCCAAAGACGTACGTTTTCACGAGCCCGCGAGGCACAAGCTGCTCGCCGGGGTCAACATTCTCGCCGACGCGGTCAAGGT
>Ga0137409_10004562_pt1 | contig 14504 bp, 9 predicted proteins | sample CZODoug1_16funga_FD_122059 | JGI IMG/M metagenome (GOLD analysis project Ga0137409, IMG submission 122059) | Vadose zone soil fungal communities from Angelo Coast Range Reserve, California, USA - CZODoug1_16fungal (Hybrid Assembly) | ecosystem: Environmental > Terrestrial > Soil > Vadose zone... | reverse complement strand
GTGCGGCCGGGACTGAAGGATTTCGAGATCGCCGCCTATGCGCAATACGCCGGCCAGCAGTTGGGAAGCGAGCAGGGGATTTTTCTGTGTTCGTCGGCCCCATTGGGACAAGCGGCGAGCTTTCGGCCGCGGTCGCTGCAAGGCCGCACGCTGGAGCGCGGCGACGTCTATTCGCTCCTGGTGGAAAACAACGGCGCCGGCGGCTACTACACGGAATTGTCGCGGATGTTCGTGCTCGGGAAAATTCCGCCCGAACTCAGTGATGCCCACGCGGCAGTGATCGACGCCCAGCGCTTCGCGCTATCGCTGCTCAAGCCCGGCGCGGCTGCAGCGGACATTTTTTCACGTCACAACGAGTATCTGCGCCGCGTCGGACTGCCCGAAGAGCGCAGGCTGAGCGTGCATGGCATGGGATACGACATGGTAGAAAGACCGCTCATCCGGCAGGATGAAGACATGGTCATCGCCGAAGACATGGCCATAGTCTGCCATCCAGGCATACTCAATGAACGCATGTTTGTGCACAACACGGAGGTCTATCTCATCGAGGCGCACGGCCCCTCCGATTCCCTGCACCGGACGCCCAAACAGATCTTCGAAATCAACTAGACCGCGGCCGGCGCATCGAGCCGGACATTGAGAGGAACGACGTGGCTGCCAGGATCGTCTACATAGGCACGCAAGAAGCGGACGCGCACGCCTTCGAGAAACTTGCGGCGCAGGATTTTCCCGCAATCGACTTATACGCCACCAACGACCGCACGGACGCCATGTCGCATCTGGCCGATGCGGAAGGAATCATCGCGCATCACTTTCAATTCGACGAGCCATTGCTGCATTCGGCGCCCAAGCTGCGGTGGATACAGTCCCTGACGACCGGTACCGATGGGATCCTGGGTCTTCCGAGTCTCCGCCCGGACATCATTGTCACCTCCACCCGCGGCATGCACGGTCCGCAGATGTCCGAATTGGTTTTTCTGCAAATGCTTGCCCTGTCGCGGCGCTTTTCCGTCATTCAACGAAATCAGCGGCAGAAGCGCTGGGAACGCTGGCCTCAGCCGCTTCTGCTCGGCAAGACCATCGTCATCGTCGGGGTTGGGATGATTGCCGAGGCGCTGGCGCTGCGCTGCGCGTGCTTCGGAATGAAGGTCTACGGCGTCTCACAGTCCACACGTGTTCCGCGCGGATTCGACGGCATATACGCCCGGGCCGAATTGGCAACCGCAGCCGCAGCGGCCGACTTCCTCGTGCTCGTGGTGCCATACGAAGCCGATACGGAGAGTCTCGTCGATGCGCGCATCATCGACGCGATGAAGCCGACGGCGTTCTTGATCAACGTGGCCCGGGGAGGCGTGCTGGACGAGACCGCATTGCTGCAGGCGTTGCGCAATCGGCGAATTGCCGGGGCGGCGCTCGACGTATTTCGCAAGTCGCCCTTGCCGCCCGAGGACCCGCTTTGGGCCGAAGAGCAGATCATCATCACGCCGCATCTGGGTGGCATGAGCGACATTTATCTGGCTCAGGCCTACCCCATCGTCCGCGACAATTTGAACAAGTTCCTGACGGGTGACACGCAGTCGATGAAGAACGTGGTGGATCGCTAGCATTTGCTGCCCCGCTGGCGGGGGCCAAGGGATAGAATACTTTCCCAGCACAAGGAAGGCGGCAAGGGCACCAAGCCGCTGGTGGTCCACTTTCAGGTCCGCCCGTCACCGCTGGCCAACTAAGTCGGCAGGAAGCCGACGCCTGAAACCGGGACTCCGGTCAACCGGGAGTAAAATCGCCCGTTGTAGTCAAATGGCCGCGTCGTCGAGCCGGCCGCAAGGCTAAACTGCAGGGGAGATAAGCATGTTGCAGTCAAGTTCCATCGAAATGGCGCCCCGGTATCGACGACTCGCCCTCGGTATCGCGCTATCCGCCCTGGTGGCGAGCTGTGATGACGACTGGCGGGGCGGTTGCCATAACTGCGTCCACGTCACGCCGGTCGAGATTTCCACGGGCGTCGTCAGCGCCGATTTCAACGGGGACGGCTTTGCCGACGTGGTCGCGGTGAGCTCGGTGCATCCGGAGATGGCGGGGGGATCGTCCAATCTCAAGGCGTATTTATCGACGGCGGCGGGCGCATTCGCTCCGCCGACGCTGACTGCGGCCGGCGATGACCCGCTGTATCTGGCGAGCGCTGATCTGAACGGTGACGGGTTCCTGGACCTGGTCTCCGCCAGCTACGAAGACGGTGCGCTGCGTGTGTTCTTCAACGACAAGGCCACCCCCGGCGTCTTCAACTCGCCGCTCGTGCTTGCCAGCCCCGGCGCCTCGCAAGTGGCGATCGCCGACATGAACGCCGATGGATTGCCCGACCTGATCTCCGCGGATTTCAACGTATCGCTGTTCGTACAGACGTCCCCGGGAACCTTCGCCGCACCGCTCGCCCTCTACTCCGGCGGCGCCAACTGGGTTGCGGTCGGACACCTCAATGGTGGTGTGGGCATCGCACCTGCCGCGCTCGACGTAGCGCTGACGGACGCTGTCGGCGTCAAGGTCCTCCTGCATACGGGCGCCGCCTCGGCGACGACCTACGCCGCTCCGGTGAGCGTTTTCACCCAGACCGCCAATCTGAACGTCGCGGGAGCGAACATCATCGCCATTGCCGATGTGAATGGCGACGGACTCAATGATCTCGTGATTACGGATCCGGGACCGACCGGCGGCAGTGCCCCGACGGTCAACGTGCTGCTGCAGGATGCGGCCAATCACGGCAGCTTCCTGGCTCCCGTCAGCTATCCCATCACGCCGGATTCCCCCCAGTCCATCCTCGTTACGGATCTACAAGGCACCGGCAAGCTCGACATCGTCATCGGCGGGCGGGAAGCCGTGATGGTTCTGCTGCACGATCCAGCCAATCCCGGCCGCTTCCTGGCGGCCAGCAGCTACGCGGCCCAGGACGCCAATGAGATCGCCGTCGCGGACATCAACGGCGACGGCAAGCCCGACATCGTGGTCAGTACCGGCGTCAGTCATCCGATGCAAGGGGGCGTCGTGACGAACGGCCCCGGCGTCTTGCTGCAAAGTGCCGCCACGCCGGGCACCTTCGGGGCGCTGCAGGATCTGCCCTAGCTGCAGCGTTGCGATGCTATGCGTTATCCTCTCCGACGGCTCGGACACGTGGAAACGCAAATGCATGGCATGACGGCGGACTGGATCTGGCGGCGAGCAAGAAAACTCGACAGTACCTGGAAGCGATGACCCTTTGACGGTCGTCGACGGCGAGGCTCTGCGATTGATGCGCGCCGGGCGCATGCGCGAGGCCCTGCCGCTGGCCGCGCGTGCGGTCACAGGTGCGCGCAACTGCCTCCCGGGGCATGCCCTGTTGGCCTCGATACTTCTGCAGTTGGGCCGGACCTTCGAAGCCGAGGAAGTGATTGCCCGCGCCGCGGAATTGGAGCCCGGCGGCGCGGATGCCTACGACGGACTAGCCTTTGTTTCCTTGCGCTTGGACCGCCACGAGCGTGCCAATGCCTTCTACCGGCGGGCAACCGAGCTTGCGCCGCGCACGGCGCGGCACTGGTACAACCTCGCGTGCAGCGAGCGCAGCTTCGGCCGGCTCAAGGAGGCGGAAGATCTCTGTGATCGTTGCATCGCGCTCGATGCGCAACAGTATCGAACCTACCTGCTGCGATCGGAGCTGCGCGTGCAGGCGCCGGAGTCGAATCACATCGGGGAATTGCAGACGTTGCTCGCGCGTCCGGACCTCGATGTCGGGGCGCGCGCGTTCTTAGGGTACGCCCTCGCCAAGGAATTGGACGACGTGGGAGATGTCGACGAGGCCTTCCGCTGGTTCTTCGCGGCGGCGCAGGCGCGACGCTCGCAGTTGCGCTACGACATTGCCGGCGACGAAGTGAAGCTTTGCCGCATCGCAGAGGCGTTTTCGCGAGAGCTCGCCGGGACCGGACTGCGCGGATCGAATTGGCTGTTCGTGATGGGTCTGCCCCGTTCCGGCACCACGCTCGTGGAGCGGATTCTCGGCGGGCTCGCCGGCGTTCGATCGAACGGCGAGACCGACAACTTTTCCCGTGCGCTCAACGAGGCCGCCACGGGGGGCGGCGACATGTTCGAGCGTGCGGCCCGGGCGGACCCGCGGGCGGTCGCGGCGAATTACGAGCGGCTCGCGCGGAGCGGTGCCGCGGGTGTTCGGGTGATCGACAAGCTGCCGACCAATTATCTGTACGTTGGAGCGATTCACCGGGCGCTGCCGGGCGCCCCGCTGTTGTTGGTGCGGCGGACGCCGCTCGACAGCTGCTTTGCGATGTTCCGCACGCTGTTTGGCGACGCCTACCCGTTCACCTACGACTGGGATGAACTCGCAAGGTACTACGCGGCCTACGACCGGCTGGTCGCTCATTGGCGCAGCGTTCTGGGAGATGCTTTGTACGAAATCGTCTATGAAGACCTGGTGCGCGAGCCGCAGCACGTCGGCGCCGCTGTCGCCGCACGCTGCGGACTCGTGTGGTCGCCCGCCGCCCTCGAGATTCAGAAGAATCAATCCGTATCGTTGACGGCAAGTGCCGCGCAGGTGCGCCGGCCCGTGTACGGCAGTTCCTCCGGCCGCTGGCGCCGCTACCGGCGGCATCTTGCGCCGCTCATCGCGGCGCTGCGCCGCTGCGGCGTGTCCCTCCCGGACGATGCGTGAGATCTGCGTCCGCTACTGCGGCTTGAAGCGCCACTTCAATTCGACGCCGATGGTGCGCGGCTGGGCGATCATCCAGCGCGGCCGGACCTGCGGACTCTGCAGCTCCACCGTTTCCGATTGCTCGTCGCCGAGATTGGCGCGAACGTCGAACAGATTCTTCGCGAAGAGCGAGGCCTCCCAGGGCCCGGTCGAACCGCCGATGTGCAGGTCCACCAGGCTATAGGAGCTGCGCACGCGCCCGCCGTCCTGCACCGGAATGACGGAGTAGCTGACGCTGCGGCCCGTGAAGCTGTACTGGGAGCGCACGAACGCAGCCCCAAAGCTGGTGGGCACGGTGTATTCGCCGAGCAGCGATGCCGTCACCTTGGGGACGCCGTTGAGCGCCTGTCCGGCCACGAATCCGGTGGCTCCCAACGGCACCGAGGTGATCTTGGCGTCGTCGTAGCCCAGGCCGAGGCTCAGGTTGAGGCCGGACAGGGGGGCGATGTCGGCCTCGAATTCCGCGCCCGTGCTGGTGGCATCGCCGGCGTTCGCCGTCACGCTGTAGGTGCAGGGAAGCAAAATGCTCTGTTGAATGTTGCTCCAGTTGATGCGGTAGGCCGCCGCGCGCGTGTTCATCCGTCCATCGAAAAGTGTGTTTTTAGAACCGATCTCGTAGCTCCAGAGCGAGTCGCTCTTGAAGGATCCGCCGGCGGCGCCGCACTGCTCCGGCACGTTGTTGGCACCGCCGTTGCGATAGCCTTTCGCCGCGCTGGCATACACCATGGCGTCCGGGTTGAACTTGTATTTGGCGGTGAAGCGCGGCGTCACGGCGCTTTCGCTATGAGCGATGTGGACGTCGGTGGTCCCGCCGTTGATCCAGCCGTACCAGAAGTTGTGCTGCTTGAACTGCAGCGACGCGGCGCGCACGCCGGCCGACAATTCCACGGCGTCGATCGGAGAATAGGTCACGTCGCCGAATTCGGCGACCTCGTTGCTGGCGTGGGGCAAATCTTGGATGTAGCCGGGCTGTCCGGCGACCACCGGTTCGGTAATGTCCTGACCGGTGTGGCTGGTGCCGTGATTGTAGTAGCCGCCGAGAATGACCTGAAGCGGGCCCTCGAAGCTCGATTCGAAGCGCACCTCCTGGGTGAAGGCGGTGAAATCGAGAAAGCTCGGCGCCGGCGAGGGCAGGTACACCGGCCCCAACGGCGGCGTGGCGTAGGAGGGACCGAAGACCGTCTGCGAGGCTTCGGTGCCGTCCTCGTTGTCGAGCGCCTCGCGATGAAACCAGGTGCTGGAAGAAATGAAGGTGCCGAACTCGGTCTTGTACTTGACCGTCAGGCCCTCGAAGGACCATTGATCCCGGGTGGACTCGCCCACATCGAGCGGCCTGATTTGCATCAGATTGCTCGGACTGAAATCCGCCAGCGGCAGTCCGTTGCTGCGGGCCGATTGATAGATCGCCATGGGCGTGACGGTAAGGCCCGGAACCGCGGCAGGGGTGTAGGTGAGCGACAGCATGCCGCCGTATTCGCTGTCGCTGCCCACATGCGTTTTCTCGCCCGGCGTCTGGGAGGCCGGCACGATGTATCCGGGCGTCGTGGCAATACCCCATCGACGGGTGAAAATGCCGGGTTTGTAGGAATTGTACGCGGCGAATTTGAGCCCCAATTCATCCGCAATGAGCGGGACGTTGGCGGCGCCCGACAGGTCGTAGCCGGCACCGCCGTGATTGATGTCGAAGCCTTGGACATCGATGGAGCCCGAGGTTGCCTTGGGATCCGCAGGCTTGGTGATCACCCGCACGGTGCCGCCCATGGCGGAGGAACCGAACAGCGTCCCCTGCGGGCCGCGCAGCACCTCGATGCGCTCCAGGTCGAGTACCCGCGGATCGAGCGACAGCGGCACCGGGGTATCGTCGATGTAGAAGCTGGTGGTCGCCAGACCGTTGCGGTAGCGGCCCCCGGTGATGCCGCGAATGGTGACGGTTCGGCCGTTCGTAACGCCGAAGTCGCTGCCGGTGCCATAGGACAGATTCGGAATGGTGTGGGCGTAGTCGCCAAAGTTGACGTCGCCGAATTTCTCCAGCGTCTCGCCCGAGATGGCGGTGACGCTCAACGGTACATCCTGAATGCTCTCGCTGCGCCGCTCGGCCGTGACGACGACCGCTTCCAGCGTCGTCTCCGGCGCCGCGGACGGGTCGCCGGCGGCCGATGCCCGCAGTGCCGCACACACGGCGGCGGCTACCAACGAGATCTGTCCCGGTGCAAGGCGCGCGGCCGGCTTGTGGTGCATGCAGTCCATCCCCTCGTTATTGGTGTGACGCGGTAGCGTGATTTCTTAAATTTGGAACATCGACCCGATCCGATCAAGCAATTTCTATGCCAGGCTTTCCCTCAATCTAGCTCCCGGTATTTCCTTGCGGGTCCCCGGCAGTGCGGGGTCGATGAGTGCACCGCTGGAGCATCTATGATCTTAAATGATGCGCTGGTTCAAATCCGATTGATCCGTCACGGTCTGCCGCAGCGGCGCCCAGCGCTCGCCCGCTCCCACGGCCTAGTTCATCGCGGCGGAAAGCCGCGCGATGCTCTCAAGCGCCGCCGACAGACCCGCGATGGCGTGAGCCACCGCCGCTTCGTCATGAGCGGTGGACAGAGTGATGATGCCGCCGGGTCCGAGGAGGACGCCCTCGCTCAAACAGGACAGATGAAACATCGAGGCCAGGCCGAGCGCCGACGGATCGTCTTCGTGCCGCATCGGATCGGCAGCGAATGCAATGCCCGCGATCGATCCGATTCCGGTGACGATGACATCGACACCGAGTCGTTCCGCGTGCTGCGCAAGCGCGGTTCGGATGCGCAACGCCGCCGCATCCATCGCCGAGATCCTTGCCGCCGTCAGGTTCTGCATCGTGACCAGGCCGGCGGCACAGCCCACCGGGTTGCCGTTGAACGATCCGCCGTGAAATACACACCCCGGCGTCGTGGGGTTGAAGATCTTCATGATCTCGCGCGAGCCGCCGAAGGCGCCTAAGGGGGTTCCGCCGCCCAAGAATTTGCCGAGCATGACGATGTCGGGTTGCAGCAAGAATTTTTCGGCGGAGCCGCCCACGGCAAGCCGCAGCATCAAGCAGTCGTCCAGGATGGTCATGGCGCCGTGGCGCCGCGCCAACGACTGCAGACCCGACAAGAACCCCGGCGCCGGCGGAACCACCCGGCCGGTGACGAGCACCGGTTCGATCACAATGGCCGCGACGTCCCGGCCATGCCGGACCATGACGCTCTCGAAGCCGTCGAGGTCGTTGAAAGGTGCGACGAGTGCGCGGCCCGCCAGATCCCCCTGTCCGTAGAGACCGGCCTCAAGATCGGGATAGCAGCCGTGATAGGCGCCCACGGCCTTGACGATGTAGGGGCGGCCGGTGATGTGCCGGGCTGCCTTTACCGCGAGTATCCCCGCCTCGGAACCGGAATTGGTGAAACGCAGCAGCTGCAGAGCTTCGATCCGGTCTCGCAGCAGTTCCGCGTATGCGATCTGATCACGCGATGTACCGGACCATGCCGTTCCGCGTTGAATCGCATCCGCGATCGCGGCGCGCGCGGGCGGAAAGTTGTTGCCGTGAATGAGGCTGAGCCCGTTGCAAAACAGATCCAGGTAGCGCCGCTGATCCACATCCCACAGCCAAGGTCCATCGGCCCGCTCGATCACCACCGGATACGGCGGGTGAAAGCTGGTCGTCCGGGTATTGCCGCCCGGGAGCGCCCCGGCCGCGCGCACCATCAAGGCCGCCGAGGTGGGCGTTTCGCGCCGATAGCGCTCTTCGATGAAGCTGGGCGGGTTCAAGATGGAACCGCGACGACCGCGATCGCGTCCACTTCGAGTTTTGCACCCAGCAAGAGATCATTCACTCCCACCGTAGCGCTCGCCGGCCAGTCTTCACCGAACACCTCCGTCCGAACCTTGGCATAGATCGGGTAGTCAGCCAGGTCCTTGACGTACGCCGTGATGCGCACGACGTCCTTGAAACCGGCGCCGCCGCGCTCCAAGGAATGCTTGATATTCGCAAAGCACTGACGGACTTCCGCCTCGAATCCACCCGGCACGATCGAACCGGAGGCATCCCGACCGACCTCGCCGGAGACGAAGAGGAGAGATTTCGGGCCGAGAGGCACCGACACCGCCGCGCTGAAGCCGCGGTCCCGGTCGTTCCTGATCCGCCGCAGGGGGGCGTCCGTGTTCATTGATGATCTCCGCTTCCGCGTGAATGGGCTGAATGGATCAATCGATAGTAATTCCACAACAAGCAATCAAATACCGGGCAAATGCTGGAAATATGATTCAATACTGGGGAACTCCGCCGCCGCTGCGAACCTTGCCGTCGGCGGACGCCGCCGGGTCAGAACCCTACGTTCTCCCCGCCCTTGGTTCGTAGCATCGCGCGCGCCTCATCGGGCGAAGCGGTATCGAAACTCAGCTCCCCGAGGATTCGCTTGATCTTGGCCACTTGATCGGCGTTCGAGACTGCGAGTTGGCCCCTGCTCAGATATAAACTGTCCTCGAGACCCACCCTGACATTGCCGCCGAGAATGGCGCTCATGGCGACGAACGGCATTTGATGGCGACCCGCCGCGAGCACCGACAGATAGTAATCGTTGCCAAAGAGTCGATCGGCGGTCGCGCGCATGTGCATCAGGTTTTCAGGATCCGCGCCGATGCCGCCCAGAATGCCGAAAACGCATTGCACGAAAAATGGCGGCTCAACCAATCCCCGGTCGGCGAAATGTGCGAGATTGTACAGCTGACCGACGTCGTAGCATTCGAACTCGAAGCGCGTGCCGTTCGCCCCCATCGACCGCATACCGTGTTCGATTTGCGTGAACGTATTCGCGAAAATTAGGTTTTTCGTCGATTCCAAATACGGCCGTTCCCAGTCGTATTTGAAATTCCGGACCTTGTCGGCCACACCGGAGATGTTGAAGTTGAAGGACCCCATGTTCATCGAGGCGATCTCTGGCTTCACCGTGAGCGCCGGCGCCAGGCGCTGATCGAGCGTCATGCCGAGTCCGCCGCCCGTGGTGATGTTGACGATCGCCCGGGTCCGTTCCTTGATCTCCGGCAGAAATTCCATGAAACGCTGCGGGGTTTGGTCCGGGGCTCCGGTGAGGGGATCCCGCGCGTGCAGGTGGATCATCGCTGCGCCCGCCTCCGCGGCGGCCACGGCTTCATCCGCGATCTGCCGCGGTGTAATCGGAAGATGCGGCGACATGGAGGGCGTGTGAACGCTTCCCGTCACCGCGCAGGTGATGATTACTTTGTCGGCTCGCTTCACGGCTCCCACCTTACTCGCTTCACGGCACGCCACCTTGGAAATTCGATCATTGTAGTTTCATTCTCGCGATTGGCATCTAAAATTGCCGCCGCAGCGTTTTGTGGCGGCGCTGCGGCGGCGCGGCCGACTTCATGTTGCAAAGCAGCGCCGCTGTCATTGGGTCAAGCATTGCGCCTGCGCGCTGCATTGGGTCCACTTCGAGCGTTTATGCTTCTCGCTACCATGAGCGACCTCTTGGACGACGCGGCAAAGCGAGCAAGCCGCTACCTTGAATCCCTCAATACTCGCTCAGTCGCACCTGAGAAGGAGGCGGTCGCCGCACTTGCCAGGTTCGACCAGGCCTTTCCAGAGCATCCGTCCAGCGCGGAGGCGGTGCTCGCTGAACTCGATGAAATCGGTTCGCGGCCACAATGGCATCGGCCGGCGGACGATTCTTTGGATTCGTGATTGGCGGGGCGCTTCCAGCGACAGTGGCCGCAAATTGGCTCGCCACCACGTGGGATCAAAACGCCGGTCTTGTGGTTACTTCGCCCACCAATGCCGCGCTTGAGAACGTCTCGTTGCGGTGGGTAAAGGATATTTTTCATCTGCCCATGCAATGCGCGGGCGGATTTGTCACCTGTGCAACGGCGGCAAACTTTTCAGCACTGGCGGCCGCACGGCACGCACTGTTGGCACGCGTTGGCTCTTTGAAGCGCAACGGTCCCTGATTCGCGACCGGACTGCGAATCGCCTATCGTGGCCGCCGCTGCAGATCGATCGCCGGCGAATTCACTTCACGTTTTGAAAATATCCTCCATGCCGATGATCGCCTCCGCAACCTCGAATATCCGCTTGTTGCGGCTCATGGCCGTCTGCCGCAGCAGCGTGTAGGCATCCTTCTCCGATAACCGGCGGCTGCGCATCAATATTCCCTTGGCACGCTCCACTATTTTGCGTTCCGTGAGAGCGGTGCGCGCGGATTCGAGTTGCGAATTGATGTCGTCGATTCGACGCGTTTGAGCTTCGACCACGTGCAGGATCGAACGCATGGGCTTCGGCAGCCCATCTTCCATGCGATATAGCTCCACGCCCCCGGATGACTCCACGCCCCCGGCCATTCCCTGGCCGTCGACCGCGGGCTCCAGGTCGGTTATCAGCATGGCGAACGGCGCGGTCAGGTTCTGGACATCCCGGTCGATCGCATCGACGCGTTCTGCACCCGCCTTGGCATCGGCAAGCTTGACGGCGCAGAGTCGTCCGAGATCGGCGGCCACGCAGTCCTCGATGGCTCTCATCGCGTCGATTCGCCGCGTCGTCACTTCGTGCCACGCGTCGGCGGTCACCGCATTGGGCTCTTCGCCCAGGTCTTGCCCGAAAGCCCTCGCGCGCATCTCTTTGAACTCCGCCGTTTCCGCACTGCCGCTCAACTCGAGGAGCATGGCGAGATGGCGCGGATCGGCAAACTCAGAGAAGATTTTGAGCGCTCGCTCCTGCGCGGCTTCCAGAAGCCGCAGATGGCGCCGTTCGGCGGCGTCAAAATGACCCCGCGACAGGGCAGCGCCGGCAATGGCCCGCTCCTGGCCTGCATATTCCTTGCCCTGCGCGAAGTTGACGAGAGCGATGAGCGCGCGGGATGTCTCCGGGTCGGCAGCGGTATCCGCCGCCTCGAAACCCACCGCCAGTAGGAGAGCGATCACGTCGGTGAATGCCTTGACTGCATCCTGCGGGGCCAGAGCCAGCGTCGATACTTGGTCGCGCGTGCCCGGCAGGGAGTCGAGAGCGCGAAAGGCGTAGGCGACGCGCGTATGGAACCGCGCGCTGCAACTCATCGGGTCGAGCTTCCCATCCATATGCTCGAGGTGGTCGCGCACCCGTATTTCAAGGCTACGGCTTTCTGCGACGCGCGCGACGAGCCGATCGGCGAAATGGGCGCCGTTGGAACCCAGGTAAATCGATGAGGCGCCGCGCTCCTTCTGCAGCGCATGGATCAGCTCGCTGATTCCCTTGACCAAGTCGCTCAAGATGGACAGCAGCTTCAGATCGCGGGCGCGGCACAACTGCGCCGACCGCAAAAAGCGAGCCGCAAGCGTGTGGCCTCCGGTTGCATCGGTCGGTTTATTGCGTCGGCTCATCGAGCACCTGAACGTGTGACGCTCCTAAAGGATCACAACCTGATCGTCACATCAAGCGCTCTCTTTCACCGCACCAACTGTGTGCGCAAGTGCGCGGTCCGCGCCCTCTTTTGATTCGCTGTTCCGCGTCGGCCGCGGATGTCCGACGCGCGACGGCGGCTAACAAGTTGATCCACATGGGAGCGCCGGCGCGCTGGGTACTGGCACGCATGTTGCACCTGGATATTACGCAAGCAGCGAATTGCAGTTTGCACGGGGCAGGTTCAACAGCGAATCTGCAACAGGCAATGCCGCCAACCCGTACGCATCTCTTGGGATGTGTACCGTTGGCGGCTTTTTTTTGCCTGACGAAACGCAGTCGGTGATCAACACACTCAGGGGTAATGACGATGAAGCAGGTTATAGCATCGTTGCGGAGCGGAAATTGGAAAGCCTTACTGGCGTGTTTTCTGTACTTCGACACGGGATTTACGGCGTGGGTGATGTTCGGCCCGCTCGCGCCCTACGTCTCCAAGCAGCTGTCTCTATCGCCGACCCAGGCGGGATTCCTGGTCGCCGTGCCCGTACTCAGCGCATCGATCGTGCGCGTGACGCTCGGCAACCTGTTTCAGTCCGTGGATGGAAGACGGCTTGCACTGCTCGGCATTTCGATCTCGGCGCTGCCGTCGCTGATCCTGCTGTTTCCCGTCGTGCCCACCTACTCCATGCTCCTCATGCTCGGTGCATTGCTCGGCGTGGGCGGCGCCAGCTTTGCCATCGCATTGCCGATGGCGGGCAGCAGTTATCCGCCGAGAGTGCAGGGTTTGGTCTTGGGACTCGCGGCGGCCGGCAATATCGGCGCCGTCGTCGACGGCTTCGTGTTTCCCACTCTCGCGCAACACTACGGCTGGCAGCACTCGACGGCGGCCGTGCTGCCGCTGCTTGCCCTCACTGCGGCGGCCGTGATGCTGTGGGCGGAGGATCGCAGCGCCAAGAGCGGCAGCGGTGCGCGCGCATTCGGCGGCTTCGTGGTGTCGTTGCTGAGCGTGATGGCCCTGGTGTTATTGGTGAACGGCGGATTGTTCGGACACGGGAAGACGGGGCAATTGTTGCTCCCGGTCCTCGGCGCCGCTGTCGCACTTGCCGTTCTGCCCTTCCGCAATGTCTCTGGCGATGCGCAGCTTGATTGGCTGGGGTCCGGCCTTGGGGAAATGTTGACCAACGATATTGGCCAGTCGGGAAGCCTTCGGACTGTTTCTTCAGCCCGAGTCTCGCAGGTCATGCATGATCTACGCATCAAACCGGGTGACAACCTGGATTCTGGCACCATTGACCGCGTAGCCGGATTCACAAATGCGGACATTCTGGTTTGGGGGCAGTACGTCAAATTCGGTGAACGGGTACGCATCAATGCGACTGTCGCAAATCGCAAAAATGGCCGGCAAACGCCGTTGCAGGCCGAAGCGCAGAATGACAAGGAGGTCCTCGCTACTGTAGATCAGCTCGCAAAGCAGATTCGCGAAAGCCTTGCACTTTCCACTTCGGCCGTCCGCGAACTCCAAGCCATCGCCTTTAAACCTTCCTCCAGTTCTCTCGACGCGCTCCGCAATTATGATAGAGGTCTGCAACTGCAACGCGCCGGGAAAAGTCGTGAGGCCCTGGATGCCTTAAAGTCCGCCATCGCCCAGGATCCTCAGTTTGCATTGGCTTACTCTTGCCTGGCCAAGGTGTATGCCAGCATGGGCCAGGATGATCAGGCCCAGTCAGCCTCGCTGAAGGCTGTTAATCTCAGTGAAAAACTTCCGCAACAGGAACGGTACTTGATTCGTGCCAGCCATGCGGAGATTCTCAAAGAATATCCGAAGGCTATCGAGGCCTATGAGACTATCTCCAAGGCTTCTCCGGGGGACACGGACATTCTCATGGAGCTGGCCAAACTTTATGAGCGTTCGGGTGATGTCGAGAGGGCGCGGAGTTATTTGGCAAAAGTTCAGGCGCTTGATCCAAGAAACACGGAAGCGTTTCTCGCCCGCGGTCGAGTGGAACTGGAGGCCAATAATCCTGAAAAAGGTCTGGAATTTCTGAACACGGCCCTCAACCTGGCCATCCAGTACTGGACCACTCGTGGGATCGCCGTCGTCGACGTCAACTACGGCGGGAGCACGGGCTACGGACGGGCGTACCGCGACCGGCTCAAGGGCGAGTGGGGCATCGTCGACGTCGACGACTGCATCGCCGCTACCCGCTACCTGGCCGAGCGGGGCGATGTCGACCCCGACCGGCTGCTGATCCGCGGCGGCAGCGCCGGCGGGTACACGACGCTGTGCGCGCTCACGTTCCACGACGGCTTCGCCGCGGGCGCGAGCTATGACGGCGTCGCCGATGCGGCCCGTCTGGCCACCGACACCCACAAGTT
>Ga0137409_10004561_pt1 | contig 14506 bp, 11 predicted proteins | sample CZODoug1_16funga_FD_122059 | JGI IMG/M metagenome (GOLD analysis project Ga0137409, IMG submission 122059) | Vadose zone soil fungal communities from Angelo Coast Range Reserve, California, USA - CZODoug1_16fungal (Hybrid Assembly) | ecosystem: Environmental > Terrestrial > Soil > Vadose zone... | reverse complement strand
CCCGCGTCCGTCAGGAGGAGGCCGAGGCTTTGCCGCAGGCCCGGCTCGTCGTCGACGATGAGAACTTTCTTCATCGCGGGATGGCGATGGGAAAGAACATCTTGAACGCCGCGCCCCCTTCCCTGGCCCCGTCCACCCAGACCACGCCGCCCATCTCGTGCACCGATCGCGCGACGATCGCGAGGCCCAGACCCGTCCCGCGACCTGGCTCCTTGGTGGTGTAGAACGGCTCGAAGACCTTCTCTCGATCTTCCGGCCCGACACCGGGCCCTGAATCAGCGACGAAGAGCAGCGCGCCCGGCTGCCCGGCGGCAAACTCGACGCGCGCCGGCCGCCGTTCCGACGTGCGCGGGAACCGCGCGTAGCCGGGGTCGCTGGCACGCTTGGGCAGCGACTGTCCCGGCTCGTAGGCCCAGCGCCGGGCCCCGATGATGATCGACCCGCCCGCCGGCGTCGCGTCGACCGCGTTGAGCAGCAGATTGACGAGTGTCTGCTCCAAGACGTGAGCGCGGCCCATGATCTCGGGGACGTGCAGCCCGTCGTCGATCTCCGCCCGCACGCTGCGGAACGCGCCTTGTGCCCGGAGCAGCTCGAAAGCACCGCGCACGATTCGTGACGGATCGATGGGGACGAGTGGATCCTCCTGGGGCCGGGCGTAATCGAGCAGGCTGCGGACGATCCGATCGAGTCGCTCGAGCTCCCTGGCCATCCCTGCGGTGACTTCCTGATCCGCGCCGCGGCGCCGCAGCACCTCCAGGTACGTCCCGGCGGCGCCGAGCGGATTGCCAACCTCGTGCGCGACGCCGGCAGCGAGGCGTCCGATGCTCGCCAGCTTTTCCGAGCGAACCAGTTGGCTTTGTGCGTCGAGCAGCCGGTCCGTCATCCGATTCAGCCGTTCGGCGAGGGTCGCGAAATCCCGGGTGGCGGCATCCGGCGCACGAGTGGCGAGGTCGCCGTCAGCAACCGCATCCGCGGTCTCGATCACGCGAGCGAGCGGGCGGAGCACCAGGCGGCTCACGAGCGAACGTCCATACAGCACAAAGATCCCTACTTCGGCTGCCACGAAGATCACGACCAGGATGACGCCGCGCTCCGGGGCGATCGCGAGCGCAAGCTGCGACGTCGCCACGCCCACGAGAATCGCGAAGGCGGCGAGGAATGTGAGGTAGAACAGCAGCTCGACGCGGAGCGCCGGCTTGGGGCGGGGGCGACCCATGGGACCCCAAGATAAGGCCAAAAAAGCGAGCGGCGGGGTTTTCCCCCGCCGCCGTGCGTTCAGACCAGAGACCTTACGCGCACTTCGGTTCGCCTTCCTTGTTGGCAGGCGCCAACGCCGTGGACCCGACATAAATCGAGCAGGTCTTCGTGGTCGTGGTGTGGGTCACGTTGGCCGTCCAACCGTCAGCCGTCACGTTGATCGTGGGGCCAACGACGCCGGTGGTCGTCGCGTACGCCGTACCCAGGTTGTTCGTGTACTTCACCGAGTCGGCGAAATACGCCTCTTCGGCCGTCACGAGGTTCCGGAGGTCCGACTTCATCGACGCGAGATACGCCTTTTCCTTCGTGTTGGCGAACTTCGGAATCGCGATCGCGGCCAAGATGCCGATGATCACGACGACGATCAGAAGCTCGATCAGTGTGAAACCCTTGCGGTTCATCTGGACAACCTCCAATGGTGTTTTTTATGACCTGTAAGGAACTGATACATCTGGGCGACTATGTGTCCGGCCAACGGTTAAGCACGAATCGTGCCCATTGACGATTTGGCCACTCCAAAGCACTACCGCACAATCAGTTACGTCGATCGTACCTAATCCTGAGACGCCCTAAAAGGCCCTGGGAAGTCAGGCTTTTTGCAATTCGCTCGCTGGACGCAATGACTCTGTAACTCACTGTGAATACATGAGATACCACGTGCGCTCCCACGGATAGCGCGTCTGGGCGGAATCCGCCACGGCGAGGGCCCCGCGGCGGTCTCCCCGGGCCAGTTCGAGCAGGAACTGCGCGCGCATCGCGATCGGCTCGTTGGGCAGCGCCGTCCGCGACCGGACGATCAAGGCCTTAGCCGCCGTCGTGTCGCCGAGACCAATGACATACAACGCGTGCGCGGCATCGAGGTGCGGGTCGCCGGCGAACAGCGAATCGGCTGTGCGGTACTCGCGGCGCGCGCCAGCCGTGTCGCGCAACCCGGCCAACACCGCAGCCGCGGACCTGTGCGCCCGATACGATTCGGGATGCTCGGCGAGCTGCGTGAGCAGCTGGCTGCGGTTGTCGCGCCAGGCGGGGAGGCGCGCGAACGATCGCGCGCCGGCCGCTAGCGCGACGACGACTACGACGGCGAGGGCCGGTCGCGCACCCCATCGCGACGTAATGAACTCGAACGCCATCGCCGCCAGCGCCGCCGCGAACGCGACGGCGAGATACAGATTCCGCTCCGCCAGAACCACGCCGGACGGAAAGAGCAGGTTGGACGTCGGCAGGTAGGACATCGCCCCCAGCGCCAACGTGAACGAGACCGCGGGCGCGCGTCGCCGGCACCACACGACGAGCACCGGAACGGCGATGACCAGGGCCGCACCGAATGCCGCCGCAACCGAAAACGATGTGCGCGCCGGAATCACCTGCGGCCCATAGTCGACCGAGAGCGACCCGGGCCAGATGAGGAGGCCCGCCGCGCGCGTGATCGCGGGAAGGGCCACCGCGAGCCGGCCCGCGCCGCCGCGCCCGATGAACACCGCGGCCACGTCGCTCGCGCCCGCCCGACCAATCGCGAACCACGCCACGAGGAACCCGATCGTCACGCCCGCGAGTCCGATCCAAAGCCAAATCGGGTAGCGTCTGCCCTCCGACCCCTGGAGCCAGTAATCAAGCAGTATCGCGACACCGGCGATGATTCCGTGCTCCTTACTGAGCATCGCGAGGGCCGCACAAGCGACAGCGCTGACCCACCATCCGCGCCGCGCGGCGAGCACCGCCGCGAAGATGCCGACCGCGGCGAGCAGCTCCGCGCGACCGACGAGACTCGCCACTCCCTCGACGTGGACCGGGTGCCACGCGAAGACGAGCCCGAGGGCCGCGGCGGCGACCGGCGAAAACCAACGCGTCAGGACGAGTACCACGAGAAGTGTGGCGAGACCATGCCACAGCGCGTTCATCAGGTGCAGCCACCCTGAACTCCCGCCGGAGAGGGTCCAGTCCACGGCATAGCTCAGGATGGTTGCCGGGCGGTACAACCCGGCGCCCGACTCGGGGGGCCAGTAGGGATCGTCGAACGCTCGGAGCGCTGCGACGATCGAGTGGGCCGCGGGGTTCGAGGCAATAATCGCGCGGTCGTCCTGAACGAACCCGTAACGGACCGTCGGGAGGTAGAGGACGATCGCGGCCAGGCATGCGACAACGGCGCCTTTCATCGGACTCGCTTCAGCAATGAGTCAGCGACGGCCGAGTCGCCCCGCGCCCGGGCCGCGAGCGCCTGCGTGCGGTAGAGCCCGGCGCAATGGAAGCAGAGCTGCTCGGCGCGCAGGAGCAGCGAGTCGGCCAGGGCCGCCCGGCCCAACGTGAAGGCCGCGTCGGCACCCGCGATGAACAGGGTCGGATCGCGATCGAACGTGTGCGCCGCCAGGCGCAAGGCGTCGAGCGCCTGCGCCGCGTCGCCGCGGCTCTGGTAGAGCGCACCCATCCGCGCCGGCCCCCGATAGGAGTTGGGAGAGTCGTCGAGGATGCTCAACGTCACGGCCGCGTCGTCGTGCCAGACGGGGACCCGCAGCGCCGATCTGATCCCGGCGGCAAGAACCAGGAGTGCGACCACGGCGCGCAGCCGTGGCGCCGGAAGCCGCGCGAGGGCCGCCCCCACGGCGATCGCGAGACCCACGGAGGGCAAGTAGAGCGTCCGCTCGGCCAGGAGCACGCCAACGGGCAGCACGAAGTTGGCGACGGGCAGGTACGCGATGCCAATCCACCCGAGCCCGAACGCCTCGACCTTGCGTTGATGCCGCCAGGCGCCGACGAGCAGGCCCACCCAGAGAGCCAGGGCGGCGAGGCCGAGGAGGAAGCGGCCGTCCAAGACCGACGTCACGATCGTCCGCTCGGCGGGCGAGTAATCGACTCGCAAGGTCAGCGGGAAAACGAGGAGCCGGACGACATCGGACAGGGCGGCGACGGCGGTGAGGCGCTCGGCGACGGCACTCTGGCCGACGAAGACCGGGGCGATGTCGTGGAGCCGGGCGTAAGGGCTCAGCACGGCCCCACGGACTGCGACGTACACGGCCGCGATCGCCAGCCAGCTCCCCACGAACGCCAGCATCCGATGGCGCGGCGGACGCGAGAAGCCCACCCACCAGGCCCACAGAATCAGCGCCGGCGCGACGGCCGCGTTTTCCTTGCACAAGAGCCCGGCGGCGATCGCGAGTGCACTCCACCCGATGCTTTCCCGCACCACCGCCGCGTACACTCCGAGGCACACAAACACGGCCGCCATCAACTCGGCGCGGCCAATCACGTTCGCGACCGCTTCGACGTGGACGGGATGCACGGCGAACAGCAACCCGGCGACGAGGGCTGCGGTCCAACCGGCCCAGCGTCGGGCCAGCGCCGTGACGGCCACCGCGGCCCCGGCGTGCCACACCAGGTTGACGGCGTGGAACCACCACGCGTTCCCCACCAGCCCGTCGATCGGGTACGTGGCCACGGTGAGGGGCCGATAGAGCTTGCCACCCAAGTCGGGAGGCCAATAAGGAGAGACGAAGGCGCGCCACAGCCCGTCGCCCGAGTGGACGAGCGGGTTCCAGACGATGATGTAGAGGTCGTCCATGGCGAAGCGATTCCACAAGGCGCCGAGATGGACGACGACGGCGCAAGCGGCGACAGCTAGATAGAGGCGCTTCGCATTCACTTGGCGCGCTGTACCGCGAACAGCCAGCGGCCGCCCGACCAGCGAAACACCCCCGAGAGCCAGCCTGGGTAGGCCTGAATCAGGGCGCGCAGCTCAGCGGCGGAGGGCGATGTCGCGCTCGCCAGCAGGACGTGCGTTACGTGCATCCGCTCGAGGTACGCGCGCTGCTCGGCGGGGCCGGGGCGCAGGGTCTCCCGGCCGCGATAGCTCTCCAAATAGAACGGAACGGACGTGCGGCGCGTGTAGAGCCACACGAGGGCTTCGTCGTCGGTGGCGACGACCGATGAATCCGGCAGATCTCGAATAACGGGGATGAGCTCATTGAAATTGGCCGAGATGGCAGCGGCTTGCTTCGTGGCCCAGCCGCCCGCGAGGCCACGGATTTCGTAATACGCGTATCCACCCACGAGGGCCAGGGCGAGCAGGCCGACCGGGACGCGCGACCAGCGGTGCCGCCAGAGTGCCAGCGCGCCCACCGCCCAAGCAATCGCCAACCACGGGAGGACAGCCCAGAGGAATCGGTCGGGGGGATATGGCCAGATGGCGAGGATCGCCAGGTAGAACACGAGCGTGAAGCCCGCGGCGGAGCGGCGCGTGAGGAGCGCGAGACCGTAGAGTCCGACGCCGAGACTCGCGGCCGCCGCCACGGAGTACACCCACCGCACGGGGACCCACCCCAGCGTGATGACCTCGAGTGGCCGCGGCAGATCGGGCGCGCTCACGCCCAGTGCCGAGAGACCCGTCTGGCGGAGAATCTCGCCGTAACTGCCGTAGTTGAGTCCCAGCGCCGGGTCGATCCCGTGCTCGTGCGTGACGACCCACAGACCCCAGACCACCGCCGCCAATGCGAGCGGGATGAGCGTCTTGAGGGCGCGGCGCCACGGCGTGCGGCGTTCGAGCAGGAAGCACGCGATGCCCGCCCCTGCCGCCACCCCGATCGACCGAGTCAGGAGCGCAAGCGCCGCGGCCGTCCCGATGAGCCACGGAGAGCCCCCGCGGTCGGCGAGGATCACGGCGGCCGCGAGCAGCACGGCGAACAACGGCTCGGCGAAGAGGACCGATTGCGTCGCGAGCACCGGAATCGCGATGGCCGCGGCGACGACGAGTGCCGGCGCGAGCCAGCGGGGCGCGCCGGGGTCCACGAGCTCCGTGCGGGCCGCGTGCCAGGCGATGAGACCGGTGGCCAGGGCCGCGAAGAGGAGGTTGAGCACCTTGGCGACCGTCGCGGCGGCGCCCACGGACAGGATGCCGAAGAGGGGTGCCAGCACGACCGGGTATAGCGGTGGGTAGTGAACGGCCGAGGGTGTGCCGGGCAGGTGCGGGTGGACGTAGCCGGCGCCGTGCGCGAGGGCGCTCGCGAGGCCGGCGTAGAGCCCGTCGTCGTAGAAGACGCCGACGAGCGCGTGGTTCAGCGCCAGGGCGCCGACGACGAGGGCGACCCCAGCCGCGGTGAGCCCGCCTTTTACTTCCGGCGCCAATCGCCGCCCGGCGGAAGAAGGTTGTAGTGGAGGATGTGGAAGATGGCGGCGAATCCGTCGCGCCAGGTGATCTTCTTGCCCTCGGCGTAGGTCCGGCCGCTGTAGGAGATCGGCAGCTCCCAGATGCGGGCGCCCGCCTGCGACAACCGCGCCGTGATTTCCACCTCGAACCCAAATCGATTGGACCGGAGCGGCAGCCGCTTGAGCAGCTCGGTGCGGATCACCTTGTAGCACGTTTCCATGTCGGTCAGGTTCAAATTCGTGAACATGTTCGACAGGAGCGTGAGGAAGTTGTTGCCGACGGCGTGCCAGAAGTAGAGCACGCGATGCGGGCCGCCCTGGAACCGCGAGCCGAACACCGCGTCGGCTCTGCCGTCGGCGATGGGTCCGAGCAGGGCGGGCAGGTCGAGCGGGTCGTACTCCAGGTCCGCATCCTGAATGACGACCACGTCGCCGGTGGCGAGGGCGATCCCGGAGCGGATGGCGGCGCCTTTCCCGCGGTTCTGCGGGTGGCGCACGAGCTGATCGACCTTGCCGGCGGCACGCAGGCGCTCGAGGACGTCCCCGGAGCCGTCGCCTGACGCGTCGTCCACGGCGATGATCTCGGTGCTAGCGGGGATTTGGCGGACGCGATCCACGACGTGCTCGATCGTGGTCGCTTCGTTGTAAACCGGGATGAGGACGCTGAGCTTCACCTCTCAGACCCGGCTTTTTCCCCGGGAACTCCCTCGTAGCGGCCGAGCTTGCGGTACAGCGTCGACGGGTCGATGCCGAGCACCTCGGCAGCGCGCGTCTTGTTGCCGCCTTCGCTCTGCAGCACCCAGAGGATGTACGCCTGCTCGATGACGTCGAGGGTGGGCGTATGGTGCTGGCGTTCGGCCACGAGCGGCTCGGCTTTGCGCTCGACGATCTTGTCTGGGATGGCCGAGCGGGGAATCGATTCGGCCTTGGTGAGCGTGACGGCCCGCTCGAGCGCGTTCTCCAGCTCGCGCACGTTGCCCGGCCAGTCGTAGGCCTGGATGACCTCGAGCGCGTCGGGCGCGAGCTGCTTCGGCTGCTCGCCCCGCTCGGCGGCGATGTGGTCGAGGAAGGCGCGGACGAAGATCGGAATGTCGTCGCGCCGGTCGCGCAGCGGCGGGAGGTGGATGTTGATGACGTTGAGCCGGTAGTACAGATCGCTGCGGAAGCGGCCGCGCTTGATGTCGTCTTCCAAATCCCGGTTCGTGGCCGCGACGACGCGCACGTCCACGGGGATCGTTTCCGTGCCGCCCACGGGAATCGCCTCGCGCTCCTGCAGCACGCGCAGCAGCTTGACCTGCGTGGCAGGCGACATCTCGCCGATTTCGTCGAGGAAGAAGGTGCCGCCGCGCGCCGCCGCGAAGAGACCCTGCTTGTCCCGCACCGCCCCCGTGAACGAGCCCTTCACATGCCCGAACAACTCCGACTCGAGCAGGCTCTCGGGGAGCGCGCCGCAGTTGAGGGAAAGGAACGGGCCCTCGGTGCGCGTGGACAGCTCATGGATGTAGCGGGCGATGACCTCTTTGCCGGTCCCCGACTCCCCCTGAATGAGGACGGTGCTTTCGGTCGGGGCGACCTGCTCGGCAAGCCGCATCACATCGCCGAACAGTTTAGACTTGCCCAGCGGTTTGACCTGCCCGGAGCGCTCGCGCCGCCGGATCTCCTGCTTGAGTTGCTTGTTCTCGGCCCGCAGCCGGCGATGCTCGGCGGCGCGGCGGCAGATGGCCACCATGTCGTCGTTCGAGAACGGCTTCTGGATGTAGTAGAAGGCCCCTTCGTTCACCGCCTGGATCGCGCTCTGCAACGACGCCTGCGCCGTCATCAGGATGACGGGCGTCTCCGGGTCCTGCGCCCGCACGGCGGAGAGAATCTCGATGCCCGTGACCCCCGGCATCTTCACGTCGGTGAGGACGATATCGGGCGCGGAGCCCTTGAGCTGCTCGAGCCCCGCCTTGCCGCCCTGCGCGGTGGTGACGTCGAATCCCTCGTTCTTGAGGAGGATCCTGAGGGTCTCGAGGATACCCTGTTCGTCGTCGATTACGAGGATCGATGGCAGCGGCGATGCGGGCATATCAGGCAGCTTCCTCCTTACGGCGAGCGGCGGGGAAATACACGCTGAAGGTCGTCCCCTGGCCGACTTTGCTGTCCACCATCACGAGGCCGCGATGGGCCTCGACGGCTCGCTGCACGATGGCGAGGCCCAGTCCCGTGCCTCCCACTCGCCCCGTCGCGAACGGCTCGAAGAGCCGTTCCTTTAACTCCTCGGGAATCCCGGGCCCGTTGTCCGTCACGCGCAGCGACACCGGATTCTCGATCCCCGCCCCGCCGGGCAGCTCGCCGGGCCCTGGCGGGCCGGTGCGGACGGTAATCTTGGCGCCCTTCCCCACGGCCTGGACGGCGTTCAGCACGAGGTTCGAGACGACGCGGTGCAGCAGGTCCTCGTCGCCTTCCATGGGGGTGGGCCCGCCCTGGAGCGTAATACGCGCATCGGGGCCGCACTCGGGGTGCTGGCGTACCAGCCGAATCGCCGCCTCGGCCACGTCGTGCAGGTCCATCGGACGGCATTCCGTCACGCGCACGCGCGAGAAGTCGAGGAACTCGGAGAGCAGGCGCGACAGGCGGTCGCTTTCGCGCACGATCAAATTGGCGAGGAATTTCTCGTCGGGGTTCGACCGCGACGACTTCGCCAGCTGTTCCACCGAGCTGCGAATCGACGCGAGCGGGTTCTTGATCTCGTGCGCCAGGCTCGACGACAGCTCGGCCACCGCCTCGAGACGCTCGGCGCGGAGGTGAAGCTCCTCGAGGCGTTTCGACTCGGAGATGTCGGTGAAGATCGCCGAGACACGCGGCGCGGCGCCGATGGGGCCGTCGAGGGTGGTCGTCGTCACACCGATGGGAAAGGTGCGGTCGGGCCGGTGCACCGTGGCTTCGACGCGCATCAGGCGCACGCCCCGCCGCGCCGTGGAGGTGACCGCCGCCCAGAACTCCGGGGCGAGGCGCGCGAACTCCGGCATCACCGACCGCCCTAGCCACTCCCGCCCCCGAAAGCCGAGGATTTCCTCGGAGGCGGGATTGGCGTAGAGCAGCCGGCCCTCCGCGTCCACCGTGATCACGCCCGTGCGGATGTTGCGGAGGACGTCGTCGGCTTCGAGCTGGACCTGGCGCACCTCGGCTGCGAGGGCTTCGCGCTCGGCGCCCATCACGGTCACGCGGCTCGCCACGTACGCCGTCACCACCGCGACCAGCACGAAGACCCCCAGCTGGATCCAGAGCCCCAGCGAGACGGCGGTGTGGTGGCCCCAGAATACGTCGGCGAAGTAGACGAGTCCCGCGAGTGTGGTGACGAGGCCGGCGCGCGCCGGGCGCATCAGCAGCGCCGTCACGGCGATCACCAGGACGTAGAGGCCCGCGAAGTCGCTTTCGGGACCGCCCGTGATGTGCACGACCGCCGTGATCAACGCGACGTCGAAGACAGCCTGGAGATAGAGGAAAGTGGCACCGGGGTAGCGGCGCCGGACGTGCGTATGCCAGTAGGACGCCAGCGTGACCCCCGTCGACGAAACGAGCATCAGGGAGGTCGCCAGGATGTCGAGGGGGGCCGCGACCTTGATTTTTAGGGCGGCGCTCAGGTAGATGGCGGCCGCCAGACACATCCGCCCCACGTAGACGAGGCGCAGGAGCTTGAACGGGGACGGGATCGCCGATCGAGTGCTGCCGAGCCAGCGCATGTCCGGGAGTATTGGACGCGCTCTGGCAGAATGCAAGAGCGCTAGCCTGCCAAATGCACGGGAGTACCTCGTCCGCTCGCCTGTGCCCGCTCGTAGACGGCTGCCGCAGCGGCGACGTCTTGCAATGCCATGCCAGTCGAATCGAACACGATGACGTCGCGGCCGTTCGGGGGGACGGTCGCGCGGCCCGCGACGATCTGTCCCAGCTCCGCGGCGACGTCTTCGCGACGCATCGCGCCCGCCGCGATCGCGTGGTGGAGGTCGCCGAGTGTCGCCGCCTGGTCGAGCACGTCCACGACGACGCGGCTCGCGGCAAGGAGGGCTGGTGCGATCTCCTGCTTCTCCGGATTGTCGGCGCCCACCGCGGCCACGAAGGCTCCCGGCGTCACGTCTCCGAGGTCGAGAATGGGTTGATGGGAAGACGTACAGGTCACCACGATGTCGCTGCCCCGCGCGGCGGCGGCCGGATCGGCGGCAACCTCGATGGTGAGGCCGAGCTCGAGACGCAGCGCGCGGGCCAGCTCCTCGGCGCGCCGGCGATCGCGATCGTAGACGCGGGCACTCGTGAGCGCCCGGACCCGGCACAGGGAGCGCAGCTGCACCCAACCCTGGTTGCCGCACCCGATGAGGGCGACGGTGCGCGCGTCGGGACGCGCCAGATACTTGGCGGCCACGGCCGTCGCGGCCCCGGTGCGCAGCGTCGTGATTTCCATGGAGTCGAGGATCGCCAGCGGCGTGCCGACGTCGGCGTCGGCGAGGACGATCACGCCCTGAATGGTCGGGAGACCCTGGGCCGGGTTGTCGGGGAAGTTGGCGTTGGTCTTGGCGGCGAAGTAGGGCCGGCTGAGACGGAGGGTCCCGGCCTTGATGTGGAAGCCGCCGCCCGGGACGTGGATGCCGAGGACGCCCGTGGTGGAGCCATCCCCACCCTGGCCGTGGAGGCGGAAGGCCGCCTCCACGGCGCTGATGCAGGAATCGAGATCGAGCAGAGCGGCGACGTCGCTGCGGGTGAGCAGCAGCGCCGGCTTCACTATTGGACCGCGTTCACCATATCGAAGATGGGCAGGTACATGGCGACCACCATGCCGCCCACGATCACGCCCAGGACGACGATCATGATGGGCTCCATCAGCGACAGCAGCGCGCTGACGGCGGCGTCCACCTCGTCGTCGTAGAAGTCGGCGATTTTCGTGAGCATTTCGTCGAGCCCGCCGGTCTGCTCGCCGACGGCGATCATCGAGATCACCATGGGTGGGAAGACCTTGGACTTGGCGAGCGGTCCCGCGATCGTTTCACCGCCGGCGATCGATGCGCGCGACTCCATGACGGCGTTGTGGATCACCATGTTCCCGGCGGTGCGGGCCGTGATCTCGAGGCCATCGAGAATGGACACGCCGGACGAGATCAACGTGCCGAGGGTACGGGTGAAGCGCGACACGGCCGACTTGCGGAGCAGGTCGCCCAGCACGGGCGCCTTGAGCATCAGCTTGTCGATCTGGAGTTTGCCCGGCGCGGTCTGGTAGTAGCGTCTCAGGCCCCAGACGCTGGCACCGGCGGCCAGGATGAGCGCCCACCAGTAGTTCTTGAGGACGTTGCTCGCGGTGATCACGATCCGGGTGGGGAGCGGCAGCTCGAGGTTCACCGACGCGAACATGCTTTGGAACGTCGGGATGACGAAGATGAGCAGCACGGAGATGGCGATGCCGGCGACCGAGAAGATCACCGCCGGGTAGATCATCGCGCCTTTCACCTTGCGGACGATCAGGTCGTTCTTTTCCAGGAACGTCGCGAGGCGCAGCAAGATGGTGTCGAGAATACCGCCGGCCTCGCCCGCGGCCACCATGTTGACGTACAGGTCGGTGAACGCCTTGGGATGCTTGCGCAGCGCGTCGGCCAGCGTGTGGCCGCTCTCGACGTCGTAGACGACCGCGCGCGTGACATCGGCGAGGACCTTGTTCTCGGTCTGCTGCGACAGGATGTCGAGGGCCTGCACGAGGGGCAGACCCGAGTTGATCATGGTGGCGAACTGACGCGTGAAGATGACGACGTCGCGCGTCTTGACGCCGGGCTTGAAGAAATCAGCGAGCCCGCCGCCCTTGCTTTTGGCTTCGCTGACCTTGACGACCACCATGCGGTTCTTGCGCAGGTGGGCGATGACGTCGTCGCGTGAAGGGAGATCGATCTTGTCCTGAATGAGATCGCCCTTCAGGTTCCGCGCGGTATACTCGTAGGTCGTCATGGTTCACTCCCTCGCGGCGCGCCTCAACGGCGCGCGGCGACTTTGGGGGGACCAGCCTGCAGTGCGCCGGCGCCTTCCCTCTCGTCCGGCGGCACTTCCCCGATAGCCCGCAGGAAATCGTTCGGCTTTGAAGTGACGCGCAGGCACTCATCCTTGGTGACTTCCCGGGCCATGTACAGCTGATACAGCGCGTCGTTCAGCGTCTGCATTCCGAACTTCTTCCCAGCCTGCATCGACGACTCGATCTGGTGGACCTTGTCGTCGCGGATCAGGGCGCGAATCGCCGACGTACATACCATGATCTCTGCCGCCATCACGCGTCCCTTTCCCTTGGCCTTCTGCAAGAGCGTCTGCGTCAGCACCCCCTCGAGCACGAACGCCAGCTGGGCGCGCACCTGCGACTGCTGGTGCGACGGAAACACGTCGATGATACGGTTGATGCTCTCCATCGCGGAGTTCGTGTGCAGCGTGGCGAACGCCAGGTGCCCCGTCTCGGCGATGGTGAGCGCCGCCTGAATCGTTTCCAGATCGCGCATTTCGCCGATCAGCACGACGTCTGGGTCCTGCCGCAGCGCGTACTTGAGGGCGGCCGAGAAACTGTTCGTATCGGTGCCCACTTCGCGCTGGTTGACGATGCAGCTCTGGTGCCGGTGAATGAACTCGATCGGGTCTTCGACCGTGATGATGTGACCCTTCAGCTCCTTGTTGATCTTGTCGATCATCGCCGCGAGCGTCGTGCTCTTGCCCGAGCCCGTCGGACCGGTGACGAGCACGAGGCCGCGCGGCCGATCGGCGAGCTGCGCGATCACCGGCGGCAGCCCGAGGTCCTCGAACGTCTTGACGCTGAACGGAATCTGCCGGATCACCACGGAGACGCAGCCGCGCTGCTTGAAGCAGTTCCCGCGGAAGCGCGCCAGGTTCTGGATCCCGAACGAGAAGTCGAGCTCGTTCTCCGTCTCGAAGCGTTTCTTCTGGTTCTCCGTGAGCACGGAGTACGCGAGCGAGAGCGTGTCCTTGGGCGTGAGCACTTCCTCGGTGGAAGCGTTCGTGATGTCGCCGTCCACGCGCAGCTTCGGACGCTCCCCGGCCACGATGTGGAGGTCGGAGGCGTCCTTCTCGATCATCTCCTCGAGCAGCGCTCGAAGGTTTATCGGCATCGCTCGGGTCTCCCTTAGCCGGCCGCGGTTTCCTTGATGACTTCGTCCAGCGTTGTCACACCCTTCTTGACCTTGACCATGCCGTCCATCCGCAGGGTCAACATGCCTTCCGAGACGGCGATGTCGCGGATCTCTTCGGTGGAGCCACCCTTCAAGATGCCGCGCCGCAGCGGGCTCGACAGCGCCATCACCTCGTACAGGCCCTGGCGGCCCTTGTAGCCGGACCCCGCGCACGTGTCGCAGCCCTGGCCCTTGAAGAACGGTCCCACCTTCTTGTCGATCCCAAAGGCGTGCATCTCTTCGGGAGTATACTCGTGCTCCTTCTTGCAGTCCTTGCAGATGCGCCGCACCAGCCGCTGCGCCACGATGAGGTTCACGGCGCTCGCCACGTTGAACGGCTCGATGCCCATGTCGACCATACGCGTGATGGTCGAAGGCGCGTCGTTGGTGTGCAGCGTCGAGAGCACGAGGTGGCCCGTGAGGGCGGCCTTGATGGCGATGGACCCCGTCTCCAGGTCGCGGATCTCGCCGACCATGATGATGTTGGGGTCCTGCCGCAGGAACGCCTTGAGCGCCGCCGCGAAGGTCATCCCCACCTCGTTGCGGACGAGCACCTGATTGATCCCCATCAGGTTGTACTCGACCGGGTCCTCGGCGGTCATGATGTTCACGTCGATCTGGTTGATCCTCGACAGGGCCGAGTAGAGCGTCGTCGTCTTACCGGAGCCCGTCGGGCCCGTCACCAACACCATCCCGTACGGATTGAGGATCGCCTTGAGGAGATCGGCCTCCGACTTGGGCTCGAAGCCGAACGTCTTGAGATCGAGGGTCAGGTTCCCCTTGTCGAGGATCCGGAGCACGATCTTCTCACCGAAGAGCACGGGGAGGGTGCTGACGCGGAAGTCGATCACCCGGGTGCCCATCTTCAGCTTGATGCGCCCGTCCTGGGGCACGCGCCGCTCGGCGATGTTGAGCTGCGCCATGATCTTGACGCG
>Ga0137409_10004559_pt1 | contig 14511 bp, 13 predicted proteins | sample CZODoug1_16funga_FD_122059 | JGI IMG/M metagenome (GOLD analysis project Ga0137409, IMG submission 122059) | Vadose zone soil fungal communities from Angelo Coast Range Reserve, California, USA - CZODoug1_16fungal (Hybrid Assembly) | ecosystem: Environmental > Terrestrial > Soil > Vadose zone... | reverse complement strand
TACGAGCTCAGGTCCCGCTCGACTAGACTACGGCTCGGTGACCGCCCAGCCGATCCGGACCGTAGACGACGCCGAACGGAAGCGACAGATCGTTCGCGCCGTCATTGCGGCGGCGGTCGGGACCTCCATCGAGTGGTACGACTTCTTTCTCTACGGCGTGGCAGCGGCGCTGGTCTTTCCGCAGAAGTTCTTCCCCGGCTCCGATCCGTACACCGGCTCCCTCCTGTCGTTCTCGACGTACTTCGTCGGCTTTGCCGCGCGGCCGGTGGGCGCCGCCATCTTCGGTCACATCGGCGATCGCGTGGGCCGCAAGTCGTCGCTCATCGCCACGCTGCTGCTGATGGGCATCTCGACGGCGTGCATCGGGCTCGTACCTGGCTACGATCGCATCGGCATCTGGGGCGGCGTGCTGCTGACGATCTTCCGCGCGCTGCAGGGCGTCGGCGTCGGCGGCGAATGGGGCGGCTCGGTACTGCTCACCGCCGAATGGGGTGAGGGGCGGCGGCGAGGATTTCTCACGAGCTGGACGCAGTTCGCCGCGCCCGCCGGCATGGTGCTCGCCAACGGCGCACTCGCCGCGATGACGGCGATCTCGGGAGACGCCTTCCTCGACTGGGGATGGCGCATCCCGTTTCTTCTGAGCTTCGTGCTCGTCGGGATCGGTTTCTACATCCGCACCGGCATTCTCGAGACGCCGGTGTTCGCGCGGATTCGTTCGGAGGGACGCGTCGAGCGGACGCCGGTCGGGCAGGTGCTGCGGCACAACTGGCGCGAGGTGATCCTCACGGCTCTCCTTCGCACGGGCCAGCAGACGCCCTTCTACATCTTCACGACCTACGTGCTGACCTACGGCACGCAAGTGCTTGGCTTCAGCCGCGGCCTGCTCCTCAACTTCGTCATGCTGCAGGCGCTCGTGTCGATGTTCGATATCCCGCTCCTCGGCCATCTGTCCGATGTGGTCGGCCGGCGCCGCATGACCGCGATCGGCTGCTTGCTCATGATCGCGTTCCCGTTCGTGTACTTCTCGCTCCTCGACACGCGCAGCGTCTGGCTCGTGTTTCTGGCGATTCTCGTCGCGCTGCCGGTGCAGGATCTGCAGTACGCGCCGCAGGCGGCGCTGATTGCGGAGAGCTTTCCCGGCCGGCTCCGCTACAGCGGCGCCTCGCTCGGTTATCAGCTCGCGTCGATCACCGCCGGCGGGCCGGCGCCGATTGTGGCGCTGTGGCTGTTTCAGAGGTATCACACGTCGACGGCCGTGGCCGCCTACATGTCCGCCAGCGCGATCGTGAGTCTGATCGCCTTGCGGCTCCTGCCCGATCGATCATCGCGCGAGTTGGACGCCGACTAATCGCTCGGCGCCTCGTGCGAGTCAAATCGGCGCTCGATGCACGCGCGTCAGCGCCCAGTGTTCCTTGACAGCTGTTGGGCGCCCGCTCGAAGGAAGGTTCGCGCCAAAGCAGGCATTTCGCTTCAACATGTCCGGCTCACCACGAAATCTGCTTGGACACCTTCACTTGACCTGCGCCGACGGTGACCGATGGCGCCTGCTTCGCGCGATGGCTGCCGAGAAAGATCAGCACGCCACCGGCAAACGCCGTCGCCAGACCGGCAGCGCCGACTTTCTTGTTCACGGCATTGGCTTCACCGAACTCGGAGAACGTGCCGTTCTGGTTGTTGATGAAGGCGAACAGCCCTACCGCCATTCCTCCGACAAACAACGCCGACCCCGCCCACACCAACGGCTTCGACGAGCTTTTCTGCCGCGCGCGCTCTTCCTGCTGCTGCGCCGCCTGATCGATGCTCGATCGCAGATCGCCCGCAAAGCCGGACGTGGCCAGGCCGAAGACGAGCAGCGCTATGAGACTCGTTCGCAGGGCTCTCATGTGATTCTCCTTTACCAGCGGATCTTCGCGCCAAGCTGCAGTCGCCGTGGCGGGATGTACGTCGTCCCTACGCCGAATGCCGATGACGTGCCGAGCGCTGAACCGACCGACTCGTACTGAGCGCTGTTGGTCAGGTTGAGCGCGTCCAGGAACACGTCGAACCGGACCGTGCTTCCGGTCACCGTGAACTCCTTCTGCACGCGGGTATCGAAGAGATTGATGTTGGCGACGCGCCGCTCACCCGTGTTCGGCTCCATATTGATCTGCGGCGCCGCCGGGAACCCGAGCCCGCTCACCCGCACGGCGCGCGAATAGAATCGGCCGGTCTGGTGCTGCAAGTTGCCCGAAGCCATGATGCCCCACGGGAATCGGTACATGAGCTGCGCTTTCGCCACGACCGGCCGATCGCCGATCAATCGTCCGTCGGAGTTCACGAAGTCGTTCGGGCCGGCAGCGTCACGACCGAAGGTGCCCGACAGACTGCTCTGCGATGTTCTCGGATTGAACCTCGCGCTCGATGCCAGCCGTCCCTCGGCTTTCGACAACACAAGCGACACGACGCCCTGCCAGTTGTTCGACATCCGTTTGGTGAGCGCGAATGTGGCGCCGTTGTAGCGCATGTACATCCCGGCCGGATTCGTCTGAAGGAACACGCGGTCGGCCGGATTGGAGAGCAGCCTGTAGACCATCACGGTTTGGCCGGTCGCGTCCACACCGGCGTTGTCGACGACCGGAAATTGAACGTACTGCCCGGCGATGTCCTGCCAGCCGCCGTAGTCCTGCCCGTACTTGTGCACGTAGTTCACCTGAAGGCCCAGGTTCGTCATCAGCTGCTGTTCGATCTGCGCGATGAACTGATCGTTGTAGGGCGATTTGAAATTCGGATCGATGCGCAGGTTTGCGGCCGTGACCGGGGAGATGTTCGTCCGGTTGCCTGCGGCGTCGAGCGTGAAGTTGAACAACGTCGTCACCGACGGCACTGCCCCCCTGAACTCGGACGCCTCGAGCAACTTGTAGTACCGCCCGTAGTGGGCCTTGACGACGGTCTTGCCCGACTCGTTCACCTTGTAGTTGATGCCGACGCGCGGCGAGACCGTGTTCCAGTGATACACGTCGTCGTTGGCCGGCGACATCTGCCCGGTCGGATTGCCGAAGGCGTCGAGGAACGGAAGCGCCGGAAACAGGCCCTTGCTGTAGTCGTATCGCAGGCCGAGGTTGATGACCGCGTTGCCAATGCGGTACGTGTCGTCGAAGTACGTCCCGACCGACCGCGCGAGCGAGGATGCATGGTAGGGCAGCTGGGCGGTGCCGGTCGTCGGCCTCCTTGAAACGTTATACGTGAGATACAGGTCGTTATTCCCCGTGAGCGTGTCGGCGCCGTGGCCCACGTATTGGAAGCCGATCTTCCAGTCGTGCGTCCCCCCGAAAACATTGCCGGTCAGGTGCGAGAGCTTCGTCTGGAAGCCGTACCGCCAGCTTCGGTTCTCGGTCCACTGACTGATGTTGCCAGTGTTGAGACCGGTATCCTGGTCTTCGAATCTCGGCCCCACACGCGCCTGCCCGGGCTCATTCGGATCGGTCGAGCTGTGCAGCCAGAACCCGGAGTAGCGCGTCTCGATGAACGTCTTGTCCGACAGGACACCTGTATACACGACGTTTGGCGTGGGGTTGTCGCCGTGGCTGAGGCTAATCGTGCTCGGCGCCGTGAAGTTCGAGGCGATGTCCGGGATGAAGTAGTAGTCGTTGTGATATCCGTGGAGGAGCCGATGGTTCGGCGTGATGTTGTAGTTGAACTTCCAGAACACGCGCCGCGAGTCGTTCAACGCCGGAAACTTCGGATCCACGCCGGGCTGTGAATCCCAGTCCCTCTGGTACTCCAGCGAGCCGAAGAACCAGAACTTGTCCCGCATGAACGGTCCGGTCGCCTGGATCGTCCCGTCCCGCCACCTGTCGCGATGGTAGGGCAGCCCCCCGTCGACAGATTGGGGCGTGTTGCGCCCGGTCATCGCGTCGGTCTGCAGGTAGAAATTGCCGTCGCCGTGGAACTGGTTGCCGCCCATCCGCGTGACGATGTTGAAGACGGCGCCCTGCATGTTGCCGTACTCGGCCGACGCCCCGAGCTGGAGCACCTCGACTTCCTCCACTGCGTCGGTGTTCGGCCAGGGGGTCGAGCTGATGTCGGTGCCGTCGATCTGGTACGAGTTCTCGTTCGTGCTGTTGCCCAGCGACTGCGCCGCGGTGGCCTGTCCGACATTGGACGTGGCGCTGACGCCGGGCGCCGAATTGATCAGGTCGAAGTACGAGAATCGTCGGACCGGGGCGTTCCGCACCCAGTCGCTGTTGTACGCGGTGCTCACTTGAGAGGAGGCGAGGTTCACGACCGGCGACTCGCCCGAGACTGTGATTGACTCTTCCAGTGTGCCGACCTTCATCGACACGTCCAGTTCGACGGTCGAACCGACGGCGATCGGAATCCCTTCGCGTTTGAGCGTCGTGAAGCCGGCAAGCGTGTACTCGAGGTCGTAGGTTCCCGGCGGCAGGACCGGGAACCGGTAGGTGCCGGTTTCAGATGTCACGACGCTGGGCGCGCCGGCCACGCCGGCGCCACGGAGCGTGACGGTCACACCCGGCAGCACGCTGCCGGACTCGTCAACGATCTTGCCGATGATCTCGCCGGTCGTCCGCTGTGCTGCCGCTGGCATGGCTACCGCCAGCGCCAATAGCGAGACCACAAACACACGTTTCATAACTCCTCCCCACGTTTGAAGGCGAAAAGGCTTTCGATGGTTCGCTGGTGCCGGGAGCGAGACACGTACGACAGACTGCAGTCGTTTTGTCAGCTCGGTTTTCGAGATGATAGGCCGAAACGCTTTAGTGTCAATGAATAAATGAAGTAAAGAACCTACAACGATGTAGCATCCAACGCGTATCACGCGGTCACGTTTATGAACATGTTGGTCGCCTGGACGGACGCCTAGCTTCGCAGCGTCAGAACGCCCTTGGCCACGAGGACCGAGAGGCTTCCGAGGAGGCTGGGCAGCGGCACTGCGCCGTGCGTCCGGCAATAGGCCTCGAAAATATCGGGCACCTGCCTGTGGTGGCAGGCGATCACAGTCAACTTCAGCAGGTCGACTCCGGCGAGAAAGCGGATGCCATCGGGCGCTTCCGGCAGCGAAAATGCCTCCTCGAGCACGATCTCCCGGTCGTGGATGAGCGGTCGCTTTTTGCGGCTGACGTCTTCAGACAATGCGAACTCGATCGCCGCGCTCTCCTTGAGACGCTCGAACGCCAACCGAACGTCGGGCATACGGAACAGGATCTCTTCGTCGAGGTCCTCGGTCGCCGCATCGACGTGGACCTCGGCGCGCTCCGCCCAGAATGGATGGGGGTGGCGGCCGCACGCGTCGCGCGCGAACTCGACGGACCGCCGCAGATTGGAGCAGTAAACCTGGCGCTCCCAGTTCGTGAAAAACTCGAGCGCAATGCGTTGCCGATCGGGGTGTGCGAGACAGGTGTGGACGGCGACCGCGCCGACCCACGCCGAGGCAAGCGCCTTCTTGACCCCGAACGACGAGAGCGGATCGATGCACGACGCGGCGTCGCCGACGAGCAGGAATTGCGAACCAGCATATTGGTGCGCCGAGAACAAGGACGCATCGCATGCCCACACACGATCGAGCGTCGCGCTTGAGACCCGCGCACCAAGCTCCCGCGTCTTTCCGATCTCCGCACGGTACGTCCCGTTCAACGTCGGCCCGCGCCGGATCCTCGTCGTCCCGCCGTCGACGGCGACGCCGACCTGGCGCAACGTCGCGGAGAGCGGCACCGACCACGCCCAGCCATCCTCGTACGTTTCGACGAGCGTGTGCGTTTCGTCAGGAAGATTCCAGCCCGACGCAGATTGCCAGACGCCGATGAACGCCTGCGTGCGGTAGCCGGGCTGATGCCGGCGGAATCCCTGGCGCGCGATGACGCCCGCGCGTCCCGAGCAATCGATCGCAAAGCGGCAACTGATCGTCGTCGCCGGCTGTTGCTCGCGATGGTACTCGACCCGCGCGTCCGCACCTCGGCCGCTGCCGTCCAACACATCAGGCTCGGTCAGTTGGACACGGTGCACGTGCGCGTCGCAGGAGATCTCCGCCCCGGCATCAGCGGCAGACGTCAGCATGAGCCGATCGAGCTCAGGACGCAGAACCTGGTAGCCGTAGGGGACGGCCTTGGGAGCGTCCCCAGCAACAGCCGCGAATTTTTCGACGTGTCCTTCACGCTGTCCCCACCAGACAGTGTTTCCCGTCGTCCGGTAGAAGTTCGCGCCATCGATCGCGTCGAGGACGCCGATCTTCGCGAGCAGCTTGCGGGTGCTCGGTGGCAGCGATTCCGCAGCGCCGCGCGCCCGGTCGGCGGCCCTGGTCAACACGCGCACCGAATGGCCCCATTGCGCGAGCAGGCACGCGATGGCCGATCCGGCCGGACCTCCGCCGATCACGACGATGTCGACGTTCGCGCTCACCGTTTCCGGCGACTATTGGGCATTCGCGGCGGATTGTCGAGCGCATTTTCAGCGGGATGGAGCCGTCGAGACCGCGGGAACCCAAAAACAGACGACGAAGGATCAGCGGACGAAGGCCGCAAACCTCATCGGCATCGGACAGGGCGTACCCCGCAGGGGTCAGCGGTCAAGCCGCTTCTGGATGTCATCCGCGCGCTGGCTCGCTCGGAACTCGATGATGCGAAAGTCGGCGAGCCCACGTTGGTAAAACGGATCCTCCTCGATAATCGCCTGGATCTGCTGTCGACTCTTGCCCACCGCCACGATGATTCCACCATCTCGCGGTACCTTTCGGCCCGAGAGCAGGAAATTACCGGAGGCGTAGTACTTCTTCAGAAACGTCACGTGCGCGACCATGTGTGCGTCAATTTTCGCGAGATCGACCTTGTAAATGAGCTCGATGACGAACATCGGTGTGCCTCCGATGAAGGCGGTTCAGCAGGAGCGTGAGGAAGACGGACATGATTCCTGAGAAGCGTATGCCGTAGTCGCTGCACGATCAACGGTCTCAACAGGAACGGACTTTCAGCCCCGCCGGCCCGTGGTCGACCGGAGGACGCGACAAGAAAGAAATGCACATCAAGTACGACCGTGTGAAGGAATTTTCGTTCAAGGGAAGCGGCGGCAGCTACGCCAAGCTATTCGACGGTACCGAAAAGCCGCTCAGCTGGGACAACATCGTCTGGCTGAATCGAACCGTTCTGGTGCCTTGAACCGCACGTCAGCCGCTGACCACAACTGGCTTTTCTTTTTCGTGGCGCTTCGTGTCCTTCGGGCCTTCGTGGTCCCGGCACCTGGAAATGCTGCCAGCGAACGGCTATCGTTTGTCGCCCTGCAGAGGATTGACGGCCAGGACGACGGCAGTCGTGTGCCCCTTGAATAATTCCTGGTAGTTCAGAAGGGTCCGAGCTCCCGCCGCACTCGTTGCAGCACTCCCTCCGGCTGCCGCCGGCAGCTCGAGAGCGATGGCCTCGCCAGGTCCCGCCGTGAACACCTTCGTGCCGCTTTCTTCCCCAGTCGACCCACGACCGTGAACGAGCCGCCGAGACGTCGAAATCGACAATTCGAGCTGGCCGCCATTGACAATTCTGCCGCGCAACGAGCCAAACACATGCTCCTCGACGACATCGTCAATCTTCAGTGCGGGCATCAGCGCCAGCGTTGACCACTGCAGCGGCTCGAAGCGGAACTCCGACCGAATCCCCTCAGGCGCGGTCCGCACCTCGTGGCGCGTCCACTCCCGACCGCTCGCATCGCGATGGGCGAGCCACAGGTCGTACCGGAGAAGCTGCGGCGCGCCCGTCGCCGATTCGACCATGGCCGCGCTCAACTCGATGAGAAGATTCGCCGCGCATGCCGGAGTGGAGCTTTCAACGAAATCGAGGACGTGAGGGGCGCCTTCGGTCAGAATGAGATGCCGCACCGCACGACGGGTGCCCGGTGCACCGTCATCCTGTCGCTCCGTATCCACGTCAACAGCTATCCTGTCGGTTTGCGCGCTCATCAGCGTGAATCGCACGGTCCAGACATGACCAGGTGCCCCGAACCTGTTCAGCGTGCCACCGATTGAACTCTCACATAAGCTTGCCGACGCCGCGAACATGAGCTGTTTGCTTTCACCGACCGCCAACTCGACGTCCGCCGTCGCGACCTCGCGAGAGGGGCCGCTAGTCGGGGTCTTGACGACGCGCAACACCATCTGGGCGACCGGCGCCGGCGCAGTTGCTGCCTGTGTCAACGATGAAGCAGCCGACGTGGTGACCAGCAGACAAGCTGTCGCAAACCCAGCCCATTTGGTCGCGCTCATGACCCGCTCCTTCCAGCGGCTGTCCATTCCGACGCGTCGAACCGAAGCACGCGTGCCGGATGCGGCGGCGTGTCCTCGCGCCAATGCCGCCAGCCTTCCACACCAAGGCCAGTCAGCAGAACCGCCAGCGCGAGGGCAGCCGCGACACGAAGCGATGTCCGGCGATCGATCAATGGCGGCCGCCGCGACCCGAGCGCGCCGCGCATCCGCGCGTAAAAGGCCGCGGACGGATCGGGGCGGTCGTCGCGAACCGCAGCGCGCAGCCTGACGTAATCGACCAACAGTTGCCGCATCTCCCGCGACTCCAGCGCGTCGGCGACCAATTCGGCATCGGCAGGCTCGCCGTCGGTGAGGCGCGAGAGCGCGCCGGCCCATTCAGCATTCATCGGACACTCCTCGCTGGTGCAGAAAGCCACTCGCGCAGCCGCATTCGCGCGCGGTAGATCCGGGACCTCACGCTGTCGACCGTGATGCCGCAGACAGTGCCAATTTCCTCGTACGTCAAGCCACCGATCTCCTTGAGCAGGAACGCCTCGCGGTCGGGCTCATGAACAGCGGCCAGAGCTTCGTCGAGCAACAGGGACGTTTCCGGTGACTGTTCCGCGCACGGCTCCGATTGTGCGAGCGGCTCGGTCGGGTGACGCGACAGCGTGCGATGCCGATCGATCATCAGGCGCCGGGCGATCGTAAACAACCATGCGATCTCCCGCAGTCTCTCATCGTAGGTGTCCCGGCTTCGCATCACGCGCAGGAACACCTCCTGGACGATGTCTTCAGCGACGTCTCGCGCACGTGTGTGACGGTACACATAGCGGAACAGCGGAAGGTGATGGCGCTCGAACAGGTCCGCGACGCTGCGCTGCTCCACGCGTGCTCTCGATATGAATTAACGTCCCGGAACGCAAATACTCGCAACGGCTGATTCGGCGCCCGTTTCGGTCTCGATGGAACGTATCATGTCGGCAATCACCACCGTGCTCCACGATCGCGCGAAGCTCGGTGTCGGAGAGCGGGAGCTGGCGAACCTTCGGCCACGCCACGACGTCGGGCACGGCACAATCGAACCAGAAGCCGCCGCACGCGTCTCTTCCCGAGCGCGTTGATCGCGAAGGAAACGCCCACCAGGCGCAAGTCGAGCGACAGGCTCTGACGAGCCACGTAACGGCGATCCAGACCCAGTGACAGGCGCCCCGAGTGCGCCTCCCTCACCTGCGCGAGCCCGGTCAGACCGGGCAGCACGCACCAGCGGAAATCGTACCGTGGCGCCATCCAACCGAGCCGCGTGACATCGGACTCGGTCAACGGGCGCGGTCCGACGGCACTCATGTCTCCGCGCAGGATGTTGATGAACTGCGGGAGCTCATCGAGGCCCGTCGCGCGCAGCAGCCGGCCGACCCGCGTGATCCGGCCGTTCCTCATCGAGCGGAACTTCAGGATGGTGAACGGCCGCCGCCGCCGGCCGAGGCGCTCCTGGCGGAACAGAACCGGCCACCCATCCTCCAGGAGGATGGCGCCTGCGATGACCGCCATGGCCGGCGAGAAAGCGATCAGGCCGGCCAGGGCGCCGAGGAGATCGAAGAGACGCTTGGGCAGCCGGATTGACGCCATGGGGCAGACCGCTATACTTTACATCACAAAGTATGCGCCGCCTTAGAGTGAAGCTCATTCTTCCCGCGCTCACGGAAGCGACCAGCCCCTACTGGCGTCCGATCAAATACTCGCTGTTTCCGCCGCTCGGCCTCGCAACGCTCGCGGCGTTTCTCACGGCAGACGACGAGGCGGTCCTGGTCGACGAGCATGTGCAGAACCTCGACATCGACGACCGGCCGGATCTCGTGCTGGTCCAGGCCTACATCACCAATGCCTATCGCGCCTATCGCATCGCCGACCATTACCGGGCCAGGGGCGCGTTCGTCGCGATGGGCGGGCTGCACGTGACGTCGCTGCCCGACGAAGCGGCGGCACACGCCGACGCCGTGTTTCTCGGCCCCGCGGAGCAGACGTTTCCACAGTTTCTCGCGGAGTTTCGCGCCGGCCGCCCGCAGCGCGTGTACCGGTCGGCGTCGGGGCGGACGCTGGACCGCCTGCCTCCAGTGCGCCGCGATCTGATCGAGCGTGGCCGCTACCTGGTGCCGAACTCCATCGTGGTGACGCGCGGCTGCCCGCAGCACTGCGACTTCTGCTACAAGGACGCCTTCTTCGAGGGCGGCCGATCGTTCTACACGCAGCGCGTGGATGACGCGCTCGCGGAAATCTCGCGTCTGCCCGGGCGCCATCTTTATTTCCTCGACGATCATCTCCTCGGCGACCGGCGCTTCGCCGAGGCGTTGTTCGACGGCATGCGCGGGACAGACCGGCTCTTTCAAGCGGCGGCGACCGTCGACTCCGTCCTGCGCGGCGATCTCATCGCGCGGGCCGCGGCGGCCGGGCTTCGCAGCCTCTTCGTCGGGTTCGAGAGCCTGACACCGGGCAATCTCGTCAGCAGCAACAAGCGCCAGAACCTGGGCCGCGACTACAAGGCAGTGACAGATCGGCTGCATGACCTGGGCATCATGATCAACGGCAGCTTCGTCTTCGGCATGGACGACGACGAGGGGGATGTGTTTCGGCGGACGGTGGATTGGGCGGTAGAGCACGCCATCACGACGGCGACCTTCCACATCCAGACACCGTATCCGGGGACGCGATTGTTCGCGCGGATGCAGCAGCAAGGTCGCATCGTGACGCGCAACTGGGACCTGTACGACACACGGCATGTCGTCTTTCGACCCGCGCGCCTGACGCCGGAGGCGCTCGAGCAGGGGTACAACAGGGCCTACCGGGAGTTCTATCGCTGGTCATCCATCGCACGCGCCTCGATGTCGCACGGCACGGTCAAACATCAGGCCAAGCACTTCTTTTACGCCTCGGGCTGGAAGAAATTCGAGCCGCTCTGGAATGTCATGATTCGAGCGAGGCAGTTGGGTTGTATGACGCCGCTGCTCGAGGCGGTGCTGTCGAAGGTCTCGCAAACTGAGTCAGAGGCTTATGGTTATAGCCAGGGCGTTCTCTTCTGCTCGTCGAGGTCTTCCGGCGCGGCAGGAAGCGGCCCCGCTGCGCGCGCGATTATCGCTGCGGCTGCATCTCCCCGCGATACGGGATCACCTGTCCCGCCACGACTTCCATGTCGAAAGCCATCGTCTGATAGCCGGCCACGCGCAGCTCGATGTGGTGGCGGCCCGGCGTGAGCGTCAGCGGCATGGTCGTGGGCGAAAACTCGGCGACGGTGCCGACGTAGGTCGTATCCACGTACACGCCCGCGGTGTTCGGCATGATCTCGAAGCTCACGCCGCCTGAATTCTGACCTTGCTGCGCGCCGACCGATCCTGACGGCGGGTACGTCTGTGCCGGATACGGCGCCGGATACGGAGCAGCCGGATAGCTGTACGACGGATCGGGATAGCCGTACGCCGGATACGAATACGGGTAGGCGCTGACGTACGGATAGGGGTACGCGTAGGGATACGCGTACGGGTAGCCGGAGTAGTACGGATAAGCGATGGGGAATCCGGCCCACAACCCGAAGCCGAGGCTGAAGCGCGGTCGGAATGAGTAGAAGGGCCGCGAGAATCGGAAGGGCGACACGATGATGCGCGGACCGATCACGCGCGGCGAGAAACCGCGCCGGCCGGCGAATCCTCGCGTCGCGATCACGCCGCGCGGCGCGAAGGCCGGCCGCGGTCCGACGCCGAGCGTGCGAGACCCGGCGAAGCGCGCCGCACCGAAGCGCGGGGTCGCGAATGCCGGGGTGCCGAAGCGTGACGGTCCAAAGCGCGGGGCCATCGTCGCGCGCGGCGCGAACACACGTCGAGGTGCAACCATCGCCGGTCCCGGGGCGCGCGGGACGGCCCGGCCCACCGCCGCGTCCCCGCCATTCCGCCCGCCGCCGCGATGTTGTGCGTGCGCCGACACGGCCACGAGCGCGAGCCCTCCGACCGTCGCTGACGTAAGGAAAAGTTTCGACAGACCCATGACGGCTCCCCGGACGCCGAATTTCCGTTCTGGCGTCCAAGCTCGGCGGCATACTACACCTGTACTCGCGCTCGGGACGAACTTCTTGTCGATTCGATCGCGCACGATGAAAAACCCGTCCGCAGCCCCGACGTGGAATCAACACCTGTCCTTCGTCATATGATTGCGCCCCGGAGGAACGTCCATGAGAGTGCTCACGCTGCTGGCGTTGTCGATTGCTTTCGCATTTCCCCGGGGAGCTCCGTTGGCGCGAGCCGCGGGATGCGATCCGGCGGGGAGTCTGCAGTTCATCTGCGGCTTCGTCGGTCCTGAAGATCTCGTGCCCGTGCCCGAGTCGAACTGGGTGATTGCCTCCGGAGATGCGGCTCCTGGGGCAATCACGCTGGTCAACGTCCGAGACAAGACCACGACCGCACTGTACCCGAGCGCGAATCTGAAACAACGCCTCGACGCCAAGACCTACGATTCATGCCCGGGGCCGATCGATCCCGACGAAAAGGACAAGTTTCGAGCGCACGGCCTCTTTCTGCGTCCCGGCAGGAACGCCCTCCATACCTTGTACGTCGTCCATCATGGCAACAGGGAATCGATAGAGGTGTTCGAGTTCGACGCCCGTGCGAAGGCGCCTGCGTTGACCTGGATCGGCTGCGCCGTCGCGCCGGACCCGGTGGGTCTGAACTCGGTGGTCGCTCTGCCCGAGGGCGGCTTCGCAGCGACGAACTTTCAGCCGCGGGGTGCCGCTCGTGGACGAGCGAACATGCAGGCTGGCGAGAAGAACGGCGAGCTGTGGGAATGGCATCCGGGCGCCGGCTGGAAAATCGTTCCGGGCAGCGAGGCATCAGGCGCGAATGGAATCGAGATTTCGAAGGACGGCAGATGGTTCTACATGGCCGCCTGGGGAAGTCAGACGTTCATTCGGTTCTCGCGCGGACAGACGCCGGTGAAGAGAGACGAGATTCCGGTCGGCTTCCGCCTCGACAATCTCAGATGGGCTCCGGACGGATCGCTGCTGGGTGCGGGCCAGGAGATTCCGGCGACTGGAGGGTTCGCCATGGCGACATCACACGTGATCAAGATCGAACCGAACACCTTGAAGGTGCAGGAGCTCATTCGCTATCCCTACAACGACGCGTTCAGCATTGCGACGGTGGCGATTCAGATCGGAAGGGAGATCTGGGTGGGCTCGGTACGCGGCGACCGCATCGCGCGCTTTCCGGCACCCTAGCTTGTAGACCACACCCTTCGATTCCCCTGTGGCATTGACGTGGCCCATAAGTTGCGCGACGACCATAACGGTTGTCCTGAACTGGACGGCGGAGTTGAAGAAATGGCCTTGATCGCGGTGGAACCTACCTTCCGACCCCGGCCGTTGCATGAATCGGCGAAAGTGCGTGCAACTCACATCGCGCGCGGCGCGGATCGAAGTCGTGCTCGATTGGTTCAGCGAGCTCGAGCAGCGCGTTCCGATTGCCCGTTGACACATTCGAGGGTACCGCTTGCGGAAACGGTGCCCCCAGCATCCATGACCGTACAAATGGCGTAACAGTGTTCTCGCAGCCAACTCTTCGGAGCTGTGATCCGCTGCGCCGGCCGGCGACAATCTGCGAAAGAGGCGGGGTTAGTTCGTTACGTCGGTCCTCACGTCCTCCGAAACACAGTTCGCCCTTATACCTGAACACGGTGTGCCCGGCGTTCAGGTCCACCTCGCCCATCGTCTCGAAGCGTCCCGTTGCGCGATCGAACTTTCCAGTTCCGCCGACGATCGTAAAGGGATAGGACAAGACGGCGAACAATTCTGGTAACACCTTGACGGTCGTCGCCTTTGCGACCGGAATGTCGAGGGTGTCGCCGGACTCCGTGGTCCAGTGATGCTGCACGGTGAAAACGGTCGTCCCGCCCTTACCAGGCGCGACGGAGAGAACCGTCGCCGCAACGGAGCCCCTCAAGTCTCCTGTGACGGTTCCCAACGATGTGCTCGCGTCGACGGCGCCGAGGTTCGTGAGAATCATTCCGCCGGCTGGGCGGCACTGGCCCCGCCCGTCAAGGTCCCGGGCGCCTGCCGCCGTTGCAGACAGCAGACCGATGATGGCGACGTGGACGATACGCGTGCGGCATGTCGGCTGCTTCATAAAACCTCCAGGTGCGTGCGGGACGGTTGCGGCAACTGGGCATCCCTCGCCACCGCGCCCAGCGCCACGGTCGCGAGCATCACCGCGAGAAATCGCATCGGCAGATTGTAGAGCCGGCAGGCGTCTCCTGGC
>Ga0137409_10004067_pt2 | contig 14512 bp, 13 predicted proteins | sample CZODoug1_16funga_FD_122059 | JGI IMG/M metagenome (GOLD analysis project Ga0137409, IMG submission 122059) | Vadose zone soil fungal communities from Angelo Coast Range Reserve, California, USA - CZODoug1_16fungal (Hybrid Assembly) | ecosystem: Environmental > Terrestrial > Soil > Vadose zone... | reverse complement strand
CCATTCACCGCGTTGGTGAACCAGAGCCGCGGCGGCATCGTGCTTGCCGGATTTGCAGGAGAAGCGGCATGCCTGTCGACTTTAATCGATGCGTTCCACCGCAATCACAAGGTAACATATCTGTGCGACGCCTCGGCCAGTCACGCCCTCGATGACGTGTCAGCGGACGAAATCCACCGCGCCGTCTCGAAAATATCCGGACTTTATGGAGAGGTGTATGAAACGACCGATTGGATTACCTCGACTCTACCTCGCAAGCTCGGTGTCGGAAAAAACGCTGGTGGCTAATTCAGAAGAACGACTGCATTCGGTCCTTACGACACTCGAGCAGTGCCGCGCGGTTCTCGCCGAAACCACAAATCGGGAGACGGTGCAATTGCTGTCGGTGGCAATTCTCCAGCTTCGGATGAAGCTCAATCAGGTCGCCGACTCGGAATTGAAGGCCCTGTGCGATGCGATGGTGCCGGATGACGGGACCGCCGAAGGATCGGAAGATCCGAAATCGCAAGACCAGCGCCGCCGTGCCTTGCTGAAACTGGTCAAATAGCAAACCTCCGCCGGACTCCTGCAAGCGCCGTTATCGGTGGTTTTGCCGATCCGCCGCCTTGGCTCGAGCGTGGGATCGTGCACCCGCACGTCCAAAGTCAAAATGCCCTTGCTTCATCGCGCTGCGGCTGCAATCTCATGGTCCTGCATTGAGGATCAGGGACCCATCGGATGAACCAGCTCGTTATCCGTGCCGGCGACTTCACGTTCGAGGCATGTTTCGAAGATCAACTGGCGCCCAAGACCTGTGCCGCGTTTCGCCGCGCGATGCCGTTCGAAAGTCAGATGGTCCATGTCCGGTGGAGCGGCGAGGGGGTCTGGCTTCCGCTCGGCGATCTCGACTTTGGCGTCGGGTATGAAAACCACACCAGCTATCCCGCGCCGGGTCAGATCATCCTTTATCCGGGCGGCATCAGCGAGACCGAGATTCTGCTGGCCTATGGCGGGGTACACTTCGCCAGCAAAATGGGTCAGCTCGCCGGCAACCATTTCATCACGTTGACATCCGGGTTGGATCGGCTGCCGGAACTCGGCAAGACCGTGCTCTGGAAGGGTGCCCAGAAGGTCCGGTTCGAGGCGGTTTGAATGGCGGATGCCGAACATCCCTGCGATCTCGACGGCGACCCGTCCCTTGGCCAGGAGATTGTGCGCCGGATTGACGCCCTGAGCGCCATATCCGAGACACCGGCCCATCTGACCCGCATCTTTCTCACCCCCGAACATCGCGCCGCGGCCGATCTGCTGTTGTCGTGGATGCAAGAGGCAGGAATGGTTTCGCACCTCGACGCCATCGGAAACGTCTGCGGGCGTTACGAAGGAGATCGTCCGGGCTTGCCCTGCCTGATGCTGGGGTCGCATTACGACACGGTGCGCGATGCCGGCAAATGGGATGGGCCGCTGGGTTTGATCACGGCGATTTCCTGTGTCGGAGCCATGCACAAGCGCGGGCAAAGATGGCCCTTCGCCATCGAGGTGACAGGCTTTGCCGATGAGGAAGGCGTTCGGTTCGCTTCCACGCTGCTGGGGAGCCGCGCGATCGCCGGCACGTTCGACGAGAGCGTGCTTGGTGTAAGGGACAGCGCCGGAACATCGATGCGCGATGCGCTCTCCCGATTCGGTCTCGATCCCGACCATATCGGCGCGGCCGCAAGGGCCCGCAGCGAATTGCTTGCCTATCTGGAACTCCACATCGAGCAAGGCCCGGTGCTGGAATCCCAGGGTTTGCCGGTCGGGGTGGTGACGGCGATATCGGGCGCGACGCGGCTTGCGGCTAGTCTCACCGGCATGGCCGGGCATGCCGGCACCGTGCCGATGCTGCTGCGGCGCGATGCGCTGGCAGGTGCCGCGGAATGCATCGTCGCGATCGAGGCCTTCTGCCGGACCGACGAAGGTGGGTTGGTCGGGACTGTCGGGTACATCCATGCGATGCCCGGCGCGACCAATGTCATTCCGGGCCAGGTGTCGTTCACGATCGATATCCGCTCCGCCTCGGATGCCCACCGCAAGCTTGCGGTGGCCGACGTCGTCCGCCAGATCGAAACGATCGCCAGGCGTCGAAAGCTGCTGCTGCAAGTCGATGTCACCCACGACAATCGCACCGTGCCCTGCGCGCCCTGGCTCAGACGGCAGGTGGCGGATGCCATCGCGGGCGAGGGCTATCGCGTCTTCGAACTCCCGAGCGGCGCCGGCCACGACGGGATGGCGATGATCGACGTCGCGGACGTGGCGATGGTGTTCGTGCGCTGCCGCGGCGGGATCAGCCATCATCCGGACGAGCACACCGACATGTCAGACGCGGATGCCGGTGCGCGTGTCCTGCTGCGGCTGATAGAAAACTTCCGCGCGCGCGGAGCGGCGGATTCCGCCTGATCTCAACCCGCCGTCACGTCCACCAATTCATCGCCGTCGAGAACGCGGGCTGCCTTGGCGCGGTCGAGATCACCCTCCCAGGCCGCAACAACGACGGTCGCCACGCAGTTACCGATCAGATTGCCGAGCGCGCGGGCCATGCCGATGAACCAGTCGACCGAGAGCACCAGCACCAGGCCGATCGCGGGAATACTCGGAACAGCATTCAGCGTGGCGGCGAGGATCACGATCGCAGAACCGGGAACGCCGTGGGCGCCCTTGGACGTGATCAGGGATACGCCCAGCACCAGCAACAGATCGCCTAAAGAAAGCGGCGTGTTGGTCGCCTGGGCGATGAAAACGACTGCAAGCGTCAGGTAGATCGAGAATGCGTCGAGATTGAACGAGTAGCCGGTCGGAATAACCAGCCCGACGACCGAGTCTTTCACGCCCAGCCGCTCAAGTTTGCGCATGATCTGAGGCAGCACCGCGTCCGACGACGCGGTCGCAAGAACAATCGTCAGCTCCTCGCGCAGATAACTCAAGAACTTGATGATGTTGATTCCGGCGAGCGCCATGACCGCGCCGAGGACCCCGAACACGAAGATCGCGACCGATACATAGAACAAGGCAACCAGCGAGATCAGCTGCTTGAGCGAACCGACGCCGTATTTGCCGACCGTATAGGCGACCGCTCCGAGCACGCCCAGCGGGGCCAAACGCACGATCAACCCCATCGCCCGGAACAGAACGGTCGACACCGCTTCGATGAAGGTAGCGATGCGCTCACCCTTTTCCCCGCCGACGAGGGCGAGGCTGACACCGAAAAGGATCGCGAAAAACAGCACCTGAAGCACGTCGTTGCGCGCCAGCGCGTCGAAGGAGGTGGTCGGAATGATATTCACCAGGAAGCTGCCGATGCCGCCGCCCTGCAACTTGTGGGCGTTGTCGGCGTAGGTATTGAGCGCCTTGGCGTCCAGGGTCGACGGGTCGATGTTCATGCCGTGGCCCGGTCCGAACAGGTATGCCAGAAGCAGGCCGACGACCAGCGCGACCGTGGTCATGACCTCGAAGTAGACCAGCGCCTTGACGCCGACCCGGCCGACTTTCTTGAGGTCGCCGGCGCCCGCGATGCCGTGCACCACGACGCAGAACACGATCGGGGCGACGATCATCGAAATCAGCTTCAAAAAGGCGTCGCTGAAAATCTTGAGCCCGACGGCAAAATCCGGCACGGCCATGCCCAGTACAATCCCCAGCAGCAAAGCGACCAGGACCTGAACGAAAAGTGATTGGTAGAGCGGTTTTCGTACGCTTACCGCAGTCGCAGAGATGGTTGACATGACTTGCTCCCCTTATCGATTGGGCTTACCTCGAGCAACAAATGTGCCAAACAGGCGCCCCAAACAGCGTAGCGGAAATTCCGTGATATCGTCGCGATTCCAGCGGCTTCTTGCAGATTCTGACGCCGTCGTGCCCGGAAAGCGCCTAGATAGTTCAACCGGACAGGGCTCAGATCTTCACGCCGGTCCCGGCCAACATGGTTCGACCATTGCATGATTCACGATGTCTCGATTCCCGCGGCGCTGATTGCCGGCTTCGTCAGCTTTCTGTCGCCGTGCGTGCTGCCCCTGGTGCCGCCGTACTTGATTTATCTGACCGGCGCGACCATCGAGCATGTCGCCAATGACGAAACGGCATCGTCCTCGAAGCGCGCGGTGATGATATCGGCGGTGGCGTTCGTGCTCGGCTTTTCCACCGTGTTCGTGGCGCTTGGCGCCAGCGCCTCCCTGATCGGAGGGTTGATCCGCGCCTGGTCGGCGGAACTCTCGATCGTCGCCGGTATCGTCATCATCGTCATGGGCCTGCACTTCCTCGGGCTGACGCGGATTGGCTTCTTGATGCGGGAAGGGCGGTTGCCGATCCCAAAGCCCGTGGGCCTGTGGGGGGCCTATCTGATGGGCCTCGCCTTCGCGTTCGGCTGGACCCCTTGCATCGGTCCGATCCTGGCCGCGATCCTGTCGGTGGCGGCGGCCGAGGCGACGGTGACAAAAGGCGCGGGCCTGCTCGCGGTCTACTCCGCGGGGCTCGGGATTCCCTTCCTGATCGCGGCTTTCATGGTTGAGCAGTTCTCGTCGCTGTTCTCGCGAATGAAGCGGCATCTCGCCCGCGTCGAGCACGCGATGGGCGTGCTTTTGGTCATCACCGGCATCGGCTTTCTCACCGGCGCGGTATCCAGCGCCAGCATCTGGCTGCTGGAGACGTTCCCGGCACTGCAGAATTTTGGCTGAAGCCCCGTAACAAGGAGGCCGGTGGCAACGAAACTCTTGCCAAGGCCAAGATAGGGCGTCGTGCCATCGCGATCTTCTGTCGATGCGCGCATTGCCTTACGCGCGCTTTTAATCGATTGGGCGGCAAGTATGGTGCCGCCTAATTCCAAAGACTTAAAAGGGGGCCGCCTACCATGAATTTCATTGTCAATTTTCTCATTCTGCTGCCTGCGCGCATTGCGTCGTATTTCGCATGGGCTGGCCCGCTGATCATGCGGCTTGTTGTGGGCTACACCTTCATGCTGGCCGGATGGGGTAAACTCAACAACCTTCCGCAGATGATTCAGAACTTCACCGAATGGGGCATTCCCTTTCCGAACCTACTGACCCCGTTCGTCTCCGGCCTGGAGTGCTTCGGTGGCGTCATGCTTATTCTGGGCCTGTTCACGCGAATCCCGGCGGCCATGCTCGCTGTCGTGATGGTCGTCGCCGTCAAGTCTGCGAAATGGGACGACGTCGATTCGCTGCAAACTCTGCTTGGATTCGAGGAAGCGACCTACTTCGCAGCGTTTCTCTGGCTCGCGATCGCAGGTCCCGGCGCCGCCTCACTGGACCGGCTGCTCGTGAATGCCACCGGTCGCGCCAAAGAATCGACCTGACCTGACAAATCGAGGCGGTCTCACGTTCGCGTGAGATCGTGGAAATGATGAGCCCGGATTCCTGCGGGGACGTAGCTGTCGAAATAACCTTCCGGGAGACGTCATGAAAATCCACCGCGTTGTCGCTTTCGCGTTTGCCATCTGTGCGGCGTCTTCGTCGTTTGCCGCTGAATCGGTCAAGTGGAACGATTGGGGCGACGATCTGTTCTCCCGCGCCGCAGCCGAGAAGCGCTTCGTCGTCCTCGATCTCGAAGCGGTGTGGTGCCACTGGTGCCACGTCATGGAAAAGACCACTTATGCGGACCCCGAGGTCGCCGGGCTTTTGGCATCGAGATATCTGGCGGTCCGCGTTGATCAGGACGCCAACCCGGACCTGTCGAGCAGATACGGGGATTGGGGCTGGCCGGCGACCATCGTGTTCGGTCCCGACGGCACCGAGATCGCCAAGATCAGGGGATACATCGAGCCCGCGCGGATGCGGGCTTTGCTCAAGGCTGTGATCGACGATCCGTCCCCTGGCCCTTCCGTCGGGGAGGCGTTCGAAATCAAGCCGTCCGCTTCGGCGTTTTTGACGAGAGAGCAGCGCGCCGGGCTCATCAAGAATTACGATGAATCCTACGAGGACAAGATCGGCGGCTGGGGCGACCGCCAGAAATACATCGATGCCGACAGCATGGACTATGGGATATCCCGCGCCGAAGCCGGCGACACCGTATCGATCAAACGCACGCGGCAGACCCTCGATGCGGCGATCAAGCTGGTCGATCCGGTATGGGGCGGCGTGTTCCAGTATTCCGAAGCGGGATCGTGGACCCGCCCGCATTTCGAAAAAATCATGTCGTTTCAGGCGCAATATCTGCGCCACTACAGCCAGGCCTACGCGCTGTGGAAGGATCCGAAATATCTCGCGGCGGCGCGTGACATCGAGCGCTATATGGCAAGCTTCCTCTTAAGTCCGGAGGGCGCATTCTACGTCAGCCAGGATGCCGATCTCGATCATGATCACGATGGGCATGAGTACTACGCGCTTGATGACGCCGGCCGCCGCAAGCTCGGGCTGCCGCGCATCGACAAGCAACTATATGCGCGAGAAAACGGCTGGGCGATCAGCGGATTGATTGCCTTATACAATGTCACCAACGATCCGAAGGTGCTGGCGATCGCGGAGCGCAGCGCGAAATGGGTGAGTGACAATCGCGCGCTGCCTGAAGCAGGATTTCGCCATGGTGACAAGGACCGCGGCGGTCCCTTCCTTGGCGACACGCTGGCGATGGGGCAGGCGTTTCTCGATCTGTATGCTGCAACGGGCAACCGCGATTGGCTGACCGCTGCCGCCCGAGCCGGAGATTTCATCTCCTCGGCGTTCAGGGATGAAGCGGGAGGCTTCCTTGCCTCGAAGGCATCGGAAATAAAAATTGGCGTGTTCGCCAAGCCAGCGAGACAGATCGATGACCAGATTCTGGTCGCCCGATTCATGAATCTTCTCAATCGCTATTTCGGCAATGACGCCTATCGCGAACAGGCGTCGCATGCGATGCGCTATCTGACCAGCGCGTCGGTAGAAATGCTCCGACCGCTGCCGGGCGTCCTTCTCGCCGATGAGGAATTAGCGATAGAGCCGACGCACATGACCATCGTTGGCCCCAAGGACGAACCGCGTGCCCGCGCTTTGCATGCGTCGGCGCGGGCCCTGCCGGCGAGGTACAAGCGGCTGGAATGGTTGGACCTGCGCGAAGGCAAATTGCCCAATCCCGACGTCGAATATCCCGACCTTGGCGAGCCGGCGGCGTTCGCCTGCAGCAACCGTATTTGCTCGTTTCCGTCGTTCAACGCGGAGGAACTCCAGGCGACGGTGAAGCAGATGGCGAAGGTCAAGCCGTCGCGGGCGTCGCCGAACTGATGCCCATCGGTTGAACGGGCGTCATTGTGCAGCGCAAAAACGATCGGCGCGGATATCCAGAACGCGCCAAAATCGATCTAATCATTTGAACCGGCTCGCTTTTCCGAACATCGGTCGCTGACGCAAGCTTCGCCGTGAGCAATGAAATACTGATCTTCCGCCAGTATCAGGCATGAACGGGATGCCCGGGCGAAGAAAAGAAAATTTTCTTTTGAAACCGCTGTAACCAAATCGCCCCGTTGCCCGTAGCTAGCTCTGGATGAGCATTCCGATGGCGGGGATCAAGTGGATTGCATGATGTAAGCCCGAATGTCCTTTGGACCGACGATTTACTCCTGCGAACTTTCCGCGAAACTTCTGCGATTTGATGGGCATCCAATACCTCCGTTCGTTGTGCGCTTCGAGCATCAAACGATCGTCGAATGTTCACGACGTCACATTTTTTGTCGGCAACCAATCATCAAGGAGATCGTCATGAAGTTGGATTCCAAATCTGGTGCCACGCTCGCTGCAGCCGCTGCCACTCTGTTTCTCGCCGGCGCTGCCGTCTCGACCGTGTCGACAAGCGCCAATGCGGCGAACGGACAGTGCTTTGCTGCCAACGCCTGCAAGGGCCAGAGCGCCTGCAAGAGCGCCGCGAACGCCTGCAAGGGCCTGAACGCTTGCAAGGGCCAGGGCTTCTCGGCGATGTCCGACAAGAAGTGCGCAGCGGTTGGCGGCAAGTTCGTCAAGTCGTCGAGCTGACGCAGAGGGGCTCGGCACTGCCGGGCCCCGCCTGCCCCGAAAGCGGGCGTGTGCGGCGGCTCCGGTCTGTGATAGCAATGACCGGCGCGAAATCGGCATCGAGGATGCCGGCCTTGTTCCATAATTGGCCGGCCACGGAAACAGCATGAACGTTTCGAGCAAAATCCCGCTTGCAGGAGGCCCCAACCCGCCGGTTAATGACCGGCCGGCCAAGCTCCCTTTCCTTGGATTTGGCCTGGGCCTGCGGGCTCAGCACTACGACGAAATTCTGAGCGGCAACCCGCCGATCGACTGGTTCGAGGTCATCAGCGAGAATTACATGTTGCCGGGTGGCCAGCCGCTTCGCGTGCTCGATCGAATTTGCGAGTGCTATCCGGTGGTGATGCACGGCGTGTCGCTATCGATCGCGTCGACCGCGCCGCCCAATTTCGAATACCTGCGGGGGTTGCGCGACCTGGCGCGGCGGGTCGAACCGAAATGGATATCGGATCATCTGTGCTGGACCGGGGTGCACGGCAAGAACCTCCACGATCTGTTGCCGATTCCATATACACGCGAAGCGCTCGACCATGTCGTCAGCCGCGTTCAGCTGGTTCAGGATTATCTCGGTCGTGCCATCGTGCTGGAGAACGTCTCGACCTATCTGCAATTCAACAATTCCGAAATGACGGAATGGGAGTTTCTCGCGGAGCTTTCGCGCCGTTCCGGATGCTGGCTGTTGTTTGATGTCAATAATGTCTATGTCAGCGCTTTCAACCACGGCTACGATCCGCATAGGTTTCTGGAGGGCATTCCGGTGGATCGGGTGGCTCAGTTTCACATGGCCGGGCACAGCCATATGGGCACTCACATTATCGATACCCACGATCATCCGGTTTGCGAAGACGTCTGGGACCTGTATGTCGCGGCCTTGAAGCGCTTCGGCCACGTCTCGACCATGATTGAGCGCGACGACAACATTCCCCCGCTCGATGAACTTATTGTCGAAGTCAATCGGACCCGGGAGATCGCGGCGAAGGTCTTGCCGCCGCCGATCCGGCAAGCCGGATGAGCGACTTCGCGCGTCAGCAGAATGACTTTCAACGCTGCATTCTGACCGGCGACGATTCGGTTCTGACTGAAATTCTCGACAGCCCGAAGGAAAAGCGCGAGACTTTATTCGGCGTCTACAAACATGCCTATGTTTCGCGGCTGGTTGAGGCCATGCGCAGCGATCACAAGCTGCTGCGCGGCTATCTTGGCGACGAAATGTTCGACGCGATGGGAGAAGCGTATATCGCGGCGAACCCGTCGCAGCATCCGAACCTGCGCTGGTTTTCGCAACGCCTTCCGGATTTCCTGAAAGCGTCCGAGCCTTACAGCGATCATCCCGTGCTGTCGGATCTTGCCGCGCTCGAAAAGGCTCTCAACGACGCGTTCGACGCCGAAGATGCACCGGTGCTGGCGGTTGCCGATATGGCCGGTTTTGCTCCCGAGGCCTGGGCCGATCTTAGATTCCAGGCTCACCCCGGCGCTTTCAGGCTCGATCTTTCGACCAATGCGTCCGCCGTCTGGCTGGCGCTCAAGAGCGACCAGACTCCGCCGGATGCTGTCGCGCTGGCGGAGCCCTGCCGCCTCCTGATATGGCGCCAGGATGTGACACCGATGTTCCGCGAACTTGCCACCGAAGAGGCGATGATGTGGGGCGAGGCCGCGAGCGGCATTCCGTTCGGTGTTCTCTGCTCGATGTTGGCGACCTATGACGATCCTGCTGGCGCGGCGGCACGAGGCGCCGGGTATCTGCACGCTTGGGTTACCGCGGGGCTTTTGACGGGCGTTTCCGGCGGCAGTTGAGGGCCGTGTGCATGGGCGCGGACACCGACCGCAATCTTATCGAACACCTGACCTGGGACGAGGTCGCCCAGCGCATCGAGAACGGTGCCGCAGCCGTTCTGCCGATAGGCGCCGCAGCCAAGCAGCACGGTTTCCATCTGCCTATGAATACCGACCGGATCCAGGCCGAATGGCTTGCCGCGCGGATCGCCGGTCGCATCGATGCGCTGATCTGGCCGACCGTGACCTACGGATACTATCCGGCCTTTGTCGAATATGCAGGCAGCAGCGGTCTGTCGGCACCGGTATTCGAGGCTTCGATCCAGGAGATCGCAACGGCGATCCTCGCCTTTGGCTGCCGTGCATTATTGGTGCTCGATACCGGCGTCAGCACGCTGGCTCCGGTCGATCGCGCGCTGGCGCCTCTCGATAGCCGCAATGTGCTGCACCTGAGGGTTCACGAAGGACCGCGCTATCGCCGCGCCGCCGCAGAGCTTGCGAGGCAGAGCCACGGAAGCCATGCCGACGAACTCGAGACGTCGCTGATGCTGGCACTCGCGCCTCGTCTGGTGGATATGTCGCGCGCTGAGGCAAGTCCTGCCGTGCCATACGAGACGCCGGGACGCTTGACGCCGTCGGACAAATCCTCGCCCAACTACAGCCGCTCCGGCAGCTATGGCGATCCGACCCTGGCGACCCGCGCCAAGGGCGAGGTTCTGCTCGCGGCCATGGTTGAAGATCTGGCCGAACGGGTGACGGCCTTCCTTGCCGGGCGAATTGCCGCGAAAAATGAATCCGACGGGATTAATCATCGAAGCGCATCGACATGAAGCACGCCGAAAGATCTCATTGGATCGTCGCAGCCGCTGTCATGACGCCAGTGCTGCTTGGCGTGGTCGCATCGCGCGTCAACGCGCAATCGGAATTCCTGCGCGGCGATAGAATGCCATACGATGCGTTCGACAAGCTCGCCAAGACCGACCTCGACGTTGCCGGCGGCGTGATTCATGTGGCGTTTGCTCCCGGCGATATCGCATTGCCGAAGGACAAGGTTCTGGACTGGGTGACAACTTCGGCCAAGGCGGTCTCGACCTATTACAGCCGGTTTCCGGTTAATTCGCTGAAATTGCTGATCGTGCCGGTCGATGGTCCGCGCGTTCGTGGCGGGACCACATGGGGTTATCGTGGCGCGGCCATTCGTGTGCTGCTGGGCCGTGATTCCAGCGAGGACGATCTGCGGCGAGACTGGGTCATGGTCCACGAGATGGTGCATCTCGCGCTTCCCGATATGGAGCAGCGCTACAACTGGTTATCTGAAGGATTGGCCGTCTATGTCGAACCGGTCGCGCGGGTACAGGCCGGAGATCTGGCCGCGAGGGATATCTGGCAAGCGATGATGCGCGATATGCCGAAAGGCTTGCCGCAAGCCGGCGACGAAGGCCTCGACAACACCGCGACCTGGGGGCGGACTTACTGGGGCGGCGCCATGTTTTGCCTGCTGGCCGATATCGAAATCCGTAAGCGGACGTCGAACCGGCTTGGCCTGCGGGATGCGCTGCGCGGCGTCATCACGGCCGGAGGCAGTCATGAAGTCGATTGGTCCATCGAACGCATTCTCTCCACTGCGGACAAAGCAGTCGGCGTGGATGTGCTCATACATCTCCACAACGAGATGGGACCAAAATCGGTCAAGCCTGATCTCGACCGTCTGTGGCGGGACTTAGGATTAAGATTTCAGGGCGGAAGATTTGATTTCGACGATGCTGCACCCCTTGCCGCGATCCGTGATGCGATCACTGAAACCCGCTTCAAGTGAAACGAAAACTTCCATGCGCAAAACCGACCGATTACTTCGTCAGCGCGACCGTGGTGTCGTCCCAGCCGTCGCCAGTCGGCGTTTCCAGCTGCTGTTTGCAGCGTTCGATCATTATCGATGACGCTTCATCCTTGCGGATGTTCTGGACCTTTTCGAAATCGCGAATGGCAGCGGTAAAATCACGCGCTCGATAGGACGCAAGGCCAGCTTCGTAAGAAGCTACCCAGCCCGACGAATCGGCAAATTCGTCGGCCATGCCCAATAATTCGTAGATTTGCAGCCCGCCGGTCCGCCCGTAGACGGCTAGCCGATCAAGCTCGCGAACGGATACGTGTTTGCCCGCGAGTCGGCGCGTTTCAGGGCCAATGATGATCTGGGATCCATACAGTTTGTTGGTGCTCTCCAGGCGACTTGCAATATTTACCGCGTCACCAATCACCGTGTAGTTCAACCGAACTTCAGATCCGATATTGCCGACCAGCATGTCGCCGGAATTGATGCCGATACGAATTTTTACGGCTCGGCCCTCGTCGTCAACGAGACCCGATTCTCGGACAGCACGCTGGCACGCCAATGCCGCCCGACAGCAGTCGATGGCATGATCGGGGCTCAACGCAGGCGCGCCCCAAAACGCCATCACCGCATCGCCAATAAATTTGTCGATGGTGCCGCCGTGGCGTTGAACCTGCACCGATACGGAATCGAAATAGCGGGATAGCAACGGGATAATCCGGTCGCCGAGCCGTTCCGACATTCCGGTAAAGCCGGCCAGATCGACGAACATCACACTCATCGGCCGTACCGCGCCCCCGAGACGCGCGCCGGTGCCGTCGCTGATCAGGCGCTTTACCAAGTCGGCAGGAATGTACTTTCTAAATGCGGCGAGCCCCTGCGCCATATCTCCAATGGCCCCGGAAAGATTCTCGATTTCCGTCAGCCGCGACGGATGGCGTTTGACCTTGTCGAGGTCGAAGCGCTCGACATGCCTGATCTCGTCGACCACCCTGATCAGAGGGGCCGCGATCAAGCGCTGGGCGAGCCATGCCGACAGTAGCCCCGCGATGACAATCAGGATCGCAAGCCCGATCAGCAGTTTCTGGATCGTCGCCTGCACGGGCCCAAGAAACTCCGACTCCGGAATCACCGTCACCAGCGACCAGCCCGGGAAAGAGATCGGCGTCAGCACCGCCTTATAATTCCTGCCGTCCCTGATAACCTCGGTGTGAAACGCTTGGCCTTTGTCGGTGTCATAGCCGCCGCCGGCTTGCCTGATCGCATCCACCGCGACTGGAAACAGCGGGTGATCGGTCTTCAGTGGGGTCAATTCGTCGGCATTCGCGTCGGGCGCCGCGATCACCGCCCCGTCACGGTCGAGGATGAACGCGCCGGCCGACTTCCCCACGGTGAGCTGCGAAAGAAAATTCGAGACGCGCGTCAGTTCAATAATAATGGCAAGCACGCCGGCACGCTTTTGATCGATATCGATCGGCGCCGCAAATGCTACGGCGGGCCGTTCCCCGCCGGGATGTTTTGATAACGTGGACCACCGCTCGTCATTGGACTGGTTGGCTCCGGCGTACCAGTCCTGATCCAGGACCGAATAGGTCGTGTCTTCGATGCGGCGGTTCTTGAGCCGGATTTCGTTCCCTTCGTATTCATACTGGTCGATCCGCAGTTTCGGCTCGCGGCTGGTGATCTCGAGCATCTCAGTGGCGGCATCGCCGAGCTTGTGCCCCGCAAAGAAGGATCCGTCCGGCCATCCGAAAGCGATCCAGGAAATGGTCGGCTGGGCCTGCAACTGCGAGAGGAATACGAATTCGCGCTTCCTGGCGTCGCGGGTATCGAGGACGCTTTCGGCGAACAATGTGCGCACCGCAATAAGGGCGGACCTCGCTTCGGTGGTAATCGACTGCAATTGATCGCCGACCGCCGAGACGATCTGGTCATTGATGGTGTCGGCGAGGGTTTGGCTGACCTGCTGCGCGGTGCGCCACCACAGCAAATGTACGCCAACCGCGCTGACGATGATGGATGTCAGCACAAGGCCGGAGATAGCGCCGCGGATTCCGACACGCATTCGAGCATCCTGATGGCGGGTTTGCTACCGCCTAATACGCATCATAACAGTGACTGTTACATCAGGTGAGTCCGGCGGCAGGACACGGGTATGTGACCCCATAAAGCTCGCACCATGAAACTTCCGGAGTGTCTTCCTCGTATCTCCCGGAAGGCAATACCCGGTTTTCGAAGGCCATGCGATGCACGATGTCTCGATTCCCGCGGCGCTGATTGCCGGCTTCGTCAGCTTTCTGTCGCCGTGCGTGCTGCCCCTGGTGCCGCCGTACTTGATTTATCTGACCGGCGCGACCATCGAGCATGTCGCCAATGACGAAACGGCATCGTCCTCGAAGCGCGCGGTGATGATATCGGCGGTGGCGTTCGTGCTCGGCTTTTCCACCGTGTTCGTGGCGCTTGGCGCCAGCGCCTCCCTGATCGGAGGGTTGATCCGCGCCTGGTCGGCGGAACTCTCGATCGTCGCCGGTATCGTCATCATCGTCATGGGCCTGCACTTCCTCGGGCTGACGCGGATTGGCTTCTTGATGCGGGAAGGGCGGTTGCCGATCCCAAAGCCCGTGGGCCTGTGGGGGGCCTATCTGATGGGCCTCGCCTTCGCGTTCGGCTGGACCCCTTGCATCGGTCCGATCCTGGCCGCGATCCTGTCGGTGGCGGCGGCCGAGGCGACGGTGACAAAAGGCGCGGGCCTGCTCGCGGTCTACTCCGCGGGGCTCGGGATTCCCTTCCTGATCGCGGCTTTCATGGTTGAGCAGTTCTCGTCGCTGTTCTCGCGAATGAAGCGGCATCTCGCCCGCGTCGAGCACGCGATGGGCGTGCTTTTGGTCATCACCGGCATCGGCTT
>Ga0137409_10004557_pt1 | contig 14515 bp, 16 predicted proteins | sample CZODoug1_16funga_FD_122059 | JGI IMG/M metagenome (GOLD analysis project Ga0137409, IMG submission 122059) | Vadose zone soil fungal communities from Angelo Coast Range Reserve, California, USA - CZODoug1_16fungal (Hybrid Assembly) | ecosystem: Environmental > Terrestrial > Soil > Vadose zone... | reverse complement strand
CGAATCGAAAGCGAGCTCAGCTTCCCGGGCCAGATCCGCGTCACCGTGGTGCGCGAAACCCGGGCCGTCGAGTACGCGAAGTAAAACCTAGGGGAGCCCATGACGGGCTCCCCTTTTTGTTTTCCAGCTAGCCTTTGACACAGCTTGAGCGACGAGTTTCGGATTCTCTTCGTGGCTGACGTGGTCGGCCATCCCGGGCGAGATGCGGTCAAGGCCATCCTTCCAGCCCTGAAGCACGAGGTGCAGGCCGACCTGACCATCGTCAACGGAGAGAACGCCGCGGGCGGTTTCGGCCTGACCTCGAAGATCGCCGCCGAGCTGAAGCACTCTGGCGCCGACGTCATCACGACCGGCAACCACGTCTTCGCGCAGAAGGAGTTCGTGCCTGAGCTGCCCGGCCTCGAGCGGGTGCTGCGGCCGGCCAACTACCCTCCGGCCGCACCCGGCACCGGCTCCTGCGTCGTCGAAGCAGCAGGGCGCCGGACCCTCGTCATGAACCTCATGGGACGCGTCTTCCTGGATGCTCTCGACGACCCCTTCCGGGCGGCGGATGCCATCCTGGCGGCGAACCCTGACGTCAAGATCGTCTTCTGCGACATGCACGCGGAGGCCACCTCCGAGAAGACGGCGATGGGGTGGTTCCTGGATGGGCGGGCCAGCGCGGTCGTCGGCACCCACACCCACATCCCGACGGCCGACGCCCGGGTGCTGCCGAAGGGCACCGCCTATGTGACAGACGTCGGCATGGTGGGCCCCCGTGACGGGTGCATCGGCATGGACAAAGACGTGGTCCTGCAGCGGTTCCTGACGGGGGTCCCAAACCGGTTTCAAGTGGCGTCAGGACCCGTGACATTCAATTCGGTACTGGTTACCATTAATGGCTCCACAGGCCGGGCTACGTCAATCCAGCGAGTCGATCGCGAACATGCTTGAAGGGGTTCCAGCAATGACTACCGAGCGCGCTCCAGTAGAGGTACTGAAAGTTTCGGCCACCTCCAAGCCGGTCGCCGTCGCTGGAGCGATCGCCGGCGTGATTCGCAGCAAGGGACGCGTCGAGGTCCAGGCCATCGGGGCAGGCGCCATCAACCAGGCGGTCAAGGCGATCGCCATCTCGCGTGGTTATGTCGCGCCCGGCGGGCTCGACCTGGTCTGCATCCCGGCCTTCATCGACATCTCGATCGACGGCGAAGAACGCACTGGCATTCGATTGCTCGTGGAGAGTAGATAACGGACCTGGCACAGGCACCCTCTCCCCACAGGGGAGAGGGAAGTGGGGAGAGGGGCGCGGAAAACCGATCGCGGTCGTTCAACATCTGGACGATCGGCTGCCAGATGAACGCCGCCGACTCGGAGAGCCTCGCCCGGAGGCTGCTCGCCGCAGGCTACGTCGAAGACTCACTGGAACGCGCGGACGTCGCCATCCTCAACACATGCGTGGTCCGGCAGGCCTCCGAAGACCGTGTGTACGCGAGGCTGCACGAGCTCAAGGCGTGGAAGACGCCGGAACGGACCATCGCCGTCACCGGCTGCATCGTCGCCAAGGAAGGGGATGAACTTCGCCGGAGATTTGCTCACCTCGATGCGGTGGTGCCGATCGGGGACTACGAGCCATTTCTGGCCGACCTCGAGGCGCGCTACGACTACTCGCAGGGCGAGGCTCTGCCCCAGGCTGGAAGGACCGGGATCAGCCACTACGTCCGCGTCATCCAGGGCTGCGACCACAACTGCACGTTCTGCATCGTGCCCAGGGTTCGCGGCCGCGAGGTCCACGTGCCGATCGCACAGGTCGTCGAAGAGTGCAGGCAAGCGGTAACCGACGGCGCCAGAGAGGTCGTGCTGCTGGGCCAGAACGTGGACGACTACCATGACCCCGCCGGACACGGCGGCCTCGCCGCGCTGGTCCGAGAAGTCGAAAAGATCCCGGGCCTGAAGAGGCTGCGCTTTCTCACCTCACATCCGCAGGATCTGGAGCACGAGCTGCTCGAGGTGATGGCGTCGAGCGACGTCGTGTGCCGCGAGCTGCAGCTGCCGGTGCAGTCAGGCGATGACACCATCCTCAAGCGAATGGCGCGCGGATACCAGATGAGGCATTACCGCGCGATTGTCGAGCGGGCTCGCACGCTGATGCCGGACCTCGGACTGGTGACCGACGTCATCGTCGGATTTCCGGGCGAGTCGGAGGCCGCGTTCATGAACACACGCGACCTGCTCGAGGAGATCGAGTTCGACGTCGTACACCTTGCGATGTACTCGCCGAGACCGGGCACATTCGCCGCGAGCAAGATGGAGGATGACGTGCCGCAGAACGAGAAGCTGCGCCGGCTCAACGACCTGTTGTCGTTGCAGCGAGCCATCGCGACGAAGAAGACCGCGCGGTGGATCGGGCGGGACGTCGAGGTCCTGATCGAGGGAAGAGACGACCTAAACCGACCTTACGGGCGCATCCGGCAGGGCAAGCGAGCCATCGTCCTCAGGGGTGGTGACATCGAGCCTGGGCAGGTACTGAACGTTCGCGTGCTGCAGGCAACCGCCGGACAGCTGTTGGGACTTCCTGCGGCGTGACTGACGTTGCTCTCACCCCGGTCATGCGGCAGTACCGGGAGGCGAAAGAGCAGCACCCCGACGGAATCCTCCTCTTCAGGCTCGGAGACTTCTACGAGATCTTCTTCGAGGACGCGGAGGTCGCCGCCCCCGTCATGGGCGTGACGCTCACGTCGAGACCGTTGGGCAAGAGCGGTCGCGCGCCGATGTGCGGCGTGCCACACCACGCGTGGCAGGCATACGTGGGCAAGCTCCTTCGCGCCGGGCACAAGGTCGTGATCTGCGACCAGGTCGAGGCTGCCGTGAAAAACAAGGTTGTGCGTCGCGATGTCACTCGCGTGCTCACGCCGGGGACGGTCGTCGAAGACGCTTACCTCGACCCGTCACACGCCAACTACCTCGTCGCGGCCTGGGCGCGAGGTGCTGAAGCCGGCCTGGCGGCGTGCGAGGTGTCAACCGGCGAGCTGCTCCTCTGCCAGCTGCCACGCGAGCGGCTCGACGCAGAGCTGATGCGGCTGGCGCCCTCGGAGCTCCTGATGCCTCCGGAGGTCGAGGAATACCGCTTCGATCCCGCCCGGGGACAGCAGCGTCTGCGCGATTTGCTCGGAATCCCATTTCCAGCTTCCGTGGGCGCGGCCGACGCACCGCTTGCGGTCGGCGCCGCCGGCGTGGTGCTCGACTACTTGAAGCAAAACCAGACGCGCATTGCGCCGGGCTCATTCACCGTGCGCACCTACTCGCCGGACTCCACGATGCCGCTCGACGCGGCCACGGTGCGCAACCTGGAGCTGCCGGCCCTCGTCGAGCTGGTCGATCGCACGCTGACTCCGATCGGAGCCAGGCGCCTGCGCGCGTGGGTCGGAGCGCCGATGCGTGACGCGGAGTCGATCGAGCTGCGCCTGGGCGCGGTGGCAGAGCTGGCCACGTCAGCGGACCTGCGCGATGCGCTGGTTCGGGCGCTGAAGCCGGTGGGGGACCTCGAGCGCCTGGCCTCTCGCTCGGCGCAGGGTCACGCGACCGCGCGAGAGCTGGTCGCCCTTCGCCGCTCGCTCGAAGCCATCCCGTACTTGCAGGAAGCGCTCGCCACCTGCCAGGCACTCGCGATTCGGGAGCTCGCGGGCCAGATCAGCGCCGCGCCGGAGCTCGTCGAGAAGCTGGCTCGCGCCCTGGTCGACGATCCGCCTGCGGTCGCTCGCGAGGGCGGCGCCGTCCGGGCCGGCTTCGATGCGGAGCTCGACGGCATCGCTGATGCGTCACGCAGCGCACGTGAGTGGATTGGATCGCTCGAGGCCTCGGAGCGCCGCCGGTCCGGTATCAAATCGTTGAAGGTCGGATTCAACAAGGTCTTCGGCTACTACATCGAGATCAGCAACGCGAACACCGCGCAGGTGCCCGAGAACTACATCCGCAAGCAGACGCTGATCGGCGCCGAGCGCTACCTGACGCCCGAGTTGAAAGAGAAGGAGGCCGTGGTGCTCACGGCGCAGGAGCGCATCCATGCGCGCGAGCTCGAGATCCTGCGCGACCTTGGGGAGGCGGTGGCCGAATCGGCCGCGATCGTGCGCTCGAGCGCGCAGGCGGTCGGGATGATCGACGCCCTGCTCAGCCTCGCCGTGACCGCCGCCGATCACGGGTGGCACCGGCCGGAGGTGAACGCCGGGTTGCGCCTCAGCATCAAAGGTGGACGGCACCCGCTCGTCGAGCACGGGCTGCCCGCCGGCGTCTTCGTGGCCAATGACCTCGAGCTCGACCCTGACCAGGACCAGATCGTCATCCTCACCGGTCCCAACATGGCCGGCAAGTCGACCTACCTCCGCCAGGCCGCGGTGATCGTCTTGCTCGCGCAGTGCGGGAGCTTTGTGCCGGCTGAGAGCGCCGTCGTCGGGCTGGCCGACCGCATCTTCACGCGGGTCGGCGCGCACGACGACATCACCGCGGGCATGTCGACCTTCATGGTCGAGATGACCGAGACGGCGAACATCCTCAACCACGCGACGCGATCCTCGCTCGTCATCCTCGACGAGGTGGGGAGGGGGACCTCGACTTACGACGGCCTGTCGATCGCGCAGGCGGTGGTCGAGCACCTGCACGACTCCGCGAAGCTCGGCTGCCGCACCCTCTTCGCGACCCACTATCACGAGCTCACCGCCCTTTCGGAGCGACTTCCACGCGTGGTGAATCAACGCGTCGAGGTGCTCGAAGATGGAGAGACCGTTCGCTTCCTGCATCGAGTCGTTCCCGGCGGCGCGGACAGGTCTTATGGCATCCACGTCGCGGCGCTGGCCGGACTTCCGTCAGGCGTCATCGCGCGGGCGCGCCAGGTGCTCGCAGAGCTCGAGCGGCAACGTCCCCTGGAGCCGCCGGAGCTGCAGCTCGGCCTTCCGATCGAGCTCGCCGCAGACCCGCTGCGCAAGGAGCTCGAGGACCTCGAGCCTGACTCGCTCAGTCCGCTGGAGGCGCTGCAGAAGCTCTATCAGCTCAGGGCGAAGCTGTCCCGATGAGCGGGCCGATTCACCTGCTCGCGCCAGAGATCGCCGACGCCATCGCGGCCGGCGAGGTGATCGAACGTCCCGCTTCGGTCGTCAAGGAGCTCGTTGAAAACGCGCTGGACGCAGAGGCGCGGCGCATCAACATCGACGTCCGCGGATCCGGCAAGACGTCGATCCGAGTCAGCGACGACGGCGCCGGAATCCCGGCGGACGAGCTCGCGCTCGCTTTTGTGCGGCACGCCACAAGCAAGGTGGCGAAGCTCTCAGACCTCAACGGGATCGTGAGCTTCGGGTTCCGCGGTGAGGCACTGGCCAGCATCGCGGCCGTCTCAGACGTCGAGTGCGGCAGCGGCGGAGCCACCATTCGGGTCCGGGCCGGGGAGCTGATCGAGTCAGGGTCGGGTCCATTGCTGCCGGGCGTGACGATCGAGGTGCGCGACCTCTTCGCTAACGTGCCGGCTCGGCTCAAATTCCTCAAGAGCGACGCGACCGAGGTCGCCGCGATCAAAGACATCGTCAGCGCATTCGCGCTCCTTCACCCGCACGTCCGATTTCATCTCACGATCGAATCGCGCGCGGCTGTCAGCACGAATGGAGATGGCGACCGGCGCCGCGCGATCTCTGCCGTCTTCGGAGCCGCCGTGGCGGCCGAGGTCCTGGAGCTGGTGGGCATGCCGCTCGTCGCGGGCGCTGTCAGCCAGCCTCGCCTCAGCCGCGGCAGCCGCGACGGCATCGTGCTCGCGGTCAACGGGCGCCCGATCAGCGCTCGCTCCCTCGTCTACGCGCTGGAAGAGTGCTACCAGGGCCGCCTGGAGCGAGGGCGGCACCCGGTCGCCGTCATCGACATCGGGATCGACCCGGAGCTGGTCGACGTCAACGTTCACCCGGCAAAAAAGGAGGTCCGTTTTCGTGACGAAGGCGCGGTCTTCGGCGCCCTCCAGCGTGCGGTCCGCGCGGCCCTCGATGGAAGCGAGCCGTTCCGCTACCGCCCTTTGGACGCCGGGCCACCTCTCGCCGCCGGCCAGGCCGCGCCTCAGCTGACGCTTCACCAGGCGGCGAGCGCTCTGCTGACCGCCGAACCCGCTGTGACCCAGGGCGTAGAGGCGGCGGTCCTTCGCCCGATCGGCCAGGTCGGTCCGGGCTACCTGGTGGCCGAGGGGCCGCACGGCCTGGTGCTCGTGGACCAGCACGCCGCGCACGAAAGGGTGCTTTACAACCGGTTGCTGGAGCGTCTCCGTTCGGGCCGCGGTATGAGCCAGCCACTTTTGATTCCGCAGGCGGTCGACGTCGAACCGGCCCTGATCGCGGCGGCCGCCGACCATCGGGCCGACCTGGCCAACCTCGGCCTCGAATACGAGGAGTTCGGGCCACGAAGCCTGCGGATCACCGCCGTGCCGGTGGAGATGCCTTCCGGGCGGGCGACCGCCGCGGTGCAGGAGACCCTCGCAGCCCTGGCAGAGAACAGAGGCGACGGCGCGCTCGAGAAGGCCGCTGCCGCGCTGGCTTGCCACTCCGCGGTGCGTTTCGGTGACGTGCTGGACGTCGCGGAGCAACGGCGCCTGCTCGCGGACCTGGAGTCGACTGAAGAATCAGTCACGTGCCCGCACGGCCGCCCGACACGACTGCTGGTCGAGTGGCAGGAGCTCACGCGGCATTTCAGGCGCAACTACTGATTCCAGTCATGGTCGGACCGACCGGCATCGGCAAGTCGGAGCTGGCCTTCAGGCTCGCGCTCGAATTGAACGGCGAGATCGTGGTCGCCGACTCAAAGCAGGTCTATCAGCGCCTGGACATCGCGACCAACAAGCCGAGCGCGGAGCACAGGCGCGCGGTGCGGTATCACATGGTGGACTTCGTCGATCCGGCGGCAAGCTTCAACGCGGCGCACTTCGTGCAGCGCGCGAACGCCGCAATCGAGGACATCCAGTCGCGTGGTTGCCATCCCGTCATCGAGGGCGGCACCATGCTCTACGTCGACGCGTTGTGCGATGGCTTCAGCCTCACCGGCGTGCCACCTGATCCCGAGCTGAGAGCCGAGCTCGGAGCGCTTGATGCATCTGCCTTGCGAGAGCGCCTGCTGGCGCTGGACAGTGATCCCGGGATCGATCTTCAAAACCCCGTGCGCATGATCCGTGCCATCGAGGTGCTGCAGGTCGCCGGCCCGCCACTGCGTGCGCTGCGCACGCGAAAGCCACCGCCTTGGGAAGCCATGCGCATCGGCCTCACCGCGCCGCTGGACGTCATCGATCGCCGGCTGGAGGAGCGCAGTCGCCGGCAGGTCGAGCGGGGATTGGTCGCCGAGACGCAGTCGGCTCTCGATGCAGGCGTTCCGGAAAGCGCGCCTGTGCTGACGGGGATCGGGTACGCCGAGGCCCTCGCCCACATTCGGGGTGAGGTGACGCTCGAAGAGCTGCCGGAGCTGATGGCGCGCAACAACCGGCGATACGCGCGGCGGCAGCTGCGCTGGTGGCGCCGCGACCCTCGCGTGACGTGGTTCGAGATCGAGCCCGATCCTCTGCCCGCTATCCTCAAACGCGTGCGGCTAACGACATGAGCAAGACGGTGCACCCGGGCGCGAGCCGGCTGGGAAAGATCCCGCCGTATCTCTTCGCGGAGATCGATCGCAAGGTCCAGGAGAAGCGAAGGGCGGGCGTGGACGTGATCTCGCTCGGCATCGGCGATCCCGATCTCCCGACGCCGCAGCGCATCGTCAACGTGCTGCAGGAGGCGGCCGCGGACCCCGCGAACCACCGCTACCCGTCTTACTTCGGGCTGGCCGAGCTGCGACAGGCGATCGCGGGGTGGTACAGCGAACGCGCCGGCGTGAAGCTCGACCCGGGCACCGAGATCTTGCCGACACTGGGTTCCAAGGACGGAATCGCGCACGTCCCGCTCGCGCTGGTCGACCCGGGCGATGTGGTGCTCGCGCCCGACCCGGGCTACACCGTTTACGTGACCGGGGCTCTCATGGCGGGCGCGGAGCCTTACGTCATGCCGCTGACCGCGACCAACCAGTGGCTGCCCGACCTCGACGCGATTCCCCAGGACGTCGCCGATAGGGCAAAGCTCATGTGGCTCAACTATCCGAACAACCCGACTGGGGCGGTGGCGGATCGCGACTTCTTAGAGCGCGCCGTGGCGTTTTGCCAGAGGCACGACATCATCCTCTGCCACGACGCACCTTACTCGGAGATCGCGTTCGATGGCTACCGTCCGCTCACGCTTTTCGAGATCCCCGGCGCGAAGGAGATCGGGCTCGAGTTCCACTCCCTTTCGAAGACCTACAACATGACCGGCTGGCGAATCGGCTGGGTCTGTGGGCGCGCTGACCTTGTGGGTCTGATCGGACAGCTCAAGACCAACATCGACTCCGGCATCTTCCAGGCGGTGCAGTGGGCGGCCATCGAAGCCCTTCGTGGGGGAGAGAATGAGACGCGCGCCGCCTGCGAGGTCTACGCGAAGCGTCACCGCCTGGTCGCCGAGACGCTCAACGACCTCGGCTGGAACATCAAGCCTCCACGCGCGACCTTCTATGTATGGGCCACGGTGCCGGAAGGGTATGACTCAATTGGATTTGCAAGTCACGTGCTCGACGAAGTTGGAGTGAACATCACACCGGGTGTCGGCTTCGGCCCCCATGGGGAGGGTTACTTCAGGCTCTCAGTTACGGCGCCCGACGCTCGTCTCGAAGAAGCGATGGCGCGAATGAGGAAGCTCAGGCTCTGATCACCACCAGGGCTCCGCGAGAGCGCGCGTTTCTCATCGGGGTGTTGCTCCCGGGATCGACCGACGAATTGGTCCGCGAGCAGATGATCGAGCTGACCGATCTGGCCCGCACCGCGGGCGCGGAAGTAGTCGGTTCGGACGTGCAGCGCCGCAGCCAGATCGACGCCAGGCACTTCATCGGCATGGGCAAGGTCGAGGAGCTGCGCGAGATGAAGCTCGAAGGCGGCTACGACGTGATCATCTGCAACGAGGACCTCAGCCCTCGCCAGCAGAGAAACCTCGAGCTCGAGCTGAAGACCAGGGTGCTCGACCGCACTGAGGTCATCCTCGAGATCTTCGCGCAGCACGCGCGCACTCATGAAGGGCGCCTTCAGGTCGAGGCGGCGCGGCTGCATCACCTGCTGCCACGCCTGATCGGCGCGTACGCGTACGACCGTCAGGTCGGCGGCCGGCGTGGTGGCGTCGGAGCCCGCGGTGGTTTCGGTGAACAGCAGATCGAGGTTGAGAGGCGGCGGATCCGCAGGCGGATGCGCGACCTCGAGCGCGAGATCGAGCTGGTCCGCACGCAGCGGCACCAACAGCGCACCGGCCGTCGCCGTGCGGCCCTTGAGACCGCGGCGATCGTTGGTTACACCAACGCGGGTAAATCGACCCTGCTCAACGCCCTCACGGGCGCCGGCGTGCGCGCCGAGAAGAAGCTGTTCGCCACCCTCGATCCGACCACGCGCAAGCTGGAGCTGCCGGCGGGGCGTGAGCTCCTGGTGACCGATACGGTCGGATTCATCCAGAAGCTGCCGACGGACCTGATCGCGGCGTTCCGGGCGACTCTCGAAGAGGTCACCGAGGCGGACCTGATCCTCCAGGTGCTCGACCTCAGCTCACCCTCTGTGGAGGAGCAGGCGGAAACAGTGGACAAGATTCTTCGCGACCTCGACGCGGCCGACAAGCCCCGAGTGGTCGCGCTGAACAAGGTGGATTTGCTGGGCACCGCCGCGCGACGGCGGGCGATCGGCTCAGTGTCGAGCCGCTACCCGGGCGCAGTTGCGATCTCGGCGATCGGTCGCGCCGGCTTCGGCGAGCTGCTGGGCGCCCTCGACCAGGCGAGCCGCGGCGACACCGTCAGCCTCGAGCTGCTCGTGCCCTACGGCAGCGAAGGCGTGCTCGCCGCCCTACGCAAGATCGGCGGCGTGGAGCGGACCGAGTACGTCGAAGGCGGGACCAGAGCGTGGGGCTGGGCGCCCAGGCACGCGGCCGGCCGCTTTCAGGAGTTCGCCTCTAACGGAACATCCTGATCACACCGCGGACGACTCCGACCAGGCTCACATTGGTGGTCACGATCGGTTCGTAAGCGGGGTTTTCGGCGATCAGCTTGACGTGCCCGTTGCCACGCTCGAATCGCTTCACGGTCGCGTCTCCGTCGACCAAAGCCACGACGATGGCTCCGTTGGTGGCTTCCTGCTGCGGGCGGACCAGGACCAGGTCGCCATCCAGGATGCCGGCGTTGATCATGCTGTCGCCGCGCACGTGGAGGAGGAAGTTGCCTTCCTGCGCCATGTCGGGGGAGAGGAGGACGTGGTCTTCGATGTTCTGCTCGGCCAGGATGGGGGCGCCGGCCGCGACGTTGCCGATCACTGGGACCGAGATGGCGTTGCGCCGCTGGCTGTCGACGGCAGCGTCCTGGACCAGCTGCACGGTGCGTGACTTGCTGGGGTCGCGCTTGATCAGGCCCCGGCGCTCGAGCTGGTTGAGGTGGTTGTGGACGGTTGAGCTCGAGCTGAGGCCGACCGCTTCGCCGATCTCGCGCACGCTCGGGGGGTAGTTGCGGATCTTGTTTACGTACTTGATGTAGTCGAGGATCTTGTTCTGACGTTCGGTGAGTTCACTCAATTTTGTGTTCATCTCCAGAGCGTGGTGGGGTCGTTGGACCGATCCTAGCACCCTTGCCGGTTTGGTGCAAACCTTTGTTCGATCCTCTTGACAATCGAACGCCCGTTCGTTACCGTTGCCCTCGAACAGATGTACGCCACAGGTTACGGGACTCATCCAATGCGCTCAGGTCGCCGGATCCGGCCTGTGGGCCGCGGGTTGGTCGTGTTCTTACTGGCACTGGCGGTGAGCCTGAGCTTGGCTGTGGTGGCTCACGGGGGTACTGCGCCGGCTTACTCCACGGTCGTGGTCCAGCCGGGGGACACGGTATGGTCGATCGCGGCCGAGCACTATCCGTCGGACGACATTCGGGCCCGCGTAGTCGATATCGAGCGGGCCAACGGGCTGCACAGCCCGGTGATCCAGGTGGGGGAGACTCTGCGCCTTCCGGCCTAGATAATTCCCTCCAGCAGTGGAGGCGGCGAGACCGACGGAGCGCAGGTGGAGCCTGAGGTTGAGGATCCTGGTCACGGTGCTGACCGGGATCGGAATGATCGGGGTCGGGGTGGACTTCCTGGCTTTCTTCGCGATTCTCGGGCCTTTGACCGGAGGCTGCGCCATGGCCGGCGTCGCCGCCATCTTGATGGGCCTGATCGTTTTGGTGGTGCTGGGGTACTTCGGGTTGATCGCAGGCCTGGCCATACCCGGTCTGATCCTTTGCTGGCGCCAGTCGAAGTGGGGGCCGCGGCTTCTGATCCCAGCTAACTTGCTGTCCATGGCCTTCTTTTATTGGTCGCCGGTCAGGCCGGGCCAGGTCGCCTGGGCGTCGGTTCTCGTGCTGCTCGCGATCGCACCCGCCGTCGCCACCGTGCTGCTCTTCTGGGCGCTGGTGACGCGGGGTCCGGGGCCTGTCGGCATCGCCGACGCACTTGTGCTCGGACTGATGGCGCTCCCGCTGGCTTCGGGGTACGCGTACGGCGTCGGCGCCGACGTCAGCGCCGCCTTGACGCCGGCAGCCGCGCCGCAGGCGGTGGTTCACGTTGATGTTGGATGTGGTGGGTCGGCATCGCTGCTCACAGGGGTGCTCAAAGTCATCGCCCCATGAAGATCGTCCTGATCACGCGCCAGGGCTGCCACCTCTGCGACGAGGCCCTCTCGATGCTCCGCTCGCTCGGAATCGATCCTGAGCTCCGCGACGTCGACGCTGACGAGCAGCTCCATTCTCAGTACGACTGGCGCGTACCGGTCGTCCTGGTCGACGGTAGTGTCGTCGCCGAAGGCCGCATCGACATCAAGGCTCTGGCCGGGGCGATTCGGAGGCCCTGATCCGGTCGGGAAGGGACCGTTAAGTCTGTCTCTCGCTTTACTTTATGGTACGGATAAGAACAGTTAAAGTTAGCTTAGAAGCAGCGAGTGCCGGCACTGGCGGGTTTGGTTTGGCTTCGAAGCACGCCGGAGCATGCACTTGCGGCATTCAGCGCCGCGCGACCGAGGACTCCGCGTCCTAGGCCGAGCGCTGCAGGGCCGGCTCGATGTCCAGGCCGCGCATGAAGACTTCCAGCGGCAGGGCCGCCATCTCGAAGTCGGAGCGCAGCAGCTCGAGGTCGGCGCCGGCTTGCTGGGCGCCGGCGATGGCCAGCTCCATGGTCCGCAGCGCGTCCCGGACGTAGCGTTCCAGCGCCTTGGGCGGCTGCCCGGCGAGGCTCTCGCGCCGCCAGGCCTCCCGAACCTCTCCGGTCAGCTCCAGGAGCCGGGCGACCACCGTGGCGGCCATCTGGCGCGTCTGAGGCTCTGACACGAGGCGATCCACCGCCTCGCCGTACGAGCGGATCAAGCGCCGGAGCCGGACCTGGGTGCTGAGAGTACGCATGTTCGCCATCACAGCATAGCGAACAGGTGTTCAAACGCAAGTGGCTCCATTTGTGTGTTAACGCCCCGCGGCCGGCGGGCACCCGGCTACGAAAGAGAAGCGGCTCCCGGGGCACGTCCCACGATCAGGTTGAAGAACCCCAGGCCCCAGCGATCGACCGAGGTCACCTCCACGCCTGCCCGCTGGATCACGTCAGCCGTGCGGCGGTTGAAGTGATCCTGCTGAAGGGCGACCAGCAGCGGGTTCAGGGCTTCTTGAAGGAGGGCGATCGGCAGGACGGGGCTCCGCACGTGCTCCAGGAAGACCATCGACGCCCCCGGCCGCGCCACCCGTATCGCCTCGCGGACCGCTCGTTCGGGATCCGGGATCGTGCAGAGGCACAGGTTGAAGGCGACCGAGTCGAAAGTCTGGTCTGGAAATGCCAGGTGCTCCGCGTCCATCTGGACCAGCCGCACTTTATTGCCTTGCTGCTGGGCGAACCGCAGCATGCCGAGGCTGGCGTCGATCCCGATCACTTCGACCGACGGTGGGTAGTGGGGCAGGCTGAGGCCGGTCCCAAACCCGACGTCGAGCAGACGTCCGCGCACGCTCTCCCCCACCTTCCGCCGGCGGCCTGCCAGCAGGCGTTCGGTGACGACGGACATCCCGCGGTGATAGGCCGCCGGATCCCGGTCGTAGATCCGGCGCACTCGACCTAGCTGCGACACTCCGCGTAGGTTGCGCCAAACGCTGATCGCCGCGGGCCTCCTGCTGCCCCTGGCCCTGGACACCTTCGCCCTCGCGGCCGCGCTCGGGATGGCGGGTCTCAAGGGCCGCGACCGCCTCCGAGTCGCGCTGGTGTTCACGGCCTTCGAAGCCGGAATGCCGATCGCCGGGATGCTCATCGGGCGGGCTGCCGGGTCATTCCTCGGCGACTGGGCGGGCTACGGCGGCATCGCCTTGGTGTTCCTGGCCGGGGCGCTGCTCCTCAGGCCTGGCCAGAAAGAAAGCGAGGAGTCGGGACGCTTGAAGCTGCTGGCTCACGCGCGCGGCCTGGCGATCGTCGACCTCGGCCTGAGCATCAGCGTCGACGAGCTGACGATCGGGTTGAGCGCCGGCCTGCTCGGCCTCTCGATCCTCCTGACCGTGGTGTGGATCGGGATTCAGGCTTTCATCGCGACCCAGGTTGGACTCAGGTTCGGCGCCCGCATAGGCGAAGAGTTTCGCGAACGGGCCGAATGGGTCGCGGGTGTCGCCTTGATCCTGGTCGCGGTCGTCCTGCTCGTGCTCAGGCTGGCGAAGGTCTAGGGGGCAAAAATCCTGCACAGGCTGCCGGCCAGGGATTCCGCGTCGACGCCCGGGTGGGTCAGGAAGTAGCCGACCGCGTCGCTCACCGCGCCGACCACCGCCCGACCGAACACCTGCGGGTCCTTGTCCGCATAGAAAGGATCGTGACCAGTGGCGTGGCGCACTTCCTCCGCCACGGCGTCCGCGAACCGGCTCTGCAGCTCGTGCCGGACTGTGTCCACGCTTTCGCTGAGGCCGACTGACTCGACGATCAAGAGCCGCGCCACCGACGACCGTTCGAAGCACGAGAGCACGAACGTCGTGATGCCGAGCCGCAGCCTCTCGTGGTGGTCGTGGCCCGTCGCTGCCGCCGCGAGCACGTCATGGATCAGGGCCCCGCCCTCCTGCTCGAGCAGCTCGCGGAAGCAGTCCTCCTTGGAAGTGAAGAACTCGTAGAACGCCGACTTCGAAACCCTGGCCCCCGCCACGACCTCTTCGACCGAGGTCGCGTTGTAGCCGCGAGTCGCAAAAAGCGCCAGCGCGGCGCCCACGATCCGCCGGCGCCGCCGCTCCAGCCTGGCGTCCCGCCGCTGCTGCAGGCTGGGAGCCGCCAATGCCATCGCGATCAGCCTTTGGCCAGCGCTCGCGAGATGACGATCCGCTGGATCTCGCTCGTACCCTCGAACAGCGTGTAGATCTTGGCGTCGCGGTGCCACTTCTCGACCGGGAAGTCGCGGATGTAGCCGTAGCCGCCGCA
>Ga0137409_10004556_pt1 | contig 14516 bp, 13 predicted proteins | sample CZODoug1_16funga_FD_122059 | JGI IMG/M metagenome (GOLD analysis project Ga0137409, IMG submission 122059) | Vadose zone soil fungal communities from Angelo Coast Range Reserve, California, USA - CZODoug1_16fungal (Hybrid Assembly) | ecosystem: Environmental > Terrestrial > Soil > Vadose zone... | reverse complement strand
TGCCGCCCACGTGCCTTGACCCTCTCATGACCCGCGTCTAAGACCTTGAGGGGTCACGAGAACGGGCCGCCATGATCGTCCTGATCGGCAATTACGACAGCTTTACCTTCAATCTCTTCCACTATTTGGGGGGCTTGGGGGCACAGGTGCGCGTGCATCGCAACGACAAGATCGCGGCCGATGACGTGATCGGCGCCGATCCTGACGCCATCGTGCTCTCGCCCGGGCCCTGCACGCCGGACGACGCCGGCATCTGCCTTGAGCTTATTGCCAAGGCCTCGCCGACCATCCCGATTTTCGGGGTCTGCCTCGGGCATCAGGCGATCGGTCAGGTTTTTGGCGGCAAGGTGGTGCGCGCGCCAGTGCCGGTGCACGGCAAGCTCTCCTTGATCAAGCACCAGGGCGCCGGCGTGTTTCGCGGCATCAACGGTCCGTTCCAGGCCACGCGCTACCATTCGCTGGTGGTCGATCGCGCCTCCATGCCCGACGAGCTTGCGACCATCGCCGAGACCGACGATCGTCTGGTCATGGGTCTTGCGCATAAGACCCTGCCGGTGCACGGCGTGCAGTTCCATCCGGAAAGCATCGCGTCCGAGCATGGTCATGTCATTCTGAAGAACTTCCTCGACCTGGCCGCGGCCTGGAACGCCAACACCAACCGGCGGCCGCGGCGCAAGGCGCGCGCTCGCGCGGCACAGTGAGGCCAGCCGTGACCGACGACTTCAAGGCGCTCATTGCCAAGGCTGCGACCGGCGCTTCGCTCAGCCGCGAGGAAGCCGCGCGCGGCTTCGACCGCATGATGTCGGGCGAGGCCACGCCCTCGCAGATGGGCGCCCTCCTGATGGCGTTGCGCGTACGCGGCGAGACGGTCGAGGAGATCACCGGCGCCGTCACCGTGATGCGCGAGAAGATGCTGCGCGTCGCCGCGCCGCCCGACGCCATCGACGTGGTCGGCACCGGCGGCGACGCGTCGGGCTCCTACAACATCTCGACCTGCGCGGCCTTCATCGTGGCGGGTGCCGGCGTGCCGGTGGCAAAGCACGGCAACCGCGCCTTGTCGTCGCGCTCCGGTTCCGCCGACGTGCTCGCCGCGCTCGGGGTCAAGATCGAGCTTGCGCCCGACGCAGTGGGGCGCTGCATCAGCGAGGCCGGCATCGGCTTCATGTTCGCGCCCGCGCATCATCCGGCGATGAAGAACGTTGGGCCGACCCGCGTCGAGCTTGGCACGCGCACCATCTTCAATCTGCTTGGGCCGCTCTCCAATCCGGCCGGCGTCAAGCGGCAGATGGTCGGCGTGTTCTCGCGCCAATGGGTCGAGCCGCTCGCCAACGTGCTCAAGAATCTCGGCTCCGAGAGCGCCTGGGTGGTGCACGGCTCCGACGGCCTCGACGAGGTGACGAGCGCCGGCCCGACCCATGTGGCGGCGCTCGAGAACGGTACGGTGCGCAACTTCGAGATCGCGCCGGAGGATGTCGGCGTCGCACGGGCAATGCCCGAGATGTTGCGCGGCGGCGACGCGGAGGAGAACGCGCGCGCGCTGCTCGACGTGCTCAGGGGCAAGCAGGGCGCATTCCGCGACGTCGCGCTCATGAACGCGGCAGCCGGCCTCATCGTTGCGGGCCGTGCCAAGGACCTCAAGCAGGGGTTCGCGCTCGCGGCCAAATCGATCGACTCAGGTGAAGCCGAAGGTCGGCTCGACCGCCTGATCGCCGTATCGAACGGGTGAGTGATGGCGGACATCCTCGCCAAGATCGAAGCCTATAAGCGCGAGGAGATCGCGGCCGCCAAGCGCGCGCGCTCCCTCGCGGCGCTCGAGGCTGACGCCAAGGCACTGCCGGCGCCGCGCGGCTTCATTCGCGCGCTGGAAGAAAAGCACGCGACCAGCAGCCACGCTCTGATCGCCGAGATCAAGAAGGCAAGCCCATCGAAGGGCCTCATTCGCGCCGACTTCGATCCGCCTGCGCTCGCGCGCGCCTATGCGGCGGGCGGCGCGGCCTGCCTCTCGGTGCTCACCGACACACCCTCGTTCCAGGGCAAGCCCGAATACCTCACCGCCGCGCGCGCCGCGACCGAGCTCCCGGCGCTGCGCAAGGATTTCATGTACGACACTTATCAGGTGGCGGAGGCGCGCGCCTGGGGCGCTGACTGCATCCTGATCATCATGGCGGGCGTGTCCGACGCGCTGGCGCAGGAGCTTGAAGCAGCTGCCTTCGCCTATGGCATGGATGTGCTGCTCGAGGTGCACAACGAGGCCGAGCTCGAGCGCGCGCTCAAGCTGCGCTCGCGTCTTGTGGGCATCAACAACCGCGATCTGCGCACCTTCGAGACCACGCTTGCGACCACCAAGCGCCTTGCGCCGAGAATTCCCACCGGGCGTATCACGGTGGCGGAAAGCGGGATCTTCACCACCGCTGATCTTGATGATCTTGCGACCGTCGGGGTGCGGACGTTTCTCGTTGGCGAGAGCCTGATGCGCCAGGCTGATGTTGCGGCCGCGACACGTGCCCTCCTCGGCCGGCCGCAGCGGCTCGCAGGCGCAGCGGAGTAGGCCGGTGGCGCGCGAAGGCAAGCTCACCCATCTCGGCAAGAGCGGCGAAGCGCGCATGGTCGACGTGTCGGCGAAGGCCGCGACCGAGCGCGTGGCGGTGGCCGAGGGCCGCGTGGTGATGGCGCGAGCGACGCTCGATCTCGTGCTCAAGGGCGACGCCAAGAAAGGCGACGTGCTCGGCGCCGCCCGCATCGCCGGCATCATGGCGGGCAAGAAGACGAGCGAGCTCATTCCGCTCTGCCATCCGCTCGCGCTCTCCAAGATCGCGGTCGACATCGAGCCCGATGAAGCCTTGCCGGGGCTGATCGTGCGCGCGACCGCCAAGGTCACCGGACAGACCGGCGTCGAGATGGAAGCGCTCACCGCGGTCTCGGTCGCCTGCCTCACCATCTACGACATGGTGAAGGCGGTCGAGCGCGGCATGCGCATCGAAGGCATCAGGCTCCTCGAGAAAAGCGGCGGCAAGTCCGGCCGCTATCGCGCGAAGGAGTAGGCCGTGGCGCTGATGTCGGTCGCCGAGGCGCTGCGACAAGTGCTCGAGCACGCTGCGCCGCTGTCGTCAGAGAGCGTGCCGCTCGCGGACGCCTATGGCCGCGTGCTTGCGGCTGATCTCGCCGCGCTGCGCACGCAGCCGCCGGCTGACGTCTCGGCGATGGATGGCTATGCGGTGCGCGCAGCCGACGTCAAAAGCGCGCCGGCGCGACTGCGCCTCATTGGCGAGGTCGCGGCCGGCCATCCGTTTGAAGGCACGGTTGGCGCGGGCGAAGCCGCGCGCATCTTTACCGGCGGCGTGGTGCCGCCCGGAGCCGACACGATCGTGATCCAAGAGAACACAACGCGCGAAAATACGACACGCGAGAACACTGCACGTGACGTCGACGTCGTGCTGATCAACCAGACAAGCGGCGCCGGCCGCCACATCCGTCGCGCCGGCCTCGACTTCGCATCCGGCGCCGTACTGCTCGCCAAAGGCCGGCGCCTCAACGATCGCGATCTCGCGCTCGCGGCTGCGATGAACCATGCGACTCTGACGGTCTATCGCAAGCCGAAGCTCGCGGTGCTCGCGACCGGCGATGAGCTCGTCCTGCCGGGCGCGCAGCCAGGCATCGGCGAGATCGTCTATTCCAACGGCTACGCCACCATGGCGCTCGCGCGCCGCGAAGGCTGCGACGTCGTCGACCTCGGCATCGCGCCCGACCGGCTGCCGGAGACGATCGCGGCGGTCCGGCACGCGCGCGATGGAGCGGCCGATATTCTGGTCACCTCCGGCGGCGCCTCGGTCGGCGATTACGACCTGGTGCAGAAAGCGCTCGCGGCCGAGGGCCTCAAGCTGTCCTTTTGGAAGGTCGCGCTGCGACCCGGTCGTCCGATGATGCATGGCCGGCTCGGGCCGATGCATGTGCTCGGGCTGCCCGGCAACCCGGTGTCGTCCTACGTCTGTGGGGTCCTGTTCCTGGTGCCGCTGATCCGGCGGCTGACCGGACGGGCCGACTATGAGCCCCGGCTCGAGCCGGCGCAGCTCGGCTGCGACCTGCCGGAGAACGACGAGCGGGCCGACTATCTGCGGGCCACCCTCACACCAAGTCCCGCCGGGCTCCCGGTCGCCACCCCTTGCCCGCTGCAGGACTCATCCATGCTGGCCCCGCTCGCCAGGGCCGATTGCCTGCTGATCCGCGAGCCGCACGCCCCCGCCGCCAAGGCCGGTGGCCGCTGCGTTATCCTTAAGCTCGATCCTTAAGTGCCGCCTTCAGCGGACTTTCGACTTGTTCACGTGAAATTAAGGGCTTGCGGAACACATATGGAACAGATAGTGTCCGTTCATGATTTGTTTCGGCGAGTCTCATAGGCGCATGCAGATGGCTTCGATCAGACAGGCGTCCATCAAGCGGGTGTCCGTCAAACATGCTTCCAAAAGGCATGTGATGAGAGGGCATCCGTCCATGGGATCGGCCGTATCCGGGGGACAAGAACAATGCTGACCCGCAAGCAATTCGAGCTGTTACGCTTCATCCATGAGCGTCTGAAGGAAGCCGGTGTGCCTCCCTCGTTCGACGAGATGAAGGATGCGCTGGACCTCCGCTCCAAATCGGGCATCCACCGCCTCATCACCGCGCTCGAGGAGCGCGGCTTCATCCGCCGCCTGCCGAATCGGGCGCGCGCCATCGAGGTGATCAAGCTGCCTGAGTCGGTCGCGCAAGGGATTGGCAGCAGCCGCGCCCGCGGCTTCACCCCGAGCGTGATCGAAGGCAATCTCGGGCGGGTGCGCACCTCGTCGGAGGACGATGGCGGCCGGCCGGTGGCCGTGCCGGTGATGGGCCGCATCGCGGCCGGTACGCCAATCGAGGCGATCCAGACCAAGACACATGTGGTCAACATGCCGCCGGAGCTCCTGAGCTCGGGCGATCACTTCGCGCTCGAAGTGCGCGGCGATTCGATGATCGACGCCGGCATCCTCGATGGCGACACCGCGCTGATCAAGAAAACCGAGGTCGCCGAGACCGGCGACATCGTTGTCGCCCTGATCGACGACGAGGAGGCAACGCTCAAGCGGCTGCGCCGGCGCGGCAACTCGATCGCACTCGAGCCCGCCAACACAGCGTATGAGACCCGCATCCTGCCGCAGGACCGCGTGAAGATTCAGGGCAAGATGGTGGGGCTGTTCAGAAAGTATTGAGCGGGCGGCACGAGCCGCGCTTCGGCGTGCGCACTCAATCTCCCGTGTCGCTGCGTGTGGGATGATCGAGCTCCGGCCAATGCGCCGATGAACGTCACTTGATGATTTTGTTTGCCGCCACCTGCAGCAGGGCCGGTATCTTAAGTCCGAGCGCAGCAGCAGTTGTCTGGTTGATCACCAATTCAAAGGTATTCGGGACACGCACGGGCATTTCGCTCGGATTTTCCCCCTTGAGAATACGACCAGCATAGAGCCCGAGCAGGTGGTACGCCTTCATGAGATCGGGGCCGTAGCTCATGAGCCCGCCGATTTCCGGATATTGCTGCCACGGATACATGACGGGCAAGCCACAGCGCGCAGCCAGCGCAACGACCTGAGCGCGACGTGTTGAGAAGAACGGGTCCGCGCTGATCAGCAATCCGTCGGCCCGATTGCGAACTGCGGACGCGAACGCCGCCTCCACTCCCCCTTCGTCCTTGGCCTGCAGCGCGAGGAGCCGAAGCTCGCTTGCCCGCGTCAGGTCGTCCATATCTTCGATCTCGATATTGGCGGCGGGGCTGAGCGGATTGACCAGCAAGGCAACGGTGGTGAGGGGCCGTACCAGCTCGCGCAGGAATTCAAAGCGTTTTCTCAATAGCTCCGTGGTGTGGATACCGATACCGGTCGCGTTACCGCCTGGTCGGTTGAAGCGGCTCACCAGCCCTGCCTTGACCGGATCGAAGCCCGCAATGAACAGAATCGGGATGGTTGAAGTCGCAGCCTTGGCGGCCTGGGCAGACGTGATACCGCCCGCGGCAACAATCAGGTTGACCTGGCGACGCACCATTTCGTCGGCCAAAGCCGGCAGCCGCTCATAATGGCCATCGGCCAGGAAGGGCTCGATGGTCACGTTGCGGCCTACAAAGTATCCAGCTTCATTCAGGCCGTCGCGGAACCCCCTTGGGCTCGGTTCATGATCCGGCGCCACCTTTGGTGCGCTGCTGAGAAACCCGATGACGGGCAATACCTGCTGCTGAGCGCGCGCTGCGAGTGGCCACAGCATCGCGCCCCCCAACAGCGTCATGAGGTGTCGTCGGCTCATACGATTACTGCCGTACCTTCGGCCCTGACTTCCACCGAGAAGAAGGGGCCCCAGCAGCCGTAGCCGATCTTTGGGCTCCTTGTCTCCGCTGCAAGGCAGCGGTCCTATAACAGATCACTTTGCACCCGGGAGCAAGGCCCGCGGGAATTACGAGCAGCTGCACCCGCAGCCGCAGCCGCCCTCAAGCGTCGGGTTGTCCTTGTCCGGGTACATGCGCCACGTCAACACAAACCGCTCAGGGTGGCTTTTGCTACGCCTCACGGCCTCCCTGATGAGCCGCGCGAGCTTGCGGTTCTCAGTAACCGCACCTTCGCGAGCGAATGCATCAGAGTCCAAGTCTGGCAGGGCGGCAGAGTGATCGAGGTCTGGATGCCCATTATCGGGGACGGGGTCCTGATCACCACCCACGCTTTTCGGCAGTCGGTGGGTCAATTCGGAGTGTTTGAGTTTGGGCTTTGCTCGCATTCGACTCTCCATAATTTTACGTTACTTGCAATCATCCCGCCCTCGCCTCACGACGCTCACTCGGTCTTGGGAAGATGGCGGAATTCGGAAATAGCATTCGATTGATGAAATTCACGACGGAGGCTTGTCGATCTGAGAAACAACCACGATACACCGTTGGCCGAAAGCGGCTTCGCCGGCGTAGTCTGCGCGAGCACGGCACTGGCGGCAGCAGGCTGTTCCCTGCAAAAAAAGCGATCGGATTGCTGACAAGGCTCAGCGCCGCGAAACAAAATGCAATAGCGCGGGAGAATATTGAAAACACGCGCGGCTTCATAACAAATAATCCAAAGAGGCTAAATATATTTGCAAACTACACTGACGGTCGATGATTGCCAAGAGCAGAAAAGTATTCTCGCAGGCGGTGGCGTTCTAGCTGACATGCTCCTCCCTAGGAGATTGGAGTTCTCGGGTGACCGCTCAACCGGCCAACCTGACCAATAACGGTCGTCGTTCGCCCTGAAAAAAACCGACAGCTCTGATAACAATGACTGTGTGTGCCGAAAACCGCGCCCGGCCGCTCGATCTCATATTCCCCAGAACGAGCGTCCACGACCAAAGTGCTCTATCCAGCAAGCGCCTCACCGTCGAGGTCGTCTCGCTCAATCCCCCGGCTCCATATCCTCTGTCCGCGGCGTCGCATCGCGCGGCTCGCGGCGCTGTAGCGCTGCTGATGCGGGCACCTCCTCGGCCGACGGCCGCCCGCGGGCCCAGGGCCGATCAAGGCCGGGCGGTCGGGCCGCGCTGATCTCCCACTTGCCGCCTACGTGACGCAGCGCGATGGCGCCGCCGCGCTGCCACACCGCGCGATCGACAACGAGGGCGGCGCAATCGGGCGGCGCCATGCGAGTGCTCACCACCACGGCGGCGCGGCGGCAATCCTCTTCAAAAGCTTCAGGCCGGCGCGCGATCGCCACGATCGCGCCGTCACCAAGCCGTCCGATGCAGCCGGCGTCATCGCATCGGATGCCTTCCGCGAGTTCCTTGTCCTTGGCGCTGCGCGCGTCGGCATCGGCCGCGAGCCATTGCTGGATCGCGAAGCTGTCGCTGCCAGTGCGCAGCATCGCCAATCGACCGCCGGCCATGCGCACCGCAAAGCTTGCGCCGTCGGGTGCGACCAAAACATCCGGCAACGGCGTGCGGATCGCCCCGAAAACGGCGACTGCAACGAGCAGCGCGCCAGTCCAGCGCAACGGCGAGCGCAGCAGCCCAAGCACGATGAGGCCCGCGCTGCCAAGGAGGAGCGGCCCGATGCCGAAGGCGGTGACGCGGCCGACCGCGCCCGGCAGGCTCGCGACCCAGACCGACACCGCCACCATCCATTCGATGCCGGCGCCCATCAGCCGCCAGAAGAACCCATCGAAGCCGAACGGCAACGCCACCACGCCCGCAATCCCCGCAGGCATGATCCAGAACGATACGATCGGCATGGTGAGGAGATTGGTGAGCACGCCATAGGGCGTGAGGCGATGAAAGTGATAGGCGCTGTAGAGCATGGTGGCGAAGCCGGCGAGCAGCGAGATCAGCACCAGGCCTATGATCTCGCGCGCCCCGATGAGCGCGAGCCGCGCGCCGAGCGGCGTGTCGACATCGGCGCGCATAGCGGCGAAGCCGCCCTGATAGCCCGCCACGATCGCGAGCGTGGCGGCGAACGACATCTGGAAGCTCGGATGCACAATCGCCTCGGGCGCGAGCAGAAGGACGGCAAGCGCCGCGACCGTGAGTGTGCGTAGCGTCAAAGTCGGGCGATCGACCATGACGCCGATAAGGACGATCGCCACCATGATATAGGAGCGCTGGGTCGCGACTTCCGCGCCCGAGAGGAGCAGATAGAACGTCGCCGCGGCCAGTGCCGCCAGCGCCGCCCACTTCTTGATTGGCCCGCGTCCAGGAGGACAGAGCGCGAGCAGCGCCCGCAGCAGGACGAACACAATCCCGCTCACCACCACCATGTGATAACCCGAGATCGAGAGCACATGGCCGATACCGGAAATGAACATGGCGTCGTTCACCGCCGTCGAGATCGCGTCGCGCTTGCCGGTGATCAAAGCTGACGCGATTGCGGCCTGATCGCCTGCGAGCACCGCGCGGATGCGTTTGTCGATCGCATCGCGCATGCCGTCGATCGCCATGGCGTAGCGCAGCGAGGCGGCGGCGGCGGTTGGTGGCGGCGCGGTGCGGATCGCGCCGAGCACGAAGCCAGAGGCGCCTATCCCTTGGAAATACATGGCACGCGCGAAGTCATAGCCGCCCGGGATGAGCGGATCGAGCGGCGGTGTCAGGCGCGCTTTGAACGCCACGAAGCTGCCGACCGGCGGCGCCGTGCCCTTGCGCACCGAGACGCGCACGCGCTCGAGCGGCTCTTTCAACCGTGGGCCCTCGCTGTGATGGACGCGCACCACAATGCGGTCGGAGCGCTCGCGCTCCTCGCGCACCTCGACAAAGCCCGTCACATCCACGTTCCAGGCGACAGCCGGCAGCACCGGATGATCGATGAGGGCGCGCTTGACGGTTGCGGCTGCAAAGCCCGCCGCGATCGCGGCAACTCCCACCATGAGCGGAAAGCCAATCGGCCGATGGCGTACCAGCACGGCCGCCACGATCGTGCCGACGGCGAGTGCCAGCGACGCCCAGAGCGCAGGCTCCTGCTCGGCCGCGAAATAAAGAACGGTGCCGAAGCCGAACGAGACCGCGAGCCAGGGCGTCAGCCGTCCCGGACCAACATCCGCCAGCACCCAGCTGAAGAGGCGCTGCGCGGCGCCGCCGGCAAAGCCACCGCGGATATCGGGCCAAATCCAGGCAGGCGCGCCGGTTCCCGGCCGCCAAGTCGCAGGCCGCCACGTCGCCGCCCGCCCGCGCGCGCTTCCGCTCGTACCTGTACGCGACTCAACCATCGCGGGGTGGCCCCATACCCGCGCCAAACTTTAGTACCGTCACTATATTACACGATCGCGTCCCGGCTGGGACTCTGCTGAATGATCAGTGTCGCTTCCATGCCTGAGCGAAACGCAAGCTTCGTCGTGAGCGTGATCGCCGCATGGCTCATCGGCGGCAGCGCAGCCGCGCAGGAGGACGACGCCGCCAACACATCACTGCGGCCCGACACCGCCACCTCGATCTGCCTGATGGCGGAAGCGGCCGCCACTGCCAACGGCCTGCCGTTCGAGTTCTTCGCGCGGCTGATCTGGCAGGAGAGCCGGTTCCGTCCGGAGGCGGTCGGTCCCGTAACGCGCAGCGGCGCGCGGGCGCGGGGCATTGCCCAGTTCATGCCGCGGACGGCTTCCGAGCGCGGCCTGCTCGATCCGCATGATCCGGTGCAGGCGCTGCCGAAGTCGGCCGAATTCCTGCGCGAGCTATTGCAAGAATTCGGGAACCTTGGCCTCGCCGCTGCGGCCTACAACGCCGGTCCGCGCCGGGTGCGCGACTGGCTCGAGGGACGCGGCAGCCTGCCTTCGGAAACGCAGCGCTATGTCGAGACCATCACCGGCCGCCCGGTTGAAGAATGGGCGAAGGCTGGAGAGCCGGCAGCAGCGGACAAGCCGCGCTCTTCCCCTATGACCTGCGCCACCATGACGGCGATGATGCGTGAGGCGCCGAGCCTCTATCTGTCGCGGCTCACACGACAGATCGAGAAGAGCGCGGCAAGTCCCTGGGGTGTGCAAGTCTCCGCCGGCTTCTCACGCGAGCGTGCGCTCGCATCCTTCTCCGACATCGAGAAGCGCCATCGCGAGAGCCTGGGTGGGCTTGACCCGATCATCATTCAGACAACGCTGCGTTCGCGCGGCACGCACCCGTTCTATCAGGTTCGGATCGGGGCCGACACGCGCGCCGGCGCCGATCGCCTGTGCGCCGACCTGCGCAAGGGCGGCAATGCCTGCATGGTGCTGCGCAACCGGGCGTGAGTCCCGACTGCCCGCGATCTTGGCTATTCTTGGCTATAGAGACAACTTGCGCTCTATTTCATGAGCGCACAAAGAAGGTTGGGAGGACAGGCATGACGGGCCGCACGGCGGTCGGATCGATGGTGCTGGCATTGGCGCTGTGCCTGCCGCCCACAATCAGCAGGGCACAAACCGACAGCAAGTATCCCGACTGGAAGGGCCAGTGGATCCGCATCGGCGGCGGCCAGTACGATCCGTCGAAGTCCGGCGGCCGCGGCCAGGCGCCACCCCTGACGCCGGAATACAAGGCGGTTTGGGACGCCAACGTCGCAAGCGAGGCCACCGGCTCGCAGGAATACAACCCGCAGGCGCGCTGCCTCCCGGGCGGCATGCCGCGGATGATGATCGCCTACGAGCCGATGGAGCTCGTGATCACGCCGGAGATCACCTACGTGATCATGGAGTATCTCAACCCGCTGCGGCGCATCCATACCGATGGCCAGGCCCTCCCGCAGAACGTCGATCCCACCTTCGCCGGCTACTCGATCGGCACCTGGGAGGACACCGACGGCGACGGCCGCTACGACACGCTCATGGTCGAGACACGTCACATCCGCGGTCCGCGCATCTACGAAGCCAGCGGCATTCCGTTTCACAAAGACAATGAGACCGTGGTGAAGGAGCGCATCACGCTCGACAAGAGCAATCCGAACCTGCTCGTCAACGAGATCACCACCATCGACAAGGCGCTCACCCGCCCCTGGGTCGTGACCCGCAAGTATCAGCGAGAGCGCAACGCGGTCTGGTTCGAGTTCAACTGCGGCGAAGCCAATCCGCAGATCACGCTCGGCGGCCAGTCGTATTTTCTCACGCCCGACGGCGATCTGATGCCGACCCGCAAGAACCAGCCGCCGCCGGTGATCGATCTCAAGCACTTTGGCCAGGAGGCGAAGTAATTGCCCGCGGTGCACTGACTCGTGTCCCGGCCGAGCGCAGCGAGAGCCGGGATCCAGGGGCGACAGATCGTGAAGTTCGGGAGTTTATTGCACTGGGTCCCGGGTCTCGCTGCGCTCGCCCGGGACACGCAACGTCACCATTAGTTCACCTTGAGGCCGAGCCGCTTCGCGATCTCTCCCAGCCGCTCGGTGTCGTCGCGCAGGATCGTGACCATCTCGGCCTGCGTGCTGCTTGCGCCTTCGGTGCCCTGCTCCTCGAACAGCTTCTTGGCTTCCGGCAATGTGACCGCCTTCGCGATGGCGGCGACGAGCTTGTCGATGATCGGCTGCGGCGTGCCGTTGGGCACGAAGACGCCGCCCCAGCCGGTGGCGCTGTAGCCGGGATAGCCGGACTCGATGACGGTCGGCACCTCCGGCAGCAGCGCCAGCCGCGTGGGGCTACCAATCGCCACGGCGCGCAGCTTGCCGCTGCGTACATGCGGCATGCGGCCCGCGATCGGCGCGACCGTCCATTGCGAGTCGTTGTTGACGACCGCGTCGATCGCCGGTCCGCCACCATTGTAATGCGTCACCACCGGCTTGACGCCCGCCATTGCAATCAGCATCTCGCCGGCGAAATGCCCGGCGGTGCCGGCGCCCGCCGTCGACATCTTGAGCGTGCCGGGCTTCTCCTTCATCAGCGCGACCAGCTCCTGCAGCGTCTTGACTGGCAGCGATGGATTGACCGCGATCAGGGTGGGCTGAAGGACAAAGCGCGCGACCGGGGTCAGGTCCTTGGTGGGATCGAAGGCGACTTTCTTGACGTGCGGCAGCAGCGCCAGGTTCCCAGACGATCCATACATCAGCGTGTAGCCGTCCGGCGGCGACTTGATCGCCTTCTCGACGCCGGCCTCGAGGTAGATGTTTTCGATCGTCACCGGCTGACCATAGGCGTCGGCGAGCAGCCGCGCGATGACGCGCGAAAGCAGATCGGCGGCCGAGCCGACGACCTCGGGCGTGATCATGGTGATCGGCTTGTTGGGATAGCTCTCCTGCGCCGCGGCAGGCTTCGCCGCGACCATCGCGGTGGCCACAATGGCAAGCGCAAGTGTGATCGATCGATGCATGAAAGCCCTCCCTTGATGATCGGCGCGCTGCGGACGCACCCGTATTTCCATGCAAACGCTGCGTTTTAGAGCCGCATTCGCAAGCACTGGCACAAGCTATCGCAGACCAGGCGATCGTGGAATGGCAAGAAGCCAACAAGAAGCCAAAACAAACCAATATGCGGGTAAGGGCGACGAAGGGGGTCAGATGCCCGCGGCGAAGCGCATTCTCATCCTCGGGCCGAGCGGCGCCGGCAAGTCCACGCTGGCACGCCGGATCGGCGCGCGTCTCGGCCTTCCGGTCGTGCACCTCGATACGTTCCACTGGAACCCAGGCTGGATCGAGAGCGAGCCTTCGCGCTTTCGTCAAAGGCTGGCGGAAGCTGTTGCCGACGATGGATGGGTCATGGACGGCAACTACACGAGCCATCTCGACCTGCGCCTGCCGCGAACGCAGGCCGTCATCTGGCTCGACCTGCCGCGCTATGTCTATTTTTCGCGCGCAGTGTGGCGTTCGATGCGGAACTACGGGCGCGAACGTGACGACCTTGGCCCCGGCTGCCCCGAGCAGTTCGACCTGTCGTTCCTGACAAGCTGGGTCTGGAACTATAAGACGCGCAGCCGCGCGCAGCATGCGCAGCTCATGTCCGGTCTGCCAGCCGGAATTCGATCAATCATCTTGCGATCGCCGCGCGAGGTGAGGCAGTTCGAGAACAACCTGCCCCACTCGCTTGATAACGGCGCGGCATAGCCGGCACTTACTGCTTGTGGGTGACGCTGGTCGGGATGTGATTGAGCTCCTCGCAGCCGGTCGCAGTGACGATCACGGTGCCGCCGATATTGACCCGGTGATCACCGATGCAGGCGTTCGGCTCGAAGGCGAGCACCATGCCGGGCTGCAGCACCGCCGGCCGTGGACGCGCCGCATTGGGGCCAGCGAAGCGGATATCAAGCTTGGCCTGCTCCTGGTTCACAGTCGTGCGGCCCATCAGGAAATGCGGACCGAGCGAGTGCACAAGCGGTGTATAGCCCCAGCAGCCCGCCGATTTGAGCGGCTCCTCCATGGCAGCCACGAGATCGGCGAAGGCGAGGCCGGGCTTGAGCGCTTTGATGCCGGCCTCGTAGGCGGCACGCGCGACGCGCTCGCATTTCTGGTTAGTCTCGTCGAGCGGATCGAGCGCGACCGTCATCTGCACCTGCACCTCCTGATTGCCGCAGAGCGGCATCAGCTCGGCCTGCATGAGATCACCGCGCGCCAGGATGCGCGGTGCCTCCCCGCTGGTGGTCCAGCGCGGCGGCCCCCACGACAGCGTGTGCGGCCCGGAGTTCATCACGATCATCGGATAGCGCAGCCCAATGCCATGCCGCAGCATCTCCCGCGTCGCCTCGGCGAACACGACCTCTTCGCCCACACCTGGCGCCGCAACCTCGACAACCACCCGGCAGGCCGCTTCGGCGGCACGCGCGGCGTAGCGGACCTGCGCCATCTCCTCGTCGCTCTTGACCAGCATCAGGTAGCTGAACTCTTCGGAGATATCCTCCCACTGCGCGTTCGGCAGCGCCGCCACAAGCTCCATCCAGAAGTTCGCCGGAATGGCGCCATACATTTCTGTTGGCGCCTGCGAGCGCAGGCCGACGACGCCGAGCCGGCTCTCGGCGAGATGCCTCTCGCGCATGACCTCAGCAACGCCCGTGCCGCTTGTCGCCACGCGATAGTCCGAGACCCAGAGAGTCGTGCCGCGCTCTTGCGACCAGCGCGCCCGCATCACCCGCAACGGAGCCCAGGT
>Ga0137409_10004553_pt1 | contig 14520 bp, 17 predicted proteins | sample CZODoug1_16funga_FD_122059 | JGI IMG/M metagenome (GOLD analysis project Ga0137409, IMG submission 122059) | Vadose zone soil fungal communities from Angelo Coast Range Reserve, California, USA - CZODoug1_16fungal (Hybrid Assembly) | ecosystem: Environmental > Terrestrial > Soil > Vadose zone... | reverse complement strand
TGCATGATGCCCTGAGCACCTGGTGATCAGGTGGTGTCAGGACGCTGCATCGTCGAGACGAATCGGCTGAGGTAGACGACCGGAAACAAGACTCCAACGATCGCCTCCAGAGAGGCGAGCGCGCGTGCGACGGAATGACCGGGCACGATGTCGCCGTAACCCGCCGTCGTCAAGGTCATGATGCTGAAATAGACTAAATCGGGCTCGGCCGAGACGTTGCCATTGCCGTTCGCGACGACGATGGCGCCAGGCACCAGATGAGCCAGCAGCGCGTACAGCCGGGCCCAGACGCGGGCGACGAGTAGATAGGTCAACACGGCGCCAGCGACGCGCTGATAACGATCGGCCCGGCTCGCAGCGACAGCGCCATCACGATCAGCATCAGGACCAGTTGCGGCACGATCGCCAGGACCTTCTGCGCCGTCAGCAGACGCGGATCGAATTGGCTCGCGTATCGGACGGACAGCAAGGTGATCATGAACTGCTTCGGTGACGCCCGTCTCGGCGCACCGGGGCCGTCGGCTGCTGCGCCTCATCGTTCTGGCATCTGTCGCTGCTCCTCGAGCTGCCGCAGGCGCGGAAAGCCGCCGAACAGCTCCGCGCATAGTGTCGCCCCGTCGGAACACAGGACATTGGACCTGTGCTCCGGGTCGGCGCTCACTGAGGTGCCGGCGCCCCAGGCAGTCGGCCGGAGTTTCTCGACTCTCGCGACTATTGAGTGGTGCGCGGCGCCGCCGCCGGCTGCCCTTCAGCGGTTTTTCGGATCCTCGCCGCCTGCTGTCGTGCTTCGGGCGTGAATTTCACCTTGAGTCCCGCGTGAGCCATCGAGAAGTTCAGCCCCTGATTCGTGGCCGTCCACACCATGCTGACGTAGTTCTGGTTCTGCATCGCGGCCGCACCGGCGCCCCCACCGAGCGAGGCGCCCGCGATGGCGGCCATGAACATCCCCTCGAAGTCTTCGACGTTCTTGAGGTTGAACACGTCGCCGTTCGCGAATACCTTCGCCACGCCCACGTCGACGATGCTGAACGCCGTCACCGTGAACGGATATTTCGCCCCACGGTACTCGAGGACGCCGTTCCCCCAGGCGTACCCCAGCCCGGCGGCAACGGACATGCTCTCGATCGAAACCTTCCCCGTGGTCTCTTTTCCCGTGGTCCCCTGTGCCGCCCACGCCGTGCCGCCGGCGAGGGCCAGGGCGGCAACGGCGGCGAGCGTTCTCGCAAACGACCTACCGGTTTTCATGATCGGCCTCCTTTTGTTCCCGCGCTGGCGTACACGCGGCTAGCGCACGATGCCGTCAACGGGCGCTCGCGCCAATCGGACGTTCGTCCTAGAGGCGGATACGGAGTGACCTCTTTCCGTCGCGCTGGAAATGTATGAGACCAGAGTCCGATAGCGAGCGTGCTGTCGTCAGGCTAGGCTCGCCGCGTGATGCGACCGCCGGCCACCGGCGCCTGCGGATCGAAGATGAAGATGAGGAAGACCAGCGCGTTGTGGGGTTTCCTCGCCGCCGGCCTCGCCGGGTGCGCAAGCTACGGTTCGGTGACCCTCGACCGCGACCGACTGGACTACACGTCGGCGGTGGCCAACTCCTGGAAGCAGCAGACACTCCTCAACATCGTCAAGCTTCGCTACGCCGATACCCCGATCTTCGTGGACGTCGGGCAGATCGTGGCCGGCTACCAGTGGCAGGTCGGTGCGAACGCGACCGGCACGATCTTTCCAGGCGGCAGTCCGGGCAATCTCCCCAGCCCGAACTTCTTCAGCGTCGGCGCGGCGGGGACCTTCACGGATCGTCCGACGATCACCTACACGCCCCTGACCGGTTCGGCGTTCATCCGCACGCTCATGACGCCGATCCCACCCGTGCGGCTGCTGGAGCTGATCGACACCGGCTACGCGGCGGATCTGCTGTTCCTGGTCGCCGTGCAGCAGGCCAACGGTGTGTCGAACCGGCGGGCGGGCGGGCGCGCGCAGGCCCCGGACCCGGACTTCGTGCGGTTTCTCACAGCCCTGCGGCGGATCCAGGACTCCGGGGCCATCGGATTCCGCGTCGAGCCGGACAAGGAGTCGGGCAAGCGCGAGCGGCTCGTCATGTTCTTCACCAGGGAAGAGATCGAGCCGGACGTCCAACAGGAGCGACAGGCGCTCAGGAGGATCCTCCATCTCAGCCCTGACCGGATGGACTTCCAGGTCATCTACGGGGCGGACACCGACCGGGACGATGTCGTCGCAATCCAGACGCGCTCTGCGATGCAGATCCTCGGTGTGATGTCGTCGTTCATCAGCATTCCGGAGGAGCACGTGCGCGACGGTCGCGCCTTCCCCGCACCGACGCCGGCGGCGGGCGTGCCGCCCATCATGGCCATCGCGAGCGGGCCCACCAGGCCGGACGGCGCCTTCGCGGCCGTGCAGTATCGCGACCTGTGGTTCTGGGTCGACGACCGCGATCTGCGGTCCAAGGGCGTGTTCACGTTCCTGCTGATCCTCATGACGCTGGCCGACACCGGCGAAAAGCCCCCGCCGCCGGTCCTCACGATTCCCGCCCAGTGACGCGCCCGGCGGCGTGGGACTTACGTCCAATAGGGCGCCCGTGCGGCCCGGTGATCCACTGCACCTGATGCGAAGATCGCGCGGTGTCGTCGCGGCGTACGTGGTCCTCTGTCTGATGGCGACTGCGCCGGACTGCGTCGGCGCGCCGGCCTCCCCGGCCCCCGCCACCGTCCCGCCGGCAGAGGCTCCGCAGAAGACGCCGCCAGCGCCGGGAGCACCGCCCAAGGCGGCGGCGCCGCAGGCGCCGGTGTCGATTCCCGTGCCGGAGATCGTCGCGAAGGCCCAAGAGGTGACGAAGCTCCTGCGTAAGCTCGACGCGCTGGCCGCGCCGGTGCCCGAGATCGTGGCGATCCAGACTCGATTGCCCGACATCAGCACGAAACTCGGGCCCGAATTGAAATCCACGGTCGAGATCCTCGAGCAAGGGCCGCCGATCGGGATCCAGGAACGCTTGACGCAGTCCTGGCAAGCGAGCAGCTCGGAGCTGGCCGGCTGGCTCGATATCATCACGAAGCGCGCGACCCAGCTCGAGCGCGAGCTGGACCGCCTGGCGTCACTACGCGCCACGTGGGCGCAAACGCGCATCGACGCGCAGGCATCGCGTGCCCCCACCCCTGTCGTGCAAAACGTGGAAACCGTCCTCGCCGACATCGAGGCGGCACGCGTACGATTGCAGGCACAGCGCGCCGTCACGCTCGTCTTGCAGGACCAGGTGGCCGAGCAGGCCAAGCGCTGCCAGCACGCCCTGGCAGAGATCACCCGGCTCCGCCAAGGATCGCTGGCGCTGACGTTGACTCGCAGCTCGCCGCCGATCTGGAGTCACGAGCTGCGCAGAGCGGATTTCGAGCGGATGCCCGCGCGCCTTGGGGAAGAGCTCGGCGCCAGCGTGACGCTGTTGCTGCTCGGGATCCTCCGGCCGCTCATCGCGCGCGCGATGGCGCCGGTGCTCTATGCATTCGCCGTCCTGATCCTCGTAGATCGCGTCCGAGCCCAGTTGGTCGTCACCCCCCTGGGGGATCAGGTCGTCTTGCTGATGGGAGCTCCGGGCGTGGACGGATCGCTTCGACCGGTGGCTCGCGATCAAGAGCGACCTGAACGTTGCCGTCTGCGCCCGACATGACGCGGGCGTTGGTCACTATCCGACCAAAGTCCGATACCCGGCCCGCGATGCAGAAGGTCTAGTACGTATCGGGCACCAGGAAAGGAAACGCGCCATCAAGATCCGGTTCGCAGTGAGCATTGCGTGCGCCTTGCTGCTGGCTGCGTCCTTCGTGAGCATGGCCGAGCCGGCGGACCATGGCCTGCCTCAAAAGGCGGTCGAGATCGCTCGGCCCTTCGGCTTCCCGATCACCAATTCGATGGTCGTCAGCTGGATCGTGGCCGCTGGCTTGATCGTGTTTGCCCGGGTCGCGACACGGAACATGAAGCGTGTTCCCGGCGGTGCGCAGAATCTCCTGGAATGGCTCGTCGAGGGTCTCTACGCGTTTCTGCAGAACATCATCGGCCGCCATCTGGTCAAGCGGACGTTCTGGTTTTTTGCCACGGTGTTCATCTTCATTCTTGCCGCCAACTGGGTGGGCCTCATTCCGGGCGTCAGCACGATCGGATGGGGACATCCGACCGCCGATGGTTTCGTGGTCGATCAGCCGCTCTTCCGCGGGGCGAATGCTGACCTCAACCTGACGCTCGCCATGGCCCTGGTGTTCTTCGCGTGCTGGATCGTTTGGGCGCTCCAGGAAGTCGGTCCGGGCGGAGTGCTGAAGGAGTTGTTTGCACCCAAGGGCGAGAGCACCGGGTTCTTGAAGGTGCTGATGATCGTCGTGTTCTTCGCCGCCGGCTGTCTGGAGATCGTCTCCATTCTCTTTCGGCCGGTTTCACTGAGTTTTCGGCTCTACGGCAACATCTTTGCCGGGGAAAACATGCTGGAGACCATGTCCAGGGTCGTTCCCGCTCTCGGGTGGCTGCTGCCGATACCGTTTTATTTCATGGAACTGCTCGTGGGCTTGGTGCAGGCGCTGGTGTTCATGCTGTTGTGCGCTGTCTTTACTCTCCTCGTTTGTCAGCATGAGGAAAAAGGGAAAGAGGGGGTTCCATGACTGGCAGCCTACACGTTGGTCTGGCGGCGCTCGGCGCTGCCCTCGGTGTTGGTCTGATCGGGATGAAAGCGTCGGACGCAGTGGGACGTAATCCGGGCGCGGCGACGCAGATCCTGGTCCAGTCGATCCTGTCCATTGCCTTCGCCGAAGCGATCGTGTTCTACGCCCTGTTCCTGGTGAGATAGGCAGAATGCGTCCCGAAGGGATTCTCGCGACCTTCGGCGTGGACTGGTCTCATCTGCTCGCCCAGGTCATCAGCTTCGGCATCGTCTGCGTGATCCTCTACTGGTTCGCCTATCGACCTGTCCTGGTGATGCTGGAAGCTCGGCGTCAACAAATCGCCCTGGGTCTGGCCAATGCCGAGCAGATCACGGCCGAGCTGGCGAGGACCGAGGCCCAGCGGCAGGAAGTGATGGTGCAGGCGAATGCGCAGGCGAACACCTTGATCGATCAGGCCCGGGCCGCCGCCGCCCGGGTGCGGGAGCAGCAAACCCAGAAGGCCATCGCGGCCGCGGAACAGATCACGATCAGTGCACGCGAAGCCGCCGCCCGAGACCATGACCGCATGCTCGCCGAGCTCAAGCGCGAGGTCGGTCGGTTGGTGGTGGAGGCGACCGCCGCGGTGACCGGCAAGATTCTGACGTCGGAAGATCAGCGCAGACTCGCCGAGGAGACCGCGAGGCGAGTTGCGGCGTAGTCCCATGAAGATCAACAAACGGGCGAAGCGCGAAGCCGAGCAACTGTTCCGCCTTTGCCTGGTGAACCGCGGGCTCGACGAGAACCGCGTCCGGCACGTGGTGCAACGCGTTGTCGCCGCTGATCGCCGTGATAGCCCCGCCATCCTTTCACACTTTTGGCGGCTCGTGAAACTCGACGTGGCCCGACATACGGCCACCATCGAGAGCGTCACGGTCGTGCCAGCGGACGTGCAGGCGGCCATCGAAGCGGGTCTCATGCGTCGCTACGGCCCACGCGTCACCACGATCTTCGCCTACCGCCCGGCGTTGATCGCCGGGGTGCGCATCCAGGTGGGCAGCGACGTGTATGACGGCAGCGTGCAGGCCCGGCTGACGGCGCTGCAGAAGAGTTTCTAAAGCGAGGGGGCCATGGGCAACCTGTTGATGGAGATCGAAGCGCAAATCGCCGGCGCGAGAACGGCCGCCGCCAGGCAGAACGTTGGCAGCATCCGTGAGCTCGGCGACGGCGTCGCCAAGATCGAAGGGCTGGCCGACGCCATGCTCAACGAGATGATCGACATGGGCGACGGCGTGACCGGCCTGGTCTTGAACCTCGAGGAGACCGAGGTCGGCGTGATCATCCTCGGCGATTACACCCAGCTCAAGGAAGGCGACGAAGCCCGCACCACCGGCAAGCTTCTGCAAGTGCCCGTGGGCAAGAGCCTGCTGGGGCGCGTCGTGAACGTGCTGGGCCAGCCGCTCGATGGCAAAGGGCCGATCAAGAGCGACATCACATATCCGGTCGAGAAGATCGCGCCCGGCATCATGCGCCGCCGGTCGGTCGACCAACCGGTGCAGACGGGCATCATGGCGATCGACGCGATGATCCCGATTGGGCGCGGCCAGCGCGAACTGATCATCGGCGACCGCGCGACCGGCAAGACGACCATCTGCATCGATACGATCATCAGCCAGGCCGAGCTCAACCAGGCCGCTGAGGTGGCCGGCGACTCATCGTACCGGCCCCTCTACTGTATCTACGTCGCGATCGGTCAGAAGCAGTCCAGCGTGGCCCGGGTGATTGCCGTTCTCGAAGAAGCCGGCGCGATGCCCTACACGATCATCGTGTCGTCCGCCGCCTCGGATTCGGCCGCCAACCAGTATCTCGTGCCGTTTGCCGGTGCGGCGATGGGCGAGTGGTTCATGGACAACGGCATGGACGCGCTGATCGTCTATGACGACCTCTCCAAGCACGCCGTGGCCTACCGGCAGGTGTCGCTCGTGTTGAAGCGGCCTTCGGGTCGCGAAGCCTATCCCGGTGACGTGTTTTACCTGCACAGCCGGTTGCTCGAGCGCGCGGCGCGGGTCGGCGAGAAGTATGGCAACGGCTCGCTGACGGCCCTGCCCATCATCGAGACCCAAGCCGGCGACGTGTCGGCGTACGTACCGACCAACGTCATCTCGATCACCGACGGGCAGATTTATCTGGAGACCGACCTGTTTTACCAGGGCGTGCGTCCGGCGATTTCGGTCGGCCTGTCGGTCTCACGCGTCGGCTCCGCGGCCCAGCTCAAGGCCATGAAGCAGGTCGCCGGCCAGCTCAAGGGCGAGCTCGCGCAGTTCCGGGAGCTGGCGGCATTCGCGCAATTCGGCTCCGACCTCGACGCCAAGACGCAGGCGCAGATCGACCGTGGCAAGCGCATCATGGAGATTTTCAAACAGACGCAGTGCCACCCCATTCCCGTCGAGGTCCAGGTGGCCGTCATCTGGGCGGTGCAAAACGGATACGTGGACCGAGTACCGGTGCCGAGGGTGAGGGCCTTCCAATCCACATTCATGGATTTTCTGGCCACGCGGCACGTCGAGCTGCTCGCCACGATCAAACGGGAACACACGCTCAGCGACGCACTGAAGGCCGAGCTGAAGACCGTCGCCGACGCCTTCACACAGACGTGGACATGAACAGCCGGCACGGTGCGTGATGCCCAGCCCTCGTGACATTCGTCGGCGCATCAAGTCCGTCAGGAGCACCGCCCAGATCACCAGAGCGATGCAGATGGTGGCGGCCTCGAAGATGCGCACCGCCCAAGACGCCGCGCTGAGCACCCGCCCGTTCGGACACTTGCTGTATCGCATGCAACGTGCCGCGACGACTCACGCCTCTGACTTCACCCATCCGCTGCTGGAGACGCGCGAAGTCTGTAAACGCGCCGTGATCCTGTTCGGCACGGATAAAGGTCTGTGCGGGGCGCTCAACAGCAACCTGTTTCGCGCCGTCATGCAATTCGATCCCGCGACGACCGTGTTCATTGCCGCCGGGAAGCGGGCGGCCCAGTTCATCGCGCGCACCGACCGTCAATTGGCCGCGGAGTTCACGTTTGCGGACTCGCCGCGGTTCGCCGAGGCCCGTCCGATTGTCGGTTTTGCCCGCGACCTCTTCTTGAAAGGCGACGTCGACCAGGTCCTGATCGTCGCGACGCGGTTCATCAACACGCTGGTCCAGGAACCCGCCGTGGTGGAGTTTCTGCCGATCGGCGAGATCAGAGGGCTGACGATCCCCGACACGGAATCCGACCGAGATCTCGCCGTCGCGACCGGCGAGGTTCTCTTCGAGTTCAGCGCAGAGACAGTGCTCGGGTATCTGCTCGGACATTACCTGAACATTTACGTGTACCGCGTCATGCTGGAGGCCAAGGCCAGCGAGCAAAGCGCCCGCATGGTGGCGATGCAGAACGCCACGGACAGCGCGGCCAGCCTCATCAAGGACCTGACGCTCGCATACAACAATTTGCGTCAGGGCAATATCACCAAGGAGCTTCTGGAAATCGCCGGCGGCCAACTGGGCAACACCTAACGGACATGAACACAGGTGAACGATGAATAGAGGCACGATTGTTCAGGTCGTCGGTCCGGTGGTCGACGTCGAATTCCCGGGCACACTGCCGGGGATTTACCAGGCGCTGAAGGTCGAGTACAGAGTTCAGGACCAGCCCATCCAGCTGACGCTCGAAGTGCAGCAACATCTCGGCGACAAGTGCGTCCGGACCGTCTCCATGTCCGGCACCGAAGGTCTGAAGCGCGGCTACGATGTCATCGATACCGGCGCGCCGATTTCGGTGCCCGTCGGCGAAGGCGTGATGGGACGAGTCTTCGATGTGTGCGGCAACCCGGTGGACGAGCGCGGGCCGGTCACCGCGGAGAAATACTATCGCATCCACCGCCCGCCACCCTCACTCGTGGACCAATCGACGTCTCCACAGGTGCTCGCCACCGGCATCAAGGTCATTGATTTGATCTGCCCCTTCCTGAAAGGCGGCAAGGTCGGCGCGTTTGGCGGGGCCGGTGTGGGCAAGACCGTCGTCATCATGGAGCTGATCAACAACATCGCGAAGCTCCACGGCGGCGTGTCGGTGTTCGCCGGCGTCGGCGAGCGCACCCGGGAAGGCAGCGATCTCTACAAGGAAATGTCCGAGGCGGGCGTGATCAGACAGGACAACCTCGGCGCCTCGAAGATTGCCCTTGTCTACGGTCAGATGAATGAGCCCCCCGGCGCTCGCCTGCGCGTCGCCCTGTCCGGCCTCGCCATCACCGAATACTTCCGCGACGAAAAGAATCAGGATGTGCTGTTGTTCATCGACAACATCTTCCGGTTCTCTCAGGCCGGCTCCGAAGTGTCCGCGCTGCTCGGCCGCACCGCCAGCGCCGTCGGATACCAACCGACCCTTGCCGCGGAGATGGGTGCGCTCCAGGAGCGCATCACCTCGACCAAGAAGGGCTCCATCACGTCGTTTCAGGCGGTGTACGTGCCAGCCGACGATCTGACCGACCCCGCACCCGCCACCACCTTCGCGCACCTGGACGCGACCATCGTCTTGGAACGCGCGATTGCCGAGCTGGGGATCTACCCGGCCGTGGATCCGCTCGCTTCGACCTCTCGTGCCCTCGCGCCCGAAATCGTCGGTCAAGAGCATTACGACGTCGCGCGGGGAGTACAGAAGGTGCTGCAGCGCTACAAGGATCTCCAAGACATCATCGCGATTCTCGGAATGGACGAGCTTTCGCCGGAGGACAAGCTCACGGTGCTGCGTGCCCGCAAGGTCCAACGCTTCCTGAGCCAGCCATTCAGCGTGGCGCAAGTGTTCACCGGGCGCGAGGGCAAGCAAGTCCCGGTGGCCGATACGGTGCGCGGCTTCCAGGAAATCCTGGAGGGTAAGCACGACGCGCTGGCGGAAGGGGACTTCTACATGAAGGGCGGGATCGATGAAATCAAACCCAGTTGAGGGATCGGACGCGATATGGCCACCACCACGCTGAAGCTGGAGATCGTCACGCCGGCCGGCACGGTGTACTCCGAGGACGTGGAGATGGTCACCCTGCCCGGCGCGGCCGGCCAGATGGGGATCTATCCACGACACGTCCCGCTGATGACGCAACTGGTGCCGGGCGAAATGATCGTGCGCAAGGAGGGCCGTGATGTGTTCATCGCCACGGGCGAGGGACTCATCGAAGTCACCGGCCGACGCGTGGCCATCCTGACGGACCTCGCCATTCCGGCCGACCGCATCGACGAAATGAAGGCAGAGGAAGCGCGGCAGCGCGCCGAAGCCCGTCTGCGGGAAAAGCTCTCGGACGAAGAAATCGCATCGGTCAACGGTTCGCTCGCTCGCTCCCTGGCGCAATTGCGCGTCAAACGACGCCGCCAGATCTGATCCGGGTCGCCGCGAGCGGGATCCCGCGAGCCGGGTCTGGGCCGAGCCTCGCCCAACGATCGTGTCCGCGCCGGCTTCCACGACGTCGAGGATCAGCGTCCCTCCCTATAGTGGCGGGTGACCTCACCGCCACGCTGTTTCCATGGTCGTCGGCTGAGGCTGCTGCCGGCGGCCACTGACGAGAAGTCTGGGCAGCTCGCCTCCAGCCGGATTGCTCTTGCCACCAAGCCCATGCCATCGGCGTGACTGCAGTCAACGGCCGCCATCGTGATAACGGTCTCCTTGGAGAGACTGGATTCGAGTGTCGTAAGTCACAAGCCTTTCTGGTCGACTCAGGAATTCCGTGAGGGCGGTGCTGTGGCCCCGGCTCTATGCGCCGAGTCCAGCGGAAGCGCGCTGCCCCAGCCGTCAGGCACGTGTGCATTGCGCGCGTCGAAAATGGACGACCACCGAGCGGGGTCGATCGCCGCGTCATTGAGTAACCGCAGCGCGACAGTGAAGTCAGGAGAAGTCGTTTATGCGTGTCTTCGTCAACCAGTGCTAGGCGCTACAGGATTTATCGGTTCTGCCATTGTGCAGGAGCTCAGTCACGCTGGAATGACGCGCTCAGATGCGGGCGCCAAGTCTCTCATCGACGCTTGCGCAGATGCATCGAGTGATCTTGAAGCGACGCCCAGCTGGCGCGGAAAGGCTGGCCGCGCTCAGCTTGAGAAAATCTCGCGGCCATGGCCGCCGCGCGGCCGCGCTCAGCGCTGGAACGAGTCCAGCGCTGAGTCTTTTAATCCATCTAGAGGCGCGAGGCCGGCGTTCTCAGGACCCCGGTGGCGGGGCCGACTGCACGTAGACCAGACCGTTCGCCCCATAGGCTTGCGTGTACCAGGTCGATCCGCATTTGGAATACGTGACCTCTCCAACGGGCACCGACGTCGGACTGGCGCACGGCGCAGCGGCGGGCGGCGGCGGTGTCGCCGCGGGGGTCGCGAACTGCGACGATGGCACGGCAGCTGCCGGCGGTGGGGCCGCGACCGCCGACGCCGCAGCAGCAGCGGTTCCGGCAATGAGCGCGCCGGTTGCCGCGACAGCGAGTCCTTTGCCCTCGTCCCAGTGCTCGTCCTCGTAAACCTCCTGGCGGCTGGACTGCGCGCTCGAACGGGACTGCTGCCGACTCGCCTGCGCGCCGGCGCGCGAGTCCTGACGGGCCGCCTGGTTCTCGCCCGTGTCCCGAGCGCGGGTCTGCTGCGCTGGGGCGCCCGACGAGCGCGATGACAAGCCGCCGCTGGCGGCCGGGCCTTCGCGTGAGAACCCTCCGCCGGCGCTGCCGGCTGCGCCTCCGGCCGCGCGGCCGCCGCGCGCGGCTCCCCGCTGAGCGTGGCCGTCGTTCGCGATCGTTCCGATGAGGCTCACAGTGAGCCCGGTGGCACAGACAATCGGCCAGAATCGACGTGTCATCACTTCACTCCCTTCTTTGCCGAAGCGCCGCCGGGGCGAGGCGCCGCCTGCGCCAGCGCGGTCGCAAAGGGAATCTTGCTCGTATTCGCCGGAGGCGTGAACGTGAACAGAGAGTCCGCAGGCCTTGCAGTCAGGTTCCAGGCGGAGAACTGAGCTCGAAACTCGGGCTGGCCCCGCGCGGCAGGATAGGTCAGCACGATGCGCTGGGGCAGCGGCTGCTCGCCGTCGCTGATCCATACCTGGAAGTTCACGCTGTCCGTCCGCCCGATGAGGTGGTGGGCGGGGCTTCCCAGGATCCCGGTCTTCTCCACGTATTCCACTGATCGAACCCTGCCATCGAGCTCAATTGCCGCGCGGCTCAAGAAGAGCGCGGCCAGCGGCAGGCGCATGCCGAGATCGCGGACGAAGTACACGAGGGTGTCGTCGACTCCGCCGGGCTGAGCGGCCCGGGCATATGCCCGACTCGACTCGTCGAAGGCGCTGATCTCCTTGCCGTCGAAGACGACCAGGGTGCGCGCCCCGCTGCTCTTTTCCGCCTCCATACGCAGGCGGTCCGGGCGACTGAGGGTGAGCGTGCGTATCTCGTTCCACTCGACCTTCTGCCCGGACGCCTGGACCGTGTCGTAGGCGCTATGCACGGTCACGCTCAATCGCGGTGTCTTGCCAATGAGGTCCGCCATCCTGAGGAGCAGCGCCCGCGCATCGGACGGCGACTGGCCGGGCGTCTGGGCGTCGGAGGGACCGACGGTCAACACGAACGCCGCGCACAGGAACGCCGCCACCCATACTTTCCAGCTCGTTTGCCTGCGCATCGTTCGAACTCCTTTCCAGAGAGGTCTCGATCTCCGTGGTCGCTGTCCGAGCGGACTCGCCCAGCGCACGCCTACAGCTATGTCATGGCCGCGCGCCGCAATCGATTGGACGTTCGTCGTATATCCGCGGACGTGCTCGCCTCGCAGTGATGGGCGAATCGCGTTGTTACTTGCTCAGGCCCGAACTTCAGCGATATCCGCGCGATCAGCGCCTGTCCTTCGCCAAAACCCCATCCAGCAGACGAGCCGTTGATCCTTCGGCTCTGATCCGGTGACAATCGCCGTCCAATGATCGGCCTACTGCTCCACCTCGTTCGACTCTGCCCGTTCCTCTTCGGTGGCCACCGCCAACTCGCCCTCGAGAGCCTCGCCCTGCGCCAGCAACTGGCCGTCTATAAAAGAACGGCGACCCGGCCGAAGCTCCGCAACGGCGTTCGGCTCTTCTGGGCCTGGCTTTCCAGGGTGTGGACGAGCTGGAGGACGGCTCTCGTGATCGTGACTCCCGACACGGTACTTCGCTGGCAGCGGCGCCGCTTCCGCGACTACTGGACCACGCTCTCAGGCCGGCCCACGGTGGGGCGGCCGCCCGTCCACGCGGAGATCAAAGCCCTGGTCGCCCAAATGGCCGCCGCGAACCCCTTGTGGGGCGCTCCTAGAATCCACGGCGAGCTCCTAAAGCTGGGAATTGCGGTGTCCGAGCGCACAGTCTCCCGCCTGATGCCCAAGCGGTCTGGACCACCGTTCCAAACGTGGCGAGCGTTCCTGACCAACCACGTCCAGGACCTCGTCTCGATCGATTTCTTCGCCGTTCCCACCGTTCGCCTCCGCGTGCTCTTCGTCCTCGTGGTGCTCGCCCACCATCGGCGGCGAATTCTCCACTTCAACGTGACCGAACACCCCACGGCCGAATGGTCGGCGCAGCAAATCGTGGACGCCGTCCCGGACGACACGACACCGGCTTATCTCCTCCGCGATCGGGACTCGGTCTACGGCGGTTCATTTCGGCAACGAGTGAAAAGCCTGCGGATCTGTGAGGTCCTGACGGCTGCAACCGAGTCGGACGCGGTTTTGGCGAAGGACAGCGACTCGGAAATCGATGCACCCGTAAACCGGGCACGTTGCCCGGGCTTCGGGCGCGACGCCATTCGGCAGCACGCGGCGCCTGAGCTAAATCCCTGACTTTTCGGCCCTCCAGCTACGGCACGGCGGCTGCTCTATCGGTTGGCCCAAGTAAAGCTCCTGCTCGGGGAGGACGAAGGACGAAACGACTGGCAGGGTGCAGTAGACCCGTGAAGGTGCAGTAATGAACATGGCCTTCTGGTACGACCTCCGGCTGCTGCTCGAACTCTCTGACGTGAAACGGGACGACCAACGAACTCTTGCCCCCCGCCAGCGCTTCAATCCGATCTGCGGCGCCAGCGACCTCCACGACGACGATCTACAGGGGATCCGGCGCCTGCTTCGGAAGTTCGCCGCTCGCAACGACTGCAAGACCGAGATTGGCCCCAGTCGGGGCTCGAACTGCATGGCGTGCGGCGACAAGATCAACGTGGGCGAAAGGGAGTTCAAGATCAGTGCCGGTGTCTTCGAGCTGCGGCTTGACAGGACCTGCTACCGGCTGTTCATGGAGGAGGCAGCGCAGGGCCGAAGCGAACCGGGCGATGAACAGCATCTCCACGAACTCGTAGTACGGATGTTCGCCGCTCGCGGTGATGTGAAGACGGTCAGCAGTGCTGGCAAGGGCGATGAGCGTTGCACCCTGTGCGGTAAGGCGATCAAGGCGGGGCAGGCCGAATACGAGATTCAGTCGTCTGGCACGAAGATCAGGTTGGACATCGCGTGCTACCGCATCTTTCTACAGCACTCCCGACGCGTCCGGCCCGATGACCGCACGCTCGGTGAGTCCTGACCGACGACGCTCGCGACGTCTCGCGTGGCAGGAGCGACGGCCAGCTTGACGACGCGGCCACCGCCACGCTGCGCCACCTCCTGCAGTTCACGCCAGGTGATGCGCTCTGCGACGCCTGTCTCGCGTTCGCCCTCGGCATCAGCATGCTGCAGGCGCAGGGCTGACCGACGCCCTCTCGACGCGGTCGCTGGCCGCGACCGTCCTCGCCTGGCACCGCCAAGGCTTCCAGCTCTACTGGCGTTGGAAGTCCAGGCGCCGCTCAGCGGGTCGCCCGCCGCTCGATCTTGAGATCCGCACGCTGATCCGCCGCAT
>Ga0137409_10004551_pt1 | contig 14523 bp, 11 predicted proteins | sample CZODoug1_16funga_FD_122059 | JGI IMG/M metagenome (GOLD analysis project Ga0137409, IMG submission 122059) | Vadose zone soil fungal communities from Angelo Coast Range Reserve, California, USA - CZODoug1_16fungal (Hybrid Assembly) | ecosystem: Environmental > Terrestrial > Soil > Vadose zone... | reverse complement strand
AATGAACGAAACAATGAACGGATCAATCAAAGCAAGTCTACCATAACTCACGGTAGCGGTCCGTCAATAAAGTATTGGCCGCGGCAAAGGGACCCAAATTACACTGCGGATGTCACGGGCCGATAACGATGGTTCCGATAAGGGCGCCTCGTACTTTACGCGCCACCTGCTTTCCGCGCTTCGCGCGCTTTCCCAACCTTGCACCACCGAGGGCACGGCGGTTTAATCCGGCGATGGCGCACGCCTCCGACACCGACAAGCTCATCGAGCAAAGCTACGATGCGTTTCGCTACGAAGGCGCCGCGATTCCGCTGGCGCACCCGGATCACATGGCGGTCATCGCCACGTTGCTGGGTCTTTCAGGGCCGCATCCATCCAGTGTCCGGGTCCTGGAGCTGGGATGCGGAACGGGGCGCATCACGATGGCGCTGGCGGAGGCGGGAAAGCGGATCACCGGGCTTGATCTCTCCGAGCGCATGCTGGAGCGGGCGGTAAAAAAACGCGGGGCGCTGCGTGTGGAAGCACGCGAACGCGTCCACCTCGTTCAGGGAGACATGGCACGGTTCGAGCTCGGCGAGAAATTCCGGCTGGTGATCATTCCCTTCCGGCCACTTCAGCACTTGCTGGAGGTGCAGCAGCACATGGATTGTCTGGACTGCGTGCGCAAACATCTGGCGCCGGGAGGGCGGCTGATTCTGGATGTGTTCCAGACAGATCCCGAACGCATGCACGATCCCGTGCACATGCGAGAGACGCTGGTGACGGAGTACGTAACCACGGACGGACGGCAGGTGCGCATCACGGAGCGAGTGGCGGGGTTCCATCGCGCGGAGCAGCGGAATGATGTAGAGATGATTTTTTCCATCCGGCATCGCGATGGCCGCCAGGAGCGGATGGTGTTTGCCTGGCCGCTGCGATATTTCTTTCGATATGAAGTGGAGCACCTGCTGGGGCGATGCGGATTCAAGGTTGCTGCGCAGTATGGCGATTTTGATCGCACGCCGATTCGCGATGACTCGCCGGAGATGATTTTTGTGGCGGAAGTGCGGTAAAAAAAGAAGTCATGGCCCCCACCCCCACCATTTTGCATGAATATCAAAATAAAGGGGTTACGGAATTTGCAATTCGTAAGTTATTGATTTTAAAGGACGCGATTTTGGTTGTTTGGGGCTGAATACCGGTCCAGATAAGCCCAGCCAACGTAGCAAGTTACGTTTGTCGCCCAGGAACCGCAATGGTGGTCGCCAAATTCTGGAAAAGTGCGTCGAGAGAATCGGTGCGCTGAAAGAAAAAGCGGCAGCCGAGGCTGCCGCTCTTTGTGCCAGATCAGTATGACCTGGGATGATTATACCACACCTTCCGGACGGGATGAGGGAAAGCAGCCGGACGGCCTGAACGATTACCAGTGGGCGCGGATACGATATCTCAGGACCGAAGTGGCGTCCTTTGCGACGGGGACGATGAATTGGGCGGCGAAGGCCGCGGTCTTTGTGCATTTGTAGGTGGAAGAGAGCATGTCCCAATCGCCACCGATGGGTTCATTCACCTGGACGGTGACGGGCGCATCTTTGTGGTTGCGCAGGGTGACTTCAAATTCCATTTCCCAGGTGTGGGTGTCGATGCGCTTGTAGTCGGTTTGTTTGTGCTCGGCGACGACATCGAAGGCGTTGCCGATGTGGATGTTCACGTATTCATCCTTCGGAGTGTGGTCGATGCGGTCTTCACCAGCAAAGAGAATGCCGCCCTTTGAATCTTTCTGATAGACGCGGACGTTGCCTGCAGGAAGGGGAATACCGAGTCCGGCTTTTTCTTCATTTTTGAATTTGTAGTAGACCATCACGGGATCTTTGAGGGGCGCGCCGGGAGCCTGTTGATTGCGGTAGTAGTAGCTTTGTCCGTTGACCATGAAGATTTTTTCAACGGGAACGCCGGAGCCCTGGAGAAGACTGATCTGCTTGGTTTCCTTGTCCTCGACGGAGGTTTTGCGGCCGAGGGAATAGAGATGGTATTCGCTGAAAGCTTCCTGTTGGAATTGTTGGGCGGCCTTTGCCATGGGCATCGGTGCATTCATCTCCGACCTTGTCATGGCTCCGCGATCGGCTACGCGATTCAGTTCACCGGCGACGAGTTGGAGGCGGGCGTTACGGAAGGCGGTGCCGCTGTTGTTGACGACAGTGACCCAGCCGTCGAGGTCGGCGTTTTTATCGTCACGGGCGACGGTGAGAACGTAATCGGCGTTCCAGGACAGGTTGCTCGCGAGGTAGGACGCTTCAATCTGCTGCTTTTTCGGGCCGGAGTTTTCCAAGGACATGAGAAGCGTGGGACGCTCGTAAAGATTGGCTGGGACTTCCGGGAATCGATAGCTCTCGGCATACATTCCGGTGACGATGTCATTGCCGATTTTCCAGACCGGACCATTGTTGTCAGAAAGCAGAGTGGCTTTGATTTCTTCGCGTTTCGTCGTGCCATTTTCCTGGTAGGAACGGACCAGCGTGACTTCCTTGCCGACGTATTTGTGGAGGAGCTTCGCGGGCTCGAGGAGATCATACTCGTAGTTTTGCTCGATTACGCTGAGTTTTTCCGGATCGGTGAGCGAACGGAAATGAACAGTGGCGGGATTGACGGTGGCGGCGATATCCATGAATTTCAGGCGGAAGGTGCCGCCGGGAAGCGCGAGATTGCGTACATCGCGAATGAGCGCGATGTTGGAGTTGTAGACGGTGACGTTCAGGTCGGTCTGATCGTTCAAGCTGGTGGATTGATCGGCAGCACTTGGGCGAGCGGCTTCTTTTTCCTGTGATGCATAAACTTTGTTGCCGCGGGCCGCGGGATAGAGAATGGCGGTGGCGGCGAGAAGGGCTATCGCCGAAATCAGTCCAATCCACCGAAGCTTTGCGGGATTTCCAGGGATTTTCATCACTTTCTCCTCGACTAAGACTTGCTCTCTCCCTTAGAACGATACAGGCGGGAATTCTTGCATTGTACGATGCGAGCCGGGACTCAATGCATCAAGGACTTGGAACGGGCGTCCAGGTCAGACCGCCGTCGCTGGTTTCAAAACTTCTGGTATTCCGGGCGTTCCAAATGGTGGCGTGGAGCGCGTCCGTGGCGCGAACTCCGCCAAGGTCTTCGGCGAGCGGAGACTTGACGAGCTTCCAGTGAGCGCCTCCGTCGGTGGTGAGAAGAATGGCGCCCGCGCGACCAACAATCCAGCAAACTTGATCGGACGGAGCGGAGCCAGTAAGCAGATCGACAAGTACGCCGCTGGTTTGGCGCGACCAGGAGGAGCCTCCATCCCCGGAGAGTTCGATCAAGCCGGAGCGGCCGGCGCGCCACATCACGTTCGAGCCCGGCGGCGAGATCAAACGCGGATTGGTGATTGCCCGTGCAACTTCCAGAGAAGCGGAATCGTTGTAGCTGGAGGCAATTCCACCGGACACTCCCGGCTGGGGAGGAGGCGCAGGGGCGGCAGACGCAGCCTTGGTCTTCTTCGCTTCCATCTGGCCGAGAGCAGCGGGACCGGGCGCCTTTGGAGAGTTAGCATTGGATTGATTCTGCGATTGAACGTTGGCGGCCTGCGTTTGTAATTGCGCTTGCGCTGGAGCGCTTTCCGGTTTTGCAGCATCCGCGGTTTTGGCGTCGCGATCCTGTTTTTCTTCGGCGCGAGGGAGTTCATTGGAGGACTCGCGTCCGGCGTCTTTTCGCAAATCGCGCTCTTTGTCAGCCCGTCGCCTTGCTGGCGAGGCCTGTGCGAGATAGTCCTGTTTGCCGCGCGACGCCGGAGAGCCTGAAGCGTTTCGCGCATTCGCGCCGACAAATTCATCGGCCGCGGATTGCGGCTTGGCAGCGGCTTTCGACGAAGGCGAGACCGCCTGCGGCACGGTTGAAATGGATGGTGGCGTTGGAGGGGGCGCCTGGTTGGTTGCGACCTGGACTTGTTTCAGACTTGGGGGAGCCAGTGGCCGGTTTTCATGCAACGCGATCCATACAAGCAAGCCGGCTGCGATTGCTCCCGCGGGAGCGAGCCATTGCCAGCGCGCGCCTCTTATGAAAAGAACCCGGCGTGATTTCTTCTGAGGGGCCTCAGCGGCCGTGCGGGCTGTTTTAAGACTCTGTGCAGCCAGCACTGGATGGGGCTGCTTCGTGAAGGCTTCCTCTCGCTCAGCGGCTTGCAGTGAAATCTCGTCCGTGGCTTCGAGTTGCGAGAGGATAGTCTGGCAATGCGCGCATCCGACGATGTGCTCTTTTAAGGCATTCAGTTGCGCAGGAAAGAGAGACCGCTCGTGATAAGCCGCCAGCGCTTCCGAATCAGGGCATGCGCCGCCCTGCGGGCTGGGAACGGCGGGCGTGCTCACAGCTTCACCGGCGGGCACGGAAGAACGCAGATGGCGCGCAAGCGCTTTGTCAAAACTCCGATCGCGTTCGTCAGGCGCCATGGGCCTCTCCATCCTTAGAACGAAAGTCCGCAGCCTTCTTGCACCACGCGGTCACGGGATCCGCTTTCCGGCCGGCGGGCCTTGGGATTTTGAGCGCGGCAGCAATTTATCCAAATCAATGGACCTGTCGCCGGCACTGTATTCGAGGCAGAGGGTAATCTCCGCATCGCTCAAGCCAGGCTGGGCGGCAAAACCGTTCGCGGCGCCAAGGCCGTGACGAAGAATGTCTTCCACGGCCTGCCGCAAATCGCGGCGGACACGGTCGAGATGCCGCGAAACGCTGGATTCATGTTCTCCCAAGAGACGACCGATCTCCGCAAGCGTTTTTCCCTCGGCGTAATAGAGGCGCAGGCTTTCTTTTTCGCGTGGTTCGAGGCGTTCGAGGGCGGTCTGCAAGGCGCGCGTGAATGAAGCAACGTAGCGCTCACGATGCGGGTCGACCGGAAGCGTTTTAGGGCCGATCCGGATGCTCTGGCGTGGATTGCCGGTTTCGTCCCCGGCAAGTTCCTCGAAGCGGCGGCCCGCGCGAATGGAATCAATGTGCCGTTGCGCAAGAACAGCCCGGAGCCAAGTCTTGAGGGAGCTTCGCCCGTGAAAGTAGCGGAAAAGCGAGCGCTCCGCGCCTTTCCCTGCGGCCAAACCGTATAACTCTGAAAAAAGGGAATCCGCTAGATCACAAGCTTCCGCGGAACCCGCTTTGCAGCGAAGAATTGCGGAGGCAGCCGCCCGCATGTAAGCGCGATACGTGCTGAAGAAATGCTCCCAGGCGGCATCGCCTCCATCGGCGCAAGCGGTGGCCAGAGCCAGGTCTTCGAGATGCAGCGCGCTGAAATATTCCTGGAGCTTTTGCGGAGTCGCCGGTCCGGGCGCCAAGGCCTTCTTCGCGCTGCGCTCGAGTGCGGCGGCAAATCGTTCGCGGGGAACTCTCCAGCGGCCGGCCTGCGACTGGACGTAGAAACTCTCGAGAAGAGAGGTCTGACCCTCGAGCAGCCGGGGGAGATCCACCGACCAATTCTCACTGTCGCGGGTTGGCGCGTCTTCTGTCATTTACAAAGCGAGAGCGGCAAGGCCCCCGATAAACCAGAACCCAACTCGAAAGCCACCAGTTGCATCCTAGAGCATATGCCCAGCAAACGGGAAGGGGTGCACAAAACCCAGGCAACCGCAGCCGGAATTGCGGTATGCTAAGGGATGTTGCGCCCCAGACTGCAACGAAAACTGCCTCGCCGGGTTAGAACAGGGTGCCTAAAGGTGCGCTCGCGGGAGCATTAGCGACTTCGCGACGCTAGTACGAAAGTCCTATTCGGGCTCCTTCAGCCTCATCAGTACTCTGGTACTGCTAGAGCGCACTTACTATTCTGATGGCGGACTTGGGGGCGCTGGGAATTCCTAGATAACCCATTTCCGTGGCCGGAATTTCACGAGGCGGCACGCGGATGACAACCATGCTTGCAGATCCACCACGTAAGACAACGATGGGAGTCGGCTTTGAGGCCAACCGCGGCCGCTCAGGCGATCCCCAGGCATGGAAGAAGGCGATCGGCACGAAACCGGTATCGGCACGTCTCGCTTTGCTCCCCGAAGGCAAGCCCCGCTGGGACCGCATCGGTTTGAGTGCGTTCGGACAGCTTGCAATCCTTGGCTTCTTGCTGGTGATTCCCCTGCTCTTCCCGCAGCAGATGCAAACAGCACTGCACCTACGTGTTACGGAGTTGATGCAGCCGGTGACGGAAATCCCCGTTGCACCACCGCCTCCACCACCGCCGAAGGTCAAGCCCAAGGTTGCACCGCCGGAACCAAAGCCGGCGCCCGAACCGGTGAAGCTGAATCCAGTGCAAACACACGTTTTCCTAGCGCCAAAAGCGGAGCTTCCCAAGCCAAAAACGCTGGAAGCGAAGCCGGTGGAACTCAACCCGGTCTTCGAGCAAGTGAAAATCGATGCGCCGAAGAACCAGCCGAAGCGGCCGAAAGATGATGTGAAAGTCGGCAATCTTGGATCGGGGAGCGCAGCTCCGCCAACGGTAGTGGCGCCGGTGAACAAAGTGCAAACCGGCGGATTCGGCGATCCCAACGGAATACCCGGTAAGGGCGATCCGAACAAGGCCACCAACGTGAATCGTCTTGGCTCGCCGGCGCTGCCGGGAGGACCGGGATACGGCAACGGCACCGGCGGGGATAAAGGAATTCGCGGCACGGTGGCGAGCACCGGCTTCGGTAATGGCACAGCGATTCCTCCACCAAGCAGCGCCAAGCGCGGCACGCTGCAAAGCACCGGCTTCGCGGACCAGACGGTCGCTGCCGAAGCGCCCAAGAAGAAAGCAGCGCCGAGCGAAGGCGCAACAACGCCTGTTAACATCCTGGACAAACCACGTCCGGAGTACACCGCAGAAGGGCGTAGTCTGAAGATTGAAGGCGACGTTGTTCTCGAAATGGTATTCCTGGCAAACGGCACAATTCAGGTGAACCGGGTGGTGAGCGGTCTGGGCCATGGTCTCGATGAAGCGGCGACCCGCGCGGCGCAGCAGATCAAGTTCAAGCCGGCAAAGCGCGAAGGCCAGCCGGTGGATTTCCCGGCGCGTGTTCGAATTGAATTCCGTTTGGCATACTGAGGGGGAGAGAGAAAATGCGTAAGGCAGCGATATTTAGTTTCGTTCTGATCTTGAGCGCGCTGGGAAGCATGGCCGCAACGGCGGCGGTTAAGCCTGCCGATCAGCCGCGGACCATGGAAGAAGTGATTGACCGCGTGATTACCAACGAAAACCGGGGCAACCAACAGATCAAACAGTACTCGCCGCTGGTCGAGACGTACATCCAGAACCTGAAGCCTGATAAGGAACTTGGCTACACCCCCGCGGGCGACAAGTATTTTCTTGGCCGCGCGGACTTCTCGAAGGGCGTTGCGCTGGTTTCCTTGACGGACACCAACAGCAAGGGAAAGAAGATCTTCGGTTCGATCGGCAACTTCTTTTCTTTCGCGATGCAATTCCTGCCAGACGGCTTCCTGCAAATGATCTTCATCGACACGAACGGCTTCGACAAGCAGCACTACAAGTTCGATTACGTGCGCCGGGAATTTCTCGGCGAAGTGCGCTGCCTGGTGTTCGACGTGACGCCGCAGGATAAGTCCGGCAAGGGCCGGTTCCTTGGGCGCATCTGGGTGGAAGATCAGGATTTCAACATCGTGCGCTTTAACGGCGCGTACGGCGGCGGCGGGCACTCCAGCTGGTATTTTCACTTCGACAGCTGGCGCACCAACGTGCAGCCCGGGATTTGGGTGCCGTCGTTTGTGTACAGCGAAGAGCGGGATTTGCATTACGCACTGGCCAAGAAATTGGACTTCAAGGCGCAGACGCGGTTGTGGGGATATAACCTGGGGCACGCCAGCCAGGAGCAGGAATTGAGCAAGATCCTGGTGGAGACGCCGGTACAAGACGACACCAAAACGGCGAACGATTTAACGCCCATTCAGGCCCAGCGCTCCTGGGACCGCCAGGCGGAAGACAACGTGATCGATCGCCTGGAGCGAATTGGATTGATCTCGCCGAAGGGAGAAGTCGACAAGGTGCTCGAGACGGTGGTGAACAACCTCGAGGTCACCAATAACATTGACATCGAACCCGACGTCCGTTGCCGAGTGATGACGACCACCACGCTGGAATCCTACACCGTCGGCCACACCGTCGTACTGAGCCGCGGCCTGATCGACGTGCTTCCGGATGAAGCGAGCCTGGCCACCATCGTAGCGCACGAGCTTAGCCACGCCATTCTCGGGCATCGCCTCGATTCCAGCCTGGCTTTCTTCGATCAGTTGCTCATTGAAGACAAGGAAACTTTCCGCCATTTTGGATTTGCGCGGACTCCCGACGAGGAGAAGGCCGCCAACGCGAAAGCAATTCAGATTCTGAATAATTCGCCTTATAAGAACCAGCTCGGAAACGCCAGTCTTTTCCTGACAGCACTCGCCACGCGCGCGAAAGAAATTCCCAACCTAATAAGCCCGCACCTCGGGGATCGCGTGCCGGTCATCGGCGACCTCAGGGCCTCGATGCCGAGCGATCAGAAGCAGAATCCGCAGATGATTACCGCGCTTCCGATTGGCGGGCGCGTGAAACTGGATCCGTGGAACGACAAGCTGGAGCTCATCAAGAGCAAGCCAGTGGGCACAGTGGCGGAACGCGAAAAGATGCCGTTCGAAGTCACCCCCTTTATGCCCTATCTGACACGCTATGGCACCGAACCGGCGAAGCCCATCGCGGCCAGCGCGGCCACGCCAACCGATCCGAAAACCGGGCAATCCGCACCCGGCAAGCCATAGTCAGGTAATTCAAAGATTGCAAGGAAACGGCCCGGAGAGGACAGCTTCTCAGGGCCGTCTTGTTTCGTTCGCTGGATCTTATTTTCTTGAGAGTGTCCTTAGCGCGGCGACGAGAGTTCCTTTATGAGTTTGTAGCCGAAGTTCACGCCATCGTAGAAATCCTGCACGCCGACGCGCTCGTCTTTCCCGTGTTCGCGATTGTCATTCCTGTCAAAAAACATGCAGGAAATACCGAAGGTTGGGATGCCGGCGATGCGCGTGTACTTACCGTCGGTGGCACCGGTGGACATGGTTGCGACAAGAGGAACACCCGGCCAGACGGCGCTCAAAACTTTCTCCATGGCCTGCGTTACTTCAGGCAGAAGCGGCGATGGTGGAACGGGAACGACGGGCACCACTTTTCCATCGGGAGTGAGCTGTGGAACGATGCTGATTCTGATTTTCGGATCGTTTGCCACGCGTTCGAGCGTCTTGCGAACTTCTTCCGGGTCTTCGCCAGGGAAAATCCGGCAATTGATGTTGGCGCGCGCGGTTTGCGGGAGAGCGTTTGGCGCATGGCCGCCGGAGAGCATGGTGGCGACGCACGTGGTGTGCAAAAGCGAATTGTAATAGGGCACCGCCGAGAGCCGTTGCACGGCGGCGGGATCCGGCGGTTGCTTGGCAACGGCTTTCATGTCCGCGGCAACCTGTCCTGTCATCAGCGCCGCATTCTTCTCAAAATAACTTCTTGTGATTTCGTTGATCTTTACGGAGAACGAAAACGATTGCAGCCGGGCCAGCGCGCCGGCCAAGTGGTAGATGGCGTTGTCCGGGCTGGGGACCGAGCTATGCCCGCCGGGATTCAGGGATTCGAATTGAAAATCGACATAGACCTTTTCGCTGGCCTGGATTCCCGCGAGCAGCCGTTTGTCTTTGTCCTTTTCGAATTCACCGGTGTCCAGATTGATGCAGTACTCCGCATCAATCCAGTCGCGGTGTTCTCGGAGCAGCCAGTCCACGCCGTTGGCAGAGCCGCCTTCTTCATCAGCGGTCAGCGCGACAATTAGATCGCGGTTGGGAAGGAAGCCTTCTTTTTTCAGGCGGATAAAATTGGTAATGAGGATGGCATCGCCTTCCTTCATGTCTTCGGTGCCGCGACCGTAGAAGTAGCCGTCCTTCTCAATGAATTCGAAGGGATCGGTGGTCCAGTCCGAGCGGAGGGCTTCGACGACGTCAAGGTGCCCGATGAAGAGGATGGGCTTGCGTTTGCCGGTGCCGCGAAAACGCGCGACGATGTTTCTTTTGCGTTCGTTTGGCCCGGCGAGTTTGATATCGGCCTCGGCGAAGCCTGCGTCGCGCAAGCGATTGGCCATCGCTTCGGCGGCGGTCGTGACATTGCCAACGGAATCGGTGGTATTGATCTCAATGAGTTGCTTGAAAATGTCGTGCGCTAATTGCTTCGTTTGATCGGGAACTTGGGATCGGCACCGGGGCGCACAGCTGGCGATTAGACACAAAGACAAGATCGAGCGTATTCCTCTATGCATTTACTCTCCTCAGAGCGAATGTTCACGAAAAAGGCAGTGGGCCCGCTGCGGATGCGGGGCGGGCCGCCAGCGCACAGCGCAGGCATCTCGACAAATACGATGCCGCCCAGAACAGCAGAATCATGCCAACTCCGCGGTCCAACACAAGAAATGCGACAAACGCGACAAAAATAGCTAGCCCCGTTCGATCGGGCCGTATCAGCGGCGTTTCGAGACGGCTGTTCACAAATCGCGCCAGTTCCTTGGGCCACTTGAAAACCCAGTACAAGCCGTAAATGGGAATCAGATGAAACCACGCCGCACGCAACGGCTTGATAGAATATGCACCGGCTGTCGCTTGCGCGAGGACGACATGATACTCATAAACACAAACAAGCCAATAGACCAGGCTGATGAAATTGGCGAGAAACAGATACAAAGGAGGGATGATCATCGGTTCTTTGGCAAGCTCCGGATGCAGCGTAACGGCAATCATTTCCGCGATCAGCGTGGCAACACCCAATAGATAACCAATTCAGATGCGCGGAAACGGGGGCAACGGCCGAGGTTGCGCCTGCTGCTCCCGTGATTCTCCGCCGGACCAATCCATTCTGCCCTCGATGAATGTACTTTGGGAGCGTAACGGCCTTGCCGCTGCGCCGTCAAACCATTTGGGCGAGCGATCGCATTTTTTGTTTGCCACGAGTTGCTTCGTTCGGAGTGCCTTATTTAAACTGGCAGTGTTCCAATTGGGGAGAAAGAGATGACTTCAGCCATGAAACGCGCCTCGCAGATTGTGCTGGGCGGAGCAATATTCGCTGCGGGAATCGCGGCGGGCTCGTTGCCATCGCGAAGTGCGGCGGTGCAGAACCGCTTTGGCCAGCCGAAAACAGTGCTGCACGTGGTGGTATACAAATTCAAAGACAATGTTTCGAATTACGACCGGGAAAAGGCGATCAATGGCATTAAGGACATGGCGGGAAAAATTCCGGGCATCAAGAATGTGTGGCTAAAGACGTCGCGCAACCAGATCAAGGATTTCAGCGGTGTCTATGCCATCGAATTCACGAACGCCGAAGCCGCCGCCGACTACGCCGAAAGTCCGGTGCATGAGGCTTGGTCCAAGACGTGGCAGGAGCAGCGGGAGAACAGCCTTTCCTTCCAGATTTCAAATCCTTGAGCACTAGGCGCTAGGTTTTGCGAGTGATTCCGTACCTGCGGCGAATCATGCGATCGGCAGCGCCATCGGTGAGAAGCCACTTTGCGCATTTTGCGAAAGTCGCGAGCGGGGTTACGCCGTAACGCGCTTTTGGGTGCGACGCCTCAATGGCTTTCAGCATGATGCGAGCGCAATCTTCAGGGGTGGTTTTGGATTGTGCCCGTGTAGTCGTCGCGCTATCCAAATAGGACGCATAGATCCTCGCGTAGGGTCCACTCTTGAACTTTTCCTGATGGGGTTGAGCCAGAGCTATGGCGGTACTCTGAATGTTGGTCATGATGTAGCCGGGCTGGATAAGAATGGTATGGATACCGAAGGGATAAAGTTCGTGACGCAAAGCATTGCTTAGGGCTTCGATCGCGTGTTTCGAGGCGCTGTAGGCGCCCTGGGTTGGAGGGGTCACAAAGCCTGAGATCGAGCTCATCATCAGAATGCGGCCCTTCCGGCGTTCGCGCATCCGAGGAAGGACCGCCTGGGTCACGCGAATGACACCGAAAAAGTTGGTTTCGAATTGACGCCGCCAGTCTTCCATGCTCAGATCCTCGACGGCGCCAACCTGGACAAACCCCGCATTGTTGATCAGCACGTCGATCGCGCCTGCCTTCTGATAGACGGAAGCAACGGCACTTTGCACTGAGCCGTCGTCGCACACATCCATTTCCAAGGTTTCGAGCAGCAGTTTCTGCTGCCGTGCACGAGCATCGAGTTGCGCGCGCTTTTCCGGCGAGCGCCCGGACGCGAATACCCTGTAACCTCGCTCGGCGAGCAACAGTGCAGCGGCCTTCCCCAATCCATCCGTGGCACCGGTAATTAGAACCGTCTGAGTTCCGCGCTCCGCGTTCATTGCGTTCCCCTTTTGGCGAGCGCTATCGTATCGCGAATTGGACTGGACCGCGGAGGGCACGAATCCGCGTCTCGTTTTCGGCACATCGAGCGAAGGCGCGGGTCTCTTAGTCCATGAGGATTGCTAGACTATTTAGGTTTCCTGCGTTCTAATCGCAACGCTTGTGAGCGTGCATGCCAGCTGACGAAAACCTTCTTGCGTCCGAGCCCAAGAAAAAGTGGCGGCTTGGCTTTTGGAGCCTGATTGCCACGCAGTTCCAAGGCGCCTTCAATGAGAATGCGCTGAAATTTCTCGTCATCTACCTCATTCTTGCGGTCGAAAAGGACAAGGCACAGCGGGACCAGATGGAATTGCTGGTCGGCGTTCTCTTTGCGGCTCCCTTTATTCTCTTTTCGCTGACCGGCGGGTATCTGGCGGACCGTTTCAGTAAACGCGCCGTCACCAACTGGACGAAAGTGTTTGAAGTGGGCGTCATGCTGTTCGCCACGGCAGCGCTCGTGGGACCCAATCTGAAATTAGCGCTGGCGGCGATTTTTCTGGTGTGCACGCAGGGAGCGCTTTTTGGGCCATCCAAGTACGGTTTGCTGCCGGAAGTTCTACCGGAAGAAAGGCTTTCGTGGGGCAACGGCGTCCTCGAACTGGGGACTTTCCTTGCCATCATCGCCGGGAGCGTGAGCGGTTCCTTTCTCGCTGAAGCTTTTGAGGGGCGCGAGGTTTATTCAGGGGCCCTGCTACTCGGTCTTACGATTGTCGGCTTGGCCTGGAGCTTTGGAATCAGCCGCGTGCCTGCAGCTGATCCTGCGAAGAGATTTCATCTGACCTCGCTGATTGATGTCTGGTCGCCGATGAAAGTGATTCGCGGAGACCGCGTGCTGTGGCTGGCCGTGCTGGGCAACACATACTTCTTTTTCGTCGCCGGACTCCTGCAATTCAATATTTTTATTTATGGGCAAGACGTGCTGCACATCCGCTCCACGGAAGGCGGTTTCCTGCAAGCGGCGGTGGCCATCGGGATCGGTCTTGGCAGCTTTGCCGCGGGATATCTTTCGGGCGGAAAAATCGAGTACGGACTGATTCCTCTTGGCTCCATGGGAATGACAGTTCTTGGACTCTGCCTGGCGATCCCGGACTTGTCTTTCCGCGCCGTGTTGTTGCTGCTGGCTGCGTTGGGCTTCTTCGGAGGTTTTTTTATTGTGCCAATAAGCGCGCTGATCCAACACCAGCCGGAGGAAGACAAGAAGGGCGTCGTCATCGGCACGGCGAACTGGCTCTCTTTTGTCGGCATCGGCGCTGCTTCGGCCGTGTATTACGCCGCCACGCACTATGCCCACCTCAGCCCGGCCGGGATTTTCTTTTGGTCGGCGGTTGCGACGCTCGGAGCAACGGCTTATGTGCTGTGGCTGCTGCCGGATTCCTTGCTGCGGTTGATCCTGTGGATTGCCACGAATACGCTCTACCGCCTGGATGTCGTGGGGCGAGAGAACGTGCCGGCGCGTGGCGGAGCGTTGCTGACACCCAATCATGTGTCCATGGCTGATGCGGTGCTGCTCATTGCGTCGATCGGGCGTCCGATTCGCTTCCTCATGTTCAAGGGCTCTTACGAGCATCCACTGGTAAAACCATTTGCAAAAATCATGGGAGTGATTCCCATCGCGTCGGACCAAGGACCGCGCGAAATGATCCATTCCCTGCGCCTGGCTACGGATGCGCTGAAGAGCGGCGAAGTCGTGTGCATTTTCCCGGAAGGGCAGATGACACGCATCGGCCAGATGCTACCTTTCCGCCGGGGCATGGAACGCATCATCAAGGGCGTCGAGGTTCCCATTGTTCCCGTGAATCTGGATGGTGTGTGGGGCTCGATCTTCAGTTTTGCCGGCGGGCGATTTCTGTGGAAATTCCCGCGGAAAATTCCTTACCCGGTCCGTGTCACGTTCGGGAAACCGCTGCCTCCAACGGCCACTTCGCAGGAAGTCCGCCGCGCCGTCCAAGACCTCGGTGCGGAAGCGTTCGCGCGTTACCAACTCGGTGGTGACCGCCGGAGACGCGAAGATCGCGTTTGCGAACTTTGCCGCGTCAGCGAAGGAAACCCGTAAGAACAGCAGGGTGAGCAACTCATCGAGGACAAAATTCGACGTCACTACGCGCCCGCTGAGTTTGCTGTGCTCACGATAACAATCCGCGGCGAGCCCATGCTTTGCGTCGCT
>Ga0137409_10004550_pt1 | contig 14526 bp, 27 predicted proteins | sample CZODoug1_16funga_FD_122059 | JGI IMG/M metagenome (GOLD analysis project Ga0137409, IMG submission 122059) | Vadose zone soil fungal communities from Angelo Coast Range Reserve, California, USA - CZODoug1_16fungal (Hybrid Assembly) | ecosystem: Environmental > Terrestrial > Soil > Vadose zone... | reverse complement strand
AATTGGCAAACGAAATCTAAACAGTAGAGCAACCAAAGAACTTGGTGTTGGTTATCAAAAACTCGGTTTACTTTATCCCATATCTCTCACAGATATTCAGAATGATATAACAATAATCAATTTGGTTTGGGATGAGTATGAACAATTTGATGATACAATAACTACTCTCCGTCATGATTTACTCTCACAAACTCCTGAGATGATTCTGTACGAAGCAGAAACATTGATGGCACAATTTAAGGATACTTATTCACATGGATCAAACTAAAGATTTAGAAATCTATCCATCAGCAGATGGATATTTCCAAGTTCCTGAGTTTGATGAGTATTACTCTCTTCAAATTGCTCCATCAAGAGATGGAGAAGAGAGTCAACAGATGGTAGTTCTTTGTGAATTAATCGAGAGAGAATATCAAGAAGTAATTGCGTTTGGACGTGCAAGACTCTTTGGCAATAAGTATTTCAATGAGACTCTTGGACGTACAATATCTCTCGGAAATGCAATGAAATATCTATTCCTGAAATTCCAAAATCCTCCAAAAATAGTGAACAAAATCCCCCATGCCTTCAGAAAACCGAAAGTCGATAAGGCTGTTCATAACAGAAACAGCGTTGAAGAATCGGGAGACATTCAGCAAGAACCTTGATCGTTCTTACATTCAAACGTATCTTTCCATACCTCATGGTTTCAATGGAGATACTATCAAGGTTACTTATGAGAACTATTCGGAGTATTTGAGAAAACACCGAATATGTGGAATATATCCAAATCTGTCATTTGACAAACGACAAGATTTCGATGTAGCCATATTCTCATATTATGACGATTTAGTATCATTAATGAATTTCAAAAACTTCTATCCAAATTGTAAAGTATTTCTATTTGGAACTGAAGATGGATGTTCGAATTGGGACGTATTTACTGAACATATTAACGAACTTCGAGGAATAAGTAAATATGGAAAAAGAACTCGAAAATCAGGTGAAAATAATACTAGCACTTCCTAACAGAACATTCAAGGTGAAAGTGCTGGAAGCAATGAGAGTATTGGTAAATGATAGCCAAACTCTCTCTAAAAGAAAACCGTTACACTTCTCAAGTAAAGACATCATTGATTATTTCCCAACGGGAATATTCTATAAAGATACTCTCAAGAGAGAGTTACGCTGGTTAAAGTCAAACACTGATATTGGACCAGTAATCAGTTATGATATGCATGATAGACTTCTTGGTCAATACACATTACAACTTCTTGACAGAAAGTTGAAGTACAACAAAGTCAATCTGATCGAGATGCTGAATTTTGGAATATTGAAGGTAGATGAATTGAGAAAACATAATCCATCACAAGAAGTTCAGAGACTACTTAATGCCAGCCGTCTTGGATATTTACCATCAATATTTGCCGAACCTAAAAAGGCAATCGGCTAAGAGCGATGAATGGAAATGTATATGTCCTTTTCATAATGAGAAAACTCCTAGCTTTTCAGTAAACCAGAAAACAGGATACTTTTACTGTTTTGGATGTGGTAAAGCAGGTGGAGTGAAGAAGTTTATGGAATTGATTGGGGCTGATACTTCTAAAGAAATCGCTTTCAAACAAGAGGAGCCAACAAATGAACATATCATTCTCTCACGAGAGATTACGCCCAAGCTCATTGAGCAGATGCACAGAAATCTTCTTAACGAAGAAAGACGGCTCTCGTATCTCCTTCGACAACGACTCATCTCTTTCATTTCTATTCGAAGGTATTCGATCGGGTTTGATACTTCGACAGAACGGTATTCTATACCGATTAAATCTATCAGCGGAAGATTCACCAACATAAAACTTCATAACTCATCGTTCACACCGAAGTCATTATACTTTCAATCAAGTGGTGCGAAACTGTTTCCAATATCTTCACTTTCTAAAGCACAAATAGTGATCTGTGAGGGAGAGTTTGATTGTCTTGCACTTCTTAGCTTGGGAATTAATGCAATTACTTCAACATCTGGTGCTAGTAGTTGGAATGAGTCTTGGAATCCAAGGTTCTTTGATAAGAATGTTAAAATAGTATATGATACAGACAAAGCTGGTATTGAAGGTGCAGAATTATTGAAAGACAATATCTTGAAGTATGCAAACTCAGTAGAGGTATTGAAGTTACCCTCAATGAATGGCTCAAAAGTTGATATAACAGACTTTCTTGTTTCAAAAGGCAACATATTCAGATTTCTCAAAATACAAAAAGGTATGTCATGAAACCCGCTCACGATGAACAAGTTCCTGTCAAGATACTCAAAGAAGATAAGATTCTTCTCGATCAATTGGTTCTTGAATATCCTGATATTAAGAAAATTCACTTCGTTTCACGCTCAGTAAGAGAAGAAGTTGAGCGTGAAAGGAATCGTCGTCATATTCAGGAAGAAATGCGTAAATCTTCTATTCCTGTATAATTGAAGGATTGAATTATGAGTAATAATAATGCTATAGCTAGAACTACGCAGGTTGATCAGTTTTTGGCAGACTGGAAGAAGCAAAAAGAGTTTGCCACTGACTTGATAAAATCTGGTTTCTTACCTAAATGTTACCAAACACCAGAGCAAGTTATGGCTGTGATGTTGAAAGGTAAGGAACTTGACATTCCTCCAATGGAAGCATTAAATAATCTTTACCCATTAAATGGTAGAATTGGAATAATGGGTCAATTGATGCTTGCTTTGGTGAGACGTAAAGGTTTGCTTGGAGGATTCTTAATAACCTTTGATGAACAGAATGAGTCTGCTACTGTTTGGGCACGACGTAAAGATACCGGCGAAGAGTTCAGATCAACTTTTTCCAAGAAAGATGCAATAACAGCGGGAATCATGAAGGCTGATTCTGGTCACATGAAATATCCTTGGCAAATGCGTCAGTGGAGAGCATTAGCTAATTGTTTTCGTGTATTGTTTCCTGATGTATTATCTGGAATGTATCTTCCTGAAGAGTTAGGAATACCTACTCAGGTTGACGAAGAAGCAAATGAAACCATCGGTGACTTCACAGAAGCCGTAGTTCTTGATTTGGATAATGCTGATACAAAATATCCACGAATCCTTGAGGCTCTTCGAATAAATATTAAACTTGGTAAGAAAGAACATCTAGAAGAGTGGAAGACTTTGTGGAAATCAGATATTGAAAAGATGTCTGAGAAATTTCAAGGTTTGCTCAAACGTGAATATAATGTTGCTATGCAAAAATATTATATAAAGGAGACCAACGATGGCACTGTCAGACCTGATATTGAAAAGTTCAAAAACGAGTCGCTTGGAGTCCAACAACCAACAACTACCGAGGGAGGAGCTGGGAAATCGGAAAGTGTTCCGAGTGTGTGATGCTGTACGATTCTATATAGATGATGTTTTAGCATGGGAACAATTCAGAAAATGGTTGAGTACAAACTCATTAAGTGATTATGAATTACATTTCTCAGCTCATCATACAAGTGTGATTATTACTTTCACCAAAGAAGTAATCTTTGTTGATCGTAAAGAATATGATGATCAACTTGAAGTTGTAGATGAACTTCCATTTAATTCACAAATAAAATCACCAGAACCAGAGGCACAAGATGGCACGAATGTCGATTGACGAAGAAGGCTTGTCAGGCTCAGCCAATCTTCTTCCCGTAGAAGAAGAAAAAGAAGTCAATGGAATCAAAAAGATGGTTCCAATTCAGTATCTTGCAGAAATCACAATGTCGAAAGAAAGTACCAAGACTTCTGCGACTGGTTACAAATATCTCGAATTAACTCTTTCAATTGATCGTCCCGGAAAAGAAAGAATCAATGTTCGTGATATCCTCACATACAATCCAGCAGGAGTTTTCAGACTCAAGGCTCTCGTTTCAAAACTATCACTCAAGTTCCCTCTCGATACAGATGAATTTCTTGCACGTTTCATCTTCGTTACTGTGAAGCAAGAACCATTTGATCTGCAACCAGATCCAATCACAGGTGAAGTTGTTACGATCATACAGAACAAAATCAGTTCTTATGTTCGTCAAGCAACTAAGGAAGAAATGGAAGTCAGAGGAACTCTGAATCCTGACGTATTTTGATTAATGTGGCGTTTCGGTATTAGGTCTGGAGACCAGGAACATTCGAACGGAACCGTGTGGTTTCTACTGTAAGGTAGAATGACGTATGGTATATACCGTTGGTGCCCAAACGCCACTTTTTAATGATTGATTATGCCAAACTTTAAGTTTAAAACATTCGATGAATGGCTGGAAGATAATCCAGAATATGATAAAGAAATAGTTTGTCGTGATTGTGATGGTTCTGGCGGGGAATATATTCAAAATGAATGGATAGATTGTTATTCATGTCAAGGAATTTGTTTTATCAATATTGGTTATGCAGAATACGTTGAACAAAAATATCACGATGAAGAACGTATAAAACTATATGAGTCTGCTTCCAACAATAGTTAATTGGTATGGCGGAAAAACGAAGCTCGCTCACCAAATAATCTCAGTAATGCCACCACATGAGCACTATGTTGAAGTATTCATGGGAAGTGCTGCTGTTTTCTTCAATAAGCAGAAGTCTTCACGCAATACTCTCAATGATTGGAATGAGAATCTTGTCAATCTTTTCATACAAGTAAGGGATCACTTCGATGAGTTGGCTGAAAAAGTTTATTGGACTTTATATTCACGTCAAGAATATAAACGATTCTACCTCAACTACCAATCTGGTTTTAAGGGTTGTAATGACATTGACCGCGCTTTACAATATTTATTTCTTGTTCGAACGTCCTTCAATTCCAGGACTGGTCTTGGTTTCTCTGCAAGTATCGAGTCTAACAGTGCCAACTTTAATTTGGTTCTTATCGAGAGACTCAAACTTGCGAGAGAAAAACTCGATTCTGTTGTAGTAGAAAATCTTGATTGTAATGAGATAGTCAAAAAGTATGATTCAGAAGGATGTTTCTTATTCCTTGATCCTCCATATTGGGTAGCTGATGATACAACTTATTATGAATTTGTTTTCAACAAAAAGAATCATGAATCATTAGCGTTCTGGTTATGGAAGTCTAAAGTTCCTTGGTTAATGACGTATGATGATGTACCTGAGATTTGTGCTATGTATAAAGACTTTCATCAACAAAGACTTTCGGTAACTTATTCAATTGGTGCTCGTAGTGACGATAAACGTAAATCAAAGGTTCGTAAGATAAATGAACTTCTGATTTCCAATTATCCAATGAAGAAAGTTCAATTAGATGTTTTCGATGAAAGCGATGTAGTGGTAGAAGATGTAACAGAAGAAGAAAAACTTGAGGTTCACTTGAAACTCAAGAAAGAACGAGAACTTGAAGAATCATTAAAACCTAAAGAAAATGTCATTAAACGAACTAGTCAACCAACCGAGCAGTCAAACCTTTTCGGCTCTTGACGCAGAAGAAATATTTCTTGGAGCATTGATTGGTGGAAGTATTGATCCATCAGAGATTTCCAAGATCAGAGGGGAGATGTTTGCTCATTCTGAAACTAAATTAGTATATGAAACAATCATTAAAATATATCATGATAGTGGAGGATTGGATTATCTTTCGTTTCTAACTACTTTTGCTAAAAGTCGTGGAACTGACAATGCTAAACGATATACCGAAGGAATCATAGCTAAAGTTCCATATAACTTTAATACTGCTACTATAATCAGTATTATTGAATGTAATTTTCTTCGTAGAGAATCAGTTGAAATTCTTCAACGTGCTCAATCAATAATAACTGAAAATCCATACGCTGCTCCAGAAGTGACTTTTGCAGCTTATGATAAAATTGATTCACTATTAAAGTTTGATGCAAAGTTTTCTTTATCAGAAGAAATGCGAGATACTGCTGATGAGATAGTTACAGGTGGTTTATCTAAAATGATAGTTCCGACTGGAATATCAGGAATAGATAAAGTTATTGGTGGGTTCTCAACTCAAGAAATTACTATTATCGGTGGACGTCCAGGCAATGGAAAGACAACTACATCTGTTGCAATGACCAAATCCATTCTTGACAGAAATCCAGAGATAGTTGTTGTAAAGTTTGAGTTGGAGATGTCAAAGAAGATGATACTTGCTAAATTTTTATCGAGTTTATCAGGAGTATCATCTTATGGTATGCGTATCAATGAACTTACTGAGGAAGATAAAGGTAAAATTGTTGACGCTGCTGAGGCATATAAGAAGTATGATGGAAGATTATATATATTCGATGATGTTTATGATCTTCCAACTATGAATAAGATATGCCGTGCTTTGAAAGCGAAGATTGCTTTCGTAGATTTCATTACACTTATGGATGGAGTTGAAGAAGATAAGCGTAATGAACTTGGAAAGATTGCCAAATACGCCAAACGATTTGCCAAAGCGAATAATATGTCGTATGTGTTCTATTCTCAGATTTCAAGAGAAGTTGAACGTAGAGAATCTCATCGTCCACAAATGTCTGATCTTGCAGAATCAGATCAATTGACTCAATTGGCATCTGAGATTATTCTATTGTTCTATAAGTTCAAATATTCAGGTGATCCTGCTGATAAAAATAAGATGTTCGTCATACTTGACAAAGCAAGATATTCGTCTATTGGAGAAGTGAAATTATTCTTTGATGCCGATAAAATTATCTTGCGAGTGTGATGAAACTAATAACCATTTATCCTGACAATTCTGTAAATATTGATGGTGAAGATGTAGTTTGGGACGAGAGATACTTTAAATATTATGATATTCCAATGAAGGATAGACCAAAGGATTATCGTAAATTGCATGGAGATAATATACAATTCTTCATAATGGCTAATTTGAAGAAACCACGAAAGGTGAAACGTAAACCAATATTCAATATGAGATTAGGAAGGTGGACAAAATGAGAAATTTGTTAGTTGTAGATATTGAAACTATGGATGGAGAGAACTATCAAGATGCCTTAGCTCCATTCATTTCTGGTTTGGCTGGTAAAACTAAACGCAACACTGGTCATGTTGGACTCGCTGGAATTGCAAATCCAAATGCTGATAAATATGAACTTGCTTTGAAGAAAAATGCTTTATCTCCTGTTGGAGCAAGAATAGCTTGTATTGGTGTAGCTGAATACGACATTGATACGAATAATATTGATACAACTCCAATAATTGTAGCTAGTAAAAGACATTTCATTTGTGATGATGATGAAAAATTCATACTTCGTTCATTCAATGCTTTATTGAAACCTCGAACTGAATTTGTAACTTTTAATGGTCGAGAATTTGATTTTCCTTTCATTATGTTTCGTGCTGGAATAAATCGAGCTACAATAAGACCTTTACCAATATATCCTTACAATGGCAAAGATGCTCACTATGATATGAAGAAGTTTCTTGATGATTGTTCATTACTTTCCAATCTTGATTCCGATCCTTCTTTGAAATATGTATCGTTAAAGAAATGGATTGAATATTTCGGAATTAGAGTTGATAAACCTTCAATTAAAGATGGTGAAATATCTATCAAGCAAATGTTTCAAAATGATCGTGCCGCTTTGTCAGCTTATGTTGCTGGAGATATTAAAGCAACATGGACTTTATATCTCCAATTCCAAAACTGTTTTGAATCACCTTATTTCCGATGAGCCTAGCTGACATAGCCAAAGGAACTCGTAAACAGACAGAGTTATTCGGTGATCATCCTCAGAAGATAGGTAAATCTTTTGAAGATAAGATTCAACGAGCTTGTATGATATATCAAGTTCGTGGTCTTGCTCATATTGAAAAGGTTCCTGCGCCAACTATAGTGATTCCAAAGAAGGGTTTGATATTTACTAAGAAGGTAACTTGTGATTTCATTGGATGCTATAAAGCTGGAAATCAAGATTACATTGACTTTCTTTGGAAACCAATTTTCATTGAAGCCAAGTCAACTCTTGAAGGTAAGATCAGTCTTGGTGAAGAAAAAACAGGTTTGAAAGCTGAACAACTTCGTACTCTCTATTGGCTCTCTTCAAGAGGAATTGAAGCCTATGTAATTTGGGAGATCAGGAAAGATAATGTCATCTACAAATTCACTGTTTCTGATTTGGTTGATAATAACATTAACAAAGGCTCACTATCAATTATGGATTGTGACGAGTATCACTTTAAGAAAATTTTCGTAAGAGAATTTGATGGTGAAGGTGTTGTGGATTTTTTAAACCTATTGGGTGAATAATGAATGATACAAAATATACTGAGTGTTTTCCTCGTGGTTTGAAGAAGAATTTTCAACATAATTTCGTACCTGTTGGTAGTGATTATTGGAAGTTAAGTGGTGGTGGAGTTGGTGCAATAGAATTTTTTGATAAATCTGTTTCATACCAAGTGATTCTTTGTACAAATTGTGGAGAAACAAGAGAGATAATTGCTAAAGATCATAGAAAGACTTCTCAATGAAATTAAAATTTCATATTCGCGTTAATACTGGACCAAATGCTGGCACAATTGAACATATTGAAGTTTATGCTTGGTCTGGTGATGAAATCACTATAGATCATGACTGTGATGAAGATGGTAAGAATGGTCAAAGACTACTTGAAGTAACTTTGGAACAAGAACCATTAATAGTTGAATGGTATCAAAAAGGTAAACGAAAGTTGAAGAAGTTTGCCAAATATATGGAAGAAAATATTTCTAAATCCGCATCTAGGACAGATTAGACTCTGTTAGCGTAGAAAGATAGGGGAAGGCATATTTAAGAGCAAGGAGATGCGGATTTTAAAGATTAATCTACAAGCCTTGCGTAGTCTGCGAAGGGAAGAAAAAAATCTAAACGGAATTAGGAGAGGAAAGGAAGGTATGTTCAGAATACTAAAATATCAACTACCAATCGCTGGTAAACACGAAATATTCATTCCAAGTATTCATAAAATACTCACAATTCAACTTCAAAATGGTATTCCAACTTTGTGGGTAATGGTGAAAGAAATATCTAATCCTGTTTGGATGAATATAAAAGTATTTCCAACGGATTACTATTTTGATTGTGCTGGTTTGGAATATATTGGAACAGTTCAGTTAGAAGATGGAAGAATTGTACTTCATTATTATTATGAGGTTTGAGAAACTATATGAATAACATTCAGTACGGTAAAGAAATAGATTTATTGCCATGTCCATTTTGTGGACATGATGCTATAAGGCCAATACCTACTCAAGCGCATTGTGGTAATAGTGCTTGTCCTCTTTCATCGCTTACATTTCATGACGTTCTGTGGAATAAACGTGCTCCCCACACAAACTTCGAGACCGCCATAGCTGATGCGGTAAGAGCTGAGAGAGTGAAAGTAATTGAGGAGTGCGCTATGTATGTTGAAAACATAGGTAAGACGACTATGTTTACAACAAATCTAAGAGACATTATGGGAATCGCCGCCGATCTCCGAAAACTCAAATCAAATAAGGAGGGGTGATGAACGAAAAACAGAAGTGGGAAAAAGAAAAGGATGAACCGCAGTTCAGCGTTGATGATCGAGGCTTCAATGTGAAAGCATGGTATTTAAAGGATAATCCCGGACTCGACCTGAAAGGCGATGCGCTGATTGAGGTTCGATATGGTGAACAGATCATCCGGCAGTTTGTGTGCCCAGCTTACAAAATCTACAACATCGTCGCACACTTCGGAGACATAGTTGACGGCGAACTTTCAAAGGACGATAAGGAACGGGGCTATCTGCTCGCCGGATCAACTGGATTCGGTGGATATGTTCTTCCTCAGCCACTCCCCCGCTCACCACAGGAGAATAAGGAGAAGAGATGAAACAAGAAGGTGGATCAGCGTTTCCTTTGTCAATAGTCAATTTCAATGACTATCATGAACCAACTCATACTTCTGATACTCCAGGAATGAGTTTGAGGGATTGGTTTGCAGGGATGGCTTTAAATGGAATGTTATCTCATTCATTACCAATCAAAGAAACTATCAGTGCTGATGAATTAATTGTTTCATTAGCATATCACATGGCTGATTTAATGATCGAAGAAAGGAGTAAAAATGTCTAAAGATGTATCAATTACATATTTAATCCAAGAATGGGAAAATCAAAGAGAGATCGTCCATCAACATTCTGTAAACTTAAATGATTCAACTAAGATACTAAAAGCGATAGAAGAAAATTTGTGTAAATTTATACTTCCGCATGATTTAAAAATCGGAGAGATAGTTTTGCTTCCATGCGAATATGGAAACTTTTTGCAATTTCAACTCACGAATACAGGAGTAATAACAATCTCAAAAAGGTGGAAAAATGTTTAGTAGAAAAAAAAATATGAAACATTCAACTAAAAAGTTCTACAAACAAATCAAATGTCTTACTTGTGATGGAACTGGTAAAATACCATATATAAAAAATGTTAGTATAGAAAGTCTTGATTATCAAGCATTGAAATTGCTAGCTTTTCTTATGCAGGGAATTTGTGTAGCTTGCGAAGGTCGTGGAACCCAAACAATTTTGGAAAGAGAGGAATAAATGTTTAGCGGAGAAAAGATCGTGGTATTTGATTGTGAAATAAAGAAGGAGATCAAAACGCAGGAAGATTGGAGGGACTTCAAAACTATGGGAGTATCGTGCCTTGTGTTGTATGATTACGAGACTTCTCGATTTCGTACATTCGATGACCGAAATATTCAAGAAGGATTGAAGATTCTTTCTGATGCTGAAATATTAGTTGGCTATAATATAATGGATTTTGATATCCCACTATTGTCAAATACATATTCAGAAATCCCGGAAGGTTTGAGTTTACACAATCAGACTCTCGATAAAGAATTGAACTATGCTCCATTTGTATTTGATATTCTCCAAGAGATTTGGAAGAAGGTTGAAAGACATTCAGGTGGATGCAAACTCGATGATATCGCATACGAAACTTTAGGACTCAAGAAGTCAGGCAACGGTGCTCATGCTCCTGTTCTATTCAAAGAACAACGATATGCAGAGTTGTTTGATTACTGCATACAAGATGTGAAGATTGAGAAAGAATTGTTTGAGTATGTTTGTTTGTATCAACACATCAAACGAAAAGGAGCATTGATTGATATCGATGTTCCTACAAAACTAGATAAATCAATCAAATATTGAGGAAATCATGATTGAACAAGATCAGGAAGTTAAAGTCGAAGTAAAGATGCACAAGGTTTCAACTGAATCGCAAGTTGGATTCATTGAATATGATGATGCACTTTACTTTATGTTCAAACATTTCAGTGGTACAACTGTTGTAACTACTGAGATAAAACTCTCAAAGAAATCAGCTAAGAAACTTACCGAGTTACTGATTGACCATTTTGGTATTCAAGATTTGAAGGAACAGTTTAATAAACTGGTTTCGGAACTAAAACCTTCAAAGAGTCGGGAACACGAGCCAAAGCACGCCTAATAATTACTAATGTGTCAAGTAATGGTGGACAAGTCTGACATATCACCGATTTAATACCATCCAACTTTCCACGTTGATAAGCAGAGTCACAATTCGTGATCGTAGGTGGAGGAATAATTATAGAAGGTTTCACAGTCACTATAATGATATTAGAGGTAATCCATTGACCATTCAAGAGTTGTGCATGACCAAGAATGGTATCCATGCCGTCAGTATTGGGTTTCCAATACATCGAGAAATTGGACGACGTGTTTCGATTACCTGTTCCATTCCATACGAAGACCTTGTTAATTTGGGTATCGAAGAACTGTACTCCCACGTTACAAATACCGGATATTTTGATACTGTCACTGAGAACTATTACGTTTGAAGAAACAGTAATAGTTGCAACAGGATTCACAGGTGGAGGCGGAGGCGTAATAATAATAGTATCAATTGGAGGCGGAGTTTGATTCTTCACAATAGCTTTCAAACTCTGTAACATCGCATCGTGTGGTGTTATGTTTGGATTCCAACCTTGCCACAATTCCCATACACCAACAGAAGTAACTCCTTTCGATAAAGCATAGTTGACTTTGTAAGTCATGCTACGACTATCTTCAAAACTCCAGAAACTCGTTCCAGAATAAGCCCAAGTATTTTTGGCTATTGAATCAAACATCACAGTTGCTCCACTCGGAACTGTTTTGGCTTGAGTCCAACCATTATTGGTTGCTATATGACCAATAGCAACTGGACTTATTCCAGATATATCTGTCATTCTTAAACCTTCAAATGGAATAAGAGGACAAATAATTGAAGTCTTCACTCCAGCCTGACTCCACTCTTTAATTCCACGAGTATCCCAAGCCTCTTGTTTCGCAAATGGATTTGAGTATAATGGTCCATGATGCGAAATAATCGCAGACGTATTCTCCATTCCATATTCCATCAAATCAACAAAATCAAAACAATCGTTGACTGTCTTAACGTCAATATACGGATCAGTCTTAGCTCCATCCCACCAAAACCAAGTCGGCATAGCCATCGTCAATAGACCACGTTGCGGAGTCCAAGTATTCAATATTGCTCGGACTTTGTAAAGAAATCTATTGAACATTTGTCTATTCGCAACTCCTCTTCCAGCAAATTCCCAATCAATATCCATTCCTTGATATCCATGTCGCTGACACCATCCAAGAGCCGCACCAATAAATAAATCCTGCTTCACCGTATCAGCAATCATAGCCGCAAAAGTTGACGTTGGTCCACCCCATTCACCACCAACACAAAGAATCAATTTCACTCCATGAGCAGTTGCTGAATCTCTCAATATCTGCTGTTGAGTTTTTCCAGCAATAACACTTGGACACCAACCGGGCTGACCTGTTTCAAATGTTACAGAATCACTGGAACCAGCCACCAATGAAAAATAAGGTGGTGTATTCGTTGGTTCTCCCCAGAAATAAATGATATGAGTAACTGCATTCATATCAATTTTCTGTGGAGGCATATCACAAACAGCCCATTGAGGATAATAAGCTACAACATTTTTGATCTGACTATATCCGATTGATACTATAGAGAGAAGAAGTAAAAGATATTTCATGGAACCTCCTATGATTGAATAGTTAAACTCCAAATGCGTGCCAATATATAACGTAATCGTGTCCACCAAGATGTTTATCAGGAACAACTGAAAAGTATGTACTTCCAACTGTTAAAATAAAATTATCCAACAACAAAGATTCACCAAGATGACCATAAGTATGATCATTCGCTTCATTTCCTATCATCCAGATATTTGGAGTTAAGAATGTTCCAGCAGTAACAAAATTACCATTTCCAAGAGTTCTTAATATTCTGAATTGAACTATCGGGGTAAATTGAAAAAAGTTAGTCGGAAACTGTTGAGTATAAGTTGACATAGCTGTTGGTATTGAACCAAATGAAGATAATCCTTTGGCTCTACCACAGTTTTCCATCACTCTTGCAGGTAAATGATAATCAAGAGTATAAACTTGATTTGCTGATTGACTAAACTTCATTCCATCAACCAACATTGTTCCAATAGCAGTTACAGATATATCAATAGTTAAAGAGGTAGTTAAACTTCCAAGAACCATAGCCATAGTTCCTGCTGACCAGCTCACACCATTATTTGTAAATATATTGGAATATAATGTTGATTGCCACAAACCAGTATCTTTATTCCAAAACTTACCGTTATTATCAGAAATTGCAAGTTGTAGAGTTCCAACAGATTTCTTCTTGTAGTTAAAAGTTAAAGTATAACTAGCATTGGCAATTACCGAATTAATTAACTGAGAAAACTCAGTTATATCTGGATCAGAAACTACTTTAACTGAATTTGGTGCTGTTAAAAATTCACCAGCTGCTGCATCAAGAAGATCACCATCAATAAAAGTCCAACCAGTAAAAATATCCATCAAGTTATCATCAGGAGTTCCTGTAAAACTACTGAAATCTCCATTAACTAATACATTTGCTCCAGCTACTAGTGGTTGTGGTGGTTTACATTGAGTATAGAAAGTTCCATACTTATCATTACCACTTCTTCCGGGATATGTGGTACCATTAAAATAAATATCAGTTGGCATTATACACCATGTATTCTGTAAATTACTTGAATAGGTGGCATATAATTATTTTTCCAAATACATATCCCACTAGCATTTACAGCAGCAAATACTTCACGATGCTTTGAGTCCCCCATTCTTGGAGTAAACCAAGTTGTATCAGATGACTGTTTCCAAAGAAGAAATACTGATGGTGGATATAAAAACTGCTCACTTAATTTTAAGCCAAGGAAAATTGCATCACCTTCTAAATCTATTGTACCCATCAATGCACCATAAGAAGACATAAGATTCCTTGCATATCTACGTCCCCAAAGTATGGTAACATCATCACCAACCTCTGGTATGATATTATGCCAAGTAAACGGATTGTAATTGAAACCAATCTTTTCCATTACAGATACGCTATCATCTGATAAACTTTGGTAGAATTGTGACTATTTACCAATTTTGCAGTTCCATATCCAATATCAGAGAATCTGCAAAAATGATATGTAGCTATACCAATTATAGTACCAGCAGCATCATAATGAGAAC
>Ga0137409_10004548_pt1 | contig 14528 bp, 14 predicted proteins | sample CZODoug1_16funga_FD_122059 | JGI IMG/M metagenome (GOLD analysis project Ga0137409, IMG submission 122059) | Vadose zone soil fungal communities from Angelo Coast Range Reserve, California, USA - CZODoug1_16fungal (Hybrid Assembly) | ecosystem: Environmental > Terrestrial > Soil > Vadose zone... | reverse complement strand
CCGGCTTCGACCGCTCGGTGCTCCCCGAGATGGACCGCAGGATCGCGGCGTTCTTCCGCAAACACCTGCTCCCCTAGGGAAACATCGGGATGGAGCCAGCGAAGCCAGTCGAGACGAAGCCATCCGGCCGTGTGTCCGTCTTCCCGATCCTGGCGGTCAACTTCGTCGGCACGCTCGGTTTCAGCATCGTGCTGCCGTTTCTGGTCTATCTCGTCACCAAGCTCGGCGGCAACGCGCTCGTCTATGGGGTCATGGGGGCGACCTATTCCTTCTTCCAACTGCTGGGCGCGCCGGTGCTGGGGCGTTGGTCGGATCGCTACGGGCGGCGGCGTATCCTGCTGCTGTGTCAGGTCGGGACCCTTATCTCCTGGGGAATCTTTCTGGCGGCGCTCTGGCTTCCGGTCCGGCCCTTGTTCGAAGTGCATTCCCCGGTGCTTGGCGCTTTCACTCTCACGGTGCCGCTCGTGGTGCTTTTTGTCGCCCGGGCGCTGGACGGGACTACGGGCGGCAGCGTGTCGGTCGCAAATGCCTACCTCGCGGACATCAGCGACGACGCCAACCGCAGCGCCAATTTCGGCAAGATGGCGGTGTCGGCGAACCTCGGGTTTGTTTTGGGGCCGGCGATCGCCGGCGCGCTCGGGGCCATAGCAATGGGGGAGACGCTGCCCGTCCTCGCCGCCTTCGTCATCTCGGTGATAGCCGGTCTGATGGTCGCCTTCTGGCTCCCGGAGACCGAACCCTACGCCTTACGGACCGATCCGGAGACCTTTAGCGTGCGCAAAATCCTTGGCCAGGATCACAAGCCGTGTTTTCAGCTGACGGCCGCGCCGAAACTATCGATCGCCGCGATCCTGGCGCTGCCGTCGGTGGGGCTGCTGCTCGTGCTGTACTTCCTCGTGTTCCTCGCCTTCAATCTCTTTTACGTCAGCTTTCCCGTGTACGCGGCGACTGGGATCCACTGGTCGCTCGCCGAAACCGGCGTGTTTTTTTCCGTCATGGGATTGATGATGGCGTTGGTGCAGGGTCCGGTGTTGAAGCGCGTCTCGAAAATCTGGTCCGACCGTATCCTAGTCCTCGGCGGCAGCCTGGTGCTCGCCGCCAGCTTCCCGTTTTTCAGCGCAGCCGATACTGCAACCCTTTACGTCGGCACGGCTCTGCTCGCCCTCGGCAACGGCGTCATGTGGCCTTCATTGCTCTCGGTCCTGGCGAAGGCCGCCGGCCGGAACTTGCAGGGCGCGATTCAGGGCCTCGCCGGCAGTGTGGCGGCCGTGGCCAGCATCATCGGTTTGCTCGCCGGTGGACTGCTATACGACGGCCTGGGTTCTTATGTGTTCGTAATTTCCGCGGCCCTGACGCTGCTGAGCTTCGTGCTGGCGTTCGCGATTCCCGCAACCGCCCGGAAATAACGCCCCAGGGCGGAATCCCGCGTTGAGCGCCACCCCGTCAATCCATGAGGCCCGCGTACAACGGGGATGTGAGATAGCGCTCGCCATACGAGGGCAGGATCGCGACGATCAGCTTGCCCGCGTGCTCGGGCCGACGCCCGACCTGCAGCGCCGCCCACACCGCCGCGCCCGAGGAGATGCCGACGAAGAGGCCCTCTTCTTTCGCCAGGCGGCGCGCAGTCACGATCGCGTCGTCGTTCGTCACGCGGATGATCTCGTCGTAGATGCTGCGATTCAGGATCTCGGGGACGAAACCCGCGCCCAGACCCTGGATCGCGTGAGGCCCCTTCGCTCCGCCCGACAAGACAGCGGAAGCGTCGGGCTCGACCGCGATGCATTTGAATCCGGGCTTGCGCGCCTTGATGACCTCGCCCACGCCGGTGATCGTCCCTCTGGTGCCGATCCCCGAAACCGCTGTCTGCGATGTTCATGGCCGTATCCTCGCACTACTTGCGCTTGATAGCCACCTCGAGGCACTGGCCCGGGGCCACCGGCGAACCGCGGGTCGTTATTCCCCTACGCTGACGCCCGAGCCGCCCATTTCCTTCGGGACGTCCTTCATCTTCGGCAGCCCGTCCTTGATGTGCAGCTTCGTCTCCTGATAGTGCACATGGACGCCGGCCTGATACGGGAAGTCCGGAATCACCGCTGCATACACGTCGGTGAGTCCCATGCCGGGATGCTCGGTGAAGATGTGGCCCCCGCACGTCTTGCACCATTTGCGGTAGCTCTTCGGCGTCTTGTTGTAAGTGCCGACGTTGTCGGCACCACGCGTGATCTTCACCGCTTCGGGTTTCCATAAGGTGAAGGCGTTGACGGGCCCTGCCGACCAGCTTCGGCACGACTCGCAGTGGCAATAACCCATCCCGGCCGGCTCCCCGCTGACAGTGAACTGTACCGCGCCGCAAAAACAGCTGCCTTTGTAAGCTTTGCTCATGATGAATCTCCTTGGTAGTGGGCCGTGCTGCGATAACGAAACACGAAGTCCTTGCGCTCGCCATGCCGCCGGTGGTTATTGCTACTGAGTTGCGAAGGTCTGACGCGGGGTCAGGACTGCTAACACGGCTGCAACGGCAATCAAAGCCAGGACGTCCCCCCAGAGGTGCCCGATGTGCTGGTGATTGGCGACAGACTGGACCCCCATGATCGCGCCGTGCACGATGCTCGACCAGACGGTAAACCAGATCAGGCTTCTATGTGCGACCGGATTGCGAGCGGCGAGCATCAGGAACACGCCGAGCGTGGCATAGATGCCCAGGATCATCTCGAGATATTCCGAGCGTCCCGCCTCGTGCCAGGTCCAGCCGGACGGCCAGACGATGCCGAGCGGCCACAGGCCGAAAGTGAAGGTCAGCCCCACGAGTACCAGGGCGATGCGTAGGTATTTGATGCGATCGGCTTCAGTCATTCTGCTCTCCTCTACATCATCGGTAACGCACTTCAGGAACCGGCTCTCCCCGGGACTCGAGGCACGGCTGCATCCGAACGGGGACCCGTACTGAGGAAACATCGAAATTTAATCCAGATCCCGCTGGCGATGCCGCGCAAGCTCAATCGACCGTCGCCCCCGAAGCCTTGACGATGGGCACCCATTTCGCGAGGTCTCTCTGGATCAGTTTGCCGAACTCGGCGGGCGGCATCTGCGGCATCAGCTCGAATCCCAGGTTGCTCAGCTTTTCACGCACGGTCGGATCTTTCATGATCTTTGCCATCTCGCCGTAGAGGCGCTCCAGGACTGGAGCCGGCAGCCCAGCCGGGCCCGCGAATCCGAACCACACCGTGACCTCGTAGCCTTTCAATCCCGATTCGTCGAGCGTCGGCACGGCAGGAAAGAACGGCGTACGGGTCTTGCTCGTCGCCGCGAGCGCTTTGAGGCGCCCATCGCGGATCTGGGAAATCACCGTGGGCGTATTGAAAAAACCCATCGTCACTTCTTTAGACATCACCGCCGTGATTCCCTGCGGCGCACCTTTGTAGGGGACATGAACTAAGTCGATGCCGGCCATGGAAGCGAACAGGATCCCGGAAAGATGGTGGCTGGTGCCGTTTCCACCGGAGGAAAACGTGAGCTCTCCGGGCTTCGCTTTTGCCTGCGCGATCACATCCTGTGCAGTTTTCGCGGGATTGCTCGGATGCACGATCATCAGATTGGACACCTCGCCAATCACGGTGATCGGCGTGAAATCCCTGACCGGGTCGTAACCAGGCTTGGAATAAAGCCCGATGTTGATCGCGTGAGTGCTGCTCGTTATGAGAGCGATGGTGTACCCGTCGGGCGCCGCCCGCGCAACCTGCTGCAGGGCACTCGTGCCACCTGCTCCGGGGCGGTTGTCCACGATGACGGGCTGACCGAGGCGCTTGGCGAGCTCCGCACCGATCGTGCGGGATAAGATGTCAGAGGTGCTGCCGATAGCGAGCGGCACGGCCAGCGTAATCACCTTGGAGGGATAGATCTGAGCGATGGCGCCCCCGGCGATGAGGAAGGCGGCGAGGAGTACTGTGAGTTTTTTCATGTTGTTGTTGCTCCGGTTGAAGGATCAGCGAAACAGGTATATCGGGCTCGACCAGATCAGGTGCCCGTCTTCCTGGGTGACGCAGACGTAGAGCGCGTTGTCGCGGGCGTCCCGAAGCCGAATTCTGCGCCTCAGCTGCATCCGTACGGTAGGATTTTCATCGGGAAGCCTGTACAGCCGCATCCGGCGCCGGATACCGCCGCCCGAGCCGAGCACGATGTCCTCGCGCCCGACGTCTGCAACGCGCACTTCCGCTTTCACCGGAGCGGTGGCTATCGAGAGCGTGCCGGAATTCGCATCGCCAAGGACGATGTCGGCACCGCCGAAGCCGCCGGTCGTAAGGGCAGCCCACTTGAGCTCATCCGGAGCCGTGCGCTCGATTTTCTTGTCGAGGTTCCACATGTTGATCGGCGACACGCGCTCGAACGTGTTGCCGCGAAGCTTCGCCCCGCCGTCCCAGACCGACTGTCGCCCGCGTCCTCGGTATTCCGAGCCTTCCCAGATGAGCCGGATGCGCCTGCCGAGCTCCTTTGCCTCGAACGGGCGCACCGTTTCCAGCACCTCGAGCCTGTTGCGGATCTCGACGCGCTCGATCGGCGCAGAGGCGACGATGTCCACTTCGAAGCTCACCTCGCGATCTGCGGTGCGCAGGATGTCGCCCATCGTCGCCGATCTCACCCTGCGCGATCCGGTCGCGCCCAGGTTCGGGTCCTGGTCGAACAGCTCCGCCTCGCTGTCGAAGGCGACTCGCGTGTCGAGGATCATGCGGCAGCCCGTGGTGGCGTAATGGTGGCGGCGGCGCATCGCCTCGAACAATCCCTTGCGGCTGAGTTCCGGGGCGAGCAGGCAGGTCAGGCCGCCGTAGGCGCCGAACAGCGACGCGCCGGGATGGCTGGCTCCATGGCGGCCCTTGTGGCCGTCGGAATTGGCCACGATGCCGACGCGATAGCCCTGCTCGAGCGCGTCCTCGACCAGCCATTCGAAGGTGCCCCAGTCGGAATGCACTTCGACGCTGCGCTCGATGCGCGCATCGTGGCTCATCTTGATGTCGGCGTAGCGGCCGCCGATGTGCGCGAACACGACGCAATCCTCGTCCTTCAGCACGCGGAACAGGTCGTCGGAGCTGTTCGCGTCGGTCGCGAGATCGGAGAGGTCTTCCACCAGCGCATGATGCGAGCGGCGGATCTGCCGGCCTTCGTGCATGAACAGCACGTTGCGGTCGCCGCCCAGGCCCGTGTTACCCGACCATTCGTAACCCGGAAAGATGATGAAGTCTCCGTCTCGATTGTATTCGGCGGTGAGGCGGTTCAGCTCCTCCCAGAACGGCGTCGTGATCTGGAAGTCGTTGCCCTGGTGGCTCATGGCGTCGAGGAAAGCGCGGTCGCGCGCAAACTCGATGAACTCACGTGCCGAATTCGTGCCGATGGTCTCCTCGGACTGGCCGTGAAGGTCCGCCCAGTACGGCAGCAGCGCCGAATCGGCGACGATGCGCAACGGGTTTGACACGCACACAACCTGCCCGGAGGCATCGAGCACCTGGACGTGCAGCTCGCCAGCCGCGTTCACCGACAGTCCGCCGAGGCGATACGCGAACGCGCCGCGACGTGCCTCGATGCTCGCCGGCAGTCCCGCGACCGGCATGCTCGCCCTGAGCGTAAATGTGCCATCGACGAGATGGCTCGGATTGCCCCACTTGTCCTCGCCTTTGAAGCCGAGCGAGAACGTCTGGCCCGCGCGGCGCACGGTCGGGAGGACCGCCTTGTAGAGCACCGGCGGTCCGGCGACGATAGCAACCGCCGGCTGCACGGGCAACTCCACGTAGTTGTAGGCGGCGAACGCATCCACCAGGACCTTGAACTCGAAAGTGGGCTCGTGGAAGGTCTGCATACGCATTCCGGGCGAACCGCCCCGGGTATCGCCCAGGCGCACGGTGATGGTGTCGCGTTCGCGCAGGAAACCGCGCTGCACGCGGATGAGGATGGTCTTGTCCCAGGGCCGGATGTTGCCCTTCTGCTCGTAGCGCAACTCCAGCACCGCACCGTTCGAGGCTTCGGCGGTGACGTAATTCCATCCCTTCGGGTCGTTGAACTGCGGCCTGCCAGCGTCGGAGGCGAATCGCTGCACGATCTTCAGCGAACCGGTGTCGTCGATGCCGAAGTAGCCCGCTGTGTAGGTGAGCGTGATGGAGGCGAAGCTGCCGGCTTCAAATTCTCCGGTTGGTGTTACGGCCGCGTGGCCAACGCGATCGGCGAGGTAGGTCGAGTGAAAAGCGTTGTTTCGCACTTAGGCGTGACCTTGGTACATCCCCGATGATACGTCCAAGAGCGAATTGATCCCCGTTCAAGCAAGACTGAGGATCTACTGATACCTTGTTTACCCGAGCGCGGACAAATCCTACGCCTTTTGATGCCGGGCGCCTCTACCGCCGAACCTTCACCGACCATGACCGCCCCCGTCCACGAAAACCCCTCAAGCGTCTCCTCAATCGAGCTCTTCGCGAACGACCGCCGGCCCCTCGCCCTCGAGGCATCGCCCGAGCCGCCTGAGGTGGAGGTGGTGATCGAGGTTCCGCGAGGCAGCTTTCTGAAACGCGGGTCCACGGGACATGTCGACTTCATCTCGCCCCTGCCCTGCCCGTTCAACTACGGCTCGGTGCCGATTTACCTGGGACTCGAGGGCGATTTGCTGGACGCCTTGGTGCTCGGGCCGCGCCTGCCGCTTGGCGCCCGGATACGGGTCAAGGCGTGGGGAGCCGTCACTTTGATTGACCGCGGCATGAGTGACGACAAACTCGTTTGCAGCGACGCGCCTCTGAGCCCGTCGGAGCGCCGCAACGTGCTGCGATTTTTCCACTTCTATGCGAAGTGCAAGGGGCTGCTGAATCTCTGGCGACGCCGCCCGGGGCGCAACGCCTGCGAGGGCTGGTGCGGGGCCGATCAGGCGCTCGCTCGCGCCCGACCGCGGGACGACACCTGGCGGGGGCCGCCGGTCGACTTCTGATCGAAGGGGAATCCCGCAAGGCTTGAGTTTTTTTCGCCGCCCTGTCGAAATCAGGCCCGTTCGGGCGTCATTGTCGTAGCGGAGCATAATGCCCCGCGACAACCAGACCAGGAGATCACCATGCAATATTTGTTGCTGATTTACGGAAGCGAGGCCGGCATGCTGGCCGCGACCAAGGAACAATCGAGCCAGATGCTCGCCGCCTACGGCGCCTATACGGAGGCGATGAAAAAAGCGGGCGTCATCGTGGGCGGCGAGCGACTGAAGCCCACCTCCACGGCGACCTCCATACGCGTCGCGAAAGGGAAGACCGAGGTGTTGAACGGTCCGTACGCCGAAACGAAAGAGCAGCTCGCCGGCTATTACATGATCGACGTGCCCGACCTCGACTCGGCGCTCTCCTGGGCCGCACGCTGCCCCGGCGCAAACCACGGCACGATCGAGGTCCGCCCGATCTGGGCCATGTAGGTCCGGCCATGCCGCGGGACGAAGGCGACCCTGCGAGCGAGGCGGCCGAGGCGGTCGCCCGCCGCAGCTACGGCAAGCTCGTCGCCTTTCTCGCGGCGCGCACGCGCGACGTCGCGGGGGCCGAGGACGCTTTGTCCGAGGCTTTCGCGGCCGCCCTCGTCGATTGGCCAAGGAGCGGCGTTCCGAAAACCCCCGAAGCCTGGCTGCTGATAGCGGCCCGGCGCAAGATGATCGATGCCGCGCGGCGGCGGCAGACGAGCGAAGGCGGCGCCGAGCATCTGCGGCTGATGTCCGAGCTCGGGCTCGACGAAGAAGGGGAGACGCTCGTTCCCGACGACCGCCTGCCCCTGATGTTCGCCTGCGCGCACCCGGCGATCGACCCCGGCATCCGCGCGCCGCTGATCCTGCAGACCACTCTCGGATTCGACGCCGCCGCCATCGCCTCGGCCTTCCTCGTATCGCCGGCCACCATGGGCCAGCGGCTGGTGCGCGCCAAGAACAAGATCAGGCAGGCGGGAATTCCTTTCCGCGTCCCCGGACGCGCCGACTTGAGCGAGCGCCTCGAGGCGGTGCTCGACGCCATCTACGCCGCCTTTGCCGAAGGCTGGTCGGATCCCGCCGGCACCGAGGTCCGCCGCCGCAACCTCGCCGAGGAAGGCATCTGGCTCGGGCGCCTGGTGGCGTCGCTCCTGCCGGAGGAACCCGAAGCGCTCGGGCTGCTCTCGCTGATGCTGCACGCCGAAGCGCGGCGCGGCGCGCGGCGCAACGCGCAAGGGGACTACGTTCCGCTCGCCGAGCAGGATCCGGCGGCATGGGACGCGCGATTGATCGAGGAAGCCGAAGCGCTCCTTTTCCGCGCGAGCCGCTCGGGCGCGACAGGCCGCTACCAGCTCGAGGCGGCGCTGCAGTCGGCCCATGTCGTTCGTCGCCGCACCGGCCGCGCCGACTGGGCCGCGATCGAGAGCATCTACGACAAGCTTCTCGCGATCACCTCTTCGCCCGTCGTGGCGATCAACCGGGCTATAGCGCTCGCCGAGACGCGCGGTCCCGCCGCAGGCCTCGAGGCGCTGGCCGTGCTCGCGGACGATGCGCGGCTGGCCGAGTATCAGCCGTATTGGGCGGCACGCGCAGGGCTCCTCGCGCGCGTCGGCGACGTGGGTGCGGCCGACCGCGCCTACGAGCAGGCGATCGGACTCGAATCCGATCCGGCAGTCCGCCGCTTCTTGCAGCTGCGCCGCGCGGAATTGGGCGGGCCGTTCGGCATTCGCTGAGCCCGTGCGAAACCGCGGTCTCTCAGCGGGTCAAGAACTTGGCGAGCTCGTTCTCGGAGCCGAGAGCATGCTTCGCGATCTCGTCCGCCACGCGTTCGTTGAACGCCTCCGGTGCCAGACGGCAGCGTCCGGTCCCGAGTCTTCCGACGTTGAGCAGCTCGATCAGGACGGCGGGCGCGTCGTAGTCGGCGCGGATATGGATCTCGCAAGGGATCGCGCTGGACAGGGCGAACCTGCCGCTCACCGCCTGGCCGAAATCGTTCTTCTTCGAGGCGGTGAATTCGAACGTGACGCGGGACATGGCGAGGAAGCGGCGGCAGTGTTCCATGTCGGGGCCCGCCACATCCACCGTCGCGGGGCGCGCGTACCGGGCCTGGTAGGTCAGGAAGACCTCGTCGCACACTTCGTCGCCGTCGACCTTGCGCAGGCGGTAGTCGGCGAACGCATTCGAAAGGACCAACTGTGAAGCCTCTTGGGGATAGATGAACGCGTAGGGCCCTTCGGTGGTCGGGAGCACTCCGTTGAGCTCCTTTGCGAATTCGGCCAGGAAGTGCATGGCCGAGAGCAGGTTCTTGTGGATGAGCGCCTTGGCTGCGGCGCGGCGCGACGCGGTATCTTCGCTGGCGGGGCGCACCGCCGCCTGCTTTCGCAGCATCTCGAGCGCCGCGAAACGGCGCCCCTCGCCCTGGTTTTCGGCTCCAGCCTTGCGCTGCGCCTCGGCCTGCGCCTGACGCACACGCTCGGCCTCCACTTTCCGGCGCGTTTCCTCTTCCTCCATGCGGCGCCGCTCCGCCTCCGCGCGCTCGTGCGCTTTTTGCTCTTCATCGATCCTGCGCGAAAAGGCATCGAGGCCCGCGAGAAAGTCGGGCGCGGGCGCGCCCGGCGCGGAAGCATCGCCGGACTTTCCCGCATCGGCAGGGACGGGCTTTGCGTCGCCGTGTGCGCCGCTGCCCGCCGCGCCCGGGCTGGCTTGGTTTTTCAGATTGCGGAGGTCGTTGGCCATCCCCTGTCTCCCAAAGGGCAGATTCCGGTCGAACCGCTCCCGAGTTCGACGCGCGTAACGATACACTTCCGCGCACTCCGTATGCAAGAAGCGCAACGCTTCGCGCAGTACTTCGATTCGGTCCGCGAACCAGTAGCTTTTCGGCGACGCCTTGTCGCTGGTTCGAGCCTCGGGTGGGATCGGTCTACCGAAACCTGGCCGCGCGCTTGCTGTACGCAGTAATCGCCTTTTCGAGGTCTTCGTATTCCTCGCAAGGGATGAGGCAGATCTGCCGCAGGGCGGCGAGCTGCTCCTGCGCTTTCTGCACGTCGTTCGCCAGGAGATAGGCCTCGCCCAGGTATTCGCGCGCGGCGCGATGGCGCGGGTTGAGCTCGAGCGCGCGCTGGTAGTGACTGAACGCGGAATCGAGCTGCCCGGCATTGCGATATGCGTAACCGAGGAGATTCTGGATGTCGGGGTTGCGATCGTCCTGCAAGAGCGCCTTGTTCAGGCGCTCGATGGCGCTCTTCCAGTCCTTCGCCTCGACCGCCTTCTTTCCCGCGGCATAGTCCGATCCGGCGGCCGATGTCGCCGGGTCTTGCTCGCCCGGGTCGGCCTTCGATCCCGGGACCGCGACGAACGCGCTTGCGCAAACAAGCGCCGCGAATGCGAAGCGCTCAGCGCTGCGCAAGCAGGAACGCCTTCGCCTCGCGCAGCTCGGCTCGGTCGCTGTCGGCGTTCTTGGCGAGCGCGGCGAGCTTCTCGAAATACGCGCGCGCCTTCGCCCGGTCACCGGCCGCCTGCGCCGCCTTGGCCGCGCCGTAGAAGCCGTGCAGCCGGTTTTGCGCGACGTGCAGCGAGGCCTCATACGCCTGCAATGCCGCGGCGGGCTGGCCGAGCTCCAGCAGCAGATCGCCGAGCATCTCGCGCATCGGATAGAGGCGGTTTTCCATCGAGACGTGCTTCTCGGTGGAATCTTCGAGGTCGGCGGCAGCGCGCATGAATTTGAGCGCATCGTCCTTGCGCCCTTCCGCTTGCGCGCGCCAGGCGCTCGCAGCCAGGACGAGCACCTGGACTTGCTCGGCCCAGTAGCTGTTCTCCGCCGACTTGCTCAGGGCCTGAAGCCGGTCGATTTCCTCCTTCGCCGCCGCGGGGTTCCCGGTCTTTGCGGCGCCCACCGCGCGGGTGAACCTGGGAATCGCCTCCGCGTATGTGTACAGATCCGGCGGAACAGTGAGGTTCGCGGCTTCGGACCAGGCGGCGCGCTCGAGCACGTAGCGTGAAGCGGGCGCAATCGCGCCGGTGTCCCTGCCGTAGCTGCGCGCGCCGCTGTACTTGGCTACCGCCTGCAATTCTCCGACGACGCGTCTGGCTTCGCGGTCCTGGCCGAGCTGCAGGTAGGCGTAGGCCATGAAGTCCTGCGCATGCGGCTCCTGCGCAAAAGTCGTTCCCGGAGCATTTTTGGCCGCATAGTCGCGGGAAGCTTTCACCGCAGCCTGATTCGACCGGATGGAATCCTCCCATCGACCCAGTATCGAGTAGATGTGCGAGGGCATGTGCTGCGCGTGCGGAGCGGACGGAGCGACCTTGGCGTATTTGTCCGCTGCAGCGACACCGCGCTCGGCGAGCGGCTCGAAGTCGTAGGTGTGGATGATGTAGTGCGCAAGTCCGGGATGAGCGGGCTGCTGCTTGTCGATCGGTTCGAGGATTCCACCGGCCTTGAGCTGACGTGCGTAGGTTTTATCGGCGTGATCCACCGCCTCCAGGAGAGCGAGCGCGTAGAAGATCGAGGCCTCCTTGTCGTCGGGATACTTGCGCGCGAGCTCCGCCATCGCCTGCTCGTAGCGCTGGCTGCGCGTCGAGGTCGGCACCTTGTCGTAGTCCCTGTAGACGGCTTCCAGCGCGTTCAGCCAATCGCGCTCGCGCTCGGTCTTAGCGACCGCCTTGCCCTGCTGAATCGCCTCGAGCGCGCGCTTGAGACTCTCTTCGGGCCAGGGCGGCACCAGGGGGTTCCCCCGCTGGCTGATCGCCAGCCCCCAGTACGCCATCGCGCATTGCGGATCGGCCTTGATGACCCCCTGGAACGCCTTGATGTGCTCGGGGAAGAAGAATGAGTGCAGCATCGCCACCGCGCGCTCGAACTGCGGCTGCACGGCCGCGCTGCACGAAGTCGGAAAATTCACCTTGCCGAACTGGCCCTGGCCGCTGGCCGCATCGTCTTCGTGAGCGAGAAGGGGCTGAGCGAGGAAAGCGGCGATGACCGCCGCGAAAAAGAGCACTCTGTTCATCGACGTTCCCCCTCATCATGGAAATCCGGCTCACAGCATAACGCCGCCGCCATCCCGCCCGCAACCGTCAATTTCGCCGCCACGGAAAATCGGCCCGTCCTGTCTTATACTGTGCGCGCCGCCATATGGCGCATCCACGTTCTAGAGGAACAACATGAACAGAACATTTCAATTGGCGCTCGCTGGCGCGATTATCGCCGTATCGTGTTCGGCGGCGACCGCTCAAACCACGCGCGTGCGCGGAACGATTGCAAAGGCCGACGGCAACGTGCTTACCTTGAAATCCAGCGACGGCGCCGAGCTCAAGCTGACGCTCACCGACAATGCGATGATCGTCGCCGTGGTGAGAGCCTCGATGGCGGACATCAAAGAAGGCACATTCCTCGGCAGCGCGGCCATGCCGCAGCCGGACGGCAGCCAGAAGGCCCTGGAGGTCCACATCTTCCCCGAACAGATGCGCGGCACCGGCGAGGGTCATCGTCCCTATGCGCCCGTGCCGAACAGCACCATGACCAACGGTTCGGCCTCCGGCGCGACGGTCGCCGGCGTCCAAGGCTCGACCATGGTCGTCAAATACAAGGACGGCGAGAAGAAGATCGTCATTCCGCCGAGCGCGCCGATCGTCCGTTACGAGATCGGCGGCAAGGACGATCTCAAGGCGGGCGCGGCGTTCACCGTGCTCGCGGCAACCAGGAAGCCGGACGGCACGTTCGAGGCGAGCCGCATCAACGTCGGCCGCGACGGCGTCGTGCCGCAATAGGGCAGGTTCCCCGGCGCGCGGCCACCCTACCTCGCGCGCACGCCGAACATCCCCAGATCGATCGCCATCCCCATGGCCTGATAGCCCATCCGGTTCGGATGCAGCTTGTCGCCGGGGCCTCCCACCGTGTTGTCGGGCACGAACTCGGCCTTCATGCCGCCGGTCTGCGGGTCCGTCGTGGCGCGGTCGAAATCCACCACGCCGTCGAATACGCCGCCCGCGCGGATGAAGCTGTTGAGCTTCCTGCGCTTCTCGTCCTGCAGATCGAAGCCGTGCGCGGCGTTGGTGCTGCCGAGCGCGGACGTGAGCGTCGCGCCGATCACATGGACGCCCGGAATCGCGGCGCGAATGCGCGCCACGCCCACGCGCATGCCGGCGATCACGTCATCGGCTTCGGCGTTGCCGTTCCTGCTGAAATCGTTGATGCCCTCGAGCCAGATCACGGCCTTGACTCCCGAGAGCGTCAGTACGTCGCGCTCGAGGCGCTGCAGGGCGGCGGGGCCGCCGGGGAAAGGCTTCTGCGGGGAATATTCCTTCGGACCGACTACTTGGTTGCCGCCGATGCCGGCGTTCACCACCGCCCAACGCCCGTTCAAGCGCCGCGCCAGCACGTCGGGCCAGCGATCGTCCCCGTTGATGGTCGAGGCTGTGCCGTCGGTGATCGAATCGCCGAACGCGACGACAGCGGCCAGTCCCTTGGGCACCGCCATGTCGAGCGCATCGAGGAAATACCAGGAGGCCGTGGCAAACGGGAACGCGGCCTCGGATAGGTCGTCGCCCTTAGCGCCCGCTCCGGGCAGGGTGACGTAGGAGGACTGCAGGGCCTTGGCGTGCCAGGTCATCGGACCGCTCGCGCCGGCCACGTGGAAACTCACCGCCAATTTGCGGCCGCGCAATTCGTTACCCTTGTTCACGAAAGGCAGCGCCACGGCGTCGCTCCACACCGATTCACCGGGCGCGACGGTTACGCTCTCCTTGCCCCCGAATGTGATCGCGCGGTTGGTGCCGGGCATCACCGCCGAGCCCGACCACTGCATGCCGACGAACGCACCGTCGAACGTGACCGGCTGCGCGCCGAGCGCATTTGAAAAACGCATCCGCGCCTTGGCCCCCCAAAACTCCGGCTTGACGATAAGGCGGAACGACTGGTCGCGCGCCCCCGTTTCGGCGGAAGGAAACGCGAGCGAGAGATTGGGCTGCGCCGACGGATTGCCCACCGGATAAGGCCCCTGCACGGAAGCGGCCCAGCTCGTCACCCAATGGGTCTCCCCTGCGGCTGTTGCCGCAGACGACGCAGCCGCGATCAACAGCACACCCCAGTATCTCGCAATACGCAACATGACGGTCTCCTCGTGTGTTGGGCCGTGGCCTGTCGGGCGCATTATCGTCCAGTTCGGGTCGAGAGCGGACTGCCTCCCCCGGAAACGGGAATTGTCCGTTACCATACGAGTGCGTATCGACGAGGGGGCTCGCCCATGACTTTCAAGGAACTGATTGCAGCGCTGCTACTCGCCGCGTGCTCGCTGCCGGCGCTGGCGCAGGAAACTCTGGTGGTGTACTGGACCAAAGGGTTCTATCCCCAGGAGGACAAAGCCCTCGACGACATGATCGACAAGTTCCAGAAGAAAACCGGCGTCAAGGTGGAGCTCTCGCGTTATGCGCCTCAGGAATCGGTGCCCAAGGCGGTCGCGGCGCTCGATTCGGGCACGCCGCCCGACGTGGCATACGGCGACGTGTTCGACTTCCAGGTCGCCGGCAAGTGGGCCGCCGAGGGGCGCCTCGAGGACCTCTCGGACATCCT
>Ga0137409_10004547_pt1 | contig 14529 bp, 13 predicted proteins | sample CZODoug1_16funga_FD_122059 | JGI IMG/M metagenome (GOLD analysis project Ga0137409, IMG submission 122059) | Vadose zone soil fungal communities from Angelo Coast Range Reserve, California, USA - CZODoug1_16fungal (Hybrid Assembly) | ecosystem: Environmental > Terrestrial > Soil > Vadose zone... | reverse complement strand
TCATGGCGAAAGGGCGCTCGATCCGGGAGACGATGGCGAGCTTCAATGCGGTCGACCTGTCGGTCGAGCTCTGCGGCACGCCCGACGCCGTCGCCGCGCGCATGGGCGAGGTGATGCAGGAGGTGGGCGGCGACGGATTCCTGTTCTCGATGCCCAACGTCAATCGGCGCACGCTCGCCGAGATCGAGGACGGGCTGGTGCCGGCGCTGCAGGATCGCGGCCTGATGCGCACCGCCTACGAGCACAAGCATTTCCGCGACAATCTTCTGGCGTACTGATCACCCCAAGCAGGAAGGCAGAAAGCGGTCATGCGCAATCATCGTTCTCCAACCAAATTCAGCCGCCGCGCGGCAATCGGCCTGCTTGGCGCGGGCCTTGCGGCGCCGTTCATCCGCCCTGGTCATGCCGAGGCGGCATGGCCGGAGCAGACCACGATTCCCGACATCCTGAAGGGCAGCGGCGAGGTCCGCATCGCCACCTTCGGCGGCACGATGCAGGAGACCCAGCAAAGGGCTTATTTCGAGCCGTTCGAAAAGCTTTCCGGCATCAAGGTGCGTGCGTTTCCCGGCACGAACCCGACCAAGATCAAGGCCATGGTCGAGACCGGCAACGTCGAATGGGACATCGCCCAGCTCAGCCGCGGCTCGATCATGAACCTGCAGAAGCAAGGCGACTACTTCGAGAAGATCGACTACTCCCTGATCGACGACGGTGTCGGCGCCGCGTACCGCTTCGAATACGGCCTCGAAATGCTGGTGTGGGCGCAGGTGATGGCCTATCGGACCGACGCCTTCAAGGGCGACGCGCCCAAAGGCTGGGCGGACTTCTGGGACACCAAGAAGTTTCCCGGCGACAGGGCTATGGGCGGCACCGGCGCCGGCGGTTGGCCGGAGATGGAATTCGCCCTGATGGCGGCCGGCGTGCCGGCCGACAAGCTCTATCCGCTCGATATCGACAAGGCTTTCGCAAGCTATGACGAGATCAAGAAGGCGGTCGTCAAATGGTGGGACACCGGCGCCGTGCCGATCCAGCTTCTGACCGACCGCGAGGTCGCCATGACAACCGTCTGGAACGGCCGCGTCGCGGCCCTGCAGGCGGCCAACGTTCCGGCGGCCATATGCTGGAATCAGGGCCTGATGAAGCGCGACGCCTGGGGCATCCCCAGGGGTGCCAAGAACGCCGCGAATGCCATGAAGTTCGCAGCCTACTCCACCATGGCGATTCCGCAGGCACGCATCGCTTTCGGAATCCCCTACGGTCAGGTCAACGCCAAGTCGAACGACTACATCGCGCCCGAACGGCTGGCCGTGCTGCCCAGCGCCCCCGCCATCAAATCGCAGCTCGTGAACTACGATTACGATTGGTGGATCGACAATCGCGACACCGTCGTCAACCGCTTCAACAAATGGCTTTTGAGCTGACAGCGATGACCGGGGCTGGCCGCGGCGCGTCGGTATCGCTCAGCAACCTGGAAAGGAGCTATGATCGCGTGGCCGCGGTGGCCGGCGTTTCGCTCGACATCCTCTCGGGCGAATTCCTGACGCTGCTGGGACCGAGCGGATCCGGCAAATCGACGACCTTGATGATGATCGCCGGCTTCGAGAAGCCGACCGGCGGCGACATCGCCATCGACGGGAAGTCGGTCGTCGCCATGCCGCCCTATCGCCGCAACATCGGCATGGTGTTCCAGAACTACGCTCTGTTTCCTCATCTCACCGCTGCCGACAATATCGGATTTCCGCTGAAGCAGCGTGGCGTCGGCAAGGCTGAGCGGGAAAAGCTGGTCCGCGAGGCGCTGGCGCTGATGCAATTGCCTGACCATGGTGAGCGCTACCCGCGCCAATTGTCCGGTGGCCAGCAACAGCGGGTCGCTCTCGCGCGCGCCATTGTGTTCAAGCCGCGCCTCCTTCTGATGGACGAACCCCTGGGCGCGCTCGACAAGCAGCTTCGCGAGAACCTGCAGCTGGAGATGCGCCGCCTTCATGCCGATCTGGGCATCACCTTCATCTATGTCACGCACGACCAGGAGGAAGCTCTCACCATGTCGGACCGTATCGCCGTCATGAATGCGGGGCTGGTGGCGCAGGTCGGACGACCTGAGGATCTGTATGACCGGCCGGGCAGCCGCTTCGTCGCCTCCTTCCTCGGCGAGTCGAATTTCCTGCCGGCCATCGTGCGCGGCATCGAGGACGATGTCGTGGTGGCCGAGTGCGAAGGGGCGATCATCCGCGCCCTCTGCCCCGGCCGGCCCGCAGCGGGCGAGAAGGTCATGCTCACAACGCGTCCGGAGCGTATCCGCTTCGCCGACGGCGCCTTTACTTCGACCGCACCGCAGAACCGCCTCAACGTCACCGTGATCGAGGCGGTGTTTGCCGGCGAACGCTGCCGCTACATGTTGCAGGCGGCCGACGGGACGGCGATGGTCCTGAAGGAGCCATCTAGCGCGGCGATCCGGCGCCGCGCGGTCGGCGAGCGGACCGAGATCGCCTGGTCGGTCGCGGATACGATCCTTGTCTGAGCGGGTCGAAATCCGTTTCGAAGGACTGGCCGCCACGCGGCAAAGCGGCGCGCGGGTGTCTTGGTGGCTGTCGTGGCGGCCGTCCGTACCGCTGCTGCTGGCGGCGCCGCTTCTGCTCTTCATGCTCGCCTTCTACATATTTCCGGTGCTGTCGATGTTGATGCGCAGCGTCAACGATCCGGTCTGGACGCTGTCGCATTTTGCGTCACTGACAGGCGACACGGTCTTCCTGAAGGTCTTCGCGAACACGCTCACCACCTCGTTGATCGTCACCGTGGGGGCCCTGCTGCTGGGCTATCCCGTCGCCCTCTCGCTGGTGCGCGCGCCGCGGTACGCGCCGGTGATCCTGGTCCTGATCCTGCTGCCATTCTGGACCAGCGTGTTGGTCCGCAGCTACGCCTGGATGGTGCTGATGGGCCGACATGGCCTCATCAATGAGGCGCTGCTCGCGGGGGGCATGATCGAGCAGCCGTTGCGCATCCTCAATACGCCGCTGGCCACGCAGGTCGCGATGATCCACATTCTGTTGCCTTACATGGTGCTGCCGATCGCCAATGCGCTCCGGCAGATCGATCCGTCGCTGGCACGCGCGGCGTCCGGGCTTGGTGCCACGCCGTGGGCGACCTTTCGGCAGATCACGCTGCCGCTCTCCATGCCGGGCGTCGCCGCCGGCGTGCTGCTGGTCTTCGTGCTGGCGCTAGGCTTCTACATCACGCCGGCCATGGTCGGCGGTACGCGCGAGATCACGCTGTCGATGCTGATCGCCCAACAGGTCGATCAGCTCAACTGGGCCTATGCGGCCACTCTATCGGTCGTGCTGCTGGCAACAGCGCTCGCCATCATCGCGGCTTTCTATCGGCTGCCTGGCGTCGGCAGTGCCTTCCGAACGGGCATATGATGACAGCCGCTCGCCTGCTGCCAGTGACGCTCGTCGGCTTAATCCTCGCGTTTCTCGCCCTGCCCATCGTCGTCGTGATGGTGGTCTCCTTCTCTTCGGCAACCTACCTCACCTTTCCACCGCCGGCGTTCGGGTTGCGCTGGTACCACGCCTATTTCGCCAGCGACGATTGGCTGAGGTCCACCTGGCTCAGCCTTTGGGTCGCAGCCTCCGTGGTCGTACTCGCAACGCTGCTCGGCACGCTGGCGGCGCTTGGTATCGCTCGCCTGCCCAAGGCGCTCCGCGTTCTGGCCTCCGCGCTGATCCTGTCGCCCTTGATCGTGCCTGTCATCGTCGTGGCGATCGGCATCTACTACGCCTTCGCCAGCTATGGCCTGGTCGGCACACCGGCTGGCCTGATCCTCGCCCATAGCTGCCTTGCGGTGCCCTTCGTCGTCACCAGCGTGAACGCCAGCCTGGCGGGCATCGACCCCCGCCTGGAGCAGGCGGCGCTCAGCCTCGGCGCCACACCCCTAGGCACCTTTTTCCAGGTCACGCTGCCGCTGATTAGACCAGGCGTTCTGGTCGGCGCCCTGTTCGCCTTCATCACATCGTTCGACGAACTGGTCGTTGCGCTGTTCATATCCGGCTCGGGCGCGGTCACGCTGCCGCGCCGCATGTGGGACAATTTGCTCTATCAGATTGAGCCGACCATCGCGGCGGTTTCAACCCTGACCATCGTGCTGACGGTCGTGTTGATGGGCTGCGCACATCTCTTGCGAAAGCGAACACCCGTCTGACCCAAGGCGCGGTGGACCTCGCGCAATGACGCCTCAATTTGATCTCATCGCGCTTTAGCTCGGTGGATTTGACATTTGCTCCGGTATCACCGCGAGTCCTACTGGCGAATGTCAAATCCAAAACCACACCAGAATCTGATTCTGGCGGTGTCCCTCTGGTTCTGACATTCGTAAAAGCGCTCTCTGCAGGATGATGCGAACGGCGGAACTGCTAGCGCCTACCCCGCCGCCTTGCGCGAGGCGAGCCGGTCCTGCAGCGCCATCCAGCCGACGACCGCAGGCATGAACCATGCCTTGCCGTTCAGGAGCGGCACGAATTTCGGGGGCCGGAAGTCGAGCGCCGACTGGCCCGCCTGGTCGCCGAGCACCTGCAGCGCGGCCTTGCGGCCGGCCCAGCGCGCCCAGACGACACCCGAGCCGCAATAGCCCGCCGCGTAACGCAGACCGCGCCGGCTGAAGATGCGCGGAACCATGTCGCGGTTCATCGCGACGTAGCCGAACCAGCTATAGTCGAGTTCGACATGCGCGAGCGCGGGGAAGATATCGGCGAGCGCCGTCTTCAAATTCCTCGTCGGCCAATCCGCATCGCCGGCGATGGTGCCGTCGCGGCCGCCGAACAGGATGCGTGTGCCATCCGGCGATGGGCGGTAATAGTAGTGCAGCTTGCGCGTTTCGCTATACGTCATGCGCGCCGGCATCAATTCGCCCATCAGATTGGCGGAGAGCGGCACTGTTGCGATGATGCGGCTGCGCAGCGGCACCAAACGCTGGCGCAGCCAACGATCGGCGGCGTCGGTATAGCCGTTGGTTCCGACAATCACGTGGCTGGCCTGCACATTGCCGCGGGCGGTCGCGACCTCATAGCCTTCGCGGTCGGTCCGGATGCCGAGGATCGCGGTCTCACCATGCACCTTCGCGCCCGCCGCGAGTGCGAGCCGCAACATCTCGGCATGAAACTTCGCCGGATGGAGCCCACCGATATCCATGCGGACCGCGCCGCCATGATAGTAGTCGGTGCCGATCAACTGGCGCTGCCCGCTGCGCTGCACCGCATAGGCCTCGATACCGAGCGTCCTGTGCAGCATGTCAGCCTCTCGTGCAAGGCGGTCATAGTCGCCCGGCGCCGCGGCGCCGGCAAAGCGGCCGACCAGCTTGAAATCGCATTCGATCTTCTCCTCGGCGAGAAAACGATAGAGGTCCTCGCGCGCAAGCTTGGCCTCGGCCAGGATTGCGGACGCACGCGCTTCCCCGAAGCGTTTCGTCATCTCGGCGAAGCTGAGCCGGAGATTGCCGCTGGTGATGCCGCCATTGCGCGACGAGGCGCCCTCGCCCGGCTTTTGCCGGTCGAAGACCTGGACCGAACGTCCGGCCCGCGCCAGCGTGATCGCGGCCGAGAGGCCGGTATAGCCCGCCCCCATGATGACGACATCGCAGCGGGGATCGACGGGTATTGGCGCGGTCCGCGCCAGCGGCGCCGCGACCCACCAATAGGGATCACGTTTCATCATGGTGTTCATTTCCATCGACGGAGAGGATCTGCCGGTGATCGAGCCGCCCTGCTCGGTTTGGATGCAGTGGATCCGTGACGGATGCCCATTTGAATCGCACAACCCATGCCGACGCGTTTCATTTTCATGGCAGGCGATCGTGAAATGCATCGCAGACTGCGGCATTCAGCTTTGCAGAAGAATTGGCAAAGCGAAACCGCATTGTTGAGCAGCGAGGATCGGCGATGCGCAGAACGAAGTGGTCGCAGTCCGGCTCCTCTGCTACGAAAGCAATTAGTATGAGCGTTGCAGTTTCTTCCGGGCTATCCCGCCGCACGTTGCTTGGCCTTGGCGTCACCGCGCTTGCCGCGCCGCGCCTGGCCCTCGGTCAAGCCGCGCGTGTGCTGCGCTTCGTCCCGCAGGCCGATCTCGCAGTACTGGACCCGGTCTTCACCACCGCCGCCGTCACCACCAATCATGCCTGCATGGTGTTCGACTTTCTGTACGGGCTTGATGCCGATTTCCGGCCGCAGCCGCAGATGGTGGATGACCATGAGGTGTCGCAGGACGGCTTGCTCTGGACCATGCGGCTTCGGGACGGGCTTCGTTTTCACGACGGAACGCCAGTACTGGCGCGCGATGCAGTCGCCAGCATCCAGCGCTGGGGCGCGCGTGACATGTATGGGCAGGAGGTGCTGGCTCGCGCGGAGGAAATCACTGCGCCTGACGATCGCACGCTGCGCTTCCGCCTGAAGCAGTCTTTCCCTGGCCTCCCGGCTGCGCTGGGCAAGAACGGCGCCTCGGTCTGCCCGATCATGCCCGAGCGCCTGGCGAAGACGCCGCCGACGCAGCAGATCACCGAGATGGTGGGCTCCGGCCCCTTCCGCTTTCTGGCCGATGAGCGCATGGTCGGTGCCCGCGTTGTCTATGAACGCTTCGCGGATTACGTGCCGCGTCCGGGCGCGGCGCAGAGCCGTCTTGCTGGCGCCAAGCTGGCGTATTTCGACCGCGTGGTATGGAACATCATTCCCGATCAGGCGACCGCCGCCGCAGCGTTGACGGCCGGCGAGGTCGACTGGCTGGAATACACCAACAACGACTTGCGCTCCATGCTCGATCGCAATCGCGCGTTGAAGACACGGCTCACCGACGATCTCACGACAACCATTCTTCGCTTCAATTGGCTGCAACCGCCATTCGACAACCCTGCCATCCGCCGCGCATTGCTCGGGATGGTGGTCCAGAGCGACTTCATGACCGCCGCCTATGGTGACGACCCCGCAGCCTGGGTGGCTGACGCAGGCTTCTTCACCTCCAACTCGCCTATGGCGAGCAAAGCGGGAATGGAAGCGCTGAGCAGCCGCCGCGACGTGGTGAAGGTAAAGCGCGACCTCGCCGCCGCCGGCTACGCTGGCGAGAAAGTGGTGTTGCTGCAAGCCGAGGACTATCCCGCGCTGAAAGCGCTGGCCGAGGTGGCTGCTGACGAACTGCGTCAGGTCGGGATGAATGTCGACGTGCAGAGCGGCGACTGGGGCACGGTCAGCACACGACGCGCCAATCGCGGCCCGCTGGACAAGGGCGGCTGGAGCATATTCGTCACCGGGCTCAGCAACGCGCTTGATCCCGGTGGACATCTCGGCTTGCGCGCCAACGGTGCCAAGGCATGGTTCGGTTGGCCTGACAGCCCGCGGATCGAGGCTTTACGACAGGACTGGATCGCAGCGCCCGATGTCGGGGTGCAGGCGGCATTATGCGCTGATATTCAGCGCCAAGCCTTTCTTGATGTGCCGTGTATCCCTCTCGGTGAATATCGTGGGCTGACGGCACATAAAGCCGATCTCAGCGGCTTCGCGCCTGGAGCAGCGTTGTTCTTCGGCGTGAAGCGCGATTAGGACACTGACGTCCTGCGCTTTCGTGTCGCCACACTTTTAATAGCAGTGGTGAAGGCCACGTTGCCGAATTGCACGGTTGGAAATGGTCCCGACACAACCCTGCAAAGACCTTGATGCCGAACGCGGGCCATCCAGGGTGGCCGCGGGCCCGTCGGTGTTTCGGGCTGAGCGGCATCATTGGCTTCGTTTGTCAGAATGATCCAGCCGGTGTTATCGGAACGGAAATTGCCGCGTCCAAAATATGGACCACTACCACGGCCGGCACGCTGAGTGCACCCAGGTAGTAAGAGACGCCGAGATAAACCTAATCGACGTGATCCTCGTTCGCGCAACCGCCCGGGCCGGAGCGCATCTGACCGACGGCCTCCCGCTTCAGGCCGCGCGGCGAGTGTTACGGCGCGCGGTCCAGCGGGGCTGGGCGCAGATGTTGCCGAGAAATTCGACCACAGTCAGTGCGCCGAGATATGCGGTCACGCCGGTGCCGACGTCGAGCGGCGGGTTGACCTCGACGAAGTCGAAGCCCGCGATGTCGTGCCGCTCAGCGATCGCCCTCAAACTGTCGCGCAGTTCGGGATATGTCAGTCCATTGGGCTCAGCCGAGACGCAGCCCGGCACCAGCGACATGTCCATTGCGTCGACATCGATGCTGACATAAACGCGCGAACCCGCAGGCAGCAAATCCGCGACCCCTTGCGGACCAATCCGGCGGAACTCGCCCATCGGGATGACGCGGTTGCCTGACTCGATGATCTCCTCCACCTGCGCCCGCGAATGGCGCAAGCTGCGGATACCGACCTGGGTCAGGCTCAGCGCGTTCTCCATACCAGCAATATGGCGAAAGGCATGGCTGTTGGTCATGGTTAGATCGTTCTCGAACGGCGCGTAGTCGGTATGCGCATCGAAATGGATGACGTGCAGTTGCTCGTCGAAGGCACGGAAAACCGGATAGGTGATCGAATGATCGCCGCCGAGCACCACCGGCAGCGCGCCGCGATCGAGAATCCCACGCACCGTGGCGGTGATATTCTCAAAGGTACGTGGCGCGTTGGCCGGATGGATATCGACATCACCAACGTCTGCGATCAGGCCCCGCGACATCTCCTCGACAAGATATTCGCGCCGCGTCTCCGGATCGTAATAGCCCTTGCCGCTGCCATAGAAGCGCAGGGAATGTTCCCGTAGCGCGCGCGGCGCGAAGCGGCTGCCGGGTATGAAGGGCGAGCCTTCATCAAACGGCACGCCGAGCACGGCGATAACCGCGTCGAGCTTCGACAGGTCCTCACAGATGCGCGAGCGCAGGAAGGAAGGGATACCGACATAAGGCCGGTTAACGCGCGACATGGTCTTACTCCGTTTTGTTGATCCTGGTGCCGGGAATGGCGTGAGGACGGTTCGCCAACACCAGATCGAGAAAATTGCGCAACCGCGGTTCCCTCGGTGCGGCGATGATGTCATGCGCCGGCCCCTCCTCCAGGATGCGGCCGCGGTCCATGAAGGCAATGCGATCGGCGACGTTGGCCGCAAAACCGATCTCGTGAGTGACGACCAGCATCGTCATGCCAACCTCGGCCAGCGAGCGCAGGACGGCTAGGACCTCGCCGACCAGTTCCGGATCGAGCGCCGACGTAGGCTCATCGAACAACATCAGAGCGGGATCCATGGCGAGCGCGCGGGCAATAGCAACGCGCTGTTGCTGCCCGCCGGAGAGCGCGCGCGGATGACGGTCCATGCGCTCGGCGAGCCCGAGCCGCGCGAGCAGTTCCTTGCCGCGTCGCACCGCCTCGACCCGCGGACGGCCCAGCACCACCACCTGCGGGCACACCACGTTTTCGAGCGCCGTCATATGTGGCCAGAGATTAAACTGCTGGAAGACGATGCCGATCTTCGGACGCAGAGCGTCGAACTCCCGCCGGCCATGACGACGCACCACGCCACCGCTGGTCAATTCGCGCCCGAACGGCTTGCCAGTCACCTCGATGAAGCCATCATCGGGCTGTTCGAGCCAGGTCAGGCAGCGCAGCAGCGTGCTCTTGCCGCAGCCGCTGGGGCCGATGAGAGCGACGATCTCGCCTTCGTGCACATCGAGATAGAGATCATCGACTGCGGCTGTGCCGAAAAAGCACTTGGTCAAGGCCGCGACGCGAAGGACTGGCGGCGCGGTCATCATGCTCTCCGCGCGACGAGCGAGAGATAGCGCTCAGCAATCGGGTTGCGGTTGATGCTTTCGACCTGCGCCGCGCCAACGCGGCGCTCCAGTCGCCTGGCGAATTCTGCGATCACGATCGCGATCAGCCAATAGATCGACGCCACCGCCGCGAATACCTCGAAGGGGGCAAAGGTGTTCCCCTGCACGACGAGGCTCTGGTAGGTGAGTTCCGGCACCGTGATGGAGGAAAGAACGGCCGACTCCTTCATCATCGTCAGCGTCATGTTGGTGGACGGAGGCAATAGCGCACGCAGGATCTGCGGCGCCACGACATGCCGCATCGCCTGGACCGGCGACATGCCGATAGCGCGCGCGCTTTCAAACTGGCCGCGTGGCAATGCGAGGATCGCGGCGCGCACGATCTCAGCATAATAGGCGCTGACGAACAGCGCGAGCGCCAGGGTGCCGGCAACGGTCGCCGGCAGGCGGATGCCTGAGAACGGCAACCCGTAATAGACGACGAAGATCAGGATGATGAAGGGAATGTTGCGCAGGGTTTCGATATAGAGCCCGGCGGCTAACCGCGGCAGCCAGCCTGGCATTAGTGCGAACATGGCGACGGCGACCCCTGCAGCATAACCGATGACCAAGGCGAAAGCCGAGACCTGGACGGTCAGCCAGGCGCCTTGCAGCAGGAGCGGCCAGTAGTCGAACAGAAGGGCGGGATTAAAATGCATCGGTCAGATCCGCGCCCTTGCAAACCGGGCCTCTGCAACCTTGCCCGACAGGCTGATGACGAGATTGATGACCAGAAAGACCAGGGCCGCGCCGATCATGGTCTCGAACGGCCGGTAACTCGTGCTCGCGATCTGCTGCGCGCGGCGCAGCACCTCGACGACGGTGATGACCGACAGGAGCGCCGTGCCCTTCACCACGATGGTCGCCTCGTTGATCAGCACTGGCACGATGCGCCGGAACAGCTGGGGCAGCACCACCTTGAGCCAGATGGCGCGAGGCGGCAGGCCGAGCGCCGTCGAAGCCTCGATCTGGCCCGGATCGATGGTGGCGAGGCCGCCGCGCATGCTCTCGCTGACGAAGACCATGCTGTTGAAAGCGATGGCTGAAACGCCCGCGACTTCCGGCGAGAGGTCGAGACCGACGGCCGGCAACACGTAATAGGCGATGAAGATCTGGATCAGCAGCGGCGTACCGCGCACGAAGCTGATGACAACGGCGATGACTGCATTCACCGCTACGATCTTCAAAGAGCGCACGACGGTGAGCGCGGTGCCGAGAGCGAGCGCCAGCAGCATGATAGCGAGGGCCAGCCGAATATTCACCGCCGCAGCGCTCGTGAGATTGGGCAGGATCGACAACAGATATGCGAGCTTGAAACCCATCGCCGTGACCTTTCGTCCTGGAAGGCGCCGATCGATGGCGCCCTCACCCTTGTCCGAAGCGGCTTACATCGCGCCGGGCGGCAGGTAGCCCTCATCCGGAATCTTCATTTCGAAGCCGAACCACTTTTTCTGAAGAGCGGCGAGACGCCCGTCGTCGCGCATTTTGCGAATGACGGCGGAAATCGCATCACGCAAATCCTTGTCGTCGGGCCGTGCCACCCAGGCGAGATAGGGGAACCCGCCCTCTTGAGGTGTCGGCGCCATCAGCTCGAACACGTCGGACTTCTCCTTGACCAGGGCCGCGAGGCTGGGCAGCGACTGAATCACCGCATCGACTTCACCGTTGGCGAGCGCCACGTAACTTTCGGGAAACGCGGTAAAGAGCTTGAGCTCCTTGAAACCCGGTCCACCCGCGGCCTTCAGCTTGGCGTCGATCATGCGGGCGACCGGCTCCGTCGACGAAGCGAGCTGGGTAGCAACCACTTTGCCATTCAGGTCTTCCACCTTGGTAAGCTTGTCGCCTTTGCGCTTCATGGCGTAGGGCACACCGTCGGCGATCGGCATCGTGTAGGCGTAACGCTTGGCGCGTTCGGCATTGATGCCGACGGTGGTCGCGACGAAGTCGAACTTACCGGCCAACACACCCGGGAGGATGCCTTGCCAAGGCAGATCAAGCTGGTTGAGCTTCTTGACGCCGAGCTCCTTCACCACTTCGGCCAAGATGTCGGAGCCGTAACCGACGATCTTGCCGTCCTTGACAAATTCAAAGGGTGGATAGGCCGCCTCGGTGCCGACCGTCAGTTCGCCGGTCCGCTTGATCCTCTCCAGCGTGGTCTCGGCGAAGGCCTGTTGACCCGCGATAAGCACGAAACAGGCGCCGCTCGCCAGAAGGCCGAGCGCTCCACGATTGATCCGCAACATGGCAGTACCCCTCTTCCCTTCCGGAATTTGGCGCGACCTCAAACAGGCGGCGCGTCGAAATAGTTCGCCCTGACCGCGGCACCGATCAGATTCACGATCAGGCGGCCAGCGGTGATACAGCTGATCATGTTGACGTCGGTCGACGGCGTGATCTCCACGATATCCATGCCGACGACGCGGCTCTTGCGCACTAGACCGTGGATGAGTTTGCGCACTTGATGAAAAGTGAGGCCCCCAGGCGCAGGACCCTCAACGGCGGGCATCACGCTCGGGTCGAGACCATCGGCATCGATGGTGATGTAACACTGGCCGCCCTCCGGAATCCGATCGAGCACCGTTTCCATGCCTTTATCGTGCACTTCGAAGGCCGGGATGATGTTGGAACCGTAGGCGGCAGCCGCTTCGACCTCCTCCGGCCGTGCGCTGCCCTGAGAGCGGATGCCGATCTGGAAGATTTCACCGATATGCGGCATTTCGGACGCGCGGCGGATCGGGCTCGACAGCCCGTCTCGGACACCATTCACCTCATCGCGCCAGTCGATATGTGCGTCGACCTGGACCAGCGTGATCGGACCATGCCCCTTGTAGGCGCGCAGGATCGGGATCGGAATACCATGGTCGCCGCCAATGGTGATCGGCATGGCTCCGGCGGCAAGAATCTTGCTTACAGCTTGTTCGGCGCGGGCGTAATGGCTGCGGAGGTCGGTCATGTCGGCGGGCACATTGCCGACATCGACCACCTTCAAGGCACGTCCGCCGTAGATCGGGCCGCCGACATCAAAGTCATAGCGCTCCAGGCCGCGGCAGATGCGATCGGTGACAGAACGGACGGCGTCGGGCGCTTTGCTCTGGTCGTTGGTGATCGCGGAGGCTTGGTAGGCGCTGCCAAACGGAATACCGAGAATGGCGATGTGGGCATCGAGGGCATCGAGGTCGGTGCATATGGGCGACCAGAGCAGGCTCTGGTGCTTCAGGGAAGGCGGCACCGTCAAGGGCAGAGCCAATGCGTCCTCCAAATAGCGGCAGGTTGGTTGTGCCGAACGAATCGGCATCTGATCGGAAAGTGACCTGTCTGCGGGTCACTGGGGCATCTACGATAGTTCGGGCCTGGCGACGTTCGGAATGAGAACTTGCGAAACCATGCTTGTAGGGAATGCAACATGAAGCACGTCACGCCTGCACCGGTTCCGAATCTCACCGAGACCGATCTCAGACTGCTGCGCATCTTTCGCGCGGTCGCCGAAGCAGGCGGATTGACCGCCGCAGAAGCCCAGCTAGGCATTGAGCGTTCAACCATCAGTCGACATCTGCTGGCGCTGGAAACGCGGCTTGGTAGCCGACTTTGCTTTCGGGGCCCTTCGGGCTTCGAACTGACTGATTTTGGCCGCAGGGCGCTGCGTGCCAGCATTGCAGCCTGCGACGCGCTTGAAACGGTACGTCACGAGCTCAATCTGGCCCGCAATATTCTATCGGGCGAACTGAAGATCGGCATTGCCGACAACTGCCTGTCCAATCGGCGTTGTCGATTGGCAGAAACGCTGGCTCGCTTTCGGGAAACAGCACCCGACGTCGCACTCAATATCTCAATCGGCCTGCCAAGTGCGCTTGTTGAGGACGTCCTGGACCGACGCCTGCACCTCGCTATCAGCGGACAGCCTGCCGGCAATAGCAGGCTGGAGTACACATCATTATTTACGGAGGAGTTCCGCCTCTACACGGCGGCAGCATCACCGTTGAACCTCGACGCGCTTCGCGAAGGCAACGTTGTTCTGGTGACGAGAACCAATGACCGACGCACACAGAACCTCGCCAAGCGCCTGCAGATCAAGCGGCATGCGGTTGCCTTCGGACTGGAAGCCGTCGCGACGATGCTCGTTGGCGGCGGATTTGTTGGCTTTTTGCCGACGCATTACGCTGAAATGCTGACTCCCATCCATCACCTTCAGGAAGTCTCCGGCGCAGAAGCCTTCCGCTACACGACTCAGTTCTCGTTGATTTCTGCGATCGATCGGCCGTTGCCCCCGGGTGGGCGGCTGTTGGCCAAACTGCTGACCCAGCCAGCGAAGGCGGGCTGAACCAATTTGATCGCGATCTTAAGACATCGCGCTTGTGCGCTGATGCTCGAAAAATGCTACAAATGTGCTTTACGGGATCGAGCGTTCTTTATCGTGATGATCACGAACAGATGCGAACACCGGAGAGGTGCCTTCGAGCCTTCTCAAGCTTTCCAACGAAAAGCTCGATGAGGGCGGTAATTCGCCTCGTCGCGCCGGGCTGACCTAATAGAGTTGACCGAACGACAAACTCGGACGCAGGGCAGACTGTCTGCCTAGAAAATTGTCAACACGTTGCTGCGTGCGAACAAGTCTTCGGCAGCGACAGGTCGGCTCGCGGCCGGTCGTCGCCCAAGGCTTTCGGGAATCAACGGCTTATCTGGCTGGCACGCATCGTGCTTTGGCCAATGGCAGCGCAGCATCGTTCCGGCGAT
>Ga0137409_10004545_pt1 | contig 14533 bp, 14 predicted proteins | sample CZODoug1_16funga_FD_122059 | JGI IMG/M metagenome (GOLD analysis project Ga0137409, IMG submission 122059) | Vadose zone soil fungal communities from Angelo Coast Range Reserve, California, USA - CZODoug1_16fungal (Hybrid Assembly) | ecosystem: Environmental > Terrestrial > Soil > Vadose zone... | reverse complement strand
GGATAGGCGGGGTGGGCCGGGTCTTCCATCGCGTCGAGGTGATACAGGTAGCCGAAGAATTCATCGAAGCCGTGCACAGTCGGCAGGAACTCGTTTTTGTCGCCAAGATGGTTCTTGCCAAACTGGCCGGTGGCGTACCCCATACCTTTCAGCGCGGTGGCAATCGTCACCGCCTGGGCCGGCAGGCCGGTGGGCGCGCCGGCCTGGCCGACCGTGGTCATGCCGGTGCGGATCGGAAGCTCGCCGGTGATGAAGTTGGCGCGACCCGCCGTGCAGCTCGCCTCGGCGTAGTAATCGGTGAATAGCATGCCTTCGGCGGCGATCTTGTCGAGGTTCGGCGTCCGGCCGGCCATCATGCCGCGATGGTAGGCGCCGATATTCCAGATGCCGATGTCGTCGCCCATGATAACGACGATGTTCGGCCGCTGCCCGGTCGGCGCCGGTTGCTGCGCTTGCGTAGGACTGGTCAGTCCGATGGCCGAAAGCGCTGACGCCGCGACGAGAGAACTGCCGCTCAACAAGAGATCGCGGCGTTTCAATCCTCCACCGGTTGGCGCCGTGGTGATCTCAGGTTTTTCCGGAATCTTATCGTTACTCATGACGTGATCCTCTTCCTGGTGATGCACCTGAAGCCGACATGGCTTGCTGAGGTGTCGATCGGCTCGGCATGGCGCGCGGCCGGGCGGTAACGGCGGCAATAGTTAGGCGCGCACAGGTGCGAGCCGCCCTTAAGCACCTTGCGTGGAACCCTGATATTCGGCTGACAAGAGTCGTAGCTCGCGGCCTCGGGCCCGCCGCGAGGGTTTTCCGGAATGCAGCACGTCTTCGGCGCATCGGCTTCGTGCTGCTGCGAATACCAATCGGCTGTCCATTCCCAGACATTGCCGATCATGTCGTGCAGGCCGTAGCCGTTGGCCGGGAACGCGGTGACGGGCGAAGTGCGTTTGAAGCCGTCTGCTGCGAGATTCTGGTGCGGGAAATTACCTTGCCAGGTGTTCGCCATATGCTTGCCACCGGGAAATTGCTCGTCACCCCAGGCGAATTCCGCGCCATCAAGCCCACCGCGCGCGGCGAATTCCCATTCGGCCTCGGTCGGCAATTCCTTGCCGGCCCATTTGGCATAAGCTTCGACGTCCCGGTAGGCGACGTGGACGACCGGGTGGTCGTCGAGCCCGCTGATGTTGCTGCGCGGACCGTACGGACGACGCCAATTGGCGCCGAATTTGAACGTCCACCATTGTCCCCAGTTGCGGAGGTCTACGGCTTGCTGGGGTGGTGTGAAGACCAGCGAGCCGGCCTTGAGCATGTGCGGCAAAGCGCCCGGATAGTCTTTCGCGTCGGGTGTGATTTCGGCAGAGGTGACGTAGCCGGTTGCGTTGACGAACCTGCGGAACTCGCGATTGGTGACCGGTGTGCGGTCCATCCGGAATTCGTTCACCGTGACCCGGTGGATCGGCGCTTCCTCCGGATAGTGCCGATCTGAACCCATGCGATAGTTGCCGCCTGGCACGTACAGCATTCCGTCATCCGTCGGACGTTCAAACGATTGTACGTCGTCAGATTTCGTAATGGTGAAATTCATCACAACCTCCGGCCCGCTCTTCAAGCGGCCTACCTTGCTTCATCCGTCACACTGCCGAACAGCGGTTTCTCGCGCTATGCGGTTTCGGCAGAAATGCGGTCACCACAATTCAGTCGGGACGCGCCGAAGCGTGGTCGAGGGCGTTTCCCCGAAGATGGTGCGGTAGGTCACGGCGAAGCGCCCCGGCTCCTGGAATTGATAGGTTCGAGCAATCTCTGCGACACTCGCGGTTGATGGATTCGCACGCCGCAACGCCGAGCGCGCCATATTCAGCCTTCGCAGCAGAAGATACCGGGTCGGACTCATGCCCAGGAATTCGGCGCAACACACTCGCAACGTTCGTTCGGGCACGCCGATAGCCGAGCAAAGCGCGGGCATGTTCAGCTGCGAGCCACTATGCGCAGTCAACGCATCCTCGAACCGAACCATGATATCGGCGTGGTGCCGCCTCGTTTTCAGATTGCCGGTGGCATCGTCGGCCGTCAGGCAATTGACAAGCGCGTGAAGCAACTCCTGCTCGAGTGCTCGCGCGACTTCCGGATTCGCGATTAATTCTTGTCTGGTCTCGGCGAGACGACAGGTCTTTGAATGAAGCCGCAGCAAGCGCACTGCGGCGCTCCGCGACGGTCGCAGCACCCGGCCGGCAGGCGGCGAAGTTATCTTCAGTCCGGTCAGGGCCTTACTGCAGGCGGCGAGCTGCTCGGGCGGCAACGATATAACGCCCCATTGGCTTTCTCCATTGGTCCGCTGATGCATTCGCTCACCGCGGCTGTGAAACACGACGTCGCCGAACTGCAATCCAAGTCCGCCATATATTAAGGGCTGACCAGCGCTCGCTGGAAACGAAACAAACACCTGCGCCGGCGAGAACGAGAAAAAGGCAATTCGCGGCAGATTTTCGCAGCCACGAAGCACATGGAAACGGCGCAAGTTCAACCACGTCAGGCGCGCATTGAAACCTCCGCCGCCGGTGACGATGAGATTGACACTCGCGTCTCCAATACCGGCTTGGTAGTCGTCTGGATTGGCAAACGTGGCTGTGCCGTTCTCCGCCATCCGCTCCATCTCATTGGACACGCGACGCCATTGCGAACCGCAATCGCTAAAACGCGCAGGATGGGGGACCGGCTCCGACTTCACTATGCGACTTCGGAAGCTGGCAAATTATTAGGGTGATACATTGTGCCGCATGGACGGCATGGATGCCGCCCGACCGGACTATCCTGGAAGCGATGGACTGCGTTGCACAACGAAGCTTTGGCCGTCAGCTATGCAGAATGGGACTCACGAGCGATGACGGGCGATTTAGAGATATCCGCAGGTCGTCCGGTGGCCGCCGTAACGATTCCGACGGTGACTCGTCAAACAATGCTCGGTAAGCGACCGAGAAGCGCCCCAACTCCCAGAAGCCGTGGTCGGTGGCAAGTCGGGTGACGGTTGCTGTCGAGGGATCTGCGCGCAAGAGTGCGCGGCGGACGAGGTGCATTCTCCGCAGGGAGAGATAGCGGATCGGGCCCATTCCCAAATGCTCCTCGCAGGCAACGCGGAGTGTTCGCTCAGCCACGCCGATCGCCGCGCAAATTTCCGTCAAATACAGCGGCTGGTCGGGGTTCGCTTCCAGGAATTCTTCGAACCGCGCGACGATCGTATCGTGGCGACGGCCACCGGTGGACATTCCCGAAGACTCGCCCTCGGTCACGCACCTGATCATCAGGCGGACCAGTTCCTGCTCCAGGGACCGGGCCACCTCGGGGAGTGCAAGAATGTCCGGAGTGATTTTGGCAATTTCCCCAACCATCTCGTGTAGTTTTACCAGCCGCGACATCAGATCAGGGCTTGGTCGAACGAGATGCGTTAGCGGTGGCTCTGAAAATTCGTGGCCGGTTATCGCTATGCAAGCGGCATCGAAATCATCGGTTGCCAGGGACATCGCGCCAAAACGACAGTCGCCTTCGGATCGTTGGTGCATCACGTCGCGGTTGCAGATGACGATATCGCCAGGCGAAAGGTTCATTCCGCAGTGTTGCAACGTTGGTTGATTTGCCGCGGTGAGGAAGCCAATCACCCTGCGCCCGGGTCTTATCCTGCTGGCGTAGACCTCCGGCAGCTTTTCGTGGAAGCGCTGCATCCAGAGCTGATGGAGATTGATCTGCGTCAACTCGGCGCTGAATTTACCCCTCGTGGTGGGATAAAGCTCAACGTCCGTGGCACGAATGGCGGATTGATAAGGAAATGGATCGGTAAAGTTGAGAACTTTGCTCCAAGGCACTTCCGTACTCCCGAATTTCCCGAATCCGATAGATTGCTCGCCTCACCAAGGAGGCAATGCAATGAGCGACCCATTCTGTTTGTATGCCGCTGATGGCCAGCAAAGGTTCAAAACCCGTCTATGCTACGAGTTGGCGCCCTCGGAGTCTATGCAAGATCGGCACACCATTGATTTCAATGGCATAGCCCGAACGACACTTTCGAAGCCTGTCCGGTAATGAGATCGCATGGGCTGATATCCATGATGGTTCGGAGCACAACGAGCTCCAATCAGAGAACGGATACATCGATGCAAGACCGCTGATGCCAGATCGACGAAACCTCTTGCGACGCACGGCCGGACCATACATTCGGGTCAATCGCGTCATTCTGCCTGTGCGCCGGTGACTTCCGTTCTTACCCGATAAGCAGACAGTCTCGGGTCGGTCAGCACTCGTGCGGACGTGGAAACGCGTCATCCTAGCGAGCACTTGTCGCGACATTCGTCGTCCATTAGCTGGACAAGTTCAGCGCTTAAATCCTAGACTGCCACATGATCGGCGAGCAGCCGACGACATCAGGGGAGGTCGACATGGCGCAGGCACGCGGCATTTTGCTGGTATCTATCGTCCTGGGCCTTTCGGTGGGCATGTATCCTGCGGCGGCGCAGAAGAAATACGACCCCGGCGCCACCGACAGCGAGATCAAGATCGGCAACATCATGCCCTATAGCGGGCCGCTCTCGGCCTACGCGCTAATCGGCCGAACGCAGGACGCCTTTTTCAAGAAGCTCAACGCCGAGGGCGGCATCAATGGGCGGAAGATTAACTTCATTTCCTACGACGACGCCTTCAGCCCGGCGAAGACCGTGGAGCAGGCGCGCAAGCTCGTGGAGAGCGATGAGGTACTGCTCATATTCCAGAGCCTCGGAACGCCGACCAACAACGCCATTCAGAAATACCTGAATGAAAAGAAAGTGCCGCAGCTCTTCGTCGCCACCGGCGCCACCAAGTTCGGTGATCCAAAGAACTTCCCTTGGACAATGGGCTGGCAACCGACCTACCAGACCGAGGGGAGAATCTATGCAAAATACATCTTGGAGAAACTGCCGCAGGGCAAGATCGGGATCCTCTACCAGAATGACGATTCGGGCCGCGACTATCTCAAGGGTCTCAAGGACGGCCTCGGTGCTGAAGCAACAAAGCGCATGATCGTTGGCGAAATCCCCTACGAGCCCACAGACCCGACTGTCGACCGTCAGATCGTCACGCTGAAAACCCTTGGCGCCGACATCTTTTTTAACGAGGCCTCGCCGAAATTTGCTGCGCAGGCGATCAGGAAGTCAGCCGAGATCGGTTGGAAGCCCGTCCAGTTCCTTGCCAGCATCTCGAACTCGGTCGGCTCCGTGCTCAAGCCCGCCGGGCTCGATAACGCTAAGGGAGTTCTGTCCACCAACTACCTCAAGGACCCTACTGATCCAACATGGAAGGACGATCCCGCGATCAAGGAATGGGCCGCCTTCATGGATAAGTATTTCCCCGAAGGAGATAAGACGAGCACGTTCAGTATCTACGGCTATTTGACCGCGCAAACCATGGTTCAGGTACTCAAGCAATGCGGCGACGAACTCACCCGCGAGAACGTCATGCGACAGGCAGCCAACCTCAAGAATTTCGAACTCGGGTTGTTGCTTCCGGGCGTCAAGATCAATACTAGCCCGACCGACTATTTTCCGGTCGAGCAGATGCAGATGTCTCGATTCAACGGTGAACACGGCGAACTGTTCGGATCCGCGATCGGCGGAGAAATCGGTACCCAATAGCCGTAACTGGGGTCTAGATCGGGAGATGTCCGGATCGGGTCAATCACGTCATTCTGAAGGTACGCCGATGACTTCCGGCACCCAATAAACAGACATTCTCACTGTCCGTCCGCATGTCTCAAACGTGCCAATATCGGAAGTCGGTCTCAAGTACAAAGCCTTCGGTGAAATTAGGATTTCACGATAACCGGACTTTGATACCCAGCCCAATCGGCCATAAGAGAAACCCATACCGTTTGGAACAATGTTGCGCCAAACGAGATTGCGCTATCGGGCCCCTTATTGGGCGGCCGCCATGGCTTCAATTTTCTGAATGGCGTCCACGCAACCGCTTGAAGCTGTCGATTTGTTCGCTATCAGACATGCAGCGATCCGACCCTGGCCCGGCAGCGTCTTTCCGCAGACGCCTGTTATCTCCGCTTTGCACGCAATTACTGCGTCTTTGAGAGCGTCAGCTGCAGTTTGCACGCTAGACGCGGCGTCCCCCAGCTCGAACGCACACTTGGGGCTTATCTTGTCCTCATGAGCTTGCATGCAGTAGATCATGCGTCCCTCTCCGGGAGTAACCGTACTGCAGTATTTCTTAATGTCTTTGGCGCAGGCGTTCTCGAGTTTTGTAATTCTAGCAGTCAATTTTTCTAGAATCGTTTTCCCGATATCCGTCTGCGCGGATGCGGGGCCGGCTGACAAGACGGCCAGCAAGGGCAACAGTCCAAGCTTGACCAGCAATTTCACTGTGATTTTCATCGAACGTCCTCTAATGACTGGCTCCGAACCGAGCTGCTCCGTCGAAATCGCCGCAGGGTCGCGATGGAGGCTGAGGGATTCTTTTCGCTCAACCCTCATTGTGCCAAGGCAAGCGTGAGCTTTGAGACTCCAAGAGAGAGGTTGACCCCAACCGACCCCTCGACAGAAAGCGGTTGCAAGGCGATCGAACGCCCCGTTCCGCCGAATAAAAGGTTGGCACCAACGCCCACGCCAACGCCAATCGCGCCGCTCGCCCCCACATATGTGCCGGCAAGCGCTCCACGCCTCGGACCTGCGGTGGGTGCAAATACGCCCCACGCCATGACCCCACCTGCCGTGATTCCGACATCGAGACCAATTGTGCCCATAACACCAACATATGCCTCAGGCGGATAGGGACCATTGGGAGCGAAACGGCAGGCCATCCGCTGCCGGGACCCAAAGATCAAACCGATGGAAGGCGCCATCTTGCAAGTGAGCGTACCCACGCTGGTTCCCGGCGGTTGCTGGGCAATTGCGGGCGAGACGAACGTCGCAGCGAGCGCAACAAGCACCAGCGCGATGAGATGTTTGAACATGACTAAACTTCCCGCTTTCTGAAATTATTCGCTGGCGGCGCAAATACACACTCGGGGCATCGAGATGACTATGCAGTTTCGGCCATTGCATGTTTAGAAAGTTCATCCTCAGAACTTATAACCGATCCGCGCAGTAACCTGATTGCTGCTCAGCTCCTGCTTGAACCCGACGAAGCCGAGATTCAGGATAGGTATGGGATAAGTGAAGGTCTTGGCCTCGTACTGCGAGTAGCGGTATTCGATACCCGTGAACCAGTTGTTCGTGAAGGCGTAGTCGATGCCGCCTCCGACCGTCCATCCCAAGCGTGTGCCGTCGCCGCCGATTGAGATGCCGGTGGTAGGGATAGAGGTCTCATTGGAGACAAATGCGGCGCCGCCCGTCACATAGAACAACGCGCGATCGGCAGCGTAACCGAGCCGCCCACGGATCGAGCCGCCCCATTTGGTGTGCGCCGTGAGGAAATCGCCGGTGATTGCGGTGTAGCGTATCTTGCCAACCGTCCAGCCTACGAAGTCGCCTTCGACACCTAGCACTAGCTGGCCCACCTGGTAATTATAACCACCCAAAACCCCGTAGGTCAGGCCATTCTTGTCAGATCCGGACGTGACGACGAAAGGCGCCCCTAGCAAAAGCGCTCCGGTGGTGTATTCGGGCTTCGTTTGTATCCACCCGAGTTCGCCCCCAAGATAAAAACCCGTCCAAGAAAACGGTGGCACATAGGCGACCGGCGCAGCCACTCGGGCTGGCAGGTCTGCCGCGAAGGCGCTAGCCGAACTGATGGCAACAAATGCCGCTGCGACGATATGCTTTTTCACGTTTTTTCCCCCACCTCGAAAACCGCTTCCAAAAATGATCCGAAAGCTCCCAACAGCGAAGCCTGGTCACTCCTTCAATTTAATGCCCTTCGCATCCCTGTAGGCCTTGAAGACCACATCGATAGCTTCAATAACTTTTTTGTCTGGATTAGCTTTGCAATGGACTATGACTTGATGCTCAAGGGATTTGGCTCGGTCAACAAGCATCATATGCTTCTTGCCAAGGCCATTGTACCAACCGCTGTACCACACCGTAAGGTAATCCGCGTCTTCCTGGAACGTGTTTGCTAGTTGAGCGCAGGTTAGCTTCTGAACGTCGATATAACCATCGGAGTCTGCATAGGTCTTAAGTTCGACCTGTGAGTACGCAGGTTCTGCAAGGGCGATGACTCCGCAGCACAAGATTAGCTTTTTCACGATCATTGGATTGCCTCTTTTTTGCTAGTATCGAACCGTTGTCTTGCACGGTGACGCCGTGCAAACATCTCAGAGCATTGCATCCAGCGCGATCGCTGGCTTCAAGAGAGTAGGTCCGGTCTTCGGCCCGATGCACCCAATCGTATGGACGACCCCTTCTTAACGCTTGGAGCATGGCCTGTCAGCGCCTGCCTATTCGATTAACCGGACCGCCACGATTCATCGGTGTTCCACGCCGTACTCCGACACCAGAGGCACCGACTCAATGACTGCGGGCCATCACCCCGTTCGATTTGGGCCGCCGTTGCCTTGATGGCTCTTTGCATGGTCGGCTATATTATTGTCGGCGCGAGCGCGCTATAAAACCATTGCGATAAAGGCCCGGCTTCTAGTCCGATCCGCTTAAAGAGGTAGATCCGGTCCCGCAGAACCTGCAGCAGAGCTTCTGGCTCGCTTGCTGCCTTCACTTCCCGCACGATCCTGCCCGTGGCGCATAGCCGACCTTCGTGGGAGGGATCGGCACGTCCGAAACGTGCCATGAGGAGACTCATGCACCGCAGCGAACCACATCTCTATTCGATCACCTCGATGGCGCAGGCAAGCATGGGCGCTACACTGCTTCGGTACCAATGCCCACGGCCAGTTCGGGTCCCACCGAAATGGGTGTCCGCGATATGTTCGATTTACCGATGCATTCCTGGTGGCGCCGCACCAAGACCGGCGCCACCTTTCCGAGGGCTTTGGCGAATCGCCCCCTAGTCTCCCGCCCGCGCGGTCGCCTCAACGGCGCGCGCATACACACACTTGAATTCTCCAAAATTTCGGAGGACCCCCGATAATTCGGAGGTCGTTGCAGACGCTTAAGCGGCGCGGTCGACATTCGCATTTTGCGATGTGGCGGCGACGCCTTGAGATCAAGCGAACGACTCTTGAATCAAATCCGAAGCAAAGCGCACTACAGTGGTCCTCATCGGCAAGGTCGCAGCTCAGCCGGACCTTCGCCGTCAGAATTTGACAGTGGCACCCAATCAAATTGTTGTGTTACAATTGGAGTAGTCGAATAGCCGGGGCTTCGAATGTCCAAACTTCGAGTAACAGCGATTCTAGTCGTTGGTTCGATTCTTGATCTGAATTCAACGTTTGCTCAAGCCGGTCCTTGTAGCAACGACATTGCACAATTCGAAGCAGCCATGCGACAATCGGCAGGAAATCCGAATGCGGGATTGACAGCACCACAGTCGATTGGCGCGCAACTTGATCGCCAGCCAACGCCCGATTCTCTGAGAAAAGCCAAAGAGCGCTTGCAGTCAAAATTCTCAGCGACTATGGCCCGGGCCAAACGTCTTGATGCAAAGGGTGATCTCGCTGGCTGTACTCGCGCGCTTTCTGAAGCGAAACGGATGTATATACTGTGAAAATGGTAGCTATTCTGAGCGCGTTGACGAAGAGGAACTTCAAATGAGAATTTCCGCTGCGCTTGTTACTACATCGACACTCCCGCTTTCTCTTACACAGCTCGTGCCGAGCTTTACCCGACGCTGCCGTGTCGCGTGTTTGTCGACACCGACTACACCAGATTCCAGGTCAAGTGGGACGGTGTGGCGCTCATCCGCTCACAAATTGTTCACGCTAACGACCCGGGAGTTTCCTTCAAGACGTCGAGGGAGCTGTCGCATTACGTTATAGGATAGTACGCTAGCGCGGGAGCGATTGAATGAAACTGCTCCCAACCAGACAACGATGGCTCCTCGCTCTAGCGGCCATTGCGGTCGCTTATCTCATGCTGGCTTACGTCCTGCTCCCTGTCTTGTGGACCCATCACGAGCATGAACCCGGCCTGGCCTCCCTGCCAATGGTTACACGCACCAGCGCCGGTATTCCGGGAGATGCACTTAACGTCGGACTCGTTGGCGTCAAAGAAGACGTGCTTCGCGCCATGCACGAGGCGGGCTGGTTTCCTGCCGATCCGATCACGTTGCGCACGAGCATCGAGATCGTCGGCAGCGTGGTGCTTGACCGGCCATATCATGATGCGCCTGTCAGCCCTCTTTATTACAACGGGAAAAAGGAACAGCTAGCCTTCGAAAAGCCAGATGGCAGAAGCGCTGACAAGCGACACCACGTCCGCCTGTGGCTGGTTCTCGAAAAGGGAACAGATGGCCGTCCGGTCTGGCTCGGCTCGGTCACGTTCGATCGTGGGGTAGGTTTGAGCCACGACACCGGACAGGTCACCCACCATATCGGGCCCGACATCGATGCGGATCGCGACCTGCTGATGCGCGACTTGCGAGAGGCGGGAATGGTCAAAACTCTGTTCCAGATTTCCGGAACTGGCCCGACATTGCTCGGCCGAAATGGCGAAGGCGATCCTTATTACACGGACGGAGAAATCGACATGGCCAGTCTTGTCGTTGATGGCGTCAGGCGAACGGAGCCGCCCGAGATATTGCCGCCGCCGCCGCTGATCGTCCTAAAGGATCAAATTTGGCACGGCGTCGACAATGCGGTGAGCCAATAACATTCCTCTCCGGCCATATCGGCCTCCGCTCGACGTGCCCGATGTCCGAGATGGGTCCTTAGCGCCATTTTGACCGTTGTCCGGTTACTTCCGGTCCTCCCCCAACTCCCGACATGTCGCTGCACTGCGCTAACTGACGCGATGTGCCAATAGGAGACCGCGACGCGTCGACTTAGCAGAGCCATTCCGTCGATCTCGCATCAGATGCTGCTTGTCCGCTCCTTCGAGTGAGCTGACAAACTACAAGCAAGTATCGCACGACGCAATTTTCATTACGGCGATGCAATTCATTTCGAAACGTTAATTCCGCGGCCAGCGCGCTGTAATGCGGGAGCCTGCATCAGTGCCTCGTAAAGGCGAGCAACCGCGCGCTATTTCTATGGAGAGCATCTTTATGATCGGCCATCCCACTGATTCCGCCAACTCGCAATCCCGAGCGCAGCGGCATTCACTATTGTCAGCGCGAAGGTTGGCATTGATGGCGTCTGTTGCCATCGGCCTCGGTGTAGGCATTTGCGGTTTCGGCGTCGCGCCCGGTGCGTTTGACATTGTTAACGCCGCCCATGCCGAGGTCAATCAAGCCGTCTCTAGTGCCGCTCAGCCCACGGGCTTTGCCGATATGGTCGAGCGGGTAAAACCATCCGTGATCTCAGTCAAAGTCACAATGAAGGCGACCGACGCCAGCGACAAGAGCGATGGAGAAGGATCCGGTTCACCGATGGAGCGGTTCTTTCATCGGTTCGGCGGCCCTGATGGCGCGCCCCAAAAGCCGGGTCGTAATGGTCGACAAGACGAAATGATGGGCCAAGGCTCCGGCTTCTTCATCTCTTCCGATGGTTATGCAGTGACCAACAACCATGTCGTCGAGGGCGCCGACAAAGTTGAAATCACGACCGACGCGGGGAAAATTTACACTGCGAAAGTGATAGGAACGGATCCGAGAACCGACGTGGCCCTGATCAAGGTAGATGGCACAAACTTCCCCTTCGCAAAGCTGTCTGAGGGCAAAGCCCGAATCGGCGATTGGGTGCTTGCGGTCGGCAACCCGTTTGGCCTCGGCGGCACTGTTACGGCCGGCATCGTATCGGCCAGGGGTCGTGACATCGGTAGTGGCCCATATGACGATTTCATTCAGATCGACGCGCCGGTCAACAAAGGTAACTCTGGCGGTCCTGCGTTCAATATGCAGGGCGAAGTCGTCGGCGTGAATACTGCGATCTACTCACCATCGGGTGGCAGCGTCGGCATCGCGTTCTCGATCCCTGCCACGACGGTAAAGAGCGTGATCGCCCAGCTCAAAGAAACGGGAGCTGTCAGTCGGGGCTGGATAGGTGTTCAGATTCAGCCGGTGACGCAGGATATTGCGGACAGCATGGGTCTGAAGCAGGCGGAGGGCGCGCTGGTAGCTGATCCTCAAAAGGACGGACCTGCAGCCAAGGCCGGCGTTAGTTCAGGTGACATCATTACTGCAGTCAATGGTCAGTCGATCAAGGATGCCCGGGAGCTCGCGCGCATCATTGGTGGCCTTGCGCCCGGTAGCGCAGTCAAACTTGACGTCCTGCACAAGGGCAAGAGCAAAGTCGTCAATCTGAACCTTGGACAGTTGCCCAATGCTCAGGAGGCCAAGGCTGATGTTGACGCGGATCGCAAGGATTCAACCATGGATGTTCCCCGACTGGGCATGACGGTCGCACCGGCAGACAAGGTTGAGGGCGCGGATAAGATGGGGGTCGTCGTCACGAAGGTAGATCCCAAAAGTGCCGCCGCGGATCGTGGATTCAAGAAGGGCGACGTTATCCTCGAGGTTGCCGGAAAGAGCGTGGCCAATCCCAGCGATGTTCGTGAGGCAATCGAAGCAACGCGCAAGGATAACAAGGGAAGCGTTTTAATGCGCCTTCGCTCTGGAGACGCATCCCGTTACGTTGCCGTGCCGCTCGCGAACGGCTAAGAACGCAAGAAATCGGCAGCTGTTGTTATGGCCGCTGCCGATTCTCATTCAGATGATTCTGCCGCAGCGCTCCGGCCACCTGACCCCAGATTTACCTAAGCAGCCAATGATCGCAGATAGTCGCAACGTCGAATCCTCGATCAATTCACAGCCCCGACCCGCGTGGGCGAATTCCTGGCACCTTTGGAAGGTTATTATTCCGAGACGGTCCATCACAGGACGACTCGTCTGGGGAAGGGTATGGCGCCGGCAGGGGGGACGGGGCTGGACCTACAAGAAGTTCACCGAGTGTTCAGAGGACAAAGATCAGTAAATTGGCTCGTGCTTACCGGCAACGTCCGTTCTGGTTATTAACAGACAGCGGCGGGCGTAGTGCCCACCTCCGCTCTTACCCCGAAAGCAGAAATCGGCCGTAGCCCCGCCGAGATGACGCAAACCGAGTTCTTCGTCGCGCGCTGCATAGCGTCGGCCGGCCCGATCTTCTCCGGCGAACATACCTTCGGCTTTGGCCGCGCGTGCCTGCACGAGCAAGCACGTCAAATCAGTTTCATGGTCCTGTCACCAACCACTCGGAGGTCGATCCTGCTAATCAGATCCGAACGGAGCACCTCGGCGGCGCTCATGGCGGCCATCGTCTGTCGCAACGTACTGATATTCGATCCGAGCGACACGATTCCACCCAGCACTAAGGCTATCGATCCGATGGCGGCGACCTGATTGGATCCGAATAGGCCGAGCATCAGAACGAGCAGCAATGCGACGCCGCCGGCGATTGCCGCCTTAGAAACCAGAATAATCTTTCGGCATCTCTCGGAGACCTCGGCAAGCTCCTCGAGCCGCGCTTCGATCCGTGAAATCTCGTCGATCGGGTTGTCCTCGTCCATTAGATTCAAGATCAAGATCCGTAGATCACCAATGTGTCAGTTGTTCCGACATAGTCTCGCCCACTAAACGACGAGTCAAATTGTAGAGACCCGCTGCCTGCGCGTCAGGCTGCAAGATGCGACGAGAATGGGCGTTAGTGTGACGCGCAGCCAACGGCAAAACGGTCGCCAACATAATGTTTTCAATTACGTAGAGCCAGATAATTGCGTAAACGAGCGTCTTAGCGTATTGCGTAGAAAACGAGCAAGTCACCTGCACCAAGATTGGCTCGCAACTGCTTGGCTCGCTCGCCCTGATCTCCATATGCCAGATAATCGAAATCTGGATCAAGGTGCATGTGTCGCGGATGGAGATGATGTGGCAAATCTCGGCCATAATCCGAAATCAGCGGCGCAAGCGCGCCATAGGGCTTCTCCAATCCCGTGTGAACTTGACGACCTTCTGGAATTGCTACGTGAACGAATTTTCCGGTCTTTGAGTCAACGAGACCATTCCAAGAACCGCCGTTGAGGCTCTGGTCCGCGCCAACCCGACAAAGCAATGCATTCATTGGCGGACCCCCTTCCCACAAGGCCACTGCCGAAGAAAACGGCAGTCGCAAGCATCGAGCTCGATCTGCGATTCCAAGCGGTGAAGAATATGAAGTGGAATGAAAGGCCATCGGCCGTCATCAGTCGGGAGGTCGATGATAGGACCAATGATTCAAATAGTAAGTAAATAGTTTGGCGATTATTGCCCTCGCAGATTTGAGAAGCATTCACCAAGGTTGGGCTTGCTCCAAAAGCACCCTTGCCGCGATGCGTAGCCGCGTCGGTCATTGCGACAAATCAGAATATGGGCTCTTCCTTTTCGCAGGCTCGCAAAACGAAAAGAGACCGCCGACGGCCTGGAAATTCGAAATGAGCAACAAGATTGCTCAGGTTTCGCTCGACTTCGCCGGCACGGGAAGCATGTGTGCTGGCAGCAAAGGAGT
>Ga0137409_10004544_pt1 | contig 14534 bp, 12 predicted proteins | sample CZODoug1_16funga_FD_122059 | JGI IMG/M metagenome (GOLD analysis project Ga0137409, IMG submission 122059) | Vadose zone soil fungal communities from Angelo Coast Range Reserve, California, USA - CZODoug1_16fungal (Hybrid Assembly) | ecosystem: Environmental > Terrestrial > Soil > Vadose zone... | reverse complement strand
TCCTATCAATGGGCATTTCACCCAAGCGCAGCGCGACATTTACGATCTCGTGCTGGAAACACAAATGTCCTGCATCGACATGGTTCGCCCGGGAGTAAGGCTTGAAGACCTGAAAACTCACTCAGTTGAAATGCTCACCGAAGGAATGGTGAGACTTGGTTTGCTGAAAGGCGATCCGAAAAAGTTGATCGAAGAGAAGAAGTTCATGCAGTTCTACATGCATAATCTTGGCCACTTCCTCGGGATCGATGTTCACGATGCCGGCCGCTATTACTTCAATGGCGAATCAAGGCCCGCGGAACCCGGCATGGTAATGACGATCGAGCCGGGACTCTACATCTCTCCGGATACAAAGAACATTCCCGAAGGCTTCAACAAAGAAATTCCCGAAAAATACCTTGGCATCGGCGTGCGTATTGAAGATGACGTGCTGGTGACAGAGAACGGGGCGCGCGTACTTACGCACAAAGTCCCGAAGGATCCGGGAGAAATTGAGACACTTATGGCGAAGTAATCTTACGTTATGAACTCGAGGGGTTTTGTCTGATCGATGAGTTTGTGCTTTTGCGCCAGCCCGAAATAAAGCTCCAACCCTCGTTTCATCTCTTCGTCCATCTGGAACGCAATGTTTCGAGTCAGGTAATCCTTTATCTCTTCCGCCGATAGCGAAAGCCGCGTTCGATATTCCGCCGCGATATTGTCTAGATGGGCCAATCCTTCGTCTCGGGCGGAGGTAAAATCGACCGCGCGCGCTGCGTCAGCGTTGCCCCCGCGCGCCATCCACATCGCGAACACAAAACCCAAACCCGTGTAGTCGTGCCACAGAGTTGCCAGGTCAAAAACGCGAAATTGATCGCGAGAAATCTTCATTGCCGGATCGCCGATGATCAAGGCAGCATCCGCGCGCGCGAGCATGGACTTGAGATTGGGCGGCGATGTTTCCCATTCCGGCTCGAAGCCCAGGAATTCACGAAAAATGATCTTAACAAGCACGATCGATGTACGTGACGAGTCGTCGAGCGCCAAGCGCTTAACCTTCTTTAGGTTGTTGAGCTTACTCGCGACCACTACACTGCGCACGACGGATCGTGAACCAACGCAAACGTCCGGAACGATGGCCACTCCGGGAATACGCTGAAATTCAATGACCGGAACCAGGGCGGCATCGACTTCGTCGCGATCCAGCATTTCCGCGCAGCGCGCTGGCGCAGTGTCGGTGAACAGTTGAACCGATTCACGTTGAGAGCCGTTAATAAAACTCCAGATCAAAGGCGCGGTGTTCAAGTAGCTCGACGCCGCGATTCGCGGTTGCCGCTTAGTAGAAGGGTTGGCCATCAGGTTTGAACGAATCCTAGCGCAGTCTGGCGCAAGCTGTCAGCTTGCGCGCGAACCGCCTACTCGCGATCCGGCGATGATCTGCGCGCTGCCTTTGCCCGTTGGCTGTTTCCGTTTATATTGTCACCGCGCCTTAAAAACACTATGCCGATTTACGATGTCACAGTTCCGATCCGGGCCGGGATGCCGACCTACGAAGGCGACCCCAGCGTCGACATCGAGTCCTGGTCCGCGCTGGCGAAAGGGAACTCGGCGAATGTTTCCTTTCTGCACTTCGGGGCACACACCGGAACGCACGTGGACGCGCCGGCGCACTTTATTGAGGGCGCCCGCAAGATCGATTCCTTGTCACTTGAAGCTTTGATTGGCCCGGCGCGAGTAATACGAGTGCCGGACGAGGTCAACGAAATCGATTCGAACTTTCTTGCCGGGTGTGATCTGAACAACGCTGAACGCATCTTATTTCATACGCGCAATTCAAGTTTCTGGAATCAAGGATTCCGCAAAGACTTCACACATCTCTTACCTGAGGCCGCGGAAAAGCTGGTTGAACTCGGTGTGATACTGGTAGGCACTGATTATCTTTCAATTGAAAAGTTTCATTCCGGTCATCATCGCACGCATTTAACTCTGCTTTCGCAGGGCATCATAATCGTTGAAGGGCTGAACCTCAGTGAAGTGCCGGCCGGCGACTACGAATTGATCTGCCTGCCGCTGCGCATCGCCGACGGCGCCGGTGATGGCGCACCGGCCAGAGTGGTACTGCGAACCTTATAGGGCCTAATGCGACCTATTGGTCATTGAAATGAAGGAAGCAGCAAAGCCAGATCGTTTATATCGCGAACGCGTCTACAAAATTGTGCGGCAAATTCCGCGGGGGCGGGTGATGACGTACGGTCAGATCGCGTACATCCTTGGGAAAGGCTATACGCCGCGGACAGTCGGCTTTGTTATGCACGGCGCCGACGAAAGCAATACGCCGTGGCAGCGCGTGATCAATTCGCAGGGACGCTGTTCGACCGGCCGCATTGTTTTGCCGTCGGACATGCAGCAGCGATTACTGGAACAAGAGGGCGTGAAATTTGACGCCAGGGGACGCTGCGACCTGGAAGTGTTTCTCTGGCATCCCGATCAGGAAAAGGTCGTAAAAGCCAAAGCCGCTAAAGCCCGAACGGTTCTGTATCGACGTTAGTTTCGCGTTTAGGCTGCCGCCTGAAGGCTAATCTCTAAACCTAAATCGGAAACCGAAGGAACGAAAAGATGAACAATGATCCCCTTTCCCAGCGCGCGCCCTACCAGGTCAGTCCGCCGCGCTATTCGGTGTCACATCAAATGGCGACGACGGCCTTCGAGTTGCCGAACTTTCGCGTCATGCAGACTCTGGGCGTGGTCCGCGGTATCGTAGTGCGATCGCGCAATGTGTTTGCCACACTCGGCGCGACGTTCCAACAATTGGCTGGCGGGAATATCACGATCTGGACAAAGATGTGCGAAGAAACCCGATCTGACGCGTTCGAGATCATGATCCAACACGCCTCGGAAATCGGCGCCAATGCGATCATCGGCGTGCGCTATGACACGACTGAGATCTCAACCGGAGTTACGGAAGTCCTCGCCTATGGCACGGCCGTGATCGTCGAGCCGACTGACACTGGATACCGCGGATGAACGAAGACAAGTTGGACGAAGTTCGTTTGAACCGAATCCGCGAGGCCTTTGCGTCAGTTCCGTATGCAAAACTCATCGGCCTCGAGCTGGGCGAGATGAAACCCGGCGAGGCCAATCTTCATCTCGACATTCGCGACGAGCTGAAGCAGAACCAGGGTGTAGTTCATGGTGGCGCCGTCGCGTCCCTGATCGATACTGCCGCCGCCTTTGCAGTAGTCACGCGGCTTGAACCCGGCGAACGCGTAACCACGACCGACCTGACCATTCATTACCTGCGGCCGATTACGTCAGGCCGCCTCACGGCCACAGCGCGCATCGTTCGGGGCGGGCGTCGCCTGTTCGTCCTTTCGGTCCAGGTCACCAACGATCACGAGGTGCTGGTAGCAACAGCGGTCACAGGCTATATTAAGCTCCAAAACAGCCAGAAGACTCAGTAAATTAGCGGAAAACTTCTATAGACAAGGCTCGCTGGAAAATGCCAAAATAGCTTTGGCTCGTTTCTCAGGCGAGTTCCCATCTCATACCGGTTCCGGTTTTTCCTATGCATTCACTCTACGACGTTCTGCTGACTCAACATGCTCGCCAGCTGACGCCGGTTCGCTGTGCAGTTTCGACGATTGTTCAACTACATCGTTACTTTGAAGACGTCGTGCTCGAAAACAATTTGGGCGCGCTGATAGTTGAATCGTTGCCGCTGGCGGCGAAACGTCCAGCGCGAGAAAAGGCGCGCGTGCGAGAGCTGGCCCGCGGAGGGCGCCGCGCCTTCTTCTTTGTCCGTCAAGCTGATGCCCTCAGCGAGTTAGTTACCGGAGTAGGAGCAAACTCGGTGTTGGCTCCGGCAATCCTGCAACAGGCCGAGCGCAACCAGGTCGACGAGCACTTCGTGGTCATTGCCGATGCGCGATTTTCCGCCTTGCTGGCCACCGTACGCGGCCGAGCCGGTGATGCGGCGGGCGGCGATGAAGTGATCTGGACGTTCGAACCGGACATCGTTTACTCAGCGCTCGAATATTTGATGGCCCGCGTCGGAGCCGAACATCCATACCACGCGGTGGCATTTGGGTCAGCCGTACGCACTTCGATGCCCAAGGCCACTTCGCTGCAACTCACGTTGAGCGTAACTACGAAGCTGGCGCACTTACTTCAGGAGCAAGCCGGGCGCGAGATCGCAGTCAACCGAATTGCCACGGCAATCCGCGAATCGCTCGAGCTGGGTGTGATCCTGCAAAAGACGGTGGATGAGGTCGGCACCGCACTAAATGTCGCGAGCTGCGCTTTGCGCGTCGATGGTCAAACCTCAGAACAGGCTTTGACTTACTTCTATTTTGCTCCCAACACCGAAGTCACCACGCCCAAAGAAAAGATAGTCGGCGATCTGGGTGCTCACTGTGCGCGCTTTGCCGAACATCCGGACGTAATCACCCAAAATGGCGGCGACGATCCAGAGTCGAGCGTTGAAACCTTGCCGCTGGCGGTGGTGCCGCTAATCTTTCACGAACGTTTGATAGGTGCGCTACAAGTAATCTCTGCCGATCCGGCGCGCGTGTGGCAGGAGAACGAAATTCTTTTGGTGCGCACTGTTGCCAATCAGGTGGCCGTGGCCGTTAACCACGCGAACCTGTTCGCGCAGATTCAACAACAGGCGCTGACCGACGCGTTGACCGGTTGCTATAACCGCCGCTCGTTCGAGATGCAGCTTGATAAGGACTTGATGATGGCCCGACGGACGCATCAGCCATTGTCTCTGGTAATGTTGGACCTGGACCGATTCAAGCAGCTAAACGATACGGCCGGCCACGACGCGGGCGACGCAGCCCTGCGCAAGTTGGCTGACTGTTTTCGTCAAGAAATCCGGGCCGTCGATTCGGCTTGCCGCTTTGGGGGCGACGAGTTTGCCTTGATTCTGCCGCAAGCTTATTCCGAAGGCGCACTGCTTGTCGCCGAACGTCTACGGGCGCGGATCGAACAGATCGAGATTCCAGGCTTCGGCAGTTTGAGTGCCTCGATGGGTATCGCGACGTTTCCCACACACGCGCGTTCGCGCGCGGCGTTGACGTCGGCGTCCGACGCAGCCCTCTACAGCGCCAAGCGCAGCGGGCGCAACCGCGTCTGCATTTGTGAGGCGGTGATCGGAAGTTCCGAAGCGGTTACGCCTTCCGGCGAATTGTTGTTGCCTGAAACCGTTGAGCGAACGATGTGAAGTCGGTTACTACTAGACTGTTTTGAGTTTAGAGTTCAAGCTTTAGTTTGTACCGGAAAAATCAGCAACCTGAAGGTTGAACTCTCAACTCAATCAAACCATTTGCGGCCCCGGCGTCTTTGCCAGCCCGATTAATCTCACTTAGACTTTCTAGATTCAGAAGCTTAGTATCGATTTCTGCCAAATTCCGCAAGCCGCCTGGTCGGGCATGCTGATTTTAAGGGCAAGAGTCTTTCGGTTTCTTTCATGAATGATCTAAGAAAATTGGTCCGCTATTTTCGGCCCTATAAGGTCTCGCTAATCATCGGCATCGCCTGCATCATGGCGGGCGTCATCTTCAATCTCAGTATTCCCTTGATTGTCGGCGGCGCTATCGACGCCAAATGGGCTGAGGTAACCTGGACAAAGCTCACCATTGCCGCACTCAAAGTTCTAGGTGCCAGCGCAATGAGCGGCCTGTTTCTCTTTTTGCAACGTCGCATTCTGATCGGAATGTCGCGCCACGTCGAATACGACCTGCGCAACGACTTTTACGCGCACCTGGTCGATCAGCCCCTCTCCTTTTTTCAGGAGCATCGCACGGGCGACTTGATGGCCCGGGCTACCAACGATCTCGCCGCGGTGCGGCAATTGGCCGGGCCAATGATCATGTACAGCCTGCAAACTCTGTTCGTCGTAATTTTCATGTTGCCGATCTTGTTTGCAATCAACTGGAAACTGACGCTGCTGCTGTTTGTCAGCATGCCGCTGGTCTCGCTGACGGTGAAATTCTTTGGCCAGCAGGTTCACATCAGGTTCGAGAAGATCCAGGACTTTTTCGCGCAGATTACTGCTCGCGCTCAGGAAAACTTTACCGGCGTGCGCGTAGTACGGGCCTACGCTCAGGAAAACGCCGAGATTGCCGCCTTTAACCAACTCAACTGGGATTATGCGCAAAAGAATCTGAGTCTGGTGCGGATCGACGCGGTGATGCGGCCCCTGATGACGTTCTTGATCGGGTTCGGGTTCGTGCTCATTATTTGGGCCGGCGTGCCGCTGGCGGTGCGCGGCGAAATCACGGTCGGCCAGTTCACCGAATTCAACATGTACTTGTTCCGCTTGATCTGGCCGCTGATCGCCATCGGTTACGTGGTCAATCTCTATCAGCGCGGGTTGGCCAGTTGGAAACGCATGCTGGCGATCATGACGATCAAGCCGCTGATTGCGGACGCGCCAAACGTAAAAGAACAGCCGGCGATTACCGGCGGCATAGAGTTTCGCGATCTGACTTTCCGTTATCATCCCACCGGCGAGCCCGAACTGCGGAATATCAACTTGACGATCGAAGCGGGTCAGACGATCGCGTTCGTCGGCCGCACCGGCAGCGGCAAATCCACCCTCGTAAATTTGATTCCGCGCGTATTGGAGGCTCCGGATAACAGCGTCTTCATTGACGGCGTTGCGGTCGCCGAATACCCGCTATCTCAGCTACGATCGGCAATCGGTTATGTTCCGCAGGAGACATTTCTCTTCAGCAACACATTGTCGAAAAACATCGCCTTTGGCGCCGACCAGGCCGGACGCGCTGAAATAGAACGAGCTGCCGAGGTCGCCGGCCTGGACAACGATGTGCGCGATTTCCCGGACGGCTTTGACACGCTGGTCGGCGAGCGCGGGATCACGCTTTCAGGTGGGCAGAAACAACGTACGGCAATCGCCCGCGCAGTGGTGCGCGAGCCTAAGATCCTGATTCTGGATGATGCGTTATCATCCGTTGATACCTACACGGAAGAAAAGATTTTGTCGCAACTGCGCGGCGTGATGCGGAAACGTACCAGCATCATCGTTTCGCATCGCATCTCAACCGTGCGCGATGCCGATCTGATTTGCGTCCTTGATGAAGGCCAAATCATCGAGCGGGGCTCTCACGCAGAGTTGCTGGAGTTGCGCGGAGAGTATGCGGATCTTTACGAACGGCAGTTGCTGGAAGAGGAGCTGGCGGCTACTTGAACCATCACCAAATTCCGATTGCCAATTACCGATTGGTAAGGCCGAAATCAGAGGCTAGAGTGAATTTCACGCAAGAGAACCGTAGATCCAGGGATGAATTCAAATCGGCAATCGGCAATCGCAAATCAAAAATGATCTGATGTCCACCGCAGTCAAACAATTTCACGAAGAAGAAGCCATCGGCAAAACTTACGACTTGCAGGTGGCGCGCCGGTTGTTGCGTTATCTGAAGCCCTATGTCCGGCTCTTGATTCCGGCGTTGATTCTGACATTGCTGCTGAATCTGCTCGGCATTTTGCAGCCGAAGTTCACTCAATACGCCATCGACTGGTTCATCATCCCGCGCGTCATTAAGGGAATCACACTGTTTGCGCTCGCCTTTGTCGGTGTGCAACTGGTCCGTTTTGTCTTCTCGTACTTCCAGGCCGTGCTCTTAAACAGTGTCGGCCAGTACGTAATGTTCGATCTACGCCGCGAGATTTATCACAAGCTGCAGCACCAGGAGGTGGCTTACTACGATCGCAATCCCGTCGGCCGGATTGTGACGCGATTGACCGCCGACGTGGACGCCTTGAACGAGTTGTTCACCTCCGGAGTCACCGACGTGCTCGGCGACCTGGTAATGATCATAGCCATCATTGGGGTAATGGTCTGGATGGACGTGCGTCTGACGCTGGTCACGTTATTAACAGTGCCGTTGCTCTTAATCGCGACCACCTGGTTTCGCAAAGGCGCGCGCCGTGGCTACGACCTGGTGCGCACGCGCATTGCGCGCATCTATTCGTTTCTGCAGGAACATTTTTCGGGGGCGCAAACCGTGCAGATTTTCAACGCGGAAGCGAAATCGCTGCGCCGCTTTGCCGAGATCAATGACGAGCATCGCAAAGCGAACATCGATACGATCTACTACTACGCGGTTTTCTTTCCCCTGGTTGATTTCATCGGCGCCGTAGGTATTGCGCTGATTATCTGGTACGGCGGCTATCGTGTGATGAGCCACGCGCTAACGTTGGGCGCGCTGGTGGCTTTCATCCAGTATTCAGGATTTCTTTTTCAACCGATCCGGGATATCTCGGATAAATACAACGTGCTCCAGGGCGCCGTGGTGGCTTCACATCGCATCTTTAAGGCGCTCGATCTGCCGATCCTGATCACGACACCGGCCACGCCGCTTAAGAAAGGTCGGGCCGAAGGTCGCATCGAATTCGAAAACGTCTGGTTCGCTTATAAGGACGACGACTGGGTTTTGAAAGATGTTTCGTTCACGGTTTCGCCGGGACAATCCGTAGCGCTGGTTGGCCACACCGGGTCAGGCAAGACGACGATTACGAATCTGCTGATGCGCTTTTATGACGTGCAGAAAGGCCGGATTCTGCTGGATGGTGTGGACGTGCGCGAGTGGGACCTCCAGTCTTTGCGAGAAAACTTCGCTGTCGTTTTGCAGGACATCTTTCTCTTCACCGGTACCGTTGAGAGCAACATCCGTCTGGGCCGTGAAGAGATTTCCGACGAGCGCATTCGCTGGGCGGCCACCGAAGTATGCGCCGACAATTTCATCCGGCGGCTGCCGCGGGATTACAAATCTGAGGTGCGAGAGCGCGGCGCCGGGCTATCGGTTGGTCAGAAGCAGTTAATTTCGTTCGCGCGCGCGCTGGCTTTCGATCCGGCATTGTTGATTCTGGATGAAGCGACCAGCTCAATCGACACCGAAACTGAGCAATACATACAGAAGGCCATTGCGCGCGTGATGCAGAATCGCACGTCCGTCATCGTCGCGCACCGTCTGTCAACCATTCAGCGCGCCGATAACATTATCGTGCTGCATCACGGTGAGATTCGCGAGCAGGGGTCGCACCAGGACTTGCTGGCTCTGCAGGGCTTGTACTGGAAGCTTTACAAGTTGCAGTATTCAGATCCTTCACGAACGACTCCTGAGAAGGAAGACGAAGAAGAGCAGCCGGTATATCGAGTGCCCGCGCGACGCATGCAGTTCAGCGAGTGAGAGCACTGCCTAACTACGGAATTATGGCAGACCAACAAAACACCATCGAGGCCCGTCACACCGCAACCGATCTGAAGGTCGGCGACCTGAAAAGCACTGAATGGAACAAAGCCCAGCCGGTACAGATTGTTCGCTACTGGTCCGGCGAGCCCGCCCCCAAAGTGCGCCACGCCGAAGCGCGCCTTCTCTGGTCGAGCAAAGCGCTGCATCTGCGCTTTGTTTGCCATCAGGCTGAGCCGCTGATTGTCAGTTCGAATCCGCAAACTGAAAAGAAGACGATGGGTCTTTGGGATCGTGACGTGTGCGAAATCTTTATCGCTCCCGACCCGGCAGTGGTCGAACGTTATCTGGAATTCGAAGGCGCGCCGACCGGCGAGTGGCTGGACGTGGCCATCCACTGGATGCAGGACAAGCGGGAATCAGATTGGGACTTCAACTCGCACATGACCACGGCCGCGCGGATTGAAAGGGATCGCGTGACAATCGCGATGCGCATTCCCTGGAATCATTGGATTCACGAGCCGCAGACGGGCGAGCGCTGGCGCGTCAATCTGTTTCGTTGTGTTGGATCCGATCCTGATCGCGGCTATCTTGCCTGGCAACCGACGCGCACGCCGCAGCCAAACTTTCACCTACCGCAGGTTTTTGGCTGGCTGATTTTCAAGTAGGACCATTGCCCGCGTATGAGCTCTTGCTCATATCGAGCTAGCGCCGCTCCAAACCTTCATTGATAAAGCTCACATAACGTTGCCGGTCTTCATCATCGATCTGCACGATGCGCGCGCCCATTAAGTAATTACATCCGAGCTCGGCGTCCTCCAACTGTTCATATCTCCGCGACACAACCAGCATCGTAATCGGGCCACCAGGCAACTCGAGTGTCAGTTCAAGTTCGCGTCCTTCGGCCGCGAGATGATGACCGTCCAGATGGACCTGCGGCACGTTAAGAGCGAGTCCATTGATGCTGATATCTCGGGTGTGCCCTTTCATTATTCTTTCTCGCCGCCCCGAGCCATTACCGTTTGCTTGGCGCTTCATCGAAACCGTGAACAACAAGCGCACCGGCAGACGAGGCGATTGCCGCCGGTCCTTAACATAGATCCGCACGCGGGATACTACTGATCTAAGTAATTCTGGCATTGGTTGACCTCTTTCGAGCGGGAGTAGTGAAACCGAAAATCGATTGAGGGGGAAAAGGCAAGAAGGAACGCGACAGCGTCCGGTTGTCATTCTAGCGGTTCCAAAGCGGTTAGGGCAAGACTATTTCGACGGCGTCAGAGGTTTGCCGGAAAATCGGTCCGGATGACGCCCTTCGCGGGAATTCACCGTCCTCATTTGGGCCCACTTATGGGCTTACCCCCGTTGTCCAGGCTCTTAATCGCCCCCGTCTGATCCATCCAGAACGAGAGCTTGCCGGTGCGGCCGTAGCGTGTGGGTTCGGCGCCCGCCACGTAAGTCTTCCCATCAGCGGCGACGGTAATATGAAAGTTATAGCCAATCACATTGGGATCGCCTGCCTCTTTAGAAATCAAACCGGCGGCAATCAAAGAAGGGAGGTCGCCAAAGGCTCCTTTGTTCTGGGTGCTATAGACAATCTGGATGGCGATCAACCGCTTCAGAAAGTCTTCGACGTCGCTTTCATGCTCGCTAATCAGCGCGTCCAGAAAGAACCGCCGGCCGGCTTTCTTGACGACGGCCTGGTTGGTTTCATCGCCGATGATCCAAACGCCGCCGGAGTTGATCAACGTCACCGGCTGCGAGGTAATCTGCGGCGTGCTTTCAGTAGCGGGCACGACTACAAATACGGTGGCATTATTTCCCTTTATCTCTTCGCTGGTAACTTGAATCTGTTCGGGAATCTGCGCCGCCTTTTCTTCAAAGTCCGAACGCAGGTCCTCCATCTCTTCGGCGGTCAGGTCGGCGACGGCAGGCTTGTAGATTGTCAGCGACCAGGCATCTTTGAACCGATGCTGCCGCATGGCCTTGTAGAACTCGCGCACGACATCGGAAGGCCCGAGCGCCGCGTTCTGGGCGACCGCACAAGGTAAGGCGCCGCAGAGAAGACACGCGTATAGCGGAATTGCGAAGATCGCGATTAATTTAAAACGAAACATAGAATAAGTTCCTAAACCTTTATGAAATACGAGGCGCACATTGTCGATGTGGCAAGCGCGCCTCGAGTTGGTAACACCAGGGTTCGAACTAGTTATGGACCAAATGAAGATGGCGGCACTTCTTTAGCGCGCCCTCCACCGCGCAGAATAACTTCGCGCCCAGCCAGGTACAATAGAATCGTAATTACTACAAACGGAATCAGTGGAAGCAGGTTCTCGAATGGGCCTTTGAAGAACGGATTACTTGTACCAGCCCACGTTTCAATGCGCTCGTTGAAGCTGGAGAGACTCGGCAGGCTATTCAGGAAAGCATAGATGATTCCGGCGAGGGCGCCACCCGCGATGTAGCCGGAGGCCATTAACACGCCCGGACTCTTATCACCTTCTGCCACCAACTGTTCCTCGGTCAGCTTGTGACGCGCGAACTTCTTGCGCAAGTACTTGTCGACGAGCCAGCGAACCATACCGCCGATGAAAATTGGACTCGATGAAGCGAGCGGCAAATAGACTCCAACCGCAAACGCGAGTGATGGAATGCCCGACATCTCCAGGACGATGGCAATCATCACGCCCAGCAGAACAAGTGTCCATGGCAGCTTGTGGTTGAGAATGCCTTTAATGATGTAGCTCATCAGAACGGCTTTCGGCGCATCGAACTTCGTCACGGTCGTACCGTCAGGTCTCGCTTTGTGCGTGCCGTTGATAGCGGGGTCAGCCATGTAGACGGGAGCGCCCTGATCGTTGACGAGATACTTAACCGCGTTTCCGCCCTGGCTGTCGCTCTTGTAATAAGCGCGATAGTTGGCTTGGTCCTTCGTGCCCTGAGGGCCTCGCACTTTCTCCGTCTTCAGTGTGCTCACCTCGGAAGGATCAACACGAAAGTTCGCCGCGGCAGCGACTGCCGGGTCGCTGGCAACAGGCACATAGACCGTGCCTGCTTCATTGAGCTTCAAAAGGATTGGGCCCAGGACAATGGCGGAGGCCAATGCGCCGATGAGAATCGCTGTCTGCTGGTGTTTGGGTGTCGAGCCGACGAGGAATCCTGTTTTCAAATCCTGTGAAGTCGTTCCGCCGTTTGATGCCGCAATGCATACGATGCCGCCGATTGAAAGCGCCGTCACGTAATAAGTCGGCCCTGTCCAGCCAACGATAAGAAAGATCAAGCACGTCAGCAGCAACGTTGCGACGGTCATCCCTGAAATCGGGTTCGACGATGAACCGATTTCGCCGGTCAGCCTTGATGAGACAGTCACGAACAGAAAACCAAAAATAACGATCAGGATCGCGCCGAGAATGTTCCACTGCAGACCTAGCTGCGGGAACAGCACAATCAGGGCGAGCAGCACAAAGATGCCGCCGAGAACAAATTTCATTGAGAGGTCTTCATCTGTACGTACGAATCCCGCTCGCCCCGCCTGGCCGCCGCGCAAGTCAGCAAGGCCACCTTTCAATCCGCTCCATATCGTTGGCAACGATCGAAAGAGGCTGATTATGCCGCCGGCGGCGACGGCGCCGGCACCTATGTAGAGAACATAAGCGCCGCGGATCTCATTCGGACTCATCTGGGCGATAGCCTTAGAGCCCGGCGGCAATGCGCCTGCGATGCCGCTGCCGAAGAATTTGATGGCTGGAATCAGGACCAGATAAGCGAGCACGCCTCCAGCGCACATGATCGAAGCGATACGCGGGCCAATGATGTATCCAACACCCAACAGCGCCGGATTGATCTCGGCCGCGATCGAACCGCCAGTGAACGCGCCACCGAAAACTTTTTCGGGCGTGTCTTTCCAGGCCTTGAAACCATCCATCGCGACTTTGTAGATGAAACCGATCCCCAGTCCGGTAAAGATTGGCAGTGCGCGGACTTCCGAAACCGGCGCGCCGGCTTCTGCGTGTGCCGCGGCGCGCGATTCTTCGTCAGCGCCGGCCTTCAGAACTTCCGCGCAGGCCGTTCCTTCCGGGTATTTCAGATATCCGTGCTGAGCCACAATCAGCGCGCGGCGGAGCGGTATCATCATCAAAATGCCAAGCAATCCGCCGAGCACTGCCACCAGCATCACGCGGGTGAATTCCAGATCGAAGCCGAGAATCATGATCGCGGGCATAGTCACGCCAACGCCGAAGGCGATCGATTCGCCCGCCGAGCCGGCCGTTTGCACGATGTTGTTTTCCAGTATCGTTGCGTTCCGCAACCCAACTTTCGAGAGTGCCCGAAACAGCGTGATCGAGATTACGGCGACGGGAATCGAGGCGCTGACAGTCAAGCCCGTCTTCAAGACCAGATACAGCGAAGAGGCGCCAAAGATAATGCCCAACAACGTCCCCATGATTAAAGGGAGCGGTGTCAGCTCGCGCAGCTGCACGCTCGCTGGAATATACGGGCGAAAGTTTGCCAGGAAAGGATTATCTGGTTTGAATCCGATGCGATCAGGAAATTCTTGCGCGCGGGCGGCTGCTTCTGGGCTGATGCTTTCACTGGACATCAGTTCTTAACCTCCGACGAGTTTGGCAAAACGGGGAGAATGCAGGGGTATGACGATGGTTACTTTACACGCCGCGACTGTGCCAGGGCAAGCAAGAGCCTCGACCGACGCCAGACAAAAAGCGGAGAACCGATAACTCGGTCTCCGCTTTGATTTTCTGCGCTGCTGCCTGGTTTCTACGGACTTCTTCTACTGCTTGCTTCCCGACTTGCCGTTGCCGGATGTTTCCGGCTTTGGCGCGTTGTAAACCTCGCGGGCCTTCACCACATAGGCCTTTTCATCAGTCACGCCGTCGCCGTCCACGTCCACCTTGACCACTATCTTGTGTGACTTACCGTCGCGAACGTCATCAGGCTTGAATGCCAGGCTGTACTGGCTACGTAGCAGAGCGTTGATTGAACCGAGCACTGTCGGCAACTCTCCCTCAAAGGTCACGGGATAGTAGGCGCCGCCGGTATCTTTCGCATACGTACTGAGAGTGTTCGCTGCTTGCAGGAAGGTCATACGATCTATCGGGACTCCTCGGATCTGAGTGCCCTGACCCGGGTCGAGAGCCTGGTCGAACTTCTTTATGAAAAGATTCCCCGTGCCGACGATGTAGATGGGAATGCCGGCATTCTGCACGATCTTTCGCGCCTGATCGGGATTGATCTTGCTAAAAGTATCGATCCCTGAAGCGATCAGGATTACCGCCTTCCGCCGCTCCCCGGGCACAGCCACAATTCCGGCATACTCAGACGTGG
>Ga0137409_10004543_pt1 | contig 14535 bp, 10 predicted proteins | sample CZODoug1_16funga_FD_122059 | JGI IMG/M metagenome (GOLD analysis project Ga0137409, IMG submission 122059) | Vadose zone soil fungal communities from Angelo Coast Range Reserve, California, USA - CZODoug1_16fungal (Hybrid Assembly) | ecosystem: Environmental > Terrestrial > Soil > Vadose zone... | reverse complement strand
TCGGCCATCTCGCCAAGTTCGATGCGTGCCTCCGCATTGGCCCGCCGCCGCACGAACCGGGTTAGCGGCCAGGTCAGCAAGCCGAGCACAAGAGCAGCGAGCGCCCATTTCCACACGTGATTGCCTTGCCACAGCCACACGAGGCCAAGCGCGAGCAGCGACAGCCACGGGAGGGCGACCGCCGCTGCCAGCAGCGCCTCCGGCCAATAGCTGCGCAGCTTTGCAATTAGTTTCATGTGCGCTGTTCCGGCTGTGTGGCACGGCTTTTTGCTTTGATCCGACAAGCTCTGATGTAGTCTGCCTCAAGTTTATCTTGCTCCTTCGCAGCCTTCGCCTTGGCTTTCGTTGAGGTCGGAATGTCAGATGTTTCAGGCATGCCCCAGACGCTCCCTACGAAATGTGATGCAGAAAGAGACGAATCGTGCCCACGATCCGGTGGCGGTGAGACACGATCAATAGGAGTTGCAGCGAACGATCGTGCAGAGTCTAACGTAGCCGCTATCAGCGATACGCATGTTATAGTCTTTCCGAGACCCATCTGTTGGAATGATCGCAGCTAGTTAGCCAGTCCCATTGGCACAGCATGATAAAATAAGCACATACGTCATCTGCCAGTATAGCGCCCTTGCACTCTTGAGGTTCTTGGAAGACTTCCTTCTGCGTGACAATATGAAACCAAGACGGCTGTCGAGAATGTGGGTGCGTGCGCGCCTGCCACAGTGAAGAATATTTGCCGTCGGAACAAGTTCTTTCACGTTCTCGTGAACTGGGATCAGTATCTCTCGCCGCTCGTGCCCAAGCTCCTGCACGTCGCGCCGCATACGTTCATGCTGGCCGTCGGCGTAGTGGAGATCATCGCGGGCCTGATCGAGCGACGGTTCCCGGGGCAGGAGAAGTCGCGCCGGGAGGTAACGATATCCACCGACCTCGTCTACGATGTCTTACGAAAACACCAGCCCGATCATCTGCTTCTGCGCGCCGCACGTGGCGACGCCGCCACCGGCCTCCTCGATATCCGCAGGCTCGGCGAGATGCTCTCGCGCATCCGGGGGCGAATCATTCATAAAGCACTCGACCATGTCTCGCCGCTCGCGGTTCCCGTCATGCTGGAGATCGGTCGCGAGCAGGTCTACGGCGAAGCAGGCGATGCAATCTTGGCGGAAGCCGAGGCAGAGCTGGTGAAGGAGGCGATGCAGTGACGAGCCTGGGGGGCCCTGCTTACGCACAACCGCAGCCTTTGTTTGATCGCAGGAGTGCCGAGGGTGCGATTGCGATCGGCGGCATTTCACTCGTCGCCGATTGCGCGGGCGCGCTGTTTTGGCCGGAGCAGAGCGTGCTTGCAGTCGCCGATCTGCATCTTGAGAAGGGCTCGAGTTTCGCAACCCGCGGCGTGCTGCTGCCTCCCTATGATACGGCCGCCACCCTGGCGCGGCTGTCGCGTCTCATTCTGCGCTATGCACCGCGCGCGGTGATCGCGCTCGGAGACAGCTTCCATGACGGCGGCGGGCCGGCGCGCGTCGGCAATGAAGATCGTGCGACGCTGTCGGCGCTGCAGCGCGGCCGCGAGTGGATCTGGATCGCGGGTAACCACGATCCCGAGCCGGTCGCAGGTCTCGGCGGCGTGTCGGCCGACACGCTGGCGATCGGCACGCTGGCGTTTCGGCACAAGCCTGCCTCCGGCACGGCGGCGGGCGAGATCGCGGGCCATCTGCACCCGGTGGCGCGCGTGAGCGCGCGTGGCCGCACGGTGAGCCGGCGCTGCTTTGTCGGCGACGGTGCGCGCATCGTGATGCCCGCTTTCGGCACCTATGCGGGCGGCCTCAATGTGCGGGCCCGCGCCTTTGCCCACCTGTTCGGCACGCTGAGCTTCACGGCGCACATGCTGGGCGAGGGCCGCGTCTATCCGATCACTGCCAAGCGCTGCCTGCGCGACTAAGACGCGTCCGGACAATGTCATTTGGGATTAAGCCTCACTTGCAAAGGGCGAAGATCTTCCCGGAGGACATCCGCTCTACCTGCACCCCCTGCGCTCGGGCTTGCCGCAGCATCGTCTTGCAGAGCGGCAGGAAATCCTGCGAAGCGACGCTGTCGCGGCCAGATGCCGCGAGGTATCTCTGCAACTCAGATCGTGCCTCCGGCGAGGCGTCCGCAAGCTGCTCAATGTAGGACTTGAACGGCTCGACGATCGGCTGTTCGCCGAAGTAGTTCAGCAAGAGCCGCAACGCCACGATGACAGCAACCAACATCAAGACGCCAAGGGCGATTGGCAGTCGGTAGCGCCGCGCAAAAGAAGCTGACGGGTCAATCGAATCTGTCGTCATTGACGCGCTCCTCCCGTTCGAGAAGGCCCAATAAAAGCACCTTAGCGGGGAAATTCCGGAGTCGAAGGTAGAGCGGACATATCACAGAGATGTGGCGAAAGGGACGCGAATGACCCAGACCGGTCATTCGCGCGTTCGGCATCAAGAATCGATCAGTCCATCAACACTCCGCTCGCCTTGATCGGACCGGCCCATCGCTTGATTTCGGATGGAACGAGGTTGGCGAGATATGTGGGGCTGCGCTCATCAGGTGGCGGCACGCCGTACCCGACCGCTTCGATTCGTTCTCGCACTGACATAGTTTCCAGTGCTTCATTTGCGGTTTCGCTCAGTCGGCGTATGACTGAACCGGGCGTACCCTTGGGTGCGAACAAGGCGTTCCAGCCGGAGACGACGAGTTCGGGAAACCCTTGTTCGGCAACTGTAGGGAGGTTCGGCAAAACGGGACTTCGATTTGCTCCCATAAATGCAATGGCCTTGACCGTATTGCCCTGTATCTGCGGCATCCCAGAATTGATCGGCTCGCAAATGAAATCGATGCGACCGGCAATAAGATCCTGCATCGCTATTGCAGTGCTGCGATAGGGTACGTGGGCTATTTCGGCTCCTATCGTGTTGCTGAGCATCAGGCACACGAGATGCGTGGTCGAGCCGGCACCCGCGGACGCAAACTGCATCCTGGCGTGATTGGCCCGTGCATAGGTGATAAATTCTGGAAGCGTGAGAGCCGGAAGGTCCTTGCGTGCAATAAGAACGAAGAACGCTCGCGCGACCATCCCGATCGGCTCGAAATCAGCTACGGCGTCATAAAGAGGTTTTTTGTAGAGCGTCTGATTGATCGCATGCGTACCCGCATTGCCAAGCAGAATTTGATAACCATCTGGTGGGGCTTTTGCTACGCGAGATGCGGCCGTCATACCACCCGCGCCGCCGATATTCTCAACTACCACCTGCTGCCCTAGAATTTCCGAAAGGCGTGGAGCCAGGTTGCGAGCAGTCGTATCCACCGCCCCGCCGGCCGCAAATGGAACAACCATTGTGATCGGTCGTGTCGGATAAGCCTGCGCCCTCGCGATCGGCGACAGAGCCGGCGTCGCGGCCGCGCCCGCCGCCAGATGCAGAAAATGTCTACGGGAAAGTTTCATAGCGTTCCCTCCCAAAGGATATGAAAAGCTGGCGCGCTATTGCGCTTGCAGCCCAACAAGATGTTTGGAAATGCTCGCCGGCCGATGGCACCAACGCTGCCTATCAAAGGAAAAGGATTCGGCACGCCCCCTGGCAGCTCGATATCAGGTTACATCAGCTTCTCATGTATGCGGAAGGGGGAACCAGAATCGCCTTTGGCCCGAAGCCGAAGTCCTGACGAGCCACCATGAACGTCAACTTGGTGGTGGGCGGCGAACCTAGCTCTGCTCACCACGAGCTTCTGTGCTTCTGACCCGGAGCGACCCTGTGGCGCACCGAATGTGGAGGACAAGAGCCCTCACGGCGTATGAGGAATCAGGGCAGCCACGCGGCGTCGGATAGGGCAGCCGCTTTCAGAGAGCCCTCGCGAACGCTCCACAGCCTGAGGATGCGCGCCGCCTCAATCGCGCCTGAACACGATGCTCGCCAGCCAGCCGGTGAGCAGCGCCATCATGGCGGTGGTCAGGCCGTAGACGAAACTGTGATCGCGCGCCGCTGACGTGACCACCTGCTCGATGCCGGTCTTGTAGACCTCGAATGCCGAGGTGGTCCGCGCGATGGGAGCGCCATCGGCAAACAGCCGCACATCGACTTCGTAGTCGCCGGTGGGCGATTCCGCCGGCAATGGAATCGTTGCGCGATAGAGCGTCGGGGTCAGGAACGTGATCCCGTTGGTCGCCTCCCGATAGAGCTGCTGCTTCTGTCGCAGCTTGAGAAAGTTCAGGCGGAACGGATCGTCGAGCGAGGAATCCGCGATGGTGACGGCGGCGCGCTGCAGCAGGACCACATTGGCGAGACCGAGCTGCAGCCGTCGCAGCGTTTCGCCATTCGTGATCATGTCGAGGGGGCGATTGGCGAGCACCGCCAGATAGGCCGGCACGTTGTCGAACACCCGCGAATCGACATTGACCCAGATGCCCAGCACGCGATCCCGTCGGAAGGTCTCGAGGTTCTGGCGCGGACCGCTCACGGTCGCGATCAGGTCGTAGCCGCCGCGCCGCTCCGGATCGTTCGGGGTGTGCTCGATCGAGCCGAACAGCACCAGCTCCTCGCCGGTGAAGCTCGAGCTCACCTGCACGCGATGGTTCGAGACCGACGCGATCACCCGCTCGGCGGCGGCCGGCGTTGCGAGCGCAAGCGCGGCAAGTGCAACGCCGAGCGTGGCCAGTCGAGACCTCATTGGCCGCCCTCCAGCGGCCGGAGGAAATAGAGCTCATCGGGTGTGAGCACGAGGTTCAGTGCGAAACGAATGCCGACGGCCAGCACCAGGAGGCCGAGCAGGAGCCGCAGCCATTCGCCGCTGATGCGGGCGCCCGCGCGCGCCCCGAACTGCGCGCCGATCACGCCGCCCACCATCAGGAGGAGAGCCAAAAGGGCGTCGACCAGGTGGTTCGTGACGGCGTGCAGCACAGTCGCCGACGCCATGGTGACGAGGGTGAGCACCATGGAGGTCCCGATCACGGTCGCGGTCGGCACCCGCAGCAGGTAGATCAGCATCGGCACCAGCAAAAAGCCGCCGCCAATGCCCATGACGGCGCCGACGAAACCGATGATGAAGCCGATCGCCCACACCGGAATTGCCGAGACATAGATGCGCGAGCGCTTGAAGCGCACCTTGAACGGCAGCCCATGAAACCAGGTATGGCTGCCCGGCCGGCGCAGCTCGACAGGCTTGCCCTGCCGCGAACGGATGATGGCGCGCAGGCTTTCCGTCACCATCAAGGCGCCGACGACGCACAGGAGCACGACGTAGGACAACCCGATGGTCAGGTCGAGGTGGCCGAGCGAGCGCAGTAGCGTGAACAGCCATACGCCAACCACGGTGCCGACGAGACCGCCGGCCAATAACATAAAGACCAGCGCGACATCGACGGCGTTGCGGCGCCAATAGCTGGCCGCGCCCGACATCGAGGAGGCGGCGATGTGGCCGGTGACGCTGGCGACAGCCACCGCCGGCGTCACCCCCAGGAAGATCAACAGCGGAGTCATCAGGAAGCCGCCGCCAATGCCGAACATGCCGGAGATGAAGCCGACCGCAAGCCCGATCGCGAGGATCACGAAGATATTGACCGGCAGGTCGGCAATCGGAAGGTAGATCTGCACGGTCGGTTCCGTTGTTGCGACCCGGCATGCCGGGGCGGCCGGCGAACGGGTCGCAGGCCCACGAAAGAGCGATGGATCGAGTCCCGACCCGTTTCGCGGGCCGTTCATGGAGTTCGCAAGCAGCAGCCGGAAGGTCCGGTGTGCGCTGGAGCGTCGTCGCGTCGCCACCAAAACGCGTCGCCGCCAGGACGTTCCGCGAAGTCGATCGAGGCTCGAGCCTAGTGCCGCCGATTTGAAGTTCCTACACCACCTGCAGCAAACTCGGTTAGGAACTTCAAATCGAAAGCGGCACTAGAATCCTAGAGTTGCTAGTGCCCCTCTGTTTCCGAAGTTCGTGTCAGAGGGTGCTGCGACGTATCACGAACTTCGGAAATGGGGCACTAGCGGACAAGCGCGCGCATTCTACCCATGTTGGCGGCGCGGGCCACCCGTCGACCCGGATTTTTTGTCGTGCAAGGTTACGGCGTTACGGTCGACGCCGAGTTCGGGGCCTTGGCGTCGGATGTCACGCGGCGCTTGGCGGGAGCGGCCGTCGGCGTGCCATCCCAGCCGCCGGCTGGCGTTTTGACCTGGGTTGCCGCCTCCGGTTGCGGCTCCGCAGCCCAAGTCCGCACTGCGGCGTGGGCGGCCGCCGCGGTGGCCGCATCGAGCCTGGTGCCAAGCTCGTCGCGCTTCTTGGCGGACTCGCGGTCACCTTCGCGCGCGGCGAGCGCGAACCACTTGTAGGCTTCCGCCAGGTTGGTCTCGACCCCGATGCCGCGGGCATAGAGGATTCCGAGATTGTATTGGCTGTCGGTCACGCCATGATCGGCGGCTCTGCGGAACCAATAGGCGGCCGACTGATAGTCCGGCTTGCCGTCGGCGCCTTCCGCATAGAGCACGGCCAGATTATGCATGGCTTTGGCGTGGCCGGCATTCGCGGCCGCGAGATAGAGGCGGCGGGCGGTTTCGAGATCCTTTTTCACCCCCATGCCTTTTTCATAGAGGCCGCCAAGGCGGAATTGGGCCGGCACCAGGCCCCGCTGGGCGGCGCGCTCGAACCAATCCGCTGCAGCCGCGAGGTTCTGCGGCATGCCGCGGCCCTCCGCGAGGCGAACGGCGACCTCGAACTCGGCGGCCGGATCGCCCTTGGTGGCAGCCGCACGCAAGCCGCCAGTGATTGTGGCCGGCAGCTTGTCCGCCTCATTTGTCCGTGCTGCGGGCGGCGCGGATGGGGGCGGAGCGGAAGGGGGTGGGGCGTTTGGCTGGCGCACCGAGCCAGTGACCGTACGTGCAGACGGGTCGGGGCTCGCCGGTGCGGGCGCAGTTTTGAACGGCTCGGGTGGCGCAAGGACGCCGGCGCTGGGCGCAGGAAGGATGTCCTCGATTGCAAGCACCCTGGTCTGCTGGCTCCGCACAGTAGCCGGCGCGGCCTCAAGCTCGATCGGTGCGGCGGCCCTGGAGGTGCTGATGGTCGACGCGTCAGGAGCGGCCGCGACCGGGCTGCTCGGGTCGCCTGGGCTGCTGAAAAAGCCAGACAGCTGCAGGGATCCAAGCACGACCATGACCACGCTGGCGGCGACGAGCAGGAGGCGAGCATGGCCGCCGAGCGCGTTGCCGGGAATCTCGTCGTCACCATGGGCGCGGCGCAGCTCCGGCACGCGCCGATCGGCGCGTTCGGTCAATTGGGTGCTGGCGGCCTGGGCGGCGCGGCGCGCGGCGGCGATGAAGCTCGCCTTGGCGTCCGCGTCGGCATTGCCGGACGCCCGCGCCGTGCCGAGGGGACCGCCGAGCGCCGCCTGCGAGGCCGCAATGCGTTCGGCGGGCGAATAACGGTGGTTCGGCTCGATCGGATAATCCGGCGGCAGGTCGGTCTCGAGCGGGGCCCAATCGGTGGTTCGCGCCTGGTTGCCGTAGGTCGAGCTCGCGTAGGCCGGGTTCGCAGAAGCTGGGCTCTTATGGGCCGGGCTCTTATGGTCCGAGCTCGGACGCGCGGTGGGGGCGGGCGCTGCGGCCGTAGCCTTAGGGGCGCGCGGCAGCTCTTGCGCGTCAGGCGTTTCGGGCCCGGAGAGTAGCTCGCCCGGAGCCTGCTGCCCCGGCGCGCCGCGCAGGCCGGTCTCGATGTTGTTCAGCCGATCGACGACTTGCCCGAGCGTGCCGTGCACGGCCTCGATCGAGTCGTGAGTGCGCTGGACGTCGCGCTTGAGCGTGTTGAACTCGGGGAAATGCGCGGTCTCGCCAGCCGCTGACGACGCGGTCGGCTGGCGGTCGATCTGTAGCAGCAGTTCGGCAAGCGCGCGCTCGATCTTGTCGAGCTGGCTGAAACGGGCGTCGGAGGACTCGATCTTCTCGATCAGCTTGGCGATATGCTCCTCGAGCTGACTGTTGGGATACTCCGCGCTCAGGAGCTGGAGCCGCTCGATCTTTTCGACAAGTCGCTGCACCACAGCTTCCAGGTCCTGCATGTCCCGGTCGATCTGCGGGCGCGACTGCAGCGCGTCGGCAATGAACGAAATGCGCTGCTCGAGCGTGGCCAGAATGTCGGAGCTCGCCACCTGCTCGACCTTGGCACGCAGTGCATGCACCTCGTCGGAGAGGCGGACGAGCGCGTCGTTCGAGGCGACGTGGGACACGACGCTGCGCAGGCCCACGATCGCGTCCTCGAGATGCTCGAGGGCGGTCGGATCCTTGGCGACGGCGGCGATGCGGTCGATCTTCTGCGACATCGTGCGCACGGCCGATTCAACGCCGATGAGGCTCTCGGCCGGGGTGAACGCACGCAGCGCGTCGCGCACTTCGAGGAGCGCGTGCTCGATGCCCGCAAGGTCAGCGGAATTGGCGCCGGCGTCGCGCTTGTTGTCGATCCGCTGCGCGAGCGACCGCACCTCGGTTTCCAGCGCCTCGATGGCTTGGCGCGGCATCGCCTCCCGGATCATGTGGCCGATCCCGGCCAGGTCGTCACGGAGCGTATCGACGGCGGCATTGATGGCGCCGGGCTTGAGCGATTCGATCTGGGAGTTGATGTTGCGCAGCTGCTGCTCGAGCACGCCCAAGCCCTGGCTCGGTGCGCGCGGCATCGCGGACCGTCCGCTCTCGCCGTCAAGGACGCGCTGGCGCTCCGCGATCTCCGCGAGCGCCTGATCGAGCGGGCTTGGCGGCGCGGGACGGGCAGTGGGCGCCTCGGGCGAGTTCGCGCGCCGCGCTGCGGGCCGCTCACTCTCGCCGGCACGCGGGCGGCGGTCCATCAACTGTTCGAGTCTACGGTCGAGCTGGGAGAGCGCGCTGGCGATCTGATCGTCGTCCCGGTGTGGCTTGGAGACGCCGATGGCCGCGCTCGTAGCCGCGAGCCGTTCGAGCTGTTGCGAAAGCGTATCGAGCTTGGCGCTCACCTCGGCATATGGCTCGGGCGGCGCCGGATCCTCGCGCCGCCGCCGGTCGTCACCGGCCTCGCGGCGGCGATCACCATCGCGGCGGGAGGGCAGGGCCTCCTGCTGGCGTGCTGATTCCGGGCGCGCCGATTCCTGGTGTGCCGATTCCTGGTGCGCCGAGTCCCGGTGCGCCGATTTCGGGTGTGCCGATTCTTGGATCACCGAATCAAGCCACTCGCCGACCGACATGCCGGAGCGCCGCGCGGCCTCCCGCGCGGCCTGGAGCGGTTGGGGGCGACCCCCTCTGGCTTGCCACGTCATGTCAGATGTCATGCCCACATCCGCGTGCTGAACGGAGAGGGACCGGACGGGTTTGAGATCGTTTACAGGTGGTATCCAGACGGCGCGGCCCTGTGCCCTCGGATGGGAGTTTTTCAACCTAACGGTAAACAGACGGTTAAGAATTGGGGCTGGCGGGGCGCGAAGACGCAATTATGCCAGCCTGCGCACTTTACCCGCGTGCAGGTCTCATAATACCACCAAAATTTGGTGCCACTCCGGTCAAATTGCGCTTCCGGCTCGTCTGCGACGATGGGACAGGAACTTCAAATTCGCCGCGCTAGTCCATAGTCGCGATCACCTGATCGCTGGTCAGGCCACAGCTGCAGACAAACATCACATGCCGAAGATTGCCGTGTTGCTTATCCAGCTGGCTCGTCTGGTAGCGCATTGGAAGCTTGCAGTCGGGACAAACCGGCGGCCGCACACGAGGTTGTTCCTGGAAGGTCTCTGTCATGGCACCACCCATTTGCGATGGCTAAGTGGGGAAAACAAGATGGCCAAGTGGGAACATGGTGGGGAAAATACCATGGAGGTATTGAGCGGCCAATTTCGATAAGCGGCCATACACAGAATTGGCTAGGCGTAGCGCTCAGAGGGGAACTTTCGTGCGTGGAAGGCTGTCCGTCGCCTTTCTGGTCGGTTCCGTGGCCTTTCTAGTAAGGCGCATTCGAGTGCCGGGCCCCCTTGGCCGATTGGCCAAGCCTTGACGCTACTCCGCTATGGGCAGTTCTGAATTCTTCTCTGAATTCTTCGCCGTGGTCTGCTCAGCTGCGCCGGTCGCGATCCGGTGATGGCGAGTGGTCGTTTTCAGCAGCATGCCGACCACCACCGCCAACGCGACCACGACCGCCACGACACCAGGACGATAGGCCGCACGGCGTTGCCCACGTGATCCCTGCCCACGTGATCCTTGCTCGGGTGGCTTGGACGCTTCGTGATTGCTCATTCAAATTGCCGAACCCTGCTATTTCGCAGCAGGCGACGAGGGCCGGCTTTGTCCGACGGTCGTTTCTGCCGGCGCATTGGACGCGGTTCGCTCGCCCATGTAGCCGAGCAATCCAAGCCCAGCGATGAGCGCGACCACTGCGAAGAAGAATAGCACATTGCCCAAGGTCGAGCGTGCCGGCCCAGGGTTCGGCTCTGGGGGGGATGGGTATGTCATGCGCTAACCTAACGTTGTCCACCAGACAAACGCGCGGTTCCGGGCAGTGTTCCAAAGACTTAATGTCGCCTGCCCACGGCGAATGGAGACGAACAAATCCACGCCGAGCGCATTGGCGTGTTGAACGCGTCTGAAGAGCTGCGCCCTGCGAAACGCCGCCTTTTTCCGTGCGTGCTGCGGGGCAGAGATGCTATCCATGCGCGTCCCGATTCCCTGTGAGTCCGCGGCCGTCCGACTGATGCCGCATTGTTCGATCATGGCCAGTTTTCAGGGCCGGCGTTTGGCTGGCGTCCCGCGTTGATGCACCTGGTGCCGCCGATTTGAAGTTCCTACACCACCTGCAGCAAACTCGGTTAGGAACTTCAAATCGAAAAGCGGCACTAGAATCATAGAGTTGCTAGTGCCCCTTTGTTTCCGAAGTTCGTGTCAGAGTGTGCTGAGGTGGATCACGAACTTCGGAAACGGGGCACTAGTTATTTTTCCATTGGCAGCCCGTGAGAGGACACCATGCCGGTCTACAAGGCTCCCGTCGACGAGGTGCTGTTTCTGCTGAACGACGTGTTCCAGATCTCGCGCTACAACAATCTCCCGGGCTTCGCCGACGCCTCTCCTGATCTGATCGAGCCGATCCTGGCCGAGGCTGCCAAGCTGTGCGAGCAGGTGGTGCAGCCGCTCAACCTGCCGGGCGACCGTGAAGGCTGCACCCGCCACGACGACGGCAGCGTGACCACCCCGAAGGGCTTCAAGGACGCCTACCGGCAGTATGCCGAGGGCGGCTGGATGGGGATCTCGGCGCCGACGGAATTCGGCGGTCAGGGCTTGCCCGAGACCCTGACCGTGATTGTCAACGAGATGATGGCCTCGGCCAATATGGCTTTCGCCATGTATCCGGGGCTCACGCAGGGCGCAATCGCGGCGATCCTGCGCCACGGCACGCCGGAGCAGAAGGCGGCCTATCTGCCGAAGATGATCGAAGGCCGCTGGACCGGAACGATGAACCTCACCGAGCCGCATTGCGGCACCGATCTGGGCCTCTTGCGCACCAAGGCGGTCAAGCAGGGCGACGGCAGCTACAAGATCACCGGCACCAAGATCTTCATCTCGGCCGGCGAGCACGACCTGTCCGAAAACATCGTGCACCTCGTGCTCGCGCGTATCGAGGGCGCTCCGGCGGGGATCAGGGGCACCACGCTGTTCATCGTGCCGAAATTCCTGCTCAAGGCCGATGGCTCACCCGGGGCGCGCAACGGCGTCTCGTGCGGCTCGATCGAGGAGAAGATGGGCATCCACGCCAACTCGACCTGCGTGATGAACTACGACGAGGCGACTGGCTTCCTGATCGGTGAGGAAAACCGCGGCATCAACGCCATGTTCACGATGATGAACGAGGCGCGGCTCGGCGTCGGCGTCCAGGGGCTCGCCGTGTCCGAAGTGGCCTACCAGAACGCAGCCACTTACGCGCGCGACCGGCTGCAGGGGCGCGCGCTCGGCGGCGCGAAATTCCCTGACAAGCCTGCCGACCCGATCATCGTGCATCCGGACGTGCGCCGCATGCTGATGACGATGCGCGCCTTCAACGAGGCCGGGCGCGCGCTGTTGATCTGGACCTCGTTCCAGGGCGACGTGGTGCATCGCTCGCCGGATGACAAGGCGCGGCAGGCGGGCGACGATCACATGGGGCTGCTCACCCCGGTGCTCAAGGCCATGCTTACCGACCAGGGCTTCGCTAATGCGGTGCAGGCGCAGCAGGTCTATGGCGGCCACGGCTACATCGCCGAGCACGGCATGGAACAGTTCGTGCGCGATGCGCGCATTGCGATGATCTACGAGGGGGCGAATGGCATCCAGGCGCTCGACCTCGTGGGCCGCAAGCTTCCGAAGGATGGCGGCCGCGCCATGCAGGCGTTCTTCGGTGAGGCCCAGGGCTACATCAAGACGCACGGCGACGACGCCATGAAGCCCTATGTGGGGCCGCTCGCGGCCGCGCTCGGGCACCTGCAGCAGGCGACCATGTGGCTGATGCAGAATGCCATGGCGAAACCCGACAATGCCGGCGCCGGCGCGGCTGATTACCTCGGGCTCTTCGGCCTCTGCGCACTCGGCTACATGTGGTGCCGCATGGCGGAGGCCGCGCAGGCGAAGCTTGCCGCCGGCGCCGACGAGCGCATGAAGGCGAAGCTCGTCACCGGACGCTTCTTCATGGAGCGCATGCTGCCAGAGACGGCCACGCATCTCGCGCGCATCCAGGCCGGCGCGGCGAGCACGATGGAGCTGCCGGCGGAGGCGTTCTAGGCATGACCGGTGGTTGTCAGTGCGGCAAAGTCCGATACGAGCTGCTTACGGCACCCGATCACGTGAGCGTCTGCCATTGCCGCATGTGCCAGAAGGCGTCGGGTGGACCGCTGATGGCGTTCGCACGCGTGCGCAAAGACAAGCTGCGCTGGACGCGTGGCCAGCCTGCGGCGTTCCGATCATCCAGTCTCGTCGAGCGAGGCTTCTGCAGCGCCTGTGGCACTCCGCTGACGTACAACATGGTCGACGGCCCGAATATCAGCGTCAGCGCTGGAAGCCTTGATGATCCGGAGGCTGTTCGCCCGGTCCTGCAATACAGTGTTGAGCGTACGCTCTCGTGGCTGCCGACCATCACGAGCCTGCCGGGCAAGCGCAGCGAAGAGTTCATCACGCCCGACCTTGCGGCGCGCTTCGTGAGCTATCAGCGTTCCAATGGCGATACGTGACGTTAGATGCGTGACGTTATTTGGGTCGAATTGGAACGCAGGGCTCACCTCATCACCATGAGTGCGGCCGTCACCACCACAAGAATCACCACCGTCGTGCCCGTCACGGTCGCAACGTGACGCCAGCCGAGCGCCGCGATCGCAGGCAGTGACGTGCCGAGCCCTAAGGCGCTGATCGCGATCAGCAGGCCCCAGGTCGAGGCTTCGATCAGCGGCGCCTTGATCAGCGCGAACGCCGGCGCGACGCTGCCGATCGAGATCGCGATGCTGTTGATGACGCACAGCGCCACGAACACCAGAGCAAAGACCGGGAACGGGATGCGGGCGGCGTCGCTGGCGACCGAGCGGCGCGCGAACATGACGCCGATGACGAGCACGACCGGGAACAGGAGAAAGACGCGGAACAGCTTCACGACGACGGCTGTGTTGCCGACCGTCTCCGACACCGCGTAGCCGGCGCCCACGACCTGCGCGACATCATGGATGGTGGCGCCGAGCATGACGCCGGTGAGCTGCGGATCGAGGCCGAGCGATGAGCACAGCAGCGGATAGAGCACCATCGCGATGGTGGAGAGCGCGTTGACCGCGACCACCACGAAGGCGACATCCGCCCCCTTGCCCTTGTAGTCGGGCAGCACGATTGCGGTCGCAAGCGTCGCAGAGGCGCCGCAGACCGCGGTGGCCGCGCCCGCCAGCGCCCCGTAGGCTCCTTTTTGCCCGAATGCGCGCGCGAACAGAAATCCGGACGCCAGCGTGAGCGCCATCGAGACACCGACCAGAGCCGCGGTCGCAAGCCCGAGCGCCGCGATCTCGCCAAGCGCGATGCGCAAGCCCAGGAGCGCGACCGCCCAGCGCAACAGGACCTTCAGGCAAAAGCCGATGCCGGCCAGGAACAAGGGCTGCCGCGCCAGCGGGTTGAGCGCGATCCCGATCACCAGCGCAAGCACCATGGCGGGGATGGGCGCCACGCGGCCGATGAGGGGGGCGGCGGTCACCGCGACGACTGCGACCAGCGCCGAGAGCGCGAGCCCGGGCAGGATTCCGCGGGCCTGATCCAACGTTGTCTGGGAAACAGGATGATTGGCTGTCACAGGCAGGCCTCGCACCACCACGGTGCAAGCAGGGAGGAGGTATGACCATTCAAGGCAGGTGGGACAAGAAGAATAATCTATCATGCCCCCGAAGTGGAGGATGAAATTAATGGCCAACCTGTGCGGTTTCGGGGGTTGCTCGCCCCCGGGCCTGCGCACACGTAAGGTGGCTTCAGGTGATTCGCCCATCGTTCCGACGGGGACGACCGGACAGGGAGAAACCCCCAATGCCCGACGCTTTTATCT
>Ga0137409_10004542_pt1 | contig 14538 bp, 13 predicted proteins | sample CZODoug1_16funga_FD_122059 | JGI IMG/M metagenome (GOLD analysis project Ga0137409, IMG submission 122059) | Vadose zone soil fungal communities from Angelo Coast Range Reserve, California, USA - CZODoug1_16fungal (Hybrid Assembly) | ecosystem: Environmental > Terrestrial > Soil > Vadose zone... | reverse complement strand
ACGGTGAAGACCATTCAACTGGTCATCAACGAGGGTCCGGAAGCCGGCAGCGGCATGGTGATCCTGGACAACATCCTTGTCAACAAGACCGTGATCGGGAAGCAGTAGCCCCGAGCACGTTCTAAACCTAGTTCGACAACCGGGCCGGCCTGTCAACCCACAGGCCGGCCCGGTTTCGTTTACGCCTCAACCTATGCACGGAGTGAATCAACTGGCAGCATCGCGGCCGGCCAGTTGCTGGGTCCGACGGGCGAGGGTTTTTGCTACCCCCGACACTCACTCGTTTTGTCCCGTACTAACGTTGGTACCAGCGAACCAATCCCGATTGATCTGGACGTAGTGTTTCCACTTTTCTGGGAGGTCGTCCTCCTCGTAGATGGCGCTCACCGGACAGACCGGAACACATGCGCCACAGCAGATACACTCGTCTGCCTGAATGTAGAGTTGCGGCGTGGCTACTCCGGCAGTTTTTCCGCTCTTCGGGTGGATGGCATCCACTGGACACGCGTCGACACACACGGTGTCTTTTACGCCGACGCACGGTTCAGCAATCACGTAAGCCATGAAATTCCTTTCAACCAACGAGTATTCTTCACTGCGCTGAGCGTAGGCCGTCTCAGTGATTGCAGCGATGACTTTTGTCACGAAAGATGAAGAAACCGGATAGAAAATTTCAGCGGCTACGAGCTATTTCTTCCGCCAAAGCATCGAGATTGGGGATGCGAACGGTGCGGCGCGACATCTGGACCAGACCTTCGTTGTGCAAACGACCGAGATTGCGCGAAATCAACTCACGAACCGTGCCCAATCGGGCAGCAAGTTGTTCGTTGTTTTCAGTTAGCTCGAACTCAATTCCCTCGGAGACCCTGTGCCCAGCTTCGCGGGCGAGATGCCCCAGGTAGGCCACCAGACGCCCACGTACTGTTGAAAATGAAAGGTCCTCAATCAGGCTGCTCATACGGCGCAAGCGATGGCCGAGTACCTTGATTACCTTCAATGCCATCTCCGGGTGTTGAAGACAAATCTTGCGAAAATGTTCCGCCTCCAGGCGCAATAAGGCCGTGTCGGTCACGGCTTCCGCAGTCGCCGGATAGGGATCGCCATCGAAAACCGAAATCTCAGACAGGGAATTTCCCGCGCGCTCAACGCTGAGAAGTTGCTGCCTTCCATTCGCGGCAGTCTTCAGGAGATTTACTCTGCCATCTCGTACAATCAGCAGCTCTCTGCAGGGGTCTCCCTCTGAAAACACAATCTCACGCGGACGGAGATGCCGCATCGTTACCCGGCCTGCTATCAGAATGAGTTCGCTTTCCGTCAAGTCCGTGAACAACGGGAGCCTGCGGAGCGTTCCAATGAGATTGGACTGTGCCATTTCCATGATTGGCCTGGTGGGTAACGGGTCCAAATGAGAATATCCCACAGGCCCATAGAACTCCCTGCGATGTCATGTTTCTTGGTTAAATGACAACTGCAGCCAAATCGCCGCTACACCGACATCACGTCCCCAAGGCCTTCGAACCTGCCGCCTTTGCCACACCCTCACCATGGACGACACATCTGGATCAAACGCATTCCCCGCCACTCACCCCAACTCAATTGACACCCGCGCAATCCCGGCCATACCATACCCGGTTTCCCACTTTCGGAGTCAAACCCATGAAGCTGTTCGCCTCTGGCCGGTTATTGGTCGCCTTGAGCTTTGCTCTTTCCCTCACAACTCCAGCATTCGCTGCCACCAAGAAGACCGCTCACGCCGACCCCACAAAGACCGACGCCAAGAAGGAAGAACCTCTCCCTCTCAAGCCGGACCGCAAGATCGAATTCACCACCGACCAAGGCACATGGCTCTCGCTCGACGTTTCCCCCGACGGCCAAAATCTCGTCTTCGACCTCCTCGGCGACCTTTACACCATTCCCATCGCAGGCGGCGAGGCCAAGAAGCTGACCAGCGGCATGGCCTTCAACGGCCAACCCGCCTACTCGCCCGACGGCAAGAAAATCGCCTTCACTAGCGACCGCGGCGGTTCGGAGAACGTCTGGATCTCTGACGCCGATGGCACGAATCCCAAGCAGCTCAGCCACGACGACGAGAGCGAATTTTCCTCGCCCGTCTGGACGCCGGATGGCAACTACGTCATCGCCTCGCGCACAACCCAGTTCCCTATCGGCGCCGCCGAGCTCTGGATGTACCACATAAGAGGTGGTGCGGGCGTGCAGGTTACGAAATCGCACACTAAGCCTGACATCAAGCCGCGCCAGTGGGTGAATGCGGTTGGCGCCTCTCCCTCGAAAGACGGCCGCTACCTTTACTACGCCGCGCGCCAGGACCCGAACGGCTTCTACAACGTCACTCTACCTCTGTCGCAGATCACCCGTCATGACCGTCTAACCGGGGACGACGATCCTGTAACTGACGCCTCCGGCAGCGCCATGCGCCCCGTGATTTCTCCCGATGGAACGCATCTTGTTTACGCCACGCGCTACGAGACCGAGACCGGCCTGCGCATTCGAGATCTGAAGAATGGCGAAGAACACTGGCTGAAATATCCTGTCCAGCGCGACGATCAGGAATCTCTGTTCACCCGAGACTTCCTTCCGGGATATGCCTTTATGCCGGACGGGAAAGATGTGATCGCGGCCTGGGGTGGCAAGATTCACCGCATCGCCATTGCCACGGGCGAAGAGAAGGAGATTCCCTTCTCGGCTAAGGTCTCGCGCGATCAAGGACCCAACCTCAACCTGGCCATGCGCGTGGAAGAAGGCCCGGTTCGCTTGCGCTTGATTCAACAGCCCGCGCAGTCGCCCGACGGCAAGCGTCTGGTCTTTTCCGCGCTCACGCACCTCTACATCATGGATGTGCCCGGAGGAACACCCAAGCGCCTGACCAGCGCCGACGCCCGAGAATTCGGTCCTGCGTGGTCGCCCGATGGGCAATGGATCGCCTACGTGACGTGGTCCGAAGAGGGTGGCCAGATCTGGAAGACTCGCGCCGACGGCTCGGGCACGCCGCAGCAACTCACACATGCTCCGGCATACTATCGCGATGTCATGTTTTCTCCTGACGGAACACGCCTGGTCGCTTTGCGCGCCCCGCGGCAGGCCCGGGTCGAATTGATCGACGAATGGGATCACACGGTCTCCAACCTCGACCTCATCTGGCTGTCAGCCGATGGCGGCGATGCCAACTTCATCCTTCCCGCCCGAGGCGCCGCCCATCCCCACTTCGGCCCCGAACCCGATCGCATCTACGTCTATTCCGAAAATGGATTGACTTCGCTGCGCTACGATGGCACGGACCGCAAGACGATTGTGAAAGTGGTGGGCAGAGTCTGGTTCCCCGACCCCGAGAAGCCCGACGGCAATCCCGCCGACGATGTGCGCATCAGCCCCGATGGCCAATGGGCTCTGGCGCAGGTCAGCAATCAGGTCTATCTCATGGCGGTTCCACGTATGGGCGGCGAGGCGCCGCTGGTCGACGTCTCCAAGTCTCCGGTTCCGCTGCGCAAAATTACCGAAGTCGGCGGCGACTATATGGACTTTGCCAACGGCGGCAAAACGGTCGTGTGGGCTGAGGGCTCCACTTTCTTCCGTCTGCCGATTGATCAGGTGGAATTCGAAGCCCCGAAGAAGACGGACGAGGAATCCAAGTCCGACGCTAAACCCAAAGACAAGAACGTCGCACCACCCGCCAAGCCTTCAACTACCGCAGCCGGCGGAGATGACTCCAAAGACGACAAGAAAGATGACAAGGACAAGCTGCCAAAGCTTCATCCCGAAGAAATCGCCGTGAACATGCAGTTCCCACGCCACAAGCCCTCGGGATCAGCCGTACTTCGCGGGGCACGCGTCATCACGATGCGCGGCGATGAGGTTCTCGAAAACGCCGACATCGTCGTCAAAGACAACCGCATCATCGCGGTGGGAAAACAAGGCTCAGTGCAAGCTCCCGCTGACGCGAAAGTCCTCGACATGACGGGCAAAACCATCGTCCCCGGCTTCATCGACATCCATCCGCACTGGAACGAAATCCGCCGCACGGTGATGGACACGCAGAACTGGAGCTTCCTCGCCAACCTGGCCTACGGCGTCACTGCGGGCCGCGATCCGCAAACCGCCACTAACGACATGTTCGCCTATCAGGACCTCGTCGACACCGGCGACATTCTTGGCCCGCGCGCTTACTCCACCGGACCGGGCGTCTTCCCCGACACCGACTTCCAGTCCCTCGACGACGCCCGCGCCGTAGTTTCGCGCTATAAGAAGTTCTACCGCACCGACTATCTGAAGTCGTATCTCGTCGGCAATCGTAAGCAGCGCCAATGGATGGTCATGGCCTGCAAGCTCGAAGGCATCATGCCGACGACCGAAGGCGGCCTGGATATGAAACTGAACCTGACTCATGCCCTGGACGGCTTCAGCGGCAATGAGCACAGTATGCCGATCACGCCGCTCTTCGATGACGTGGTCCAGTTCTGGTCACGCTCCGGCATCTTCTATACGCCGACGTTCATCGTGGCCTACGGCGGCCCGTGGGCGGAAAACTATTACTACGAAAACACCGAAGTGCACGACGACCCGAAGGTCCGCCACTTCATTCCGCACAACATCATCGACGAGCGCGCCCGCCGCCGCCAGATCTGGACTCGCAAAGACGAACTGGCCTTCCCGCGCCTCGCCGCCGAAGACAAGAAGCTCATCGCTGCGGGCGGTAAAGTCTGCATCGGCAGCCATGGCCAATTTCAGGGCCTCGGCTATCAATGGGAGATGTGGTCGCTGGCGTCAGGCGGCGTCAGCAACATGGAAGTCTTGAAATCCGCCACGATCCACGGAGCCGAAGCCATCGGCCTGGCGCAGGATCTCGGCTCCATCGAACCCGGCAAACTCGCCGACATGGTCATTCTGAACCAGAACCCTCTCGACGACATTCACAATACCAACGCCATCGGCTTCGTCATGAAGAACGGAGAACTCTTCCAGGGCGACACGCTCAACGAAGTCTATCCGGTCGAGAAGCCGCTTTCTCCCCTCTGGTGGTGGAACGAAAAACCTTAGCTGGCGAAAAAAATAGGGCTGGCCGAAGCCAGCCCACGAGTTCAACCCTGGGCCCCTGTACCCAGGCGGTCTACAGTGGCGTTTACTTGAATGCCGTTAACTTGCCAAACAGACCGTGAGATTCGCCCTGAATTCCGGCGGTGAAAAACAGCTCCGTCGTCCTTCCGGCGCTATGCCCGTTACCAAACGCAAGACCCCACAAACCGTCGATCGCAATCGGCGCCTGGTGTGAATCTTCCAAGAAGCCAAGCGCGGCACCGGTCGCCGGATCGAAAGCGTTGATCCATCCATTGCCGAAGTTGCCAATCAGGAGGGCATTGCTGAACGCCCCGAAGTTCGCCGGAGCCAATGCAACACCCCATGGCGAATTCAGAGGCCCGCCCGTAACCAGCCTCTGCAACAGCGCGCCATGCGGCCCGAACACATCCACGAAACCGTGGCCGGGGCCCGGAACGTCATCATGCCTCTTGTCGTCTTGCTGCGCGTAGGTCACGTAAATCTTCTGACCGATCGCCTGAATGCCAAACGGAGCATAGTTGCTGGGAACATTCGGATCTCGAAACGACTTTACATAGGCAAAATTCGAGTCATACATCTCAACCTTGCGGTCGCGGAAGTTCGCGGCATAGATGAACGACCTTGTCGGAGTCGTAACAATTGCCAGTCCCTTGTAGACCGCTCCCAACTCGGAGTGATCAACGCCGCCCGGTTTGGAGTTGTCCACTACGGTGATAGCGTTGTTCAGATCGGCACTCGGATTCCATCCCGCCAGCGTGCCGTCCTCCGTGGCAAAAATAAAGAACGCGGAGCCGGAAACGCCGTTTTCACTCACGGAGAATTGGCCCGTGCCGTTGAAAACAACGCCCGTCGGAGTTCCGCCGGTGTTGCCCGGCGCCGGAGGCACCGTGACGACTAGTCCCTGCTGCGTAACCGGGGTTTGCCCGGCATAAAGTGTCGAGAGCCCGGAGCCGTTGTCGGAAATCCAAAAGGGTCCCGTGGCGCTAAAAGCGATTCCCCAAGGATTAACCAGTTGCCCCAGCGTGTCGGTGGTTTTCGCAACCCCGGGCACGTCGGAAATAATGTTGAATTGGTGGTAGCGTTGCGCACTGGCAAACCCGCTCAGGACAGGGAGCAGACCGGCCAGCACAATCGCGCCGAAAAAGCGCGAACGAATCCTAGAGCAGCCATGTACAGCCATGGGGAGAGCCTTCCTGGAGAGAGAGATAAAATCACTCCTAGGCTGCTTCTCGCGTCACGCGGGGCGCCTCGCCGAAAGGCACCGCGATGAGGAGGGCAGCCTAGGAATGAAACGATTCTGCTCCTTGCGCGGTTACGAGTTGTCATCGAAGTGTCGAAGTTTTGCAAAATTTTTGACGCAAGAATATCCCGGCTAGGTTCGGTCGGACACCCCGCCGCCAAAGGGTTTCCGTCCGACATGTCGTATGCCGAGGCATTGGCAATGGAGAAGATCCTGTTAAATGTGCCTAACCCGATTATGTTCGCTCTCATCGAATTGACGGCTCACCGCGCGCTGTTTCCCCTCGCAGTAACCTCGCTGTTTGCTTTGGCTGGCTACGGGCTGCGCGGTGTAACCCGCTCCGGAGCCGTTGCCGGATTTGTCCTGGCCTTTGCGTTGTACGCTTGCGCTGGCCCGAGGGCTTTTGTCGTCCTCGGCGCTCTATTCATCGTCACGCTACTCGCCACCCGTCTGGGCCGGCAGCGCAAGCTGGCGCTGGGCACGGCGGAACGCTCGGGCGGTCGAAGCGCCTCCCAAGTGCTGGCCAACGTAGGCGTAGCCTCTTTATTTGCAGTGGGTTACGGGTATTCTGGCAAGGGTTCCCTACTGGCGGGATGCGCTGCGGCCCTGGCTGAGGCTGCCGCCGACACCGTTTCCAGCGAGTGCGGACAAGCCTTTGGCGGCCCCGCCAGGCTCCTTTCAACCGGCGCTCAGGTCGCTCCGGGTACGAATGGAGGCGTTTCCTGGGCTGGGACCGTCTGTGGAGTGCTGGCGGCTCTTGGTATGAGCCTGATCGCCGTGTGGGCAGGCTTAGTGACCGTTCCCGGGGCCTGGATTGTCGCTTTAGCTGCGGTTTGCGGGATGGTCCTGGACAGCCTTCTGGGAGCAGTTCTGGAGCGACCTGGTGGGCTTAACAACAACAGCGTGAACTTCCTGGGAACGCTGTTCGCTGCTATCTTCACTCTGTGGTTGGCATAGGCCTCAAGGGGAGCCAAACCACACGAAACGGGCTATTTTTCCGGAAACCTTCGCCCCGGAGGCGGAGTCTATCGCTTATTGGGTTCCGTGGGCCATGGCCAGTTGGCGCTTGAGGAGTTGGGGACAAAAGGCGGAAAATAGAGGCCACAGCTCGGAGTTCGTGCATCTAACTTTTTTCAGGGCAACGGGACAATCCTGCAACATGAGATTTCGAACCTTTGTGATCGGATACTCGGTAGCGCTGGCGCTCTTCGTATTAGCGCAGCGTGAGCCGATGTCGGTTCGCCACGAAGGGTTCCGGCGCCTGGTGGATCTGACCCGGGTTGTCGATATCTCGCTCGACTCCTCGACCTATGCCCGTCTGCGCCAGCCTGAACGGGAACTGGTGGCAGGCACCCGTATTGAGTCTCCGGCCAAGCTAGTTCCGGGTCTTTGGACAGTCACACAGATCCCGGACGCGCGTCTGCGCGCGCCGCTGGTGGTAATGAATGTGGAGGGCAGCGTAGCCGCCGACCCGGAATATCAGATCGGCATGGAAGACATTGCGCGCTGGGAGCAGAGCCACGGACCAATTCCGTTAGGTTCGGTGGTCATAGCCCGCACGGGGTGGCAGCCCCGCAAAGACTTGCGAATCAATGCGCGTCCCAGCTTTTCGGAGGACGCGACGCATTTCCTGGTGGAGGGCCGGGTTGTGCTGGGCCTTGGGTCCGACCAGCCCGAACAGATTGTTCCCGGCGTGGCCCACGATTACACCTCGCGCCACAGCGTCTACCAGCTTACAAGCGTCGCCAATCTGAATTCCGTCCAGGAATCCGGAAGCTTGCTCGTCATCTCGCCGCAACTCGTCCCAGGCAGTGTGGAAAACACGGCCCGCCTTACGGCTCTGACCCAGTAAGCCCGGCCCGATAAGAACGAAGCAGCCGTAAGAAAAATCCTTCATCCTTGCGCTTCAGTACGCATCCATAGGACAAGTTCTAGAATCCCGAGAGGAGTTCTCCGTGACCACTACCATTGATCCCCGCTACCCCGTCGGTAAATTCTCTCCTCCCCAGGGCGCCGTCCCCGCCGCAGAGCGCGCGCAATTACTCAACCAGGTAGCTGAGGCCCCGGCGAAGCTCCGCGCCGCCATCCAAGGCCTCACCGAAACCCAGCTCGATACACCCTACCGCGACGGCGGCTGGAGTTCGCGCCAGGTCGTCCACCACGTCGCCGACAGCCACATGAATGCCTTCATTCGCTTCAAGCTGGGCCTCACGGAGGACAATCCGATGATTAAGCCTTACCCCGAACAGCTGTGGGCCGACCTCGCTGACCAGAAACTGCCCATCGATGTTTCGCTGCCGATTGTGGACAACGTCCATCATCGCTGGGTCACAGTGCTTCGTTCCATGAAGGAAACAGACTGGGCGCGCACGTTCAACCACCCGGAAATGGGCGTGCAAAGGCTGGACCGCGCGCTAGCGCTCTATGGCTGGCACGGACGCCACCATGTGGCTCACATCACTTCTCTCAGGGAACAAAAAGGCTGGTAGAAGAAAGAAAGTGTGGGTGCCCTGTCCTTTTTTCGCGCACTTTGCGAAAAAAGGGTGGGAACCAGGAACCTCTGCTAAATGGGATCGAGCAGCTCCGACTTCGACCCTAACGAGACTCAAGGCTCTGCCGGCAACGTATACGAAAAATCGTAAGAGTGCTTCCCCTCGACGATGTGAATCTCCATCGTTCCAACCAGCCCAACCAACTCCCCGGTTCCAGAATCCGGCACAACCGTGATCACCAGCGACGGCGTCCCCCGCGTCATCGTCCCACTGTGCTGTAAAGCAAAAGTCCCCTTGCGCCCGCGCAGCGTCCCGCTCACCCTCTCCATAGCTACATACCCCGCCGATCCTTTCACCTCGCCCATGGTAGAGAGCATCTGACCCTTGCTCGCCGCCTCCAGGTCTCCGTGAAACTGCTTGTCGAGCGCCATGCGCCCGATGCTTGGATCGCCGACCTTCTCCTCCGCGGCCTGCGGAGTCAACTTCACGTCAAACGGCCCAGCGGCATGACCCGACATCGATTTCCCTTTCTGAGCTTGATTTGGAACGGGAGAACTTGACGGAGAAGAACTTGGCGCGGAAGACTGCCCGTGCCCGAAGGCAAGCCCAAGGGCGAGACCAACGACCGTGAGTCCGGCCCTGGAAAGCGTCTGCACCCGCATCGCCCTAGAAGCGAACCTTCAGAATCGTTCCGTTCACGCCAACCAGCCACCCAGCCTTCGGACTGGCAAATGCCACGGCCCAATAGCCAGTAACGCCGGGCAGCGAAAACCAGGTCTTGCCTTCATCCGGCGTCCATGCCGCCCCGCCCGCGTTGGCAGTCACCACAGCGGCTTTGCCGCCATCCTCGTCCTCTTCTTCGCCGCGACGTACATAGCTCAACCCAAAGATCGCCCCAGTAACAGGAGCCGGGTTGGTCAGCGTCCAAGTCTGGCCACCGTCGTCGGAAATTGCAGTCCCAGCCATATTCGGATCAGCAGGATCCAAATCTCCACCGCCTACGATCCCATGCCAGCCATCGCGGAAGTCAACCGAGAAAGCCCCCGCGCTCGGAGAACTCACGATTGGCGTGTCATAGGCATTCCAAGTATTTCCACCGTCGCGTGTCGCCAAAATTCTAGCCGCGGTCGAGCCCCCGGTGGCGATCCAGGCATTCCGCTCGCCTTGCGTTGCGACGCAGGTTCCGCTCGCCGCAAACGACGCCTCGCCAGCCAAGGCTGGCGGCATGTTAGCACTGATGTCTTTCCAGGTCTTGCCTCCATCGGTCGTGCGCAGGTCCGGAAACACGCCGTTCACTGAATCGCTATGAGCAATCCCCCGTCGCGGAGTCCAGAAGGCAAAACAATCGTAAAACGCGCCAGGGTTTTGATTCTCGAACTGCATGGTCCAGGTCGCGCCGCCGTCGACCGTCTTGTATATACGAAAATCGGTCGTGTTGCTGCCAATGGACGACAAGTATGCCACCCTCTCGCTCACTCCCTGCACATCGCGAAACTGCAATGCCTCCGCCCCGGGTACGACGCCTGCGGTCCAAGTCTTGCCGCCGTTCGTCGTCTTCACAAACGTTCCCCCACGCCCCGACGCCCACACCACACGCTCATTCACCGGACTCACCGCGATCAGCCCTTGTGTAGTCCCGCTGCTTTGCGGCGTCAATTTCGGTTGATGAATTTTGTCGGCAAAGGCAAGGGAAGTTACCGCGAGAACAGACAGAACGCACAGCGCGCGCTTCGGCGTGGTTAAGCTAAGCATGGCCCAATCTCCAGGTGAGGATTCGCTACACGAGGCCGAAGTATAGGGCTGGCGTCAAAATCGTGTCAAACCCGCGATTGCTGGAACAGGCTGTTGGACGCCACATTCACGGGATAGAGACGCGACTACGTGATGTGCATCTGCCACAGGAAATAACTTCCTGCCTCACGCAAGACTGCCTCGGTACGCTGCACCCGCGTATGCGGCAAAGAGTTTGGCCGGGGCGCGGTGTAGACGGTGATACCGTCGGTCTCCAGCATGCGCTTGATGCGGAACACGTGATAGGCATCGCTCACGGCGATACAGTCTTTCAAACCGCTCGTGTGCAGGATTCGGGCCACCCGGTGGGCGGACTCAGCGGTATCGGTCCCCTGGGTTTCGGGAATCAAGCTGGCTTCGGGAATGCCTCGATGCAGCAAGTATTCCGCGCCAACGCCGCCTTCGCTGAAGCTGGGGTCCCCGCCCGAGCCTCCTGTAGTAATGACCCACGGTGCGAGATGCTGCGAGTAGAGATCAAAGGCGTGATCGAGGCGCGCACGATAGACCGGAGAAGGCCGTCCCGAATACTCGGCTGCGCCGAAGACAACGATGGCTGATGCCGGACGTAGTTCCTGCACGGTGGACTGGTGAACAATGCGCCAGCAGGTCCACCCGGCCTCAGTGATCGCGAGCACAACTAGCCCCGCAACCAGCCGCAACCAGAATCGCCGCGTCATTTAGCTAAGCACTTGCCGGATTTCTTCCGCAGGTATCGCGCCTTCGCGCATGATTCTCCACCCGTCCGCATCGCTCAAGTCGACAATCGTCGAAGCGATGTCACGGGGAGAGGGCCCGCCGTCCACGATGATTCCGATGCGCCCATCGAGTTGCAGGCGAACCTGCTCGGCGGTGGTGCATTCGGACGCGCCACTCAAGTTGGCCGAGGTGGCCGTAATCGGGATGCCGGCGGCCCTGATAATCGCCAACGGAATCTTGGCCGACGGTACGCGAAGGGCGACGTTGCCCGTATTCGCCGTAACCTTCAAGGGCAAGCGCGATGCCGCCCTCACAATCATCGTCAACGGCCCGGGCCAGAATTTCTTGGCCAAATCGTAGAAATACTCCGGCAGGAACGCCATCTCTTCCGCTTGATCGACGCTTTCGATTAATAGCGAAAGAGGTTTATGACGGAAACGCGACTTGATCTCGTACACGCGCTCGACCGCCCGCAGATTCAGGGGATCGGCCGCCAGACCGTAAAACGTATCCGTAGGCATGCCCAGCACTTCGCCCGCCCGAATCTGGTCGGCGGCGTATTTCACCAGTTGGTCTTCCGGAATCTCGCTGTGGATTTTTACAATTTCGGCGCGCACCGAATGCCTCGTCGGAAAAGTTAGGTGCAGCTCGGAGTCCGGTGGAACTCCGGAGTCCGATGAAACCTTAGAGTTCCATGAAACTAAGACACTTACGATATCACGGCTCAGGGCGTTCGCAGCAGTACGAAAGCTCAAGGGCGTATCATTCTGGGGCACCCCGCTAGGGTACCCTGCTAGGGCACCCTGCCAGGGCGCCCTGCCTATGCCATCTCCAGCCCTGCGCGATCGCCTGCATCCCATCACCGGCCGCCACAATCCGCTGCTCAAGGACCTCCGCGCCGTTTACGCCCACGGGAATCTTACCGACGATGGGTGCTTCGCCATCGAGGGCGTCCGATCGCTCGAGGAAGCCATCCGCAGCGGAGTCCGCTTCCGCGCCGTGTTCTTTACCGACGCCGACGATGCGGCTACCCAGCGCCTGACGCAGCGCGTCCTGGAACAAATCGGGCACAAGATCGAGACCTATGTGGTTCCCGCCAAGCTCTTCCACGAAGCAGTAACCACCGATTCCCCGCAAGGTGTGGCCGCTCTGGTTCATCGCAAGGAGTCGACGCTCGATGACGCCCTCCGCGTCCAGCCCGCTCTTTTGGTCGTCGCCGCTGGCCTGCAAGATCCCGGCAACCTCGGCACTATCCTGCGCTCGGCGGAAGCGTTTGGAGCAGGCGGAGTCTTCCTTACCGAAGGCACTGTCAGCGTCTATAACCCAAAGACTGTCCGAGCGACGGCGGGCTCGATTTTCCGGCTCCCGGTCGCGACTTCGAAACTTGCGGAATTAATTCCGCACTTGCGCGAGAAGCAGGTGAAGCTGTTCGCCACTTCTTCGCACAATGGCACCCCACTCCACGAAGCCCCGCTCCGCGAACCAGCCGCGCTCTTCATCGGCAATGAAGGCGCTGGTCTTCCGCGCGACATCATCGCGAAAATGGACGCCACGCTCGCCATCCCGCAAGCCCGCCCCGTCGAATCGCTCAACGCCGGAGTCGCCGCCAGCATTATCCTGTACGAAGCCGCGCGGCAAAGAAGCTTATAGACCGCGAGATTGTGAGGACGCCATGCTTGTGTCCGTGTTTGTTGGGATGAGCGTTGATGGGTTCATAGCGCGGAAGAATGGTGTATTCGATTTTTTGGATGCGGGAGGCAAAGAGCCGCACGGCTACGACGAGTTCATTAAGACGATTGACGCGCACGTCATCGGGCGGAACACCTACGAGGTCGTGCTGGGATTTGGCGAGTGGGCGTACGGTAACAAGCGGGTAGTCGTGCTGAGCAGTAAACCGCTGGATTTCTCCGGAGTGAAGGGTGGCAAGGTGGAGCAAATGTCGGGAGAACCGAAAGAGATCGTTGCGCGGCTAGCCGCGACCGGAGCAAAGCATCTTTATATCGATGGAGGCATCACCGTGCAACGCTTTTTGCGGGCCGGACTCGTCGACAAACTGACCGTTACGCGAGTGCCCGTACTGATTGGAGAAGGTATTCCCCTTTTTGGTTCGCTACCTGCCGACGTCCTCCTGACCCATATCGCCACCACGACCTATAAGGGCGGATTGGTGAAATCGGAATACTCAGTTGAAGCGGCTGCCGGAAGTTCCTCTTCATGAACCTCTTTCAACCCACTCCCGACGCCCAAGTCACGCAAAGCCCTCTCGCCGACCGCATGCGTCCGCGCACGCTCGATGAATTCGTCGGACAGGAGCATCTCGTCGGCCCCGGGAAGCCGCTCCGCCTGCAAATGGAACGCGACGACGCCGGGTCGATGCTCTTCTGGGGACCGCCCGGGACGGGCAAAACCACGCTCGCCAAAATCATCGCCGCCATGTCCCGCGCCGAGTTCATCGAATTCTCGGCCGTGCTCTCCGGCATCAAGGAAATCAAGCAGGTAATGTCGGAGGCCGAACGCGCCCGCCAATACGGCACCCGCACCATCCTCTTCATCGACGAAATCCACCGATTCAACCGAGCGCAACAGGATGCCTTTCTGCCGCACGTGGAGAAGGGCAACATCCGCCTGATCGGTGCGACCACGGAGAATCCGTCGTTCGAAATCAACTCCGCACTGCTCTCGCGCTGCCGGGTCTATGTTCTAAAAGCGCTCACCGAAGACCAGGTCGCCCAGCTTCTGCAACGCGCTCTCTCTGACAAAGACCGAGGCTTGGGCAACTTAAACGTCACCGCCGCAGACGATATCCTCCGCCTCATCGCTGTCTACACCAACGGTGATGCCCGCGCCGCCTGCAACGTCCTCGAAGTCTCGGCCACCCTGGCCCGCGACACAGGCGGCGTAATCACCGAAGACATCGCCAAAGCCGCCCTGCAAAAACGTACCCTCATCTACGACAAATCCGGCGAACAGCACTACAACCTCATCTCCGCCCTCCACAAATCCGTCCGCAACTCCGACCCCGACGCCGCCCTCTACTGGCTGGGCCGCATGCTCGAAGCCGGCGAAGATCCGCTCTACGTCGCCCGCCGCGTCGTCCGCATGGCCGTCGAAGACATCGGCCTCGCCGATCCGCAAGCCCTAGCCCTCTGCATGGCCGCCCGCGACGCCGTCGACTTCATCGGTTTGCCTGAGGGCAATCTCGCTCTCGCGCAGGCTGTCGTCTATCTCTCCGTTGCTCCTAAATCCAAT